>Ga0182792_1000062_pt1 | contig 102892 bp, 94 predicted proteins | sample Passage237B_FD_130497 | JGI IMG/M metagenome (GOLD analysis project Ga0182792, IMG submission 130497) | Cellulose adapted compost microbial communities from Newby Island Compost Facility, Milpitas, CA, USA - Passage2 37B (version 2) (version 2) ...
CTCGCCGCGCTCGCCGGCGTCATGGCCGCCCCGATCTACTCGGTGAGCGCCCAGATGGGCGCGGACCTGATCATCGTGGTGTTCGCCGTGGTGGTGATCGGCGGCATGGGGTCGATCATGGGGTCGGTCATCACCGGCTTCGCGCTCGGGGTGATCGAGGGACTGACCAAGTATTTCTACCCGGAGGCCTCCAACACGGTGGTCTTCGTGTTCATGGTGCTGGTGCTGCTGCTGAAGCCGACCGGCCTGACGGGGCGGGCGACCTGACATGACATCCATCACGACCGATCCACGCACACCGGTAGCGATCCAGGCGGCGCGCGACGAGGCGACCGGCTTCGTCGTCATGACGGTGCTGCTGCTGCTGGTGCCGTTCAGCGGCATCTACCCGTTCTTCGTGATGCAGGCGTTGTGCTTCGCGCTGTTCGCCTGTGCCTTCAACCTGCTGATTGGCTATGGCGGGCTGTTGTCGTTCGGCCATGCCATGTTTCTCGGCACCGCCGGCTATGTCAGCGCCCACGCGAGCAAGGAATGGGGGTTTCCGCCGGAGTTCGCGATCCTCACCGGTGCCGCCGCTTCGTTCGCGCTGTCGGTCATCACCGGCTTCATCGCCATCCGCCGGCTCGGCATCTATTTTGCGATGATCACGCTGGCGCTGTCGCAGCTCATCTACTTCATCTACCTGCAGGCGCCGTTCACCCACGGCGAGGACGGCATCCAGGGCGTGCCGCAGGGCAGGATGTTCGGCTTCCTCGACCTGTCCAACCCCACGGTGCTGTACTACGTGGTGCTCGGGGTGTTCCTGATCGGCTTCCTGATCGTCTACCGCGCCATCAACTCGCCGTTCGGCGAGGTGCTGAAGTCGATCCGCGAGAACGAGCCGCGCGCCATCTCGCTGGGCTACAAGGCCGACCAGTACAAGCTGCTCGCCTATATCCTGTCCGGCACGCTGGCGGGACTGGCCGGCGGAATGAAGGTGTTCGTGGCGCAGAACGCTTCGCTGACCGACGTGCACTGGATGATGTCGGGCGAGGTGGTCTTGATGACCCTGATCGGCGGCCTCGGCACGATTTTCGGCCCCGTGGTCGGCGCCTTCATCGTCATCGCCATGCAGCAGTACCTCGCCGGCTTCGGCCAGTGGGTCACCGTCATCCAGGGTGTCATCTTCGTCGTCTGCGTGCTCGCCTTCCGCCGCGGCATCGTCGGTGAGTTCGCACACTACTTCAAACGCTCGCTCTGACCACAAGCCGGATGGCTGTGTCACCGGACGCCGGCGCCGCGCCGGCCGTAGGTAGGCGTGCGCCCGCGTGCTGCTTTCGCCCAGCTTTCGAGAAAAATGGTGGATGAGCGTGCGACAAGCCGCGCCACGGGTGGCCAAATAGGTTTATGACAGCCGCGTGACACCGCACACCACGTCGTCGGGGGCTGCCATGCTGCGCTGGTTCCGGGCTGTTCTGCCCAAAGAGGAACGCTTCTTCGAGTTGTTCGCCCGGCACGCCCGCACCGTGGTGCAGGGTGCCGAGGCGCTGCAGGGGGTGTTGCGCGGCGGCGACGAGACCTCGGTCTATTGTGAGCGCGTCAACCAGCTCGAGAGCGATGCCGACACCATCACCCGCGAGGTGCTGACCGCGGTCCGCCGCACCTTCATCACCCCGTTCGACCGCGTCGACATCAAGAACCTGATCACCGCCATGGACGACGCCATCGACCAGATGGAGCAGACCGCCAAGGCGGTGGTGCTGTTCGAGGTGCGCTCGTTCGAGCCGCCGATGCGCGAGATCGGCTCGCTGCTGGTGGACTGCGCCAACCTGGTCGGCAAGGCGCTGCCGCTGCTGGCCAAAATCGGCGACAACGTGCCGACGCTGATGGCGATCTCCGAGGAACTGACCAAACTGGAAGGGCGCGTCGACGACCTGCACGACATCGGGCTCAAGGAGCTTTACCTCAAGCATCGCCACGCCAACACCATGGACTATATCGTCGGCGCCGAGATCTACGATCACCTGGAGAAGGTTGCCGACCGCTTCGATGACGTCGCCAACGAGATCAACTCAATCGTGATCGAGCAGGTCTGAAGGCGGCAGGGCAGTGGACGCATCGCTTGCCTTTCCGCTTTTGGTCGGTCTGGTTGCCGTCGCACTGGCGTTCGACTTCCTCAACGGGCTGCACGACGCCGCCAATTCGATTGCCACCATCGTCTCGACCCGCGTGCTGCGCCCGCAATACGCGGTGCTATGGGCGGCGTTCTTCAACTTTATCGCCTTTCTGGTGTTCGGCCTGCACGTCGCCGAGACCATGGGCGTCGGCCTTGTCGAGCCCGGCGTCATCGATCCGCATGTGATCTTCGCGGCATTGGTAGGCGCCATCGTCTGGAACGTGATCACCTGGGCGTTCGGCATCCCGTCGTCGAGCTCGCACGCGCTGATCGGCGGGCTGCTCGGCGCGGCGATTGCCAAGGGCGGCATCGGCGTTGCGGTGTGGGGCGGGCTGTCGCTGGCGTTGATGGCCATCGTGGTGTCGCCGCTGGTCGGCTTCCTGCTGGCGCTGGTGCTGGTCGCGATCGTGTCGTGGGCATCGGCGCGCTCGACGCCGTTCGCGGTGGACCGCGCGTTCCGCACGTTGCAGTTCGCATCCGCCTCGCTCTATTCGCTCGGCCATGGCGGCAACGATGCGCAGAAGACGATGGGCATTATTGCCGTGCTGCTTTACTCGCAAGGCCACCTCGGCGCGGAATTCTATGTGCCGTTCTGGGTGGTGCTGGCCTGTCAGGCGGCGATGGCGCTCGGCACCCTGATGGGCGGCTGGCGCATCGTGCGCACCATGGGCTTGCGCATCACCAAGCTGCACCCCTCGCAAGGATTTTGCGCCGAGACCGCGGGCGCGGCGACGCTGTTCGCCGCGACCTGGCTCGGCGTGCCGGTGTCCACCACCCACACCATCACCGGCGCCATCATCGGCGTCGGCTCGGCGCGGCGGCTATCGGCGGTGCGCTGGAGCGTGGCACGCTCGATCGTGGTGGCCTGGGTCATCACCATCCCGGCGGCGATGACGGTGGCCGCGCTCGCCTACTGGGCGGTGAGCGTGATCGAGTGGTTCTGAGCATGATCCCGAAAAGTGGGAACCGGTTTTCGGACAAGATCATGCTCAAGTGAAAGGGATGACCGACGAGTGTGATTCAACGTGGTTGAACCAGGCCCTAGGTCACCAGCTTGAGGCCAACGATGCCGGCGACGATCAGCCCGATGCTGAAAAGCCGCGCCAGCGTCGCCGGATCGCCGAACAGCGTGATGCCGAGGATCGCGGTGCCGACGGCGCCGATGCCGGTCCAGACCGCATAGGCGGTGCCGACCGGCAGCGTCTTGAGCGCCAGCCCGAGCAGCACGACGCTGACGGTCATCGCGATCAGCGTCAGCGCCGACGGCAGCAACCGGGTGAATCCTTCGGTGTATTTGAGACCGATCGCCCAGCCGATTTCCATCAGGCCGGCGACGAACAGAATGGCCCACGCCATGGCGGGAACTCCCTTGAACAAGCAGGGTCGTCCCCGCGGATCGTTTGATCCGGCGCCGCCGTAAGGTCGGCGCCGCATGCGAGGTCGTCCTCGCACGCTTTGGCTATATGGGACCGACCGGCGTGGAGGCAAGGGCAGGGATATGGGCGGGAAGGGCCGGGAGAGGTAAGCCCCTTGATCCTGCCGCGTTTCCCTGCGACATGCAGCGCAGTTTCAGGACACCCTATGACCCACGCCGCCATTCTCCCTGCCTCTCCCGCGCATCCGCTGCCGCTGGCCGCCGAAGTGGCGCGCCGGCGTACCTTCGCGATCATCTCGCACCCGGACGCCGGCAAGACCACGCTGACCGAAAAACTCCTGCTGTTCGGCGGCGCCATCAACCTCGCAGGCCAGGTCAAGGCCAAGGGCGAGCGCCGCAACACCCGCTCCGACTGGATGAAGATCGAGCGCGACCGCGGCATCTCGGTGGTGACCTCGGTGATGACCTTCGAGTTCGACGGCCTTGTCTTCAACCTGCTCGACACGCCGGGCCACGAGGACTTTTCCGAGGATACCTACCGCACGCTCACCGCGGTCGATTCCGCGGTGATGGTGATCGACGCCGCCAAAGGCATCGAGGCACGCACGCGAAAGCTGTTCGAGGTGTGCCGGCTGCGCGATATCCCGATCGTCACCTTCATCAACAAGATGGACCGCGACGGTCGCGACCCGTTCGACCTGATGGACGAGATCGAGAAGACGCTGGCGCTCGACACGGCGCCGGCGACGTGGCCGGTCGGCCGCGGCCGCGACTTCCTCGGCACCTGCGACATTCTCGATGGCGGCATCCGCCTGATCGACAGTGAGGCGAAGACCGGGGCCGCGGAGGACATCGACCTCGATGCGCTCGCTGCCCGTCATCCGTCGCTCGATGCGGCGGCGCTGCGCGAGGAGCTGGCGCTGGTGCGCGAAGCCTGCCGGCCGTTCGACCTCGACGCATTCCGCGAGGGCCACCTGACGCCGGTGTTCTTCGGCTCGGCGCTGCGCAATTTCGGTGTCGGCGATCTGCTGGAGGGCCTCGGCCGTTTCGCCCCGCCGCCGCGCGCCCAGGCCGCTAGCACGCGCCGGGTCGAGGCCGACGAGCCGCGCATGACGGCTTTCGTCTTCAAGATCCAGGCCAACATGGACCCGAACCACCGCGACCGCATCGCGTTCGCGCGGCTGTGCTCGGGCAAACTCACGCGCGGCATGAAGGCGACGCTGACGCGCACCGGCAAGCCGATGAGCCTCACGGCGCCGCAGTTCTTTTTCGCGCAGGATCGCAGCGTCGCCGACGAGGCGTTTGCCGGCGATGTCGTCGGCATTCCCAATCACGGCACGCTGCGCATCGGCGACACGCTGACCGAGGGCGAGGAATTGACCTTCGTCGGCGTGCCGAGCTTCGCCCCGGAAATCCTGCGCCGGGTCCGGCTGTCCGACGCGATGAAGGCCAAGAAGCTGAAAGAGGCGTTGCAGCAGATGTCGGAGGAGGGCGTGGTGCAGGTGTTCCGCCCGCGCGATGGTTCGCCGGCGCTGGTCGGCGTCGTCGGCCAGTTGCAACTCGACGTGCTGAAGGCGCGCCTTGCCGCCGAATACGGCCTGCCGGTCGAGTTCGAGCCGAGCGAATTCTCGCTGGCGCGCTGGATTTCGGCCGATGACCGCAAGGTGTTCGACACTTTCGTCAACGCCAACGGGTCGAGCATCGCCGAGGACGTCGACGGCGATCTCGTCTATCTCGCCAAGAACCAGTTCTACCTCGACTATGCGCGCGAGCGCGCCGAGGGCATGCGCTTCGCCAACATCAAGGACGTGAAGAAGGCGTGAGTGCCGGCGGCCTGCCGGTTCTTTCGTCATGCCTGGCTTTATGCCGGGCATCCACGACTTAACGGCAACTCAGTTAAGAAAGGCGTGGATGGCCGGAACAAGTCCGGCCATGACGGATGACATGTTTCCGTCGAATGGCGAAACGCTATGGATGGAATTTGCGCGTGAGCCGCCACTCCATATACGTCGCCGTCGCGTCGTAGCTGGCAAGCCGTGCGGCGAGCATGTCGTCGGCGACGGCACGAAAACCGTGGCGGCGCCAGAACCCGCCCGAGCCGTTGACGGCGACCAGCGACAGCGTCGGCAGCCGCTCGGCGCGCGCCAGTGTCACCAGCCGCGCCACCACCGCTGCGGCCGCGCCGCTGCCGCGTGCCTGCGGCATCAGCGCGATGTCGTGAACGTAGTAGGTCGAAGGTTGTGCGGGCAGGGCGCAGAGCCGCACGTTGAGCGCCGGCGGATCGCCCGCCCGCCACGGATGGCTGAGGCAATAGGCGACCGGGCCGCCGTCGCCGTCGAGCATCAGGCAGCCCGCGGGATAAAGCTTCAGCCGCTCGGCAAACACCGCCGCATCTTCCGGGAAGGCCGGATGCACGCTGGCCGCGATCGCTGCAACCGCATCGAGATCGGCCGACGTCATCGCCCGCCACGGGAAAAGGCAATGCGGGCCTTTGGCAGGGCCGGGCTTTTCGGGCATAACGTACAAAATCCCTTTCCGCGCAGTGCCGCGCCGATAGCATAAAGCCCCCGCTCATGACAAAGCCGCTTGCCTCCCGCATCGCTCTCGTCACCGGCGCCTCGCGCGGCATCGGCTACGCCACCGCTGTGGCGCTGGCCAAGGCGGGCGCGCACATCATCGCCGTGGCGCGCACCGAGGGCGGGCTTGAGGAACTGGACGATGCGATCCGGGAGCAGGGCGGCAGCGCGACGCTGGTGCCGCTCGACGTCAGCGACCTCGACGGTATCGCGCGACTGGGGGCGGCGCTCAACGAGCGCCACGGCAAGCTCGATGTTCTGGTGGGCAACGCCGGCATGCTCGGGCCGGCGTCGCCGCTCGGCCACGTCGATCCGCTGTCGTGGAAGACGGTGATGGACGTCAACGTCACCGCCAACTTCCAGCTTATCCGTTGCATGGAGCCGCTGTTGCAGCAGTCGGATGCGCCGCGCGCGGTGTTCATCTCGTCGGGCGTGACGAGCAGCGCGCGCGCTTATGTCGGTCCCTACGCCACCTCCAAGGCGGCGCTGGAATGCCTTGTGCGGGTGTGGGCCAACGAGACCACCAACACCGCCTTGCGCGCCAACCTGATCAATCCGGGGCCGATCCGCACGAAAATGCGTGCGGCGCTGATGCCGGGCGAGGACCCGATGACGCTCGACACGCCGGAGCAGGTGGCGGAAACCATTCTGCCGATGTGCCTGCCCGCGTGGAGCGAGACCGGCAGGCTTTACGATTATCCGACGCGCCGGCTGCTGGCGTTCCGCGCGCCAGCGCCGCTGTAACGCTCACCCCTTGCGCTTGCCCTTGTGCGCGAACGGGTTCGCCTTCTCGCGCAGCGCGATGCGGATCGGCGTGCCGGGCAGGTCGAAAGTCGTGCGCAGGCCGCCGGTGAGATAGCGCAGGTACGAATCCGGTACGGCATCGGCGCGGGTGCAAAACACCACAAAACTCGGCGGGCGCGCCTTGGCCTGGGTGATGTAGTTCATCTTCAGCCGCGAGCCGGATTTCGCGGGCGGCGGATTGGCGGCGATCGCCTGGCCGAACCAGCGATTGAGCGCCGCGGTCGGCACCCGGCGATTCCAGACCGCGTAAGCCTCGCCGATGGCCACCATCAGGCGGTCGAGCCCGTCACCGCTCATGGCCGATACGGCGACGATCGGCGCGCCCCGGATCTGCGGCAGCAGCCGGTCGGCATCCTGACGCAGTTCGCCGATCAGGCCGGGGCGGCGCTCCACCAGGTCCCACTTGTTGACGGCCAGCACCACCGCGCGGCCCTCGCGGGCGGCGAGGTCGGCGATGCGCAGGTCCTGCTCCTCGAAGCGCCGTTCGGCGTCCATCATCACCACCACGACTTCGGCGAAGCGGACCGCGCGCAGGGCGTCGGCGACGGAGAGTTTTTCCAGCTTGTCCTCGACACGTGCCCGGCGGCGCAGGCCGGCTGTGTCGAAGATGCGGAAGGCGCGTTCGCCCCAGGACACATCCACCGCGATGGCGTCGCGCGTGGTGCCGGCCTCGGGGCTGGTCAATAGCCGTTCCTCGCCGATCAGGCGGTTGATCAGCGTCGATTTGCCGGCATTGGGGCGCCCGACCACGGCGACCCGGATCGGCCGACCGCTGTGCGCGCCGTCGTCCCCGGCGTCATCGAAAGCGTCGTCCTCGTCCTCCTCCTCCTCGTGAGGAATGATGGCGCGCAGCGCATCGTAAAGCTCGCTCATCCCCTCGCCGTGCTCGGCGGAGATCGCCACCGGCTCGCCGAGCCCGAGCTCATAGGCTTCCATCGTACCGGCCTCGCCGTGGCGACCCTCGCTCTTGTTGGCGACCAGCACGATCGGCTTGCCGGCGCGGCGGGCGAGATCGGCGAAGGCGCGATCGGCCGGCGTCAGCCCGGCGTGGGCATCGACCACGAACATCAAGGCATCGGCGGCCGCGACCGCGCTTTCGGTCTGCGCCTGCATGCGGGCGGCGAGCGAGCCAAAGGCTCCCTCGTCGAGGCCGGCGGTATCGATGGCGGTGAAGCGCAGGTCGCCGAGCCGCGCCGCGCCTTCGCGGCGATCACGGGTGACGCCGGGCTGATCGTCCACCAGCGCGAGCTTCTGGCCGATCAGGCGGTTGAACAGCGTCGATTTGCCGACGTTCGGCCGTCCGATGATGGCGATCGTGAAGGACATCGTTGGTCGGTGCCCTTATGGCAGGACGGGGCTGGAAACGGGATCAGCGCGCGAAGCTGCCGCTTGGCAGCGGTGCGGGGAAGGGCGCCTGTGTCTGTGCCGGCTGCTGCGGGGCCGATGGCTGCTGCCGAGCCGCCGGCGGTGCCGGCTCCGCAGGCTGTTCGGCGGGCCGGGGCGCAGGCGGCGCAGCGCGCGACGGGCGCGAGGACGAGCGTGCCGCCTTGGGCGCGCGCTTCGGCCGCTGGGTTGTGGCCGGCGGCGGCGTGGCAGTCTGCTGTTCGGCGGCGGCCGCGGCTGCCTCCTGCTGCTGGCGCTCGATGTTGCTTCTGTAGAGCTCCTGCGGCACGCCCTGCTCCAGCCCAGGCACACCCTCCGGGAACACCGGCTTGCGCTCGCCCGGCAGCTTCTTCTTGGTATCCAGGAAGTCGAGCATGTCGGACGGGTCGAAATTGTTGATCCCGCTGCCGGAGCAGGCGGCCAGCGCAAGGCCGAGCGAGGCCAGCACCGCAACCGCGATCAGACGTTGCAAGGGGCGTCTGGTGCGAGACATCGGGGCCACCATCAGCGGCTTCAGCTTCGCGCCGCCGGCGGCAGCAGCGCCTGGAGCGCCTCGGCGCGCTGGCGCATGCTCGGCGGCGTGGTCTCGTCGGCCGCGATCATCTCGAGCCATTTGCGTGCCGCCGCCGGATCGTTGTTGCGCCAGGCGGAGAGCGCCAGCAGTTCGCGGGCGGCGTGATGATAGGTGTTGGAGTCGCTGGTGGCCGCTTCGAGCCGCGACAGCATGTCGGCATAGCTTGCCTGATCGACGAGAAGCCCGGCGGCGCGGATACGGGCAAGGTCGCGGCTGGCCGCATCGACACTGCCGTCGGCGGCGATGGCGTCATAGAGCGGCACGCCGGCCTTGGGATCGCGCGCGGCGGCCTCCGCGGCGGCGCGCAGCCGCGCCAGCGTGCGATAGCCCGAGGGGGCGTTGGCGGCGAGCGCGGTGAAGGCCGCCTCGGCTTCGGCATGCTTGCCCTCGGTGGCCAGTTGCGCAGCTTGCTCGAAGGCCGTGCCGGCCTCCTCCGCCTGCTTGGCGCTCCACCACGCATAACCCTGCCATGCGGCAACGGCGACGACCAGCAGCACGGCCGCGCCGATGGTGACGGCCGAGTAGCGCTCCCAGAGCTTCTGGAGTCGCTCACGACGTAGTTCGTCATCTATTTCGCTAAATATCTCAGTCACTTAACAGACATCCCCAAGGCGCGGCTTAAAGCCGCGCGGCGCGCTTGTTGCGGGGCGTAACCTAGTCGTATGGCGTTGACAAGGCAAAGCTCGCGCAAGGCCGCGACCGTTGTGGCGCCGTCACCCTTTGGGCTTCAGCGCGTAGACGTTGTCGGGGCCGGGGAAGGCGCGGCTGCGCACATCGGCAGCGTAGCCCTTGATGGCCTCCTCAATGCCGCTCGCGAGGTTGCCGTAGCGGCGCACGAATTTCGGCACCCGCTCCGACAGGCCAAGCATGTCCTCCAAAACCAATACCTGGCCGTCGCAGGCGGGGCTGGCGCCGATGCCGATGGTCGGAATGCGGATCGTCTCGGTGATCTTGCGGGCCAGCGGTTCGGCCACTGCCTCGATCACCACCGAGAAGGCGCCGGCCTCGGCCACCGCGATGGCGTCGCGCTGGATCGGGCCGGGGCCGTTGACGCCATCCACCAAGCGCTGTGCTTCGTCGCGGCCCTGTGAGCGGAACGAGCCGAGCGCGTTGATCGACTGCGGGGTCAAGCCGATGTGGGCCATCACCGGAATGCCGCGCTGGGTCAGGAACGCGATCGTGTCGGCCATGCGCTCGCCGCCTTCCATCTTCACGGCGCCGCAGTGGGTCTCTTTGAGGATGCGCGCGGCCGAATGGAATGCCTGCTCCTTCGATGCCTCGTAGGAGCCGAACGGCAGGTCCACCACCACCAGCGCGCGCGCGGAGCCGCGCATCACCGCATGTCCCTGGAGGATCATCATCTCCATGGTGACCGGCAGCGTGGTCTCGAACCCGTGCATGACGTTGCCGAGCGAGTCGCCGACCAGGATCATATCGCAATAGCGATCGACCAGCCGTGCTGTGTGGGCATGATAAGCGGTCAGCATCACCAGCGGCTCGCCGCCCTTGCGCGCGAGGACGTCAGGCGCGGTGACGCGCTTCACGGCAGTTTGCACAGACATTGATTATACTCCGAATACCGGAACGCCGATCACGATCGGATGGAACACGAAAGCCAGCGCCAGATAGACCAGGGTGCCGGCTACGACGGCGAGCGCGTCGTGGCCGATGCCGCCGAGCGGCATCTGCGGCGCGCCGCGGTCCTTGCGCCATATCAGGGTGATGCGGTCGAACACGGCCCAGACGAGAAACGCGCCGAACAGTACGATGGAGCCGAGATCGCCGTTGGCTAAGAGGTGCGCGAGTGCCCACAGCGCCACGCCCGTCAGCATCGGATGGCGCACGAGGAGATAGATGTAGCCGCGCAGATACGCCGCCACGATCAGCACGATGGCGAGCCACATCAGGAGCAGCACAGTGTGGCGCAGCGAAATCGGCGGCTCCCACACCTGCACCCAGCCGGTCGCGCGATAGGTGGCAAACCCCCAGACGATGAGCGCAAGGCCGACCGCCGATGCCAGCGAGTAGGCGGCCTTGTAGCGGGTCTCGCCGCCGAGCCGGGCAAGTACGGCAGCGCGTGCCTCGCGCTGCGTCGTCAGTGTATGGACGCCGAGGAACAGCACGAGGCCGATAATCATCACGATCAAGCCCACGGCGGTCTCCCGTTCGCTCGGACAGCCGTGCGTCGGCGTTGTCGGCCCGCCGCGTCACGATACCATAGCGTTTTCGAGCAAAGCAGGCCCTCCGGGCTTGCCCCGGGGGTGGGCGTGGCTTCGCGTGAAGAAAACGCGTCAGAACAACTACCGGGGCGCAGAGGTATCATTTTTGGAGGGATTTTAGCAAGGCGGCAGGATGACGACGCGCAGGTCCAGCGCGGTTAAGCTTTTGATGGAAACGTTGAGCTGTCATTGCCGGGCATGACGCTTGGTGATAGCCGCCGGTGTCCCGGATGCGGCGCGGTATGACATACCGCGCTGCTGATCCGGGACCGTTCCGATCACCGGCGGCCGCAGCGATCCCGGGTCTGCGGCGCAGCGTTGCACGCCGCACCGCGTCAGCTTGCTTCCGCCAGCAGCGAAAGCTGGTGCGGCTGCGCCTCGGTGTGGGCGAGGTCGGTGAGTGGTGTGGGATAATCGCCGGTGAAGCAGTGGTCGGTGAATTTCGGCCGAGCCGGATCGCGCCCCGGCTCGCCCATCGCGCGGTAGATGCCGTCCACCGACAGGAACGCCAGCGTGTCGGCGCCGATGATGGCGCGCATCTCCTCCAGCGTGTGGGTGGCGGCGAGCAGGCCGGCGCGGTCTGGGGTGTCGATGCCGTAGTAATCGGGATGGGTGATCGGCGGAGAAGCGAGGCGGAAATGCACCTCGCGGGCGCCGGCGTCGCGCATCATCTTGACGATCTTGCGCGAGGTGGTGCCGCGCACCAGCGAATCGTCGATCAGCACGATCCGCTTGCCCTCGATCGCGGCGCGGTTGGCGGAGTGCTTCATGCGCACGCCGCTCTCGCGCACGCTCTGCGTCGGCTGGATGAAGGTGCGCCCGACATAGTGGTTGCGGATGATGCCGAGTTCGTAAGGCAGGCCCGAGGTCTGGCTGTAGCCGAGCGCGGCCGGCACGCCGGAGTCCGGCACCGGCACCACGACGTCGGCCTCGACATGGCTCTCGCGGGCGAGTTCGGCGCCCATCGCCTTGCGCACGGCATAGACCGAGCGTCCGCCGACGATGGAGTCGGGGCGGGCGAAATAGATGTACTCGAAGATGCACGGGCGCGGCGGCATCGGCGGGAACGGCTTGTGGCTCTCGGTGCCGTGGTCGTCGAACACGATGACCTCGCCGGGCTCGATGTCGCGCACGTACTTTGCGCCGATGATGTCGAGCGCGCAGGTTTCCGACGCCAGCACCGGCGAGCCCTCGAAGTCGCCGAGCACCAGCGGGCGGATGCCGAGCGGGTCGCGGGCGCCGATCAGTTTCTTGTTGGTCAGCGCCACCAGCGAGTAGGCGCCCTCGATGGCACGCAGTGCCTCGATGAAACGCTCGATGAAGCGGGCGCGGCGCGAGCGCGCGACGAGATGCAGGATCACCTCGGTATCGGTGGTGGACTGCATCATGGCGCCGTCGCGCACCAGTTCCCGGCGCAGCGTCAGGCCGTTGGTCAGGTTGCCGTTGTGGCCGACCGCGAAGCCGCCGGCGTTGAGCTCGGCGAACAGCGGCTGGACGTTGCGCAAAATGGTGCCGCCGGTGGTGGAATAGCGGACGTGGCCGACCGCCGAGGTGCCGGGCAGGCGGGCGATGACGTCGGCGCGCGAGAAGGTGTCGCCGACCAGGCCGAGGCGGCGCTCGGAATGGAACCGGCTGCCGTCGAAGGTGACGATGCCGGCGGCCTCCTGGCCGCGGTGCTGCAGCGCGTGCAGGCCGAGCGCGGTGATGGCGGCGGCCTCGCTGTGGCCGAAGATGCCGAACACGCCGCATTTCTCGCGCAGCGTATCGTCGTGCAGATGGCCGTCGTCGGGGGCAGGGGGGGCGGCGTCGTTTGAAGATGAGCCGATCAGGGTCATTACCGCCTCTCTTTCGGTGCCCGCGGGGTCAACGGGCAGCCGGTTTGCCGTCGATCAGGTCGCGCAAGCCATCGCGCGCGGATTTGGCATAACCTTCTTCATCGGCTGGCGCACCTTGCAGCGAGCTGCTGTCGGTGTCGCTGCCGGGCTTCTTCAATCGTTTCAAAATGGTATTTTCGGGGTCGTCCGGCAAGAGCGACATCAGCCAGTCGCCGGTTCCCTGCAGCACCATGCGCGACTTGGCCTGCGTCACCCAGTCGGGGCGCTGCTTGTCCGGCACCAGCCAGACGAAGAACAGGAACGCCACCACCACGATCAACAGGCCGCGTGCCAGCCCGAACAGGAAGCCCAGCGTGCGGTCGAGCGCACCGATGCGCGAATCCAGGATCATGTCGGAGATGCGCACGGTGATGATCGAGACCACGATCAGGGTGCCGATGAATACCCCGGCGATGACCACCGCCGTCGCCACCAGGTCGTTGTTGAAATAGGTCTTTGCGGTCGGCAGCAGCTTCTGGAACGAATAGAGCGTCACCAGCGCCGCGGCGCCCCAGGCGGCGATCGACAGAATCTCGCGCATGAAGCCGCGGATCATGGCGAGCAGCCCCGAGATCAGCATCACCCCCAGCACAATGAAATCGAGGATGGTGATCGGCATGGGCTGAACTGGTCCGGCGTATCGGGTCGGTTCTCTCGCCCCCGAATCGGGGAGCGCGGTCGGTTGCGTAGCTGAAGCCGAGAAAGTCGTCCCCGGCAAGGCCGGGCCGGTGGGCCGCACTATGCGCCGGCTGTATAGCGGGCGCGGGCGCGGGCGTCACCCTTCGTCAGCCGCGACGGTTACGGAATTGCGACGGTGTGGCATTTTTTCCGCCGCTCCCGTCGCCGGCGGCCGGATCGCGCACCGGGCGCGGCCGGCCTTGTGCGGCGATATCGGCGACGAGGCTGCTTAAGTCCCCCACGGTAGTGAGCGCGAGGCCGCTGGCCCCGCCCGGCTCGCCGCGCGCCGCCTCGGGCAGCACGGCGCGGGCGAAGCCGAGCTTTTGCGCCTCCTTGAGGCGCGCCGCCGTCTGCGCCACCGGGCGCACCGCGCCGGATAGCGACACCTCGCCGAAAAACACCGCATCCGGCGGCAGGGGCGCGTTGGCGAGCGAGGACACCAGCGCCGCGGCGGCGGCAAGGTCGGCGGCCGGCTCCTGGATGCGCAGGCCGCCGGCGACGTTGAGGTAGACGTCGTGGCCGGCGAGCCTGACCCCGCAATGGGCCTCCAGCACGGCCAGCACCATGGCGAGCCGGCTCTGCTCCCAACCGACCACGGCCCGGCGCGGCGTGCCGAGCGCGCTCGGCGCCACCAGCGCCTGCAACTCGACCAGCACCGGGCGGGTGCCCTCGATGCCGGCGAACACCGCAGTGCCGGGCGAGCCGAGGTCACGCTCGGACAAAAACAGCTCAGAAGGGTTGGCGACCTCGCGCAGGCCGGCACCGGTCATCTCGAATACGCCGATCTCGTCGGTCGGGCCGAACCGGTTCTTGACCGCGCGCAGAATGCGGAACTGATGTGAGCCCTCGCCCTCGAACGACATCACCGCGTCCACCATGTGCTCGACCACGCGGGGACCGGCGATCTGGCCGTCCTTGGTGACGTGGCCGACCAGGATCAGGGTCGCGCCGGTTTTCTTGGCAAAGCGGATCAGCGCCTGCGCAGACGCCCGCACCTGCGTCACGGTGCCCGGCGCGGATTCCACCATGTCGGTCCACATGGTCTGGATGGAATCGATCACGACGAGGCGAGGAACGCCGCCTTGTGAAAGGGTTGCTACGATATCCTCAACCGATGTCTCGGCAGCGAGCTGAACGCCTGCGTCCGACAGCCCGAGGCGGCTCGCGCGCAGCCGCACCTGTGCCACGGCCTCCTCGCCGGAGATATAGACGCTGCGGTGGCCGGCGCGCGCCATCAGGCTCGCGGCCTGAGTCAGCAGCGTGGACTTGCCGATGCCGGGGTCGCCGCCGACCAGGATCACCGAACCGGGCACAAAACCGCCGCCGGTCACGCGGTCGAGTTCGGCCATGCCGGAGGCCAGCCTCGGCGCCTCCGGGCTTTCGCCCGACAGCGTTTCCAGCGCGATCAGCCGGCCCTTGCGGCGGCCGCCGCGGCCCGTCGCCGGCGAGGTGCCAACGCCGCCGGCCGTCTCCTCGACCAGCGTGTTCCACTCGCCGCAGGCGTCGCACTTGCCCTGCCAGCGGTTGTAGGCTGCGCCGCAGGTCTGGCAGATGAAAGAGGGAGCGGGGCGGGCCATGCTCAGGCCGCCGCAGCCGGTTTGTAGATACGATGGTAGCGTCGGCCGAGGCTGGTCAGCACCTCGTAGCCGATCGTGCCGAAGTGGCGCGCCAGTTCGTCCACGGTAACGCCGCCGCCGATCAGCGTCGCCATATGGCCGCGCCGCACCGCGTTGTCGGAGAGCTCGGTGATGTCGATGGCGATCAGGTCCATCGAGATGCGCCCGGCGACCGGACAGCGCTGCCCGGCCACCACGGCTTCCGCGCTGCGCACGCCATCGACGCCGCCGGCGGCGCGGAAATAGCCGTCGGCATAGCCGGCGGTGACGACGGCGAGCCGGGTCGGCCGGCGCGCGGTCCAGGTGGCGCCATAGCCGACGGTGTCGCCGCGCGCCACCTCGCGGATCTGCACGATGCGGGCTTCGACCCCGACCGCCGGCTGCATCGGGTTGTCGGCTTCGGGTGTCGGGTTGACGCCATAGAGCGCCGCGCCCGGCCGCACCATGTCGAAATGGAAGGCGGGGCCGAGGAACACGCCGGAGGAATTGGCGAGCGCCGCCGGGATGCCGGTGAAGCGCGAGGCAATCTCCCGGAAGGCCACCGCCTGCCGGCCGTTCAGCGGATGCTCCGGGGTATCGGCGCAGGCGAGGTGGCTCATCACCAGCGTCAGGCCATGGTCGGCCTGCCTGAGGCGCGGCAGCAGCCCCTCCGCCTCCGCCGGCAGGACGCCGAGCCGGTTCATGCCGGTGTCGATGTGCAGGGCCGCGCCGCCTTGCCAGCCGCTGCGGCGGCGGAACACGTCCCACTCGGCCAGCTCGATCAGGCTGCCGATCACCGGCCGCGCGTCGATCGCCGCATAGACGTCGCCGCAGTGGGGAAAGAAGCCGTCGAGCACGTAGAGTGCGGCCTGCTCACGCAGCGCCGGGCGCAGCGCTTTCGCCTCGTTCAGCGTGGCGACGAAGAAGGTGGCGCAGCCGGCGCCGGCGAGCGCGGTGGCGACCGGCACGGCGCCGCAGCCATAGGCGTCGGCCTTGACCACGGCCGCGCATTCGGCGGGCGTGCTTTTGCCGGCGAGCAGGCGCCAGTTGGCGACGATGGCGTCGAGATCGACAGTCAGGAGGCCGCTTGCGGCATGGCGGGCCGCGGCTTCCTCCACCGACAGCGACATGTCCATGTCGAGCGTAGGCAATGCGGTCGCGGTGTCGCTCGCCGTCATCTACATCGACTCGGGCAGATGGTGGTCCGGCGAAAGATCGGCAAAGCGCGTGACGCTGGCCTCGAACTGCAATTCCACCGTGCCGGTCGGGCCGTGGCGCTGCTTGCCGATGATCACCTCGGCCTTGCCGTGGACCAGGCTCATGTCGGTCTGCCACTTCTCGTACTCGGGCGTGCCGGCGCGCGGCTCCTTGTTGGCGAGGTAGTACTCCTCGCGGAACACGAACAGCACCACGTCGGCGTCCTGCTCGATCGAGCCGGATTCGCGCAGGTCCGCAAGCTGCGGCCGCTTGTCGTCGCGCGCCTCGACCTGACGCGAAAGCTGCGACAAGGCCAGGATCGGGATGTTCAGTTCCTTGGCCAGCGCCTTGAGGCTGGTGGTGATCTCGGTCACCTCCTGCACGCGGTTGTCGGAGCGCCGCCCCGAGCCTTGCAGAAGCTGGATATAGTCGATTACCAGAAGATCGAGGCCGCGCTGGCGCTTGAGCCGCCGCGCCCGCGCCGTCACCTGCGCGATCGACAGGCCGCCGGTTTCGTCGACGTAGAACGGCAGCGATTGCAGCTCGATGGCGTAGTCGCGGATTTTGGCAAAATCGTCCTCGGAGATCGCGCCGCGCCGGATGGTGCTCGAGGGAATGCCGGTGCGCTCGGCGATGATGCGGGTGGCGAGCTGCTCGGCCGACATTTCGCAGGAGAAGAAGCCGACGATGCCGCCATCGACCGTCTTGCGGGTGCCGTCGGCCTGCAACTCGTCGCGGTGGGCGCGGGCGATGTTGTAGGCGATGTTGGTGGCGAGCGAGGTCTTGCCCATGCCGGGGCGGCCGGCGAGGATCACGAGGTCGGACGGTTGCAGCCCGCCCATCTTGCCGTCGAGGTCGCGCAGGCCCGTGGCGATGCCGGACAGTCCGCCGTCGCGCTGGAACGCCGCCGCCGCCATGTCCACGGCAACCGTCAGCGCCTGCGCGAAGCGCTGGAAGCCGCCGTCGTAGCGGCCGGTCTCGGCCAGTTCGTAGAGCCGCCGCTCGGCGTCCTCGATCTGCGTGCGCGGCGAGAAATCGACCGGCGCATCGTAGGCGACGTTGACCATGTCCTCGCCGATGCCGATCAGGTCGCGGCGCAGCGACAGTTCGTAGATGGTCTGGCCGTAATCCTTCGCGTTGATGATGGTGGTGGCCTCGGCGGCGAGGCGCGCGAGATACTGGCTGAGCGTCAGGCCGGCGATATCGGTATCGGCCGGCAGAAACGTCTTCAGCGTCACCGGGGTGGCGACCTTGCCGGCGCGGATCAGGCTGCCGACGGTTTCATAGATATGCTGGTGGATCGGCTCGTAGAAATGCTTCGACTCGAGGAAGTCGGAGACGCGGTAGAACGCCTCGTTGTTGACCAGGATGGCGCCGAGCAGGCTCTGCTCGGCCTCGATGTTGTGGGGGGCGGTGCGATAGGCCGCGGCGTCGGGTGCGATTTTGAGCACGTTGGAATCGGTCAGGGCCATGTCGGTCAGCGTTTCGTCCGGTCGATTGGCGCGGCGGCGGTGCGGCGCGGTTGCGCGGTATCGTTGTCACAGGTTTCGGGCAAATGCGGGACGCATCAAGCACCGCCGCTGATGCCGAAGAAACATCCGCAAGCCGCCACACCACTCCTTATGCCCGATTCCCACAGGCGGCGGCAGCGGGCGGCAGGAACCGCGCGACAATGCCGCAAAACCGCGCGGTATTGTGGCGCGGGCGCCCCGCGCGCCCTTCCATTTGCGGGACGTTCCGTTAAAAGTCGCAAGGTAAACGATGCCATCACGTTCCAGCACATCGGGATCGCAGCCGGCAGCCGTCGTGCCTGCGGTCGAAGGCCGCTTGTCGCAACGCCGGCCGGCACCGCGCTGGACCGGTGGCAGCGCCATCGGTCGCTGGAGGGGTGAATGACAAGCCGGACGCTCATTGTGGCGGCGGTCGCGTTGCTGGCCGCGAATGTCGACGTTGCGCCGGCGCATGCGCAAAACCTCGATGCCGGCAAGAGCGCGCCGCAGATTTTCGCAAGCACCTGTGCCGCCTGTCACCGGTCGCCGCGCGGGCTGGTCAAGTCAGTCTCCGCGCAGGCGCTGCCCGGCTTCCTGCGCCAGCACTACACCACCGGCACCGATATGGCGCGGCAGCTCTCCGGCTACCTGATAGCGAGCGGCGGCGTTGCCGAGCCGCGTCAGGCGCGCGGCAAGGATGACGAGCCCCGCCGCCCGGCGGCGCGCGCGGAGCGACCGCAGGCGCAACCGAGGCAGCGGCCGGCCGCACAGCCGCTGCGCGCATGGCGTCTGCCATGGGAAACAGAATCGCCGGCGGAGGCGGCGGCGAAGAGTGGGGCGGCGCAGGCCGAGAAGCGTCCGCAGCGTGCCGGCACGACCAAGCGGCGGCCACGCCGCGAGGAGCCGCAGCAGGAAACGGCTGAACCTGCCGCCGCCGAGCCGGCCGTGGCGACGCCGGCATCGCATGCACCGGCGCGCACCGGGCGCAAGGGCAAGCCGTCGGCCGAGGAGCGGGCCAAGGATCACAGCGCTGCCGCCAAGGATCAGGTCAAGGACCAGGCCAAGGATCAGGCGAAAGATGAAGCCAAGGACGGCAGCGCCGCCGCGTCGCCGGCAGTGTCGCCCGACAAGCCGGCCGCGACCGAGGCGCCCGCTGCGGCTCCGCCGCCGCAGGAGGCTGGCACCGGCAAGGCGGACGAGACGGCCAAAGCCGGCGACAGCAAGCCGGAAGCATCCGAGACAAAGCCTGTTGCGGCCGATGCCGACAAGCCCGCGGCGCCGCTGCGCGCCGATCCGGTGCCGCAAGTGACGCCGGCGCCCGACGCTAGCGCGGACGCCAAGCCGGCGTCGGAGGCAGACACGAAACCGGCCTCCGACAATGCCGCGAAACCGGCGGAGCCATCATCTCCGGCCGACGGCAAGGCGGCGCCAGCCGAGACCGCGCCCGCGGCTCCGAAATCGTCTTCGGAGTCCCAGTAGGGCGGTATGATCGCGCGGTCCCGTGTGCGAGCCTTGATTTAGCTCTCTCCGCATAATTCTCCGCATAATAAAGGGCCGGCCAGAGGCCAGCCCTTCTTCAGACATTGTCGCGGGTATCCGCTCACACCCTTCAGGTGGGGAGGGCGGGAGAGGACTTACTTCTCCTCGGCAGCCGCCTCGGGCTCGCCACGCTCGTCGAGCGGCTCGGCATCGGGATCGAAGAACTCGCCGGCGGCGGCAAGCGCCTCGGCGGCGGCGTCCTGATCTTCCTGACGGCTGTTGACGTCCTCGCCACGGTTGATGCGCTCGGCCTCGTCGGCGCTGCGCGCCACCGTCACGGTGATGCCGACCTCGACCTCCGGATGCACGGCGATCGACACGCCATGCTGGCCGATGGCCTTGATCGGATGGTCGAGCAGCACCTGCTGGCGATGCACGTTGACGCCGTCGCTGGCGAGGCTCGACATGATGTCGCGCACCGACACCGAGCCGTAGAGCTGGCCGCCTTCCGACGCCTGGCGGATGATGACGATGTTGCGGCCATCGATCTTCTCGGCGACCTTGGCGGCTTCCGCCTTGGCGACGAGGTTGCGCGCCTCGAGGTCGGCTTTCATGCCGTCGAACCGGGCACGGTTCTCCTCGGTCGCCCGCAGCGCCTTGTTGTTCGGCAGCAGGAAATTGCGGGCAAAGCCGTCGCGCACGCGCACGACGTCGCCCATCTGGCCGAGCTTGGCCACGCGCTCGAGTAGAATGACTTCCATGTTCTTAGCTCCGTTGGTCGGTGTGAGGGTTGATCAAATTGAACCGTGTCAGGTCGGCGGTGGCGGCGCTGGAGGATGACTCTGGCGATAGCGCCGGCGCAGGCCGGTCACCGCGTCAGTCAGGCCGAGGCCGATCGCGAGGATCGCCGGCCAGCCGAACACCGCGATGCCGGCATAGGCCAGCGACAGCCACAGCACGCGGCTCGCGGCCCGCGACGTCAGCACATGCAGCGTGGCGAAGCCGACCAGCGCATAGGCCGTCAGCAGCACCGCGGCGACGACCTGCGCGAGAATGCCGACGAGGCCGCCGGTGAAGCCAAGCGCCACCGCAAGCGCCAGCGCCGCCAGCGTCATCGGCGGCAGCTCGATGTCGCGTAGGTCCGGCCACGGCCGCGTCAGGCGCCCCGAGGTGCGGGCAATGCGCGCGCCGAGCCACAGGTTCAGCGTCAGCGTCATCATCGCGATGGTGGCGCCGGCGGCTGGTGCCAGTGCCACCAGCGCATCGAGCACGAGTTCGGTATCGGCCGCGATCTCCTGGTCAGGCGGGAGCCCCATCACGCGCATCAGGCCGCTTTTGAGGGTGGCGGTGATGGTGGCCTCGTCGGCGCCGAGCGTGACCAGTGCGCCGAGCGTGGTCAGCACCGCGAACCCCGCCGCCCACAGCACCAGCCGGCCGACCGGATACCACTCGATGGTGGCAGGGGCGGCGGAGGCGGGCACGGCGTCGAGTGGCCGGCCGAGCAGCGCCAGCCGCGACAGCCACCACGCCGGCAGCGCGATGCTCAGTCCGAAAGCCGCGATGTAGGAGAAGCCGAACGATACACCGATGCCGATGCATCCGATCACGCCGCCGATCAATGCGGCGAGCGGCCCCCAGCCGAGCCCGGCCACCATCAAGGGCAGCGGCGCGAGATAGAACAGCACGAGCGAGAACAGCGCCCCGGACGCGATCGAGGCGAACATCAGCGCCGCGGCGCCGCCGGCGGCCAGTGCGATCAGAACAGGTATCGTCGCCATCAGCTGTCCCGCTCCCTTCGAGCGGTTAGAGACGCCTTACGCGGGCGCCCCAACCATCCAGCCCGGCACGACCCGGACTGTCTTGATGAAAACGGGGGGCGGGTGCGACCTGCCCCCCGCGTGTCGGTCTTAACTTTTATGCGATCAGCGGATCACGTAAGGCAACAGCCCGAGGAAACGCGCGCGCTTGATGGCACGGGCGAGTTCGCGCTGCTTCTTGGCGGACACCGCGGTGATGCGGCTCGGCACAATCTTGCCGCGCTCGGAGACGTAGCGCATCAACAGCTTGGAGTCCTTGTAGTCGATCTTCGGTGCATTGGCGCCGGTGAACGGGCACGTCTTGCGGCGACGGAAGAAGGGGCGGCGGGCGCCTGCGTCGGCCATGGCGATTACTCCTCTGTGGTCGCTTCGGCGGGGGCGGCGTCTTCACGCGGGCGGCGCGGACCGCGGTCGCCGCGCTCGCCACGGAAGCCGCGCTCGTCGCGGTCGCGATCGGACTTGCGCATCATCGCGGAGGGACCTTCCTCCAGTTCGTCGACGCGCACCGTGAGGTAGCGGATGATGTCTTCGTTGATGCGTTCCTGCCGCTCGATCTCGGCGACCGCGGCGGCCGGCGCATCGATGTTGAAGAACATGAAGTGCGCCTTGCGGTTCTTGTTCATGCGGTAGGTGAGGGAGCGCACGCCCCAGTTCTCGGTCTTGGTGATCTTGCCGCCCTGCTGCTCGACCACGTTTGCGATCTGGCTGGCGAGTTCCTCGACCTGCTGCGCGCTGACGTCCTGACGCGCCAGAAACACATGCTCGTAAAATGGCATGACAGTCCTTTCCAGTATGATGCGAAGCAACGGCGGCAAGCCCTTCGAGCCTTTCGGGAAAGGCTCAAAATTGCTCAGAAGGCGGGAACACGGGACGACGGGCAAAGCGCCCTGTGGCATCAATCCAGCATTGGCGATGAATTGCTGCGACCGTCCGTTCAGCTCCCGGCCGAAGCTCCACGAATGGCGTGCGTTATACGGATTTTGCCGCCGTTGGCAAGCGCGCGAGGCTCAACCGGTTCCCGGCGCGGCTTGACATCCCCCTATGCGCGGTGTCTTACGGCCGGCGTTCGGGGCGCAGGGTCGGCCCGGCAGCGGGACCAGTTGGGGGCGACGATGACCACCAAAACTTTGGCGCTGACTTTTCCGGGCCAGGGCTCGCAGGCCGTCGGTATGGGCAAGGCGCTGGCCGAGGCGTTTCCGGTCGCGCGCGCGGTGTTTGACGAGGTCGATGCGGCGCTCGGTGAAAAGCTGACGGCGACCGTCTGGGACGGGCCGGCGGAGACATTGCAGCTCACCGAGAACGCCCAGCCGGCCTTGATGGCGGTGTCGCTCGCGGCCTTGCGGGTGCTGGAGAGCGAGGCCGGGCTCGCGGTGGGGCGCGATGCCGCTTTCGTCGCAGGCCATTCGCTCGGGGAATATTCGGCGCTGGCTGCCGCCGGCAGCCTCACCGTCGCCGATACCGCGCGGCTGCTGCGCGTTCGCGGCCGCGCCATGCAGAAGGCGGTTCCGGTCGGCGAGGGCGCCATGGCGGCGCTGCTCGGCCTTGACTACGAGGCAGCGGTCGCGGTCGCGCGCGAGGCGGCACAGGGAGAGGTCTGCGAGGCCGCCAACGACAACGGCGGCGGGCAGGTGGTGGTCTCCGGCCACAAGGCGGCGGTCGAGCGCGCCGTGGAGATCGCCAAGGGACGCGGCGCCAAGCGTGCGATGCTGCTGCCGGTGTCCGCGCCGTTCCATTGCGCGCTGATGCAGCCGGCCGCCGATGCCATGGCCGAGGCGCTGGCCGGCGTCACCATCGCCGCTCCGGCCGTGCCGCTGGTGGCCAACGTGCTCGCCGCGCCGGTCGGCGATCCCGATGCGATTCGCCGTCATCTGGTCGAGCAGGTGACCGGTACCGTGCGCTGGCGGGAGTCGGTCGAGTTCATGGCCAATCACGGTGTGACGACCTTTGTTGAGATCGGCGCCGGCAAGGTGCTGAGCGGCCTCGTCAGGCGCATCGCGAGCGGCGCCAGCGGCGTTGCGGTCGGGGTGCCTGCCGACATCGCCACGGCCAGCGGGCTCTTTGCCGCCGCGCGCGGCTGACCGGATTTTCCTTCGTCTTCTTTGTTTCGCAGCCTTTTTTGTTCGCAGCCACGGGAGCGACATCATGTTCGATCTGACAGGCCGCAGCGCGCTCGTCACCGGCGCCACCGGCGGCATCGGCGGTGCCATCGCGCGCGCGCTGCATGCGCAGGGAGCGACGGTCGCCGTATCCGGCACGCGGCGCGAGGCGCTCGAGGGGCTCGCTTCCGAGCTTGGCGAGCGCGTCCATGTGCTGCCGTGCGATCTCGCGGACAGCGCTGCGGTCGAGGCGCTGGTGCCGGCGGCGGAAACGGCGATGGGCGGCCTCGACATCCTCGTCGCCAATGCCGGCATCACCCGCGACAACCTGTTCGTGCAGTTGCGCGACGAGGACTGGGACGACGTCATCAAGGTCAACCTGACCGCGACGTTCCGCCTGACGCGCGCCGCCACCAAACTGATGATGCGCAAGCGCTACGGCCGCATCATCGCCATCACGTCGGTGGTCGGTGTGACCGGCAATCCGGGGCAGGGCAACTACGCCGCCTCCAAGGCCGGCATGATCGGCATGATCAAGTCGCTCGCCGCCGAATATGCGCGGCGCAACGTCACGGCCAACTGTATCGCGCCGGGCTTCATCGCCACCCCGATGACCGATGCGCTCAATGACAAGCAGCGCGAGGCGGTGCTGGCGAAGGTGCCGGCGGCGCGCCTTGGAACTCCGCAGGATATCGCGGCGGCGGCGGTCTATCTGGCCTCGGAGGAGGCCGCCTACGTCACCGGCCAGACCCTCCATATCAATGGCGGCATGGCCATGATCTGAAACGATTGGCTTATGATCGCAAGCAGTTGCATGCTGCCTGCGGAGCTTTGTGGAAAGCCGGCGCCCAAGTGGTCAAGGGCGCAGAACTATGTTAACCGGGCGCCCCTGGGGGTTGGTAACAACACCTTGCATGACTTCCAAACCCTGTATATTGGCGTTGCCGGGATGGCCCGGCGTTCGGGGCGTCGGTTGCAGAAGGACTGCCGTCTCGCAGCGGACCGGTAGTCACCGGGGTGGCGGCAGCGATGGCGCCCGGGGCGGGCGACAGATAGGATTTTGGCGCATTCACGCAGAAACGGCGGCCTCTACCGCGTCGCGGCAGGGTCGAGTGGAACAAGCATGAGGTTGAAGCAATGAGCGAGATTGGCGAGCGGGTTAAGAAGATCGTGGTGGAGCACCTGGGTGTCGAGCCCGAGAAGGTGGTCGATAGCGCGAGCTTCATCGACGATCTGGGTGCCGACAGCCTCGATACCGTCGAACTCGTCATGGCTTTCGAAGAGGAATTCGGCTGCGAGATTCCCGACGATGCCGCCGAGACCATTCTCACCGTCGGCGACGCCACGAAATTTCTCGAAAAGAACGCCAAGAGCTGACGCCCCCGCCCGCGGCGCCGTACCGGCCGGACCGACCGTGTTTGACGGAGCGGCCGGCCGTTCGTTCGGAGCCCGCGCCTATCGCTCCGGGAGTTGCAGATGAGACGGGTCGTCGTCACCGGGCTTGGCATGGTGTCGCCGCTGGGCTGCGGCATCGAGACGACGTGGCGACGCATTCTCGCCGGCGAGAGCGGCGCGCGCCGCATCGACACCTTCGAGGTCTCCGACCTGTCGAGCCAGATCGCCTGCCTGGTGCCGCGCGGCGACGGCTCCGATGGCTCGTTCAATCCCGACCAGTGGATGGAGCCGAAGGACCAGCGCAAGGTCGATGACTTCATCGTCTTCGCCATGGCGGCGGCGCGGCAAGCGCTCGACGACGCCGGCTGGCAGCCGCAGACGGAAGACGAGCGCTGCGCCACCGGCGTGATGATCGGTTCCGGCATCGGCGGTCTTTCCGGCATCGCCGACGGGGCGATCCTGGTCAAGGAAAGGGGGCCGCGCCGGCTGTCGCCGTTCTTCATTCCGGGCCGCCTGATCAATCTCGCGTCCGGCTACGTTTCCATCGAATTCGGCCTCAAGGGTCCGAACCATGCCGTCGTCACTGCCTGCTCGACCGGTGCGCATGCGATCGGCGACGCGAGCCGCCTGATCGCGCTGGGCGATGCCGACGTGATGGTTGCCGGCGGTGCCGAATCGCCGGTGTGCCGGCTTGCCGTCGCCGGCTTCTGCGCGATGCGGGCGCTGTCCAGCGGTTTCAACGAGACGCCCGAGAAGGCATCGCGTCCCTACGACAAGGACCGCGACGGTTTCGTAATCGGCGAGGGTGCCGGCGTCGTGGTGCTCGAAGAGTACGAGCATGCGCGGCGGCGCGGCGCCAAGATCTATGCCGAGGTGGTCGGCTATGGCCTGTCGGGCGATGCCTATCACATCTCGGCGCCGACGCCGGATGGCGACGGTGCGTTCCGCTGCATGACGATGGCGCTCAAGCGCGCCGGCCTGTCGGCTCCCGACCTCGACTACATCAACGCGCATGGCACTTCGACGCCGCTCGGCGACGAGATCGAGCTTGGCGCGGCGCAGCGTCTGCTCGGCAATGCCGCGTCGCGCGTGGCGATGTCCTCGACAAAATCCTCGACCGGCCATCTGCTCGGCGCGGCCGGAGCGATCGAAGCGATCTTCAGCATTCTGGCGATCCGCGACAATGTCGCGCCGCCGACCATCAACCTCGACAATCCGTCAGTGGAGACTCCCATCGACCTGGTGCCGCTGAAGGCACGTTCGCGCGAGATCAACGTCGCGCTGTCGAACTCCTTCGGCTTTGGCGGTACCAACGCCTCGTTGATCGTGCGGCGCGTTGCCGCTTGAACCTTGATCCTTGCCGGGATCATCACCGTTTCGCCGTATTCGGCGACAAATTCTGAAGTTAAGTCCGGGCGTTAAGCCGTCCCGTCCCGCTTCAGAGCCGGCCGCGAGGATGTCGCGGCGACGACCGAACCGACAGGATGCGAGGTTTTTGCATCGATGAGCGACAGGCCGCCCATCTCTCCCCGAAGCCCGCGCGCGGCGCTGGAGCCCGAACACCTGCCGCCGCCGCCGAAGCGCTCGGCGCGGGCGCGCAACCCGTTCGTCATCGTCGGCAACGCCATCATCACGCTGATCCTGCTGGCGATGATCGGCGCCGGCGGTGCTTACGTCTACGTCAAGCAGAAGCTTGATGCGACGGGTCCGTTGACCGAGGACAAGGTCGTCACCATCCCCAAGGCCGGCACCGGCGACATCGCCGACATCCTGCAACGGAACGGCGTGATCGACGGCAACCGCTTCGGCTTCTTCGCCGGCGTGCTGGCGCTGAAGGCGCGCTCGGAGTTGAAGTCGGGCGAATACGCCTTCGCCAAGGGCGCGACCTTGCGCGACGTGATCGAGACCATGGTCGAGGGCAAGGTGGTGCAGCATGCCTTCACCATCCCCGAGGGACTGACCTCGGAGCAGATCGTGGCGCGGCTGATGGACAACGACATTCTCTCAGGCTCGGTCCGCAACATTCCGCCCGAGGGCTCGCTGTTGCCGGAGACCTACAAGTTCGCGCGCGGCACGCCGCGCGAGCAGGTGATCCAGCGCATGCAGCAGGCGCAGCGCCGGGCGCTTGCCGAGGCCTGGGAGCGCCGCGCGCCCGACCTGCCGATCGCCTCGCCGGAGCGGCTGGTGACGCTGGCCTCGATCGTCGAGAAGGAGACAAGCCGCGCCGACGAGCGCAGCCGCGTCGCCGCGGTGTTCGTCAACCGGCTGCAGAAGAAGATGAAGCTGCAGTCCGATCCGACCATCATCTACGGGCTGGTCGGCGGCCGCGGCACGCTCGGCCGTCCGATCAAGCGCAGCGAGATCACGCAGGCGTCGCCCTACAACACCTACGTGATCGACGGCTTGCCGCCGGGGCCGATCGCCAATCCCGGGCGGGCTGCGCTCGAAGCCGCCGCCAACCCGGCGCGCACCCGCGACCTCTATTTCGTCGCCGACGGCTCGGGCGGTCATGTCTTCACCGAGACCTACGACGCGCACCGCAAGAACGTCGCCAAGCTGCGCACGCTGGAGCGGCAGTTGCAGAACGATACCGCCGAGCCCGACGCCGACGAGGAGGCCGCGGACAAGCCTGCCGACAAGCCGGCGGCCGAATCCGCGCCGGACACCACGGCGACGACGCCGGCGGCTCCCGCCGAAGCCGCCAAGCGGCGCGCGCCCCCGGCCAGGCGCGGCGGCACTGGTGCTTCGCAAAAGGGCGCCGCGCGCTCACCCTCGCCGCCGACCGCGAAGCAATAGCGTGCGTCATGACGCCCGCGTCTTGACCCGGCGCCCCGTTTGCCTTGAAAAGATCGCGGAATGCGCCGGAGCGGGCGGGGAGAGTCTTCATGGCATTGTCGAGCATGACGGGGTTCGCGCGCAGTCATGGCGCACACGGCGATCTCGCGTTCGAGTGGGAGCTGAAATCCGTCAACGCCAAGGGGCTCGACGTTCGTCTGCGGCTGCCGCCCGGCTTCGATGCGCTCGAGGCGCCGGCGCGCAAGCGCATCAGCGAGGGGCTCACGCGCGGCACGGTCTATGCGAACCTGTCGATCCGGCGCACGGGGACGCAGGCCAACGTGCGCATCAACGAGGACGTGCTTGAGGCCGTGGTCGCCAAAGCGCGCGATCTCGCCGCCCGGCTCAACGCGCAGCCGCCCTCTGCCGATGGTCTTTTGGCGATCAAGGGAGTGATCGAGGTGGCCGAGCCGGAAGCGAACGAGGCGGCCGACGAGGCTGCGCAGGCCGCGGTCCTTGCCGCGCTCGAGGCGGCGCTCAAGCAGCTTCTCGACATGCGCGCCCGCGAGGGCGAAACGCTGGGGCGGATCCTGTTGCAGCGGATGGACGACATCGAGCGGCTGGCGGCGCGCGCCGAGACGGCGCCGGGCCGCGCGCCGGAGGCGGTGAAGATGCGGCTGGCCGCGCAGATCGCGACGCTGTTTGAGGCCTCCGACCGCTTCGATCCCGACCGCCTCAGCCAGGAGGCGGTGCTGCTCGCCGCCAAGGCCGACATCCGCGAGGAACTCGACCGCATCGCCTCGCATGTCACCCAGGCGCGTGCGTTGATCGGCGCGGGCGGGGCGATCGGCCGCCGGCTCGATTTCCTCGCGCAGGAGTTCAATCGCGAGGTCAATACCTGCTGCTCGAAATCGAACGACATCGAACTGACCAATATCGGCCTCGAACTGAAGAACGTGGTCGAGCAGTTTCGCGAACAGGTGCAGAATCTGGAGTAGACGATGGGCGGGGGCGAGGTGAGCCACAGCGATCAACGGCGCGGCCTGATGCTGGTGTTGTCGTCGCCCTCGGGTGCGGGCAAGACCACGCTGTCGCGCATGCTGATCGAGCGCGTCCCGAGCCTGCGCATGTCGGTGTCGGTGACGACGCGGGCGAAGCGCCCCGGCGAGGTCGAGGGGCGCGATTATTTCTTCGTCGACGAGGCGCGCTTCAAGGCGATGGCGCAGGGCGACGACCTGCTCGAATGGGCGGAGGTGTTCAACCATCGCTACGGCACGCCGCGCGCGGCGGTCGAGGCGGCGCTGGCGAAGGGCGAAGACGTGCTGTTCGACATCGACTGGCAGGGCACGCAGAAGCTGCGGGAAAAGGCCGGCAAGGACGTGGTCAGCGTGTTTATTCTGCCGCCGACAGCCGCCGATCTGGAGAAGCGGCTGCACACCCGCGCGCAGGATTCCGACGAAGTGATCCGCACCCGCATGAGCCGCGCGGCGCACGAGATGAGCCACTGGGCGGAATACGACTACGTCGTCATCAATCATGATGTGGAAGCGGCGTTCGCCGAGGTCGCGGCCATCCTGCGCGCCGAGCGGCTGAAGCGCGAGCGCCGCACCGGCCTCACCGATTTCGTGCGGGCTTTGCAGCGGCAGCTCGAAAGGTAGGGCGGCGCCGTCGCGCGATGGCGGGTCGGACAGTGGTTGTTTTCGGCTGTAGCGAAAACGTTTTCTGTTCTGATTGAGCCTCCGTCGATCCGTCATTGCCGGGCGTGACCCGGCAATCCATCGTGCTTTCCAGGACGATGGATGCGCGGATCAAGTCCGCGCATGACAGTCGTTGGCTCAGTTGAGATGGAGAATGCTCTAAACTTTCTTTAGTTCGTCAGCATGATGCGGCCGACCACCTGGCCGGCCCGCAGCGCATCGATCCACCTTTGCGTTTCGCCCATCGGCTTTTCGGTCATCGGCGGGGCGGCGACCTTGCCGGCGCGCGCCAGCGCCATCAGTTCTTTCGCCTCGTCCAGCGTGCCGGTGACAAACCCCTCGACCGTGATGCGCTTGTTGGTCCATTGCAGCACCGGCAGCGTGAAGGTGCCGCCCATCATGCCCGACACCACCAGCTTGCCGCCGCGCGCCAGCGCCGCAACGCCGAACGCCATCGACTTCTCGTTGCCGGCGAAATCGACCACACCGTCGAAGCCGCCATCCGATTCCTTGAGCATCTGCTTGACCACGCCCTCGGCGGCCGGGTCGTAAGCGTTTGCCGCGCCCGCCTTCAGCGCCGTCTCGCGCGCTGTGGCCGACAGGTCGGCGACGGTGATCGGCTGCTTGAACATCGCTTTTGCCAGCGACAGCCCCATCATGCCGACGCCGCCGAGCCCGATCAGCAGCAGGTTACGCTGGCGCGGACGATCGACCAGACGCTTGAGCGCGCCGTAAGCGGTGACGCCGGAGCACATCAGGGTCGCCGCAAAATTGGTCGGCAAGGGATCGTAGTCGAGCAGGTATTTTGCATCGGGCACCAGCACGTGGCTGGCGAATCCGCCATCGACATCGACGCCAAGAAAGCGTGCCTGACGGCACAGGTTCTCGTCGCCGGCGAGGCATTCGCGACACTGGCCGCAGCCGATCCAGGGAAACACCGCGCGCCGCGCCCCGATCAGGTCCTTCGGCACATCCGGCCCGACCTGTTCGACGACGCCGGCGATTTCGTGGCCGAGCGTGAAGGGAAGCTGGCGGCCGCCGGAGATGTCGGCCTTGCGGCCGCCGCCGAGGTCGAAATAGCCGTCATGAATATGCAGATCCGAGTGGCACAGCCCGCAGCGTTCGATTCGCACCAACACCTCGCGGCCGGTCGGGGTCGGCGCCTCGACGATCGTTTCGCATAACGGCGCGGCATACTGGACGACGGATTGGCGGCGCATCTGCACCATGGGTGTCTTCCTTATGGCGTTGGCATTTCGCTGCGACTATTCGCCAATTCACGGGCCATGGCAACAAAGCCGGCAATCGGCACGGTCTCGGCGCGGCGGGTCGGCTCGATGCCGGCGGCGGCTGCGAGTTGCGAAGGTTCGATGCCGAGCGCTTTCAGGCTCTGCCGCAACATCTTGCGGCGCTGGCCGAACGCAGCCTGCGTGACCCGCTCGAGGTCGCGCCGTTCGCACGATAGCGGTGCCGCGCGCGGGATCAGGCGCACCACGCTGGAGGTCACCTTGGGCGGCGGCACGAAGGCGCGCGGGCCGATGTCGAACAGAAGTTTTGTTTCGGTGCGCCAGTTGGCGAGCACCGCGAGGCGGCCATAGGCCGGCTCGGTCTCGGCGGCGACGATGCGCTCGGCGACCTCGCGCTGGAACATCAGCACCATGGCGTCGTACCACGGCGGCCATGGCTCGGCGCTGAGCCAGTTGACGAGAAGCGGCGTTGCAATGTTGTAGGGCAGGTTGGCGACGATCTTTCCGCGTCGGCCGCCGAGCAGCGGGCGCGGATCGAAGGCAAGCGCGTCGTCATGCACCACCGTGAGCCGGCCCGGGTAATGCGCGGCGATCTCGTTCAACGCCGGCAGCGCACGAGCGTCGCGCTCGACAGCGATGACATGCGCAGCACCCTCGGCGAGGAGCGCCCGCGTCAGCCCGCCGGGACCGGGGCCGATCTCGATGATGGTATGGTTATCGAACGGCGCGGCGGCGCGGGCTATGCGCGCCGTCAGGTTGAGGTCGAGCAGAAAATTCTGACCGAGCGATTTGCGCGCCGCGAGGCCGTGGCGGGCGATCACCTCGCGCAGCGGCGGCAGGTCGTCGATGCTCATGCGGCGGGCGGCGCCGCCATGCGCGCGGCAAGGCGAAGCGCGGCGATCAGGCTGTTCGGATTGGCGCGGCCGGTGCCGGCGATGTCGAAGGCGGTGCCGTGGTCGGGCGAGGTGCGCACGAATGGCAGGCCGAGCGTGACATTGACGCCGTCGTCGAACGCCAGCGTCTTCAGCGGGATCAGCGCCTGATCGTGATACATGCCGACGGCGCAGTCGTAATGCGCGCGGGCGGCGGCGTGGAACATGGTGTCGGCCGGCAGCGGTCCGCGCACGTCGAGCCCATCGGCGCGTAGCGTCGCGATGGCGGGGGCGACGATATCGCGGTCCTCTAGGCCGAGCGTGCCGTCCTCGCCGGCGTGCGGGTTGAGGCCGGCGACCGCGATGCGCGGTTTTGCGATGCCGAGCCGATGCCTGAGATCGGCGACGAGGATGCGCACGGTCTCGACGATCAGCTCGGCGGACAGCATATCGATCGCCTGCCGCAGCGGCAGGTGCACGGTGACCGGCACCACGGCCAGCGTCTCCGACCACAGCATCATCACCGGGCGCGGCGTCGGGCCGCCGTGTGCGGCCAGTTCGGCCAGAAACTCGGTGTGGCCGGGATGGGCGAAACCCGCGCGGGTGAGCACGCTCTTGGCGATCGGGTTGGTGACCACGGCGCTGGCGTGTCCGGCCTCGACGTCGGCGACGGCACGGCGGATCGCGGCGATGGCGAGCGGTGCGCTGCTGTGGTCGGGCACGCCGGGCGTGGCAGTGGCGCGCACGCCGGCGTCGACCACGGGCAGGGCGCTGGCGAACAGCGTTTCGGCCTCCGCCGGTGCCGCGTCAGCGGTTGGCACGCGCAAGCCCAGCCGTGCGGCGCGCTCATCGAGCGCGGCGCGGTCGCCGATCAGGTAGAACGGCGGCAGCGTTTCCTCGTTGCGCCTCAGCCACGCAGCGAGCGCGATGTCCGGTCCGATGCCGGCCGGTTCGCCCATGGTGAGGGCAAGCGGTTTATCCATGGCGTGTCACGGGGCCGCGGCCTGAAGAGACGACCGCATGCGCGGATCAACGATACTCGATCAGCGCCTGCTTGCGCAGCGTTTCGAGATAAGACTTCGACTTGGCTTCGAACTTTTGGGCATAGAGCTTGTCGCGCACCGCGCGCTTTTCCGGCGAATCGGCGACCGTCGCCTTGCGCTCGCACAGCGCCACCATCTCGACGCCCTGCTTCGTGATTTCCGGCGGCGTGAGTTGGCCGACTGGCGTCTTGTCGAGGATCGCACGCAGCGGCGCCGGCAATTCCGCAGAAGTACGCGTCACAGCTGGGCGCACGGCGGCGTTGCGCATCGAACGAAAGACGCGGATCGCGTCGTCGCAGCTATGGATGCGGCTGCGCAGCGTTTCGGCTTCCTGGCGACGCGCGGCCGGGCTGGCGCCGCGCGGCACCAGGAGCACCAGCGGCCGCATGACATACTGGAAGCTGTCGGCTTCCTTGGTGCTGTCGTTGAGCTGGATCGCGGATTCCACGGTCTTCTCGCCGACCATCAGGCTCTGCTGGAAGCGGCCGCGCACCAGGGTCGACCACACCATGTCGGCGCGGATGCGGCTCTTCAGCGTACCGGGCCGGATGCCGCGCGAGGCGAGCGACTGGGTTAGCCCGTCGCCCGACAGGTTCATGCGCGCGGCCATCGAGGCATAGGCGGAATCGATCTCTGCGGCGCTGGGATCGACGTTGTAGCGCTTGCCCTCGCGCACTTTCAGCTTTTCGTCGATCAGGTCCTGCAGCACCTCCTTGCGGCTCGGCGTCTTATGCGTGGACAGCACGGTGAGCTTGGTCCGTTGCTGGATGTCGAAGTTGGTGATCGGCTCGCCGTTGACCATCACCGCCACGCTCTGCGCGTGTGCCGTCGGCACTGCCGCGAACGCGAGCGCGACCAGGGTGGCGAGGAGGGCGAGGACGGCGCTCGCGGCGCGGAGGAATACAGGTGCTGGAATCATCGTCGAGGTGCGGGTCCGTTCCTGTTCGATGGTTGCTGGTACGCCGGGCGCCCGGTCACGGGCGCGGTCCGGCTACTGGCTGGGCGGCGTCATGCTGACGCTGTTGGTGCCGAGCGTGCGCAGCCCGAGCCGCACCATGATGCTGTGACTGAGTCGCGGCAGCGCGCCGCCGACCTGGTTCGCATAGGTGTAGTCGGTCACATAGTTGACGCCGAGCACGAAGCAGTCGTCCACATAGCCGGCACCGACGATGTACTGGTTGATCTGGTCGGCATCGAGATCCCAGCGGGCGCCGCCGGTCACGATCCAGTTGGAGTTGATCTTGATCGAGCCGGTGCCGAGGATGCCGTTGCGCCGGGTGAGGAAGCCGATCTCGGGCTGGGCGGCGTAGTTGCCGTACATCAGGCTGACGGACCAGCGGTTGAAGCTGGCGCTGGCCTCGGCCTCGAAGCGCTGCACATCCATGGTCGCCTCGTCGAAGCGGGCGCGCGTGGTGAACTTGTAGGTGCTGTTGGGCTGGAACGAGACCCGGGCGACGTAATCGGAGCGGTCGGTTTCAAGGCCGCTGCGCAGGCCGGTATTGGTCAGGCTGCCGACGCTGTAGGAGTTCAGTCCGAACAGGTGGTAGGACTGGCCGAACAGGGCGCTGACGAAGCCGCCCTGGTCGAACTGCGTCGTCGCCTGCACGCCGACATTGGCGCGGCCGCCGCCTTCGATCCGGTCCCAGCCCGAGAACTTGTCCACGCTGAACAGGTTGCTGTCGTCGAAGGTCAGGCTCTGGGCATCCTCGTTGGGCAGCCGGCCGGCGTGAGGCTCATTGGGGCGGACGATCACCTGGGCGATCGGCTCGATGGTGGTCGTGCCCCAGGGCTGTATGTTGATCCACGGATAGCGGTATTCGAGGCCGAGCGTCGGCATCAGCCGTGCCGCGTCGGTGGTGCCGGGCGGAATGAAGTTGGAGACGCCGGGTTGGTTGTCGATGCTTGCCGTCATGACGTCGCCGCGCAGCGAGGCGAACGGCGTCCAGATCTGGCCGACGGGATCGGTGAACGAGCGCCGCCACATCACCTCCGCCGACAGCCGGGTGTAGTCGCCCGGCATACCGCGCAGCACGCAATTCTGCGGGCTCCGCGCGGCGGGGTCAGCCGAGGTCGGCAGGCATAGGCCGCCGCTCCTCGCTGCGAGGCTGGTGGGCGATAACGCCGCCTGATTGCGCTCCAGGCTGGTGAGGTTGATCTTGTAGCTGACCTCGCCGCCGAGCACCGGGCTGTTGATGACGTTGGCGTAGTCGATCACCGGCCGCACCCAGGGAATCTGGCGTTGCACGTCGGCGCCGGAGAAGCCGAGCCAGTAGTAGGTGCGGGCGTCGAAATAGCTGCGGTTACCGACGCCGGTGAGGTAGAGCTGCGAGGTCGCCTCGCTCGGCACGGTCAGAAATGCGCCGTAACGGTCCTGATAGACTGACAGGCTGTAATCGGAGAGGAAATAACGGTCGGACAGCAGCGTCCCGTCCCAGCCCCAGACCCAGCGGTCGTTGATGGCGAACCGGCCATGGGTCTCGACGCCGCCGCGCCAGTCACGATTGCTGTCGCGGCTGCCGAATTTGTCCGGATTGGTCTGGCGGATGCCGTAGCCGGTGATCGAATAGGAGCCGTTCCCCAGCCGCTGGCGGAACTCGGCCGCCCCCAGCACGCCTTGTTCTGTGGTGATGCGCGGAGCCAGGGTCAGGTCGTAGTCGGGCGCCAGCGCGAAGTAGTAGGGGATGTTGACGCCGACGCCGTAGGTTGCCGAGTTGGAGCTGATCGAGGGCATCAGGAAGCCGCTCTTGCGCTTCACCGTCGGGTCGGGCGTGGAGAAATACGGCAGGTAGGCGATCGGGGTGCCGAAGAATTCGAGGCGGGCGTCCTCGAAATACAGCATCTTCTCGCCTTCGTCGTGGATCACGCGGGCACCCTTGACCTGCCACAGCGGCGGCTTCTTGGGATTGTCCTTGCAGGCGGCGCAGGCGGTATAGACGCCGTTCTGGAACACGGTGAAACGGCCGTCGCTGCGGTCGGCGCGCGTCGCGGCCATGCGGGTCTGGTCGGCGGTATCCACGCGCAGCGAATCGACAAAACCGTCGCGGTAGTCGTCGCTGAGGTCGAGGAACTCGGCGTAGGTGATCCGCCCGGTCTCGTCGGTCATGCGCACGTTGCCCTCGGCGCGCAGCCGCTTGGTCTTCTGGTCGTAGATGACCTTGTCGGCCTCGACCGAGGAACCGTTGAAGAAAATCTGGACGCCACCGACCGCCGACACCCGCTGGCTGGTGTAGTCGTAATCGATCTCGGTGGCCTGCACGAGCATCTGCCCGTCGTGCCTGGCTGGCGGCGGTTTCGGGCGGGGCGGCAGGCGGTTGTAGGTGAAGCTCTGCGCGGCGGCCGGCGACGGCAGGCCAAAGGCCAGCCCTAACGCCATGGCCGCAACGGCCCCAACAAGGGCCGGCGCAAGCAGATACCGGCGCAACCTCATGCGCCGCGTCACCTCACGCGAAACCTGTCGGCGGGTCGCCACCGCGGCCACTAACCGTCCTCCTGATGGAGCAAAACCAAGAACCCGGCGAGGCCGCCCACGAACACGGGCAGCCACGCCGCAGCGATCGGATACATCAACTCGGCCTTGCTCAAATCGTCAGTCACCTTGGACAAGACATAAAGCAGAAACCCTGCGGCCACGCCACTCAAAACCATCTTCTGCACGCCGCCGAACCTGAACAGCCGCAGGCTCACCGAAGCGGCCAGCAGGACCATCGCCGCCAGCAGAAACGGCCGGGCGATAAGCTTATGATATTGCAGGCGATAACCGGCCGTTGCGAGTCCCGCCCCGGCCGATGAGGCGATGTATTGCGGCAGTTGCCAAAACGACACAGTTTCGGGGGTGGAGAAGCTGTTACGGACCTGCGCCGGGGTCAGGCTGGTGGGCAGGATAAAGGTCGCCTGTTCGACCGGGGGATTCGCCAGCCGGTAGCGCCGCACGTTGGAGAATCGCCACTGGCCGGTTTCCAGCACGGCAGTCTGCGCCTCGATCCGCTCGCTGAACGTGCCGGAGGTGTCGAAGCGGAACACGGACAGGCCGTTGAGCCGGATCCCCTGGCTCTGGCTCGTGGCCGCGTTGATGATCGCCTGACCCTCGCTGTTCGACTGGTTGATCCAGAATCCGGCCGCATCCTGCATGCCGGCGCCGGCGCGGTCGCCGAAAATCTCGGCCTCCATCGACTTGGAGGTTTCCTGCATGTAGGCCGACACCGGGTTGTAGACGGCGGTGGCGAGCGCGCCGAGCACCAGCGCACTGACCAGCGCCGGGGCGATGAACTGCCAGGCCGAGATGCCGGCGGCGCGCGCCACCACCAGTTCGAGCCGGCGCGACAGCGTGAGATAGCAGGACATCGCGCCGACCAGCACGCAGAACGGCATCAGCCGTTCGAGCAATAGCGGCACGCGGTAAAGCGAGGTCATCGCCACCAGCAGCGCCGGCGCCGATTCGATATCGGACGTGCGGCGCACCATCTCGATGTAATCGACCAGCACCAGCAGCACGAAAATGCCGGCGAACACCGCCACGGTGGCGCCGATGAAGTGCTTTGCGAAATATCTCCCGAGCGTGTTGACGATCATCGTGGCCTCCGTTTCACGAGGCCGCCGTGCGGCGGGTGAAGCGGGTGGCCAGCATGTCGAGGAATTCCATCAGCCGCGCCGGCGGTTCGATCACGACACTGCGCAGGATGATCCAGGCCGACACGGCGCAGGCGCCGAATACCAGGAGATATTGTGCAAGCGCCGCGTAGCCGCTGCGCACCGCCATCACCGAACAGGCAAATCCCGCCATGCGCAGGCCGAACACCGCCAGCAGCGCATTGGTGATCGAGAAGTTGCGACTCTGGCGCGTGGTGCGCGGCGCGCCGAGAAAGGCGAAGGCGAGCGCGACGAAGGCGAACGGATAGAGCGGTGCGAGCAGCCGGTCGTGCAGTTCGGCGCGGAACTGGCCGGGCAGGGCGCGGACGATCGGATCGTCGGGCGGCAGCGTGAACAACTCCCACAGGTAGCGCTCGCGCACGCCGTAGACCACACTGCCGGCGCGGCTTGCGAATTTCGACATGTCGAACGCATAGCGGCTGAACGCCACCAGCGCCGGGTCGCGCCGGCCGCTCTCGAAGCGTTGCAGGTTGCCTTCTTCCAGCACGAGGAAGGTGCCGCGCTCGTTCTTGAGCACGGTGCCGTGCTCGGCGACGATCGAGACGCGCTCCTGCGGGTTGCGGCGGTCGTCAACGAAGATTCCGGCGAGCGTTCCGCCGGGCTGGCGCTCGCGGATGCGCACGGTCAGGCCCTGTTCGAGCTGGGTGAAGCGGCCAGGTTGCAGGATGTTGGCGAGGATGTCGGCGGTGATCTCGGTGTCCCAGCGCTTGAGCCGGCGCAACCCCTCGGGCGCGAGATAGGCCGACACGAAGGCGACCAGCAGCGCCACCACCACCGTCGCATAGAGATACGGCCGCACCTGCCGCCACGGCGGCAGCCCGGCGGCGTTCATGACGATGATCTCCGAATCGGTGGCGAACTTGTTGAGCGCGTGCGCGGCCGCCAAAACCAGCGCCAGCGGCGCGATCACCAGCACCAGCGCCGGGATGACCAGGCTGGTGAAGCCGAGGAAGGTCAGGATGGTCTGGCCCTGGCTGGTCATCAGGTCGATGCCGCGCAACGCCTGGGTGATCCAGATCACGCCGGTCAGGCTGATCAGAACCACGGCGAACGACGCGAGCACCGTACGCATCACATACTTGTCGATCGACCCCATCGGCTCCCGCGTGCCTTCAGCGCGTGATGCCCCCGACCGGAATCGGCCCCGGCAGCAGGCGTCGCCGCCTCCATACCATCCTCCCGGTCGGGCAACAAAATGGCTGCAGGACGTCGGATCGATGGAGCGGCCTTGCCATGGTTAATCGTTCCGGGGCATGGTCGCCGCCTGCACGGCTCTCACGGCGATCGCATGCGGCGTTTGCGCACCTCGTCCGGCGCGAGAGCCGGCTGTCGCTGCTTGCGGCCCTGACGTGCCGTAACGTTCTGGAGGATTGATTATGCCCGATGCCGTCAAGGTCGGCTTCGTTCCGCTGTCTGCCGCCGCGCGCGGCACGCTCGTGGTGTTCTGCGACGATCAACTGAAATTCGGCGCCGCCACGCGCAAGCTTCTCGGCAGTGCCGAGCGTGCGGTCAAGCGCGCGGCCACGGCCGCCGCTTTCAAGGGCAAGGCCAACGCCGCGCTAGACCTGCTGGCGCCGGAAGGGCTGAAAGCGGATCGCCTGATCGTGATCGGCACCGGCAAGGCCGCCGATCTCAAGGGCGACGCCATGCTCAAGCTCGGCGGTGCCGCCGCAGGCAAGCTCAAGGGCGAGGCGCCCGTCACCATCGTCGCCGATCTGCCGAATCGTGCGACAGGCGCAGCCGAGGCGGCGGCGCTTGCCGCCGGCGTGCGGCTGCGGGCCTATCGCTTCGACCGCTACAAGACAAAGAAGAAGGACGACGACAACGGCGCGCGCGGGCCGGTGTCCATCGCCGTCGCCGACGTCGCGGCAGCCAGAGCCGCCTTCAGGCCGATCGGCCACGTCGTCGACGGCGTGCTGATGGCCCGCGACCTCGTCAACGAGCCGCCGAACGTGCTGTATCCCGCCGAGTTCGCCCGCCGCGCCAGCCAATTGCGCAAGCTCGGCGTGCAGGTCGAGGTGCTCGACGTCAAGGCGATGACGCGCCTCAAGATGGGGGCGCTGCTCGGCGTGTCGCAGGGCTCCGCCCATGACGGACGCACCGTCATCATGCGCTGGAACGGCGGCAAGCGCGGCGAGGCGCCGCTGGCTTTCGTCGGCAAGGGCGTGTGCTTCGATACCGGCGGCATCTCGATCAAGCCGTCGGGCAACATGGAAGAGATGAAGGGCGACATGGGCGGCGCAGCCTGTGTCGTCGGTCTGATGCACGCGCTTGCCGCGCGCAAGGCTAAGGTCAACGTGGTCGGCGCCATCGGCATCGTCGAGAACATGCCGGACGGCAACGCGCAGCGTCCCGGAGATATCGTGACCTCGATGTCGGGCCAGACCATCGAGATCATCAACACCGATGCCGAAGGCCGCCTCGTGCTCGCTGACGTCTTGTGCTACGTCGCGCAGAAGCACAAGCCGAAATTCATGGTCGATCTGGCGACGCTGACCGGCGCCATCATGGTTGCGCTCGGCACCGAGCACGCCGGTCTGTTCTCCAACAACGACCAGTTGGCCGAGCGGCTGACGGCGGCGGGGCTTGCGACCGGCGAGCGGGTCTGGCGCATGCCGCTCGGGCCGGAATACGACAAGCTGATGGATTCCAAGTTCGCCGACGTCAAGAATGCCGGTTCCCGCTATGGCGGCTCGATCACCGCCGCGCAGTTCCTGCAGCGTTTCGTGGACAACACGCCGTGGGCGCATCTCGACATTGCCGGCACCGCGATGGGGGCGCCTTCGACCGAGATCAACCAGAGCTGGGGATCGGGGTACGGCGTGCGCCTGCTCGACCGGCTGGTCGCCGATCACTACGAGGGCAAGCGCGGGTGACGAGGATGCCGCCGGCGCGATGACCGAGCTTTTGTTCTATCACCTGCAGAACGCCACGCTGGAAAGCGTGCTGCCGGCGCTTCTGGAAAAATCGCTCGGGCGTGGCTGGCGCGTGGTGGTGCAGACGGCGTCGGAGGAGCGCGCCGAGGCGCTCGACGGCTATCTGTGGACCTATCGCGACGAATCGTTTCTGCCGCATGTGACGTGGCGGGAACGCGACATGAGCGGCCAGCCGATCGTCATCGCGGTTGACGAGGCCAACCCCAACGACGCCACTGTGCGCTTTCTGGTCGAGGGCGCGGTGCTGCCGCGCGAGGCGGAACGCTACGAGCGGATCGTGGTGATCTTCAACGGCGACGATGAGGATGCCGTCGCCCAGGCGCGCACGGCGTGGAAGGAGGGAAAGGCACGCGGTTTCGAGGCGACGTACTGGCAGCGGGACGCTCGCGGGGCGTGGGTGCGGCGCGATCAGGGCGACCAGTAGTCCTTCATCAGGGCGTTCCGGCCGCGAGCCGCACCCGATTGCAAAAAATTAGTGATAAATGTCATTGTAACGGTGGCCGCGCGGCAAGGCCATCATCGTGACGCAAAAGGATGATGAACGCTTGGGGTGCGGGCCGCTGGAGCGGTTGCTTCCAACCGACTTGGAAGCGAGGCTCCAGGTTCTTGTTTTGACGCGTTTTTGTCACGCGGAGCGGTCGCCGCTTCGTTCGAAAACGCTGTAGCGACACCAATGCACGACGGGGGGGTCAGGGACGATCGTGACACGACATACTGCAATGCTGATCCGCTGGGGCGTGCTGGGCCTCGTAGCGACGGGCCTCTCCGGGTGCGGCGCCAGCCTTTCCGACTTCTCGCTGAAAGATCAGGAATGGTTCTCCGGCGCCAACCGCGTATTCAGCAAGAATATCTCGATCGAGGCGCCGCCGCTGACGCCGAACAAGCCCGTTGCACCCGAGGACCTGCTCAGTCCTGAAGGCGGCTGTAGCAGCATGCCGGCGGCGGACGCCGAGCCGGCGGCCGTGGCGGGACCGGCGGCGCTCGGTCATACCGAGTGCGACGTGGTGCGTTCCGCCGGCCCGCCGAGCCATGTCGAGCTATCGTCCGACCCGCAGGGCGCCCGCATCGCCGTGGTGACCTATGCGAGCGGGCCGCGTGCCGGCCTCTACCGCTTCACCTCGGGTCGGCTGTCGTCGATCGAGGCGCTGCCGGAACCGACGCCGCCACAGACCGCACGGCGCGGCAAGCGGCGATAGTCTTTCACTGCGCTAACCTGCGGCCTCGCTCATCGCGCTTGCCGTCAGCCAGTCCTCTTCGGCGCGCGCCAGCGCATCCGCTGCTGCGGCGCGGGCTTTCGTCAACTGCGCCGCCTGTTTCGGGTCGCGCTGGAACAGGTCGGGCAGCGCCAAGGCCGCGTCGATCTTGGCGATGATATCCGCGATCCGCGTCATTTCAGCTTCCGCGGCGGCGATCCGGCGCGCCAACTGCGTGGGCGCCGGCCGCTGCGCGGTCTTCGGCACGCTCTCCCGGTCGCGGCGCCCGCGAGGAGATTGGCGCAAGCCCTCCGCCGACAGCACGGCGCGGCGGTAATCGTCGAGGTCGCCGTCATACGGCGTTACCGTGCCGTCCGCCACCACCCACAGCCGGTCGGCGCAGGCGTCGATCAGGTAGCGGTCGTGCGACACCATGATCACCGCGCCGGCAAAGCCGTTAATGGCCTCGGCCAGCGCCGCACGGCTGTCGATGTCGAGATGGTTGGTCGGCTCGTCGAGGATGATCAGGTTGGGGCCGTGAAATGTCGAGAGCCCGAGCAGCAGCCGCGCTTTCTCGCCGCCCGACAGGCTGCCGACCGGGCTATCGGCCGCCGGCCCGGAGAAACCCAGCATGCCGGCGCGGGTGCGCAGGCGCGCTTCCGGCGCCTCCGGCATCAGCCGTCGGACGTGGCTGTAGACGGTGCCGTCGGGATCGAGCTCGTCAAGCTGGTGCTGGGCGAAATAGCCGACCGAGAGCTTGTCGGCGCGCGTGACGCCGCCGGATGATGGCGCAAGCCGGCCAGCGATCAGCTTCACCAGCGTCGATTTGCCGTTGCCGTTGGCGCCGAGCAGCGCGATGCGGTCGTCGTCGTCGATCCGCAGCGTGACGCGGCTCAACACCGGCTCGCCGGGTGCGTAGCCGACCGCGGCGTTATCGAGCGCGACGATTGGCGGCGACAGCGTCTTGGCCGGCGGTGGGAAAACGATGTCCGGTACTTCCTGCGTCACCAGCGCGGCGACCGGCTGCATCTTTTCCAGCTTGCGCATGCGCGATTGCGCCTGCCGTGCCTTCGACGCCTTGGCCTTGAAGCGATCGACGAAGGCTTGCAGCCGCTTGCGCTCGGCATCCTGCCGCTTGGCGTGCTTGGCATCGAGCGTTGCGCGCGCCGCGCGCTGGGTCTCGAACGATGAGTAGTTACCCCGGTAAAGCGTGAGCCGCCGATGATCGAGATGCAAAATCTGATCGACCGAGGTGTCGAGCAGGTCGCGGTCGTGACTGATGACGATCACCGTGCGCGGGTAGCGCGCCAGATGGTCCTCCAGCCACAGCGTGCCTTCGAGGTCGAGATAGTTGGTCGGCTCGTCGAGCAGCAGCAGGTCCGGGGCGGCAAACAGCGTTGCGGCGAGCGCCACCCGCATCCGCCAGCCGCCGGAAAACTCCTGGCAGGCGCGTTTCTGGTTGGCTTCCGAAAAGCCCAGCCCTCCGAGGATCGCGCTCGCGCGGGCCGGCGCGGCATGGGCGTCGATATCGGCAAGCCGGGTGTGGATCTCGGCAATACGGTGCGGATCGCGCGCCGTCTCGGCCTCGCGCATCAGGCTGTCGCGTTCGCGGTCGGCGCGCAGCACCACGTCAATCAGCGCGTCGGGTCCGTCGGGGGCCTCCTGGGCCAGGCTCGCAACCCGCCAGCGTGGCGGCAGCGTGATGGATCCGGTCTCGACCGCAAGCTCGCCCCGCAGGGCGCGGAACAGCGTCGATTTTCCGCAGCCGTTGCGGCCGACCAGTCCGACGCGCGCACCTGGGCCGATCTGCACGCTGGCGCGGTCGAGCAGGAGGCGTCCGGCAATGCGGAGCGAAACATCGGTGAGGGTCAGCATGGGGCCTTTTCACCGCCCGTGCGGCGAAACGCAACCGTCTATCCCGGAGGTGGAACCGGTGAAGGGGAAGATGCAGCTATTGGCAGCCGGCGGCGGCAGCCTCCTGGCGGCGCAACTCGTCGAGCAGGCGCTGCAACGCGTCGGGAACCGGCGAGGTGTCCGGCGCGAGCCGCTGGCGCAACCCGGCGGCGACCGCACGCTGCACCGTCACGCCTGCGCCTTTAGCGATATCGGCCTGCTTGCCCTCTGTCGCGTCGGCCATGCCGTAATCCTGTATTGCTGGCAGCCACTCAGACAACCAGTCTGCCGCTGTTTTGTTTCCGGCCTTATTGTGGATAATCATTATACCTGATCGGTAAACGACCTGTAGCCGAAGCCGTGGGCCGGCTCAAATGAAAAAACCCCGGCCGGAGCCGGGGTTTCCCGCCACCTGTCGCATCAATAGCAGCGATTTACCACGTGCCAGCGCGGCCCCCACGGCGTCGAGACGCGCCGGCTCACATAACAGCCCGGACCGAGGTAGACCGGGCTGCCGAAAGCGAAATAAGCACCGGACCAATGGCCGTGACGATGACCGTGGACGTGGCCGTGATGCTTGTGATGATGGTGGTGATGCTTGAAGCCCTTGGCTTCGGCGGAGGTCGGCGAAAGGCCGGTCAGGCCCAGTGCCGCGACGGCGAGGCTGGCAAAAGCGAGCGTGCGGAACATGGCGGTCTCCTTCGTAGGGCGCGGTGCGCCGGGTGAGTAGCCACCCCGTAGCCCGATAGTTTCCGCAAACCCCGCCGGGTTCATGCCCGCTGCGGCATGCCGGCCTGACTGCGACTTTTGGCGAACGATGCGCGGGCGCAACGGTGTTGCGCCGCTGGAAGGGAGCCGGAGGTCGGCTTGCGGCATTTCGGCTGCGCCGTTATAAGCGCCGCCAGCTTCCCCATCGCATTGCTGAAGGACGGATTTCCATGGCGATTGAACGCACCTTTTCGATCATCAAGCCCGACGCGACCGCTCGCAACCTGACCGGCGCGGTCAATGCGTTGATCGAGAAGGCGGGCCTGCGCATCGTTGCGCAAAAGCGCATTCACATGACGCGCAAGCAGGCGGAGACGTTCTACGCCGTGCACAAGGAGCGCCCGTTCTTCGGCGAACTCGTCGAGTTCATGACCTCCGGGCCGGTGGTAGTGCAGGTGCTGGAGGGCGACAACGCCATTGCCCGCTACCGCGAGGTGATGGGCGCAACCGATCCGGCCAAGGCCGCCGACGGCACCATCCGCAAGCTGCACGCCAAGTCGATCGGCGAGAACTCGGTGCACGGCTCCGACGCGCCGGAGACGGCGGCGATCGAGATCGCGCAGTTCTTCTCCGGCAACGAAATCGTCGGCTGATATCTGTTCGCTCCGCCCGGCAACCGGCCGCTAGACGAGGCTTGATCCCCCGGCCGGGAAAGCCGGAGGCTGGGCTGTGGACGCTGTAGCAGCGCTTTCCGATCCGGCGGCGATCGCCTCGGCGTTTGCCGCGTTTCAGCATGACGCGGCACGGCTCGACTACTGGCTCGCCGTCCTCAAGATCATCTGGATCGACGTCCTTCTCTCCGGCGACAACGCGCTGGTGATCGCGCTGGCCTGTCGCAGCCTGCCGCCGCGCCAGCGCCTCTGGGGCATGACGCTCGGCGCCGGGGCTGCGGTGGTGCTGCGCATCGTGTTCGCCAGCATCATCACCACCCTGATGACAGTCCCGTATCTCAAGCTCGCGGGCGGGCTTGCGCTGATTTTCATCGCCGCCAAGCTGCTGGTGCCCGAAAAGGGCAGCGAGGACAAGGTCGATGCCGCCGCAAGCCTGTTGCAGGCGGTGCGTCTGATCGTGGCGGCCGACGTCGTCATGAGCCTCGACAATATGATCGCCATTGCCGCCGCCGCCGACGGCAGCGTCGCGCTCCTCATATTCGGGTTGATCATCAGCATCCCGCTGATCGTCACCGGAGCGGCACTGATCATGGCCCTGCTCGACCGGCTGCCCGTGCTGGTGTGGGCCGGCGCCGGCCTGCTCGGCTGGATCGCCGGTCATGTCATCGCCACCGACCCCGCGATTGCGCCGGTGTTGCAGACGGCGCTCGCGGGGAAGATCACGGTGGCGGCCGATGTCTCCTCGGCGCTGCTTGGCGTCAGCGGCGGCGCCACGGGCGCGCTCGATATCAGTGAACTGGCGATGTCGCTGATCGGTGTCGCCGTCGCGCTGGCCGGCGGCGCGATCTGGCGCAACCGGCGGGCGGTCGAAGAAGACGCAGTGATCGTCACCACCGACCAACCCGATGGCGACGTATCGCACGCGGAGCGATGACGCCCGCTAAGCGTGCGGTCAAATCACTGCCGGCGAGATCAACCGGTCATCGGCCGGGCCGGTGGCGCGGGTACGGCAGACGCCGTTCTCGATGCGGACGCCGCCGGAAGCCACGAGCCGCAGCGCATCGGGATAGATCTGGTGTTCGACCGCAAGCACCCGCGCGGCCAGCGTCTCCACCGTGTCGTCGGCGCGCACTGCGACCGCGCCCTGCATCACGATCGGTCCGGCATCCATCTCCGGCACCACGAAATGTACCGTGGCGCCGTGAATCTTGACGCCGTCGGCAAGCGCCCGCTCGTGGGTGTGAAGGCCGCGATAGGCCGGCAGCAGGGCCGGGTGGATGTTGAGCATGCGCCCCTCCCACTGCTTGACAAACCATGGCGTCAGGAGCCGCAGGAAGCCGGCGAGACACACGAGATCGATGCGGCTTGCCGTCAGTTTGTCCTGCAGGGCGCGTTCGAACGCCTCGCGGTCCGTGCCGAACGGCCGGCTCTCGATCACCGTGGTCGTGATGCCGTGCTGCGCGGCAATCTTGAGCCCGCCGGCGTCCGCCTTGTTGGAGACAACGAGCGCGATCTCGGCGGGAAAGCCTTGCGCCTTGGCAGCCTCGATGAGCGCCGTCATGTTCGAGCCGCGCCCGGAAATCAGGATCGCAACGCGCCGTTTCTCCGTGTCGCTCATGCCGACAGGTCGAGGTGGCCGCGATAGCTGACGCGCGCCTCGTTCTCCGCCGCGATCACCTCGCCCAGCATTGCAACCGTCTCGCCGCTCGCGGCAAGGCTGTCGGTCACGGCGTCGAGGCGGTCGGCGGCGACGATCGCCACCATGCCGATGCCGCAGTTGAAGGTGCGCAGCAGCTCCGGCTCGGCGATGTCGCCGGTCGCGGCAAGCCACTTGAACACCGGCAGCACCTTGACCGCGCCAAGGTCGATGCGCACGCCGAGGTGTTTTGGCAGCGCGCGCGGAATGTTGTCGGTGAAGCCGCCGCCGGTGATATGGGCGAGCGCCCTGATCGCCCCGGTATCGCGAATGGCGCGCAGGCACGGCTTGACGTAGAGCCGGGTCGGCGCCAGCAGCGCGGCACCGAGCGTCAGTACCGGCGCGAACGGGGCGGGCGCCTCGAAGCCGAGGCCGGAGCGCTCCACCACCTTGCGGACCAGCGAAAAGCCGTTGGAATGCACGCCGGAGGAGGCGAGCCCGATCACGGCGTCGCCGGCGGCGATGTCGGCGCGCGGCAACAGCGTGCCGCGCTCGGCGGCGCCGACTGCGAAGCCGGCGAGGTCGTAGTCGCCGTCGCTGTAGAGGCCCGGCATTTCCGCGGTCTCGCCACCGATCAGCGCGCAGCCGGATTCCCGGCAGCCCTCGGCAATGCCGGCGACGACCGCCGCCGCGGTCTCAGGGTCGAGCCGTCCACAGGCGAAGTAGTCGAGGAAGAACAGGGGCTCGGCGCCCTGCACCACGAGGTCGTTGACAGACATGGCGACAAGATCGATGCCGATGCCGGCGTGAACGCCGGTCTCGATGGCGATCTTGACCTTGGTGCCGACGCCATCGGTGGCGGCGACCAGCACGGGGTCGGTAAAGCCCGCCGCCTTGAGGTCGAACAGGCCGCCAAAACCGCCAATCTCGGCATCGGCGCCGGCGCGGGCGGTGGCGCGGACCATCGGCCGGATCATGTCGACCAGCCGGTTGCCGGCGTCGATATCGACGCCCGCGGACGAATAGGTGAGGCCGGCCTTGTGCTCGCTCATTCAGGATTCCCGTGCTGCCCCGGCTGGTTACGTCGGATCGCGCAAGCCTGCAATGGCTCGCGCGCGCGAGCCACATATACTATCTAGGCCGCCGGCGGCGAGTCGGGCGCGGGCCGGCCGGCGGAACCTGACGGAATCATCGCGTGAATCTTCCCAATATCATTACCCTCGGACGCATCCTGCTGGTGCCGGTGGTGGTCTGGGCGATCGGCGCCGGCCAGATGCAGGTCGCCTTCGTGCTGTTCGTCGTGGCGGGCATCAGCGACGCCATCGACGGCTACCTTGCCAAGCGCTTCAACATGACGAGCGAGATCGGCGCGCTGCTCGATCCCCTGGCCGACAAGGCGCTCCTGGTCTCGATCTATGTGGCGCTGGGGATAGGGGGGGCAATTCCGCGCTGGCTCGTCATTCTGGTGGTGTCGCGTGATATCATGATCGTCGGTGGCGTCGTGGTCGCGTGGCTGCTCGACAAGCCGGTGGCGATGAAGCCCCTGATGGTGTCGAAGGTCAACACCGTGGCCCAGGTGGCGTTCGCGGCTGTGGTGCTGGCGGCGCTCGCCTTCGGGCTCGCGCTGTGGCCTTACGATGCGGTGCTGATGGGGCTGGTCGCGCTTTTGACGCTGGCCTCGGTCGGCTTCTATCTGGTCGCCTGGCTGGAGCACATCAGCGAGGCTTGATCTTGAGACGGCGTGTGTTGCGTTCGAGGGTTTTTCCGTGGTTGCCCTAAAATCTCCCAGCGGTCCCCGTCAGCTCGCGCTCGCCCTGCCGCACCGGGAAAGTTTTGCGCGCGACGATTTTCTGGAAGGACCGGGCAATGCCGCGGCGCTGGCGCTGATCGATAGTTGGCCGGACTGGCCGGCCCGCGCCATGCTGCTGGTCGGCCCCGAAGGCAGCGGCAAGAGCCATCTGGCGGCGATCTGGGCGGCGGAAGCCGGTGCCCGCCTGACCGCCGCGGCGGCGCTGGACGCCCGCGAGGTGCCCGCTGCGCTTGCCACCGGGGCGCTGGTGGTGGAGGACGCGGTCGCCGGGAGTTTTGACGAGCGCGCCCTGTTCCACCTGCTCAACCTGGCGCGTGAGGAGGCGGCGTTCGTCCTGATCACCTCCCGCACGGTGCCGGCCGCGATGCCGGTGGCCTTACGCGATCTCGCCTCGCGGCTGCGGGCGCTGCCGGCGGTGACGCTTGCCGCCCCCGACGACGCGCTGTTGCGCGCGGTGCTCGTCAAACTCTGTGCCGACCGCCAGATGACCGTGGACGAAGGCGTGGTCGGCTATCTGGCCGCCCGCATCGAGCGCTCCTTCGCCGCCGCCCGCCGCACCGTCGAGCGGCTCGATGCCGAGGCGCTGCGGCTGGCCCGGCCGGTGACGCGGGCGCTGGCCGCGAGCGTGCTGCGCGAGGAGGCGCTCGACACCGCGTCTTGACGCCGCATCGGGCGCGGCGATCATGTCATTGAACTGTCACAGCAATGGCCCATGGTCTTGCCGCTGCATGGCAGGATTTGCGCGTCGTTTCTCGTTCATCTTTTGCGGGCATGATCCCATCCGGCCTTCGGCCCCCCATGATCGGGGCGCACGTTCGAATTGGACTAAATTCTTATGGAATCCGCGCAAGTCATTGTTGTGGAAGACGGAAACAAAGATATAAGCGCTGCGCCACCGGCCATCCGCGACCTGCCCGAACGCTTCATCAATCGCGAGCTGTCCTGGCTGCACTTCAATCGCCGGGTGCTGGAGGAATCCGTCAACCCCGGCCATCCGCTGCTCGAGCGCGTGCGCTTCCTGTCGATCTCGGCCAACAATCTCGATGAATTCTTCATGGTGCGCGTCGCCGGCCTCAAGGCGCAGGTGCGCGAGGGCATCATCGAGCGCAGCCCGGACGGCCTGACGCCCTCCGAACAACTCGTCCGGATCAACCAGACCGTTTCGGAGCTTGCCGGCGACCAGCAGGCGATCTGGCGCGACCTGCGCGTCGCGCTGGGAGAGACCGGGATCGTGCTGGTGGACGGCCGCGAGGTGGGCAAAAGCGAGCGCAACTGGATCGAGGACCACTTCCTCCACCATATCTTTCCGCTGCTCACCCCGCTTGCCATCGATCCGGCGCACCCGTTTCCGTTCATTCCCTCGCTCGGCTTCACCATCGCCCTGCAACTGTCGCGCCTGAGCGACGGCAAGGCGATGAACGCGCTGATCCGCATGCCGGGCAAGATCGACCGCTTCGTCCGCCTGCCGCCGGGCAAGGACGGCGAGGTGCGGCTAATGACGCTGGAGCAGGCGACGGGGCTGTTCATCGGCCGGCTGTTTCCCGGCTACGCGGTCAAGGGGCAGGGCGCTTTCCGCGTCATCCGCGATTCCGAACTGGAAATCGAGGAAGAGGCCGAGGACCTGGTGCGGCTGTTCGAGACCGCATTGAAACGCCGCCGCCGCGGCTCCGTGATCCGCCTCGAGATCGAAGCCACCATGCCCGAGGAATTGCGCGCCTTCGTGCAGCGGGCGCTGTCGGCGTCCGACGATGAGGTGATGCTGGTGGACGGCGTGCTGGCGATGAACGAGGTCGCCCAGCTCACCCGGCTCGACCGGCCCGACCTGGAGTTCACGCCCTATGTGCCGCGCCATCCGGAGCGGGTGCGCGACCACGGCGGCGATATTTTTGCCGCGATCCGGCAGAAGGACCTGATCGTCCATCACCCTTACGAGTCGTTCGACGTCGTGGTGCAGTTTTTGCAGCGCGCCGCGCGCGACCCCGACACGGTGGCGATCAAGCAGACGCTGTACCGCACCTCCAACAATTCGCCGATCGTGCGGGCGCTGGCGGAAGCGGCCGAGGCCGGCAAGTCGGTCACCGCCTTGGTCGAACTGAAGGCCCGCTTCGACGAGGAGGCCAACATCCGCTGGGCGCGCGATCTCGAGCGCGCCGGCGTGCAGGTGGTGTACGGCTTCATCGAACTGAAGACCCACGCAAAGCTGTCGCTGGTGGTGCGGCGCGAGGGAGCGGGACTTGCCAGCTACGTCCACGTCGGCACCGGCAACTATCATCCGGTCACCGCGCGCATCTATACCGACCTGTCGTTCTTTACCTCGGACCCGGTGATCGCCCGCGACGTGGCGCGTGTCTTCAACTACATCACCGGCTATGCCGAGCCACGCGACATCGAGAAGCTTGCGGTGTCGCCGCTGACGCTGCGTCGCCGCATCCTCGATCACATCCGCGACGAAGCAGCCTTCGCCCGCGCCGGCAAGCCGGCGGCGATCTGGATGAAGATGAATGCGCTGGTCGATCCCGATATCATCGACGCGCTGTACGACGCCTCACGCGAGGGCGTGTCGATCGACCTCGTGGTGCGCGGCATCTGCTGCCTGCGTCCCGGCGTGCCGGGGCTGTCGGACAATATCCGCGTCCGCTCGATCATCGGCCGCTTCCTGGAGCACGGCCGCATCTACTGCTTTGGTATGGGTCATGGCCTGCCGTCGCCGAAAGCGGCCGTCTATATCTCGTCGGCCGACATGATGCCGCGCAACCTCGACCGGCGCGTCGAGGTGCTTTGCCCGCTGGAAAATACCACGGTGCATCAACAGGTTATCGAACAGATCATGGTCGCGAACCTGAAAGATACGGAACAGAGCTGGCGCTTGTTGCCGGATGGATCGTCAACCCGTATGAAAGCCGCGAGGGGCGAGGAGCGATTCAACGTCCACGATTACTTCATGACGAATCCGAGTCTGTCCGGCCGTGGAAAGTCACTCAAGGAATCATCGCCCCGCCGCCTCACGCGTCGCGCGGACCGTCAGCAGCCGCCGCAGTAAAAGCACGGCGCGCGAGGCCGCCGCGCGCTCCATCGCCGTCATCGACATCGGTTCCAACTCGGTACGTCTCGTCGTCTATCAGCGGCTGGTGCGCGATCTCGCGCCGCTGTTCAACGAAAAGACGCTGTGTGCATTGGGCCGCGAGGTGCAGAGCACCGGACTGCTCGCGCCCGACGCGATCGCGAAGGCGCTCGCTGCGCTGAAGCGTTACCGCGCGCTGTGCCGGACCATGAAGGTCGGCCGCGTGCTGGCCATCGCCACCGCCGCCTGCCGCGACGCCGCCAATGGTGCGGAGTTCATCGCGCAGGCCGAGCGCGCCTGCGGCACGACGATCGACGTGCTGCCGGGTGTGCGCGAGGCGCGGCTGTCGGCGCTTGGCGTCGCCTCCGGGTTTCACCATCCCGACGGCATTGTCGGCGACCTCGGCGGCGGTTCGCTCGAACTGATCGACATCCACGATCACGACCTGCGTTTCGGGCAGACGCTGCCGCTCGGCGGACTGGCGCTGCTCGACCGCTCGAAGAAGTCGCCCAAGCGTGCGGCCAGGATCGTGCGCGACGAACTGGCCAAGGCGCCCCATCTCCAGGGTGGCGCCGGCCGCAATTTCTACGCTGTCGGTGGAACGTGGCGGGCCTTCGCGCGGCTGCACATCATCCAGAGCGGCTATCCGCTGCATGTCATGCACGGCTACTCGATCCCGGCCAAGGAGGCGCTCGCCTTCGCGCGCAAGGTCCGGCGGTTCTCAGCCGCCAACGTGCTGGCCGACGTCGAGGAGGTCGCCGGGCCACGGCGGCCGCTCCTGACCTACGCGGCATTGGTGCTGGAGCACATCATCCGCATTGCCAAGCCGGCGGCGATCGTGTTCTCCACCTACGGCGTGCGCGAGGGGTTGCTATTCGAACTGATGCCGGAGACCGAGCGCCGCCGCGACGGCTTGATCGCCGCAGCACGCACCCTCAACGATCTGCGCGCGCGCGCTCCGCGTCATGCCGACGATCTGATCGACTGGACCGACCGGCTGGCCAAGGCGATCGGCCTCAAGGAAACCGCGGACGAGCGCCGCCTGCGCCACACCGCCTGCCTGCTGTCGGACATCGGCTGGCGTGCCCATCCCGACTATCGCGGCCAGCAGACCATGGCGGTGGTATCGAATGGCAACTTCGGCACCGTCAGCCATCAGGGGCGGGCGTTTCTCGCGCTCGCGGTGTTTTATCGTTACGCCGGCCTCAAGGCCGAGAACGAGGCGCCCGACCTGGTGCGGGCGCTGGTGCCGCCGCGACTGGCCGAGCGCGCCCGCCTGATCGGCGCGATGATGCGCGTCGCCATGCTGATCTCGGCGGCGCAGCCCGGCGTGCTGGCGGCCACCCGCTTCCGGAGCGAAGGCCGCAAGCTCAAGCTGGTGTTCGAGCCGCGTGTCGCAGCGCTCGCCGCCGACCGCGTTGCGAGCCGCTTCAAACAATTTGCGCGGCTGGTCGGGCGCAGCGGCACGGTCGTCGCGCGCTGAGCCTTGGAAGCGTTTTCTCAACGCGAACCAGTTTCTCAAGCCCGAGGGCGTGCTTCGCTAGAAAGCGCTCCATCCCGCTCGACCGGAATCACGCGGCCGCGCTCGATGCCGAGTGCGAGCTGGCCGTGCTTGAGCGCCAGCGCCTTATCGCCGAACAGTTCACGCCGCCAGCCCTGCAGTGCTGCCACGTTAGCGCTGTCGTCATCGGCGATCCGCTCGAGGTCGTCCACCGTGGCGATGATCTTGCTTGCCACCGCATGGCGCTCGGCGGTCATGCGCAGCAGCACCTTGAGCAGTTCGACCGTGGCCGCGGTGCCGTTGCCGTTGCGTGGCCGCTCCAGCTTCGGCAGCGTCGCCGGGTCGCGTGCGAGCCCCCGTGCCACCGCATCCAGCACGTCCTGTCCCCACCTCGAGCGCTCGAACCCTTTTGGCACCGACCGCAAGCCCGCGAGCCGTTCCAGGCTGGTCGGCGGGTGCGTGGCGATGTCGCCGATCACGTCATCCTTGAGCACCCGCGAGCGCGGCACGTTGCGCACTTGCGCCTCGCGCTCGCGCCAGGCGGCGACTTCCATCAACACCGCAAGTTCTTTCGGCTTACGCACCCGCGATTTCAGCCGCTCCCAGGCATGGCTGGGGTCGGCATCGTAGGTGCGTGGCGAGGTCAGCACCTCCATCTCCTCGCTGACCCAGTCGCTGCGGCCGCGCTTCTTGAGGTCGGCGTCGAGCCGGGCGAACACGTCGCGCAAGTAGGTGACGTCGGCCAGCGCATAGGCGATCTGCGCTTCCGACAAGGGCCGGCGCGACCAGTCGGTGAAGCGGTGGGTCTTGTCCGGGCGGTGGCCGGTGATGCGCTCGACGAGCTGGTCGTAGGCGATCGACTCGCCATAGCCCAGCACCATGGCGGCGACCTGGGTGTCGAAGATCGGCGCAGGGACCAGCTTCGCATGGTGCCAGACGATCTCGATGTCCTGCCGGGCGGCATGAAACACCTTCAGCACCTTCGGGTCGGCCATCAGTTCGAAGAACGGCGTCAGGTCGAGCCCCTCGGCCAGCGCGTCGATCGCCACCGCTTCCTCGGTGCTGGCGAGCTGCACCACGCAGAGAATGGGGTAGTAGGTGGTTTCCCGTAAAAACTCGGTATCGACCGTGATGAACGGATGGGCGGACAGGCGGGCGCAGACGGCGGCAAGCTCGGCGGTGGTCGAAATCAGCATCATGGCCGCCTGAATAACGCCTCCGGGGCCGCTTGTCGCCCCGCTTCTGCCGGAAAAAGGCGTGGAATGCGGGGTTGCGGATCGCGCAGTTGCCGGTTCCGGCGCGCTCGGGTAAACCCGGGCGGCCGTGTCCGTTGCGGCGGCTTTCTTCGATCGATCTTCAGGAACTCCATGCATCGCTATCGGTCCCACACCTGCGGCGCGCTCCGCGACAGCCACATCGACGAGACCGTCCGCCTGTCCGGCTGGTGCCATCGCATTCGCGACCATGGCGGGGTGCTGTTCATCGACCTGCGCGACCATTATGGCCTGACCCAGTGCGTGGCCGACCCGGATTCGCCGGCTTTCAGGATCGCTGAAACGCTGCGCGCCGAGTGGGTGGTGCGGATCGACGGCAAGGTGCGCCGCCGCCCCGAGGGCACCGACAATCCCGAGCTGCCGACCGGGGCGGTCGAGGTCTATATCCGCGAGATCGAGGTGCTGGGGCCGGCGGCCGAGCTGCCGCTGCCGGTGTTCGGCGAGCAGGAGTATCCGGAGGACATCCGGCTCAAATACCGCTTCCTCGACCTGCGCCGCGAGCGGTTGCACCAGAACATCATGACCCGCGGCGCGATCATCGATTCGATGCGCCGGCGCATGAAGGAGGCCGGCTTCTTCGAGTTCCAGACGCCGATCCTCACGGCCTCGTCGCCGGAAGGGGCACGCGACTTCCTGGTGCCGAGCCGCATCCATCCGGGCCGCTTCTACGCGCTGCCGCAGGCGCCGCAGCAGTACAAGCAACTCCTGATGATGTCCGGCTTCGACCGTTACTTTCAGATCGCGCCGTGCTTCCGCGACGAAGACCCGCGCGCCGACCGCCTGCCGGGCGAGTTCTACCAGCTCGATCTCGAGATGAGTTTTGTCACGCAGGAGGACGTGTTCACGGCGATGGAGCCGGTCGTCACCGGCGTGTTCGAGGAATTCGCCAACGGCAAGCCCGTCACCAAAGGCTGGCCGCGCATTCCGTTCGCCGAGGCTTTACGCAAATACGGCACCGACAAGCCGGACCTGCGCAACCCGCTCGAGATGCAGGACGCCTCGGAGCATTTCCGCGGCTCCGGCTTCAAGGTGTTCGCGCGGATGCTGGAGGATAGCAAAAACCAGGTCTGGGCCATTCCGGCGCCGGGCGGCGGCAGCCGCGCCTTCTGCGACCGCATGAACGCCTGGGCGCAGGGCGAGGGCCAGCCGGGGCTCGGCTACATCATGTGGCGCGAGGACGGCGAGGGCGCGGGGCCGCTCGCCAAGAACATCGGCGGCGAGCGCACGGACGCGATCCGCGCCGCGCTCGGCATGAAGGCGGGCGATGCGGCGTTCTTCGTGGCCGGCGACCCGCAGAAATTCTGGAAGTTCGCCGGGCTGGCCCGTACCAGGGTCGGCGAGGAATTGAACCTGATCGACAAGGACCGTTTCGCGCTCGCCTGGATCGTCGATTTCCCGATGTACGAGTACAACGAGGAAGAGAAGAAGATCGACTTCTCCCACAACCCGTTCTCGATGCCTCAGGGCGGGCTCGAAGCCCTGCAGAACGAGGATCCGCTGACCATCAAGGCGTTCCAGTACGACATCACCTGCAACGGCTACGAGATCGCCTCCGGCGGCATCCGCAACCATCGGCCCGAGGCGATGGTGAAAGCCTTCGAGATCGCCGGCTATGGCGAGAAGGAGGTGGTGGAGCGCTTCGGCGGCATGTACCGCGCCTTCCAGTACGGCGCGCCGCCGCACGGCGGCATGGCGGCCGGCGTGGACCGCATCGTCATGCTGCTTTGCGGCACCACCAACCTGCGCGAGATTTCGCTGTTTCCGATGAACCAGCGCGCAGAAGATCTTTTGATGGGGGCCCCCGGCCCCGTCACGCCGAAGCAGTTGCGCGAACTGCATATCCGGCTCAATTTGCCCGAAGGTTGAACCGCGGGGCAGGGACAGCACAGACCTGTCGGGCGGCGAGGCGAGAGAAGCGAGGACAGCGAGGACAACGTGTCAGCACCCCATTCCGACGATCTGAAAACTGCGGCTCTGGCCTTCCATCGTCTGCCCCGCCCCGGCAAGCTCGAAATTCAGGCGACCAAGCCGCTCGCCAACCAGCGCGACCTGGCGCTGGCCTATTCGCCTGGCGTCGCCGCCGCCTGCGAAGCGATCGCCGACGACCCGCAGGAAGCCGCCTCGCTCACCAGCCGCGCCAACCTCGTCGCCGTGATCTCCAACGGCACCGCGGTGCTTGGCCTCGGCAATATCGGGCCGCTCGCCTCTAAGCCGGTGATGGAAGGCAAGGCGGTGCTGTTCAAGAAATTCGCCGGCATCGACGTGTTCGACATCGAGATCGCCGCCGACACCGTGGAGCGCGTGGTCGAGACCGTGGCGGCGCTGGAGCCGACCTTCGGCGGCATCAACCTTGAGGACATCAAGGGGCCGGACTGCTTCGAGATCGAGGCGCAGCTCAAGGCGCGCATGAAGATCCCGGTGTTTCACGACGACCAGCACGGCACTGCGATCATCGCGGCGGCGGCCATCGTCAACGGCCTGCTGCTCAACGGCAAGAACCTCAAGGACTGCAAGATCGTCGCGAGCGGCGCAGGCGCGGCGGCGATCGCCTGCCTCAACCTCCTGGTGTCGATGGGCGCCGAGCGCAAGAACATCTGGGTCTGCGACCAGACCGGCCTGATCTACGACGGCCGCAACGAGCGCATGGACCGCTGGAAACAGCAATACGCACAAAAGACCAAGCTGCGCACGCTGACCGACGTAATCGCCGGCGCCGATATTTTTCTCGGACTGTCCGGCCCGAGGGTGATGACCGGCGACATGGTCAAGAGCATGGCCGACAAGCCGCTGGTGCTGGCGCTTGCCAACCCGACCCCCGAGATCATGCCGGAGGAGGCGCGCCTGGCGCGCCCCGACGCGATGATCTGCACCGGGCGCTCCGACTATCCGAACCAGGTCAACAACGTCCTGTGCTTCCCCTTTCTGTTCCGCGGCGCGCTCGATGTCGGCGCCACGGCCATCAACGAGGAGATGAAGCGGGCCGCCGTCGATGCCATTGCCCAGCTCGCGCGCGAAGTACCGTCGGATGCCGCCGCCGGCACGGAAGGCGGCGACGTGCAGGGCTTTGGCCCCGGCTCCCTGATCCCGCCGGCGTTCGATCCCCGCCTGATCCTGCGCATTGCACCGGCGGTCGCCAAGGCGGCGATGGACTCCGGCGTCGCGACGCGCCCGATCGCCGATTTCGACCAGTACCGCGAGCAGCTCGAGCGCTTTGCCTTCCGCTCGGGCCTGATCATGAAGCCGGTGTTCCTGAAAGCGCGCTCTCAGCCGGTACGGGTGATCTACGCCGAGGGCGAGGACCAGCGCGTGCTGCGGGCGATCCAGGCCGTGCTGGAGGAAAAGCTGGCGCGGCCGATCCTGGTCGGCCGGCCGTCGGTGGTCGAGACGCGCATCAAGCGGCTTGGCCTTGCCATCCGCGCCGGGCACGATTTCGATCTCGTCAATCCGGAAGATGATCCGCGCTACCGCTCCTACGTGCAGAGCTATATCGATGCCGCCGGCCGCTATGGCGTGACGCCGGAGGCGGCACGCACGGTGGTGCGCACCAATGCCACCGTGATCGCGGCGCTGGCCGTGGTGCGTGGCGAGGCCGACGCCATGCTGTGCGGCGTCGAGGGTCGCTACATGAGCCACCTGCGCCATATCCGCGAGGTGATCGGCAGCCACCCCGGCGCCGGCGATTTCGCAGCCCTGGTGCTGATGGTCACCAGCAAGGGCGCGTTCTTCCTCGCCGATACCCAGGTGCGGCCGAACCCCAGCGCCGAAGAACTGGCCGATCTTGCCGCCTGCGCCGCCCAGCACGTCCAGCGCTTCGGGCTCAAGCCCAAGATCGCCTTCGTCTCGCATTCCGATTTCGGCAGCTACGACACCGATTCCTCGCGCAAGATGCGCCGCGCCACGGAGCTTCTGGCCGAACGGCGGCCCGACCTCGAAGCCGATGGCGAGATGCAGGGAGCGACCGCGCTGTCGCAGATCAAGCGCGATTATGTGCTGCCGCAGTCGCGGCTCGAAGGCGTCGCCAACGTGCTGATCATGCCTAATCTCGACGCCGCCCACGTCGCCTATCAGATGATCAAGGAGCTGGCCGACGGTCTGCCGGTCGGGCCGATGCTGATCGGCCCGGCACGCCCGGCGCACATCCTGACACGCTCGGTGACGTCGCGCGGCATCCTCAATATGACAGCGGTGGCCGCGGTCGAGGCGCAGGAGCATTCGGGGCGGGCGCAGCACAGTCTGTTCTGAGGCTGTGCCATCCCGCTACGGACGGATCAGGCCGATAGGCGCGCGGCGTGCCGTCTGATATCATGAGACGACGCAAGCGGGGCTGGCCATGACTGCGCTGATTTCCCTCGGACGGGTGCTGTTCGCGCTTCTCTTCATCGTGTCGGGCGCGGCAAAACTATTCGACCTGCCGGGGACCGCGCAGGAGATCGCAACCCGCTTCACGGTGCCGGCCGATCTCGCCGGCTTCGCCGCCGACGTGGAGGCCGCGACCTCGTTCACGGTAGCGCAGATTCTCGCGGTCGCCGCCGGCGCCATTGAGTTCGTCTGCGGCGTGCTGATCGCCTTCAACATCGGCGTGCGTTTCTTCTCGTTCGTGCTTGTGCTGTTCCTGATCGCAACCACGGTCTACGCCCACGACTTCTGGAATCAGACCGGCCCGGACGCGCGCGCCAGCATGGTCGAGGCGCTGACCAACCTGTCACTGATCGGCGCGCTTTTGGTGCTCGCGGGCTACGGCCGGGCCGAGCCTGAGATGGCGCCGCCGCCGCAAAAGACCTACAGCGAGTTGTGAGCGGCCGCGCCGATCAGCGCGCGCGCCGCCATGCCGTCAGCGTGACGCCATCGGCCGGGTCGAGCACGCGGCTTTCGCCGGGTGCGAGGCCGTGCTCCCGCAGCACATCCTCAGGCGCGGCCGGCAAGCCGAAGGCCAGAAGGCCGTCGGGGATCCGGACGCGAGGGGCGTGCGACAGCCAGAACGTATCGTAGCGGTCGAGAAACATGCGGAATACGTCCGGGCCGCCGATCACGGCAGCCATGCCCGCGGTCACGCCGGCCTGCGCGCAGGCTTGTTCGAACGACGCACCGGCCGGATTCCACAACGTCGCTTTCGGGTTGGACGGGTCGGGCGCGACGCCGGCGACCGTATGCGTCAGCACGACACGGCACCGCTGCCGCGAACGCGGCTGATCCTCGTAGGAGTTGCGGCCATGGACGATGAGGTCGGCGCGATCGAGCAGGGCCTCGAACCAGCGCTGATCTCCGGGGAATTTCAGCGCCTCCGGCATCTGCCTCTCGGCGTCGGCGAGCATCCCGTCGGCCGAGACGATGACGCAGCCCTCGATCTGCAGCGTTGCCGCGCCGACGTTCGTCACATCGATCCCTATTCCGAGATGGTCTGCACGACCGACGACACCGGCCGCGTCGAAACCGTCGGCAGCTTGGCGTCCTTCAGGAGCGCCTCGTCGTATTGCGCAAGCGTCTGCACGGGTACCTTCGGCTTCATCGCGACCACCTTGTAGCCGCCGGCCTTGAGGCGGCGCAGCAGCGTCGGCAGCGCATTGGCGGTCTGCTTCTTGAAGTCGTGCATCAGGAGGATGCCCTTGCCCTGCTTCTCGAGCTTGGCCATCAGCGTGTTGACCACCTGCTCGCCGTTCTTGGCCTTGAAATCGAACGAGTCGATGTCGCAGGAGAAGATCGCGATGTTGCGCTCGCCGAGATAGGTGACGATGGCCGGCGGGTGTTGCAGCGCCGGGAAGCGGAAGAACGGCGCCGGCGCCGTGCCGAGCGCCCAGCGCACCGCACTAAATCCTTTCTCGATTTCCTCTTTCGCCTGCTCCGGGGTCATGCCCTTGCGGTTGAGGTTGGCGTGCGACCAGGTATGGGCGCCGACGGTGTGGCCGGCTGCTGCGACCTGCTTGAGGATTTCGGGGTGATAGGTGGCGTGCTTGCCGATCGCGAAGAAGATGCCGGTGGTGCATTCGTCGGCCAGTGCCTTGAGCACGGCCGGCGTGTTGACCGGCCACGGGCCGTCGTCGAAGGTCAGCACCACCTCCTTGTCGCGCAGAAAGTCGAGTTGCTTGAAGTGCTCGAAGCCGAAACCGGGACCGCCGGTGGTATCGATCTGCACCACGCGGCCGATGCCGAGCGCATCGGGATTGGCGCAAGGGGCCTTGGCCGGCGCCTTGGCCTGGGTTGCGGGCGGCGGCGCGACTGCCGGACGGGCCGGGGTGGGGACCTGTGCCGCCGCGGGGCCGGCGGAGAGCAGGGAAACCGTCGCGATGGCCATCAACGCGGCGCGCAAACGCATGTCGTTCTCCTCGATTGGCTCGACCACTCTTGACTTGAGACAACGCGACTCAACGCGAGAATCGTAAAGCGGGCCGGTCACGGGGGAAAGCGCGTTGGGCGCGCCATGCACATCCATGCCGCTTGCGATGCCGCATACGACAAAAGCATCCGACGAATCACGGATGTCATGCTGGAAAGCGGTTACGGCGTTATGGTGGCGCCGGGTCAGTATCGCCTTAGCCAGTATCGCCTTAGCGCGTGAGCAGGACGAACTCGGTGCCCTGTCCGGTCTCGCCGGATTTCAGGCTCTGGTCGGCGACGATCAGCGACGAGCCGGTCGCGAGCCCGGCGGCGATCCGCGCCATCACGTCTTGCGGCAGATCGAGCCGGTCGAGCGCAGCAGCGGCATCCGCCGGAGTGACGGGGGCTGGTTTGGCATCGCTCGCATGCGCCTTGGTGCGCGACGGAGCGGTCGTCTTTTCGGGCAGGGTGATTGCGGTCCAGACAAAGCGATCCTTGTCGGCGGAATCGCGCCGCGCGGTGAACACGTGGGTGCCGATCGGGCGCTCGCGCTCAGCGATAGCGATGGGCACGTCGAACAGCGGCTCAAAATCCTGCCGGGCATAGAGCCGGCCATCTGCGCGGCTGATGAGCACCGAGATCGGGCCATAACGTTTCGGCGGCGCGGCCACGGGCTCTGCCGGCGCGGCGCCGGGCACGGCGAGTGTCGGAGGCGGCGCGTCGGAGGTCACCACGGCCTGCTGTGTGGTCTGCCGGGCCACGGCGTCGGTGGCATCGGCCGTGCGCAGCCCGGCCGGCAGCGCGCCGAGCGTCGGGCGCAGGCCGAGGCTGTCCGGGCTTGGCGTCTCCGGTGCTGCGGCCACCGGCACCGCGGCCGGCAGCGCATCGAGCAGCGGATGGGCGATGGCTTGAGGCGCGACCTCGCCATGGCTCACCACGACGCGCGCGCCGCGCCGCGTCCAGTCCCACAGCCGGGCTGCGAAGGCATTTTGCAGCCGGATGCACCCGTGCGAGGCGGGATAGCCGGGCAGGGCGCCGGCGTGCAGCGCGATGCCCGACCAGGTGATGCGCTGCATGTAGGGCATTGGCGCGCCGCTATAGATGTTGGAGCGGTGCCATTTGTTTTTCTGGATGACGCTGAACACGCCGGTCGGCGTGGCGTGGCCGCGCATTCCGGTGGAGACCGGCGCCTCTGCGTACAAACCGCCGGCATCGAACACCTTGAGCGACTGACGCTGGAGTGACACCGCGATGATGAGCGGCCCTTTTGGCTTGGTGATGGCGACGGCCTTGCGCTTTGCGGCATGCGGGGGTGTCGCCCGATGCCGCCGCGCAGTCGAGCGGGGGCGGCTCTCGATCGCGGGCGGCGCAAAGCCCGGATAGACGTCGAATGGCTGCCATGGGCTCGTTTCGGCCGCGGCCGGCGCGCTTGCCAGCGTTGCCGCTGTCAGCACCGCCGCCGTGAAGGGACCAAGGCGGCCCTGCTTCGACGGCGCAACGCCGGTGGGCCGGCAAACGGCCGGAACGCAACCGTTGGACACCGCGATTTCCTTTACGCAACGCAACTGAATACACATCGAGCCGGACCGGCCGGGCCGTTTCGGCTCCCGTAGGTGCCCGGCACGGACCTTTCGGTTCATTCGCCGCTTCGACGTAGCACCGATTGTTTGCAAAACGGTTTCGGCCGGCTGCCCGCCGACCGGGCTGACGCTGTCGCCCGACGGTGCTTACATGGGGGCGAGCAACGGAGACCTGCATGACCTTCGCGATCCCCCTACGTGCCGCGCGGACGACCGCACGGGCGCCGATCCTGCTGCTGCTAGCTGCGATGCTCGCCGCCCTTGCGGCTTCGCCGGCGGTTGCCGCCGACGAGCCGGACCTGATTTTCCGCAAGTCCACCGTATTCAAGTGGATCAGCCCCAACGACAAGCTTGCGACCTACGGGCTCGACGATCCCGAGGTCGAGGGCGTCGCCTGCCACTTCACCGTGCCGGAGAAGGGCGGCTTCAAGGGCTGGCTCGGCCTTGCCGAGGAGGTCTCGGACATCTCGCTGTCATGCCGGCAGATCGGCCCGATCCGGATCAGGGGCAAGCTCTCGCAGGGCGAGGACGTGTTCCGCCAGCGCCGCTCGCTGTTCTTCAAGAAGATGCAGATCGTGCGCGGCTGCGACGTGAAGCGCAATGTGCTGGTCTACATGGTCTATTCGGACCGGCTGATCGAAGGCTCGCCAAACAATTCGACATCTTCGGTGCCGATCATGCCGTGGGGCGCGGGCGACCAGATCGAGAAATGCGCCGACCATTTTGAGTAGCCGCGATGCCGGACGATCAGCGGCGCGCGCCCCGGCGCGGCACGCAGGTCCGGCTCCGTGTCACCCCGGTCGGGGTCAGCGCGACGCCCTTGACCTCCTTGATCTGCCCGGCGGGGCAGGAGCCGTCATCGACCAGGACGCGCTGGCCGAGCCGCAGCGTGGCGATGTCGGCTTCGCGCGAGACCTGCGTGGTGGCGGCGGCCGCGGCCATGGCGCCGAGAAGCAGGCCGACGGCTGTGGCAGCCCTTAGCGCGGTGCCGATTGCCGGGCTCTCGTAGCGGATGAACATGGCGGGCCTCATGGTGAATCGTCCTCGCTCAATGGTAGGCTTATGGACAACGCCCCGAAAGCCTCGACCGATGGACCGTCAGCCATGACCCCTCTGGAGATCATCCATGCCCACCCGATGCCGTTCGCGATCCTGATGGGGGTCACGTTCGTCTCCGCCGACAAGGAGCGGGTGGTGGCCACCATGGCGGTCCGCGCCGATCTCTGTACCGTCGGCCATATCCTGCATGGCGGTGCGGTGATGGCGCTGGCCGATGGGGTCGGCGCCGCCGCGACTGTCCTCAACCTGCCGGACGGAGCCAAGGGGACGACCACGATCGAGAGCAAGACCAATTTCGTCGGTTCGGCCAAGGAAGGGGATACCGTTACTGCAACTGCAACACCGATTCATCGCGGCCGCCGCACTCAGGTCTGGCAGACTCGGATCGAGACGGGCGACGGCCGGCTGCTGGTGGCGGTCGTGACCCAGACACAAATGGTGCTTTAGGATGTAAATTTGATTATCTGAAACATTAGAATTATATGACAACATATTGATTTATCGTAATTTATATATTCTATAGAATTCCCTTAGCCTCGGGTGGTGATTTTGGAGAATTCCTATTCATTTGTTCTGGCGCAAGCTGTCACAAAAGAATGACTTGAAGTTCATGGTGCTTTGCACAATGTTGTCGGCGTGAGGAATGCGCCGACAATCGAGGCAACCGCCATGCGCAACAGCCCTGTTCCCGCCCACATCATCGGCGGCGTGCGGACGCTGAAGCCCGCCGAAATGCCGCTGCTTAAGGACCATCTGCTGCGGCTCGATCCGGAGAGCCGTCACGACCGTTTCAACGGCGTCGCCGACGACGCCTATGTGGCGCGCTACGCCGACCGCTGCCTGACCGACGGCACCCTGGTGATCGCCTATATCGAGGCAGGCCACGTCCGCGGCGCCGCCGAACTGCACCCCTTCAACGGCGACGATGCGCCCGAGGTCGCCTTTTCCGTCGAGCGGCCGTACCGCGGCAAGGGGCTCGGCAGCGTGCTGTTCACCCGCCTGATCGCCGAGGCGTGCCGGCGCGGCTTTGCCGCGCTGCGCATCACCACCGGCTCCGACAACGACGCCATGCGCGCGCTGGCCCGCAAGTTCGGCGCCAAGCTCACCTTCCAGCAGGGCGAGTCCACGGGCCTGATCGACCTCGCGCACGAGGCGGCGGAGGCGGAAGCGGAGACGGTCGACACCGCCGATGCGCCGCTCGCTCCCATAGTTACCGGGGTGTGGACCGCGCCGCTCGATGTCGCGCGTGCCTCGATGCAGTTCAACCGCGCCTGCTGGACCTCGATGATGCGCTTCTACGGTTTTGACCGCCGGGCGGCCTCGTAAGCGCCACGCATCTACAACCTGGCGGCCGCCTGCATCTGCGCCGCGACCGCCTTGGTGATCAGCGTTCCCAGTTCGGCATAATGATGCCGCCGCGGCGAACTGCGCCGCCAGGCGAGCCCGATGGCGCGCTTGGGCTGCGGTTCGGCAAAGCGCATCAGGCGGATGTCGGCGCGGCGCTCCTCCAGCGTGATGCACAGTTCGGGCAGCAGCGTCATGCCGAGCCCGTTGGCGACCATCTGCACGATGGTGGACAGGCTGGAGGCGCCAAACGTGTCGAAATTGTCGATGCGGCGCAGGCTGCAGAACGCCAGTGCCTGCTCGCGCAGGCAGTGACCTTCTTCCAGCAACAGCAGGCGGTCGCGTTCGAGTAGCTCGGGCGTTGCCAGAATGGCGTGATCGAGCCGCCGCGACGCTGGCATCGCCAGCAAAAAGCGATCGTCGAACAGTTTGAGGGTTTCGATATCCGGGTGCTCGACCGGCAGCGCCAGCAGCAACAGATCGAGCTGCCCGTCGATCAGTTCGCGGGTGAGCTGCTGGGTCTGGGTTTCGCGCAAATGCAGATCGAGATCCGGCATGGCCTCGTGGATGCGCGGCAGCAGCGCCGGCAGCACGTAGGGCGCGATTGAGGGGATGACGCCGAAGTGCAGGGGGCCGGCCGCAAGCTCGCCCTGGCTGCGGGCGAAATCGACGATATCGCGGACCCCGGTGAGGATGCGCGCGGCGCGGCGGGCGATCTCGCGGCCCGGCTCGGTCAGCGTCACGCCGCGGCGACTGCGCTCCATCAGCCGCATGTCGAGCGCACGCTCCAGCTCCTGAATCTGCATCGACAGCGCCGGCTGCGTCACCGCACACTGGTTGGCGGCTTCGCCGAAATTGCCGGTGCGGGCCACGGCGTCGAAATAGCGGAGCTGCCGAAGGGAGATCACGGCGCAAATCCATCAGAAAAACTTATTGTTATTACTCTTAATACGATTAGACCTGATGAACAAGTCGACCTAGAGTTATTCCAAACAGTGCTCGTCCCGAACACAGTTCAAGGCCGCTGCAAAGGCCGTTCCAAAGCCGTTCAAGGAGTTGAACCATGGCAAAACGACCGACCCTGACCACCGACTCCGGCGCCCCGGTTGCCGACAACCAGAACACCATCACGGCCGGTCCGCGCGGACCGGTGCTGATGCAGGACTTCCATCTGCTCGAGAAGCTCGCGCACCAGAACCGCGAGCGCATCCCCGAGCGCACCGTGCACGCCAAGGGCTCCGGCGCCTATGGCACGCTGACGGTGACCCATGACGTCACGAAATATACCCGCGCCGCGGCGCTCTCGAAGATCGGCAAGCAGACCGAGGCGTTCCTCCGCTTCTCCACCGTCGCCGGCGAGCGCGGCGCCGCCGATGCCGAGCGCGACGTGCGCGGCTTTGCGCTGCGCTTCTATACCGAGGAAGGCAACTGGGACATCGTCGGCAACAATACGCCGGTGTTCTTCCTGCGCGACCCGCTGAAATTCCCCGACTTCATCCACACCCAGAAGCGTCACCCGCGCACCAACATGCGCTCGGCCACCGCGATGTGGGATTTCTGGTCGCTGTCGCCGGAAAGCCTGCACCAGGTCACGACGCTGATGTCCGACCGCGGCCTGCCGCAGAGCTATCGCCACGTTCACGGCTTCGGCTCGCATACCTACGCCTTCATCAACGCCAAGGGCGAGCGGCACTGGGTCAAGTTTCACTTCAAGACGCAGCAGGGCATCAAGAACTGGACCAATGCCGAAGCGGCCGAGAAGGTCGGCCACGATCGCGAGACGCACCAGCGCGATCTCTATGAGGCCATCGAGCGCGGCGATTTCCCGCGGTGGACGTTCTACATTCAGGCCATGCCGGAAGCCGATGCCAATAAGCATTGGTACAACCCGTTCGACCTCACCAAGGTGTGGCCGCACGGCGATTACCCGCTGATCGAGGTCGGCGTGCTCGAACTCAACCGTAACCCCGAAAACTACTTTGCCGAGGTCGAGCAGGCGGCGCTGACGCCGGCCAACATCGTGCCGGGTGTCGGGCATTCGCCGGACAAGATGCTACAGGCGCGCATCTTCTCCTACGGCGACGCGCACCGCTACCGCGTCGGCGTCAATGCCGAGCAGCTGCCGGTCAACAAGCCGCGCTGCCCGGTCCACACCTATCACGCCGACGGCACGATGAAGCTTGCAGGGCCGGCCAACCCGGACGCCTATTACGAGCCCAACAGCATGAACGGCCCGGCCGAGGACCCGAGCTTCCGCGAGCCGCCGCTGGCGATCGACGGCGCCGCCGACCGCTACAACCACCGCGACGGCAACGACGATTACCGCCAGCCCGGCGACCTGTTCCGGCTGATGAACGCCGATCAGAAGCAGCAACTGTTCGACAACATCGCCGCGGCGATGCAGGGCGTGCCGCTCGAGATCGTCAGGCGCCAGCTCGCGCACTTCCACCGCGCCGACCCGGCCTACGCGCAGGGTGTCGCCAAGGCGCTTGGATTGTCGGAAAAGGAGATTCCGACAGCGCAGGCCGCCGAATAGGCCGATCTGGCCGTACGACCCAGACGACAAAGGCCGCCCTCGCGGGCGGCCTTTGCCTTTTGGGGCCTGCAGCCGGCCTGCGGCCGTTTCGCGCCGGGCCGGTGTCGGTGTAGAAGGCGCACGATCATGATCTGATCGCTTTCTGCGGGCACAGTCACTGCCGGACGTCGTCATATTGCGCTATCGAGGAGCCATGTTGCAGGGACCGACCAGACCGCCGCGCCGCACCGGCGGCCGACTGTCCGCATGGGGCGGGGCGGTGCTGGCAGCCGCTTTTGTCGTCGGCATGGCCGCGACGGCGCTGGCGCAGGGACGCGATGCCAAGAAGGGCGAGGGGTTCGAGACCGAGGCGCCGACCGCGATCCTGATCGAGGCGACGAGCGGCAGCGTCCTGTTCGAGAAGAACGCCGACGAACTGCGCGCGCCGTCGAGCATGATGAAGCTGATGACTGTCGAGACCGTGTTCGACGCCATCAAAAAGGGCGAGGTCAAGCTCACTGACGAGTATCACGTCAGCGAAAACGCCTGGCGCAAGGGCGGCGCGCCCTCCGGCGGCTCGACGATGTTCGCCGCGATCCACAGCCGTATCGCGGTCGCCGACCTGCTGCGCGGCGCCATCATCCAGAGCGGCAACGATTCCTGCATGATCCTCGCCGAGGGCATCGCCGGCAACGAGGCGGCCTTCGTCGAGAAGATGACGGCCCGCGCCCGCGCCATCGGCCTGAAGGATTCGACCTTCGGCAACACCACCGGGCTGCCCGACCCCAACAACAAGATGTCGGTGCGCGAACTGGCACGGTTGGCCCGCCACATCATCCTGACCTATCCGGAGTTCTACAAGCTGTTCGGCGAGCGCGAGTTCACCTGGAACAAGATCCGGCAGCACAACCGCAACCCGCTGCTGGCCTCGCTCGACGGCGCCGATGGTTTCAAGACCGGCTACACCAAGGAGGGCGGCTACGGCCTCGTCGGCTCGGCGCTGCAAAATGGCACGCGGCTGATCGTCGTCGTCAACGGGCTGGAGACCGCCGCGGCGCGCGCGAACGAGGCGAAGAAGCTGCTGGAATGGGGTTTTCGCAATTTCGAGACGCGCACGGTGTTCGCGCCCGGCCACGTCATCGCTAATGCCAAGGTGTTTGGCGGCGCCGAGGGCTCGGTTGCGCTGGTCAGCCCGGAGCCGGTCGCGGTGATGGTCCATCGCAACGGCAGCGACAAGCTGCTGGCGCGCGTCGTCTATCAAGGTCCGCTGCGCGCGCCGCTCGAGGCGGGCAAGCAGGCGGGCGTGGTCAGGGTATGGCGTAACGGCAGCGTCACTGTGGAGATGCCGCTCTATACCGCGGCGGGCGTCGCGCGCGGCACCACCACGCAGCGCGCGCTCGATGGCGCCGCCGAACTGTTCGTCGGCCTGTTCCGCGCCGGCCTCGAGAGGCTGTAGGCGATGGCGCGGGTGGCAACGAAGCAGCGCGAGCCGGCACGCGGACGCTTCATCACCTTCGAGGGCGGCGAGGGCTCCGGCAAATCGACGCAGATCCGCAAGCTCGCCGAGCGGCTCGAAGCCGCGCATGTCGCGACGCTGGTCACCCGCGAGCCGGGCGGCACGCCGGGCGCCGAGGCGCTGCGCCATGTCGTGCTGTCGGGCATGGGCAAGCTGATCGGCGCCGAACTGGAATCGCTGTTGTTCGCCGCCGCCCGCGACGATCACGTCCATCGCGTCATCGCCCCGGCACTGGCGGCGGGGACGTGGGTGTTATGCGACCGCTTTGCCGATTCCACCCGTGTCTATCAGGGCATGCTGGGCGACGTCGATCCACGCCTCATCGACGCGCTGGAGCGCGTCACCATCGGCGACCTTAAACCCGACCTGACCCTGGTGCTTGATCTGCCGGCTGACGTCGGGCTCAGCCGTGCCGCGGCGCGGCGCGGCACCGGTGCGGCGGACCGTTTTGAGGCCGAAGGCGCGCTTTTCCATGAGCGACTGCGCCAGGCTTATCTCCAGATCGCGCGCGACAATCCCGAGCGCTGCGTCGTGATCGACGCCACCGGTGCGCCGAACGACGTCGCGGACCGCATCTGGACGACCGTGCGGGAGCGGCTTGCGCCGCCGTCGGAACGCGCGGCCAAAGCGAACGCCAAGGTGAACGACAAGACGAGAGCCAATGCGAGAACGAAGGCGAGGGCGGGGGCATGAGCAAGGCCGAGGCGCCCGACGCCGCCGCCCCTCATCCGCGCCACACCGCGGCGCTCTACGGCCATCGTGAGGCCGAGGCGATGCTGCTCGCCGCCTATCGCGGCGGCGCCATGCCGCATGCCTGGCTGATCGGCGGCGCCAGCGGCGTCGGCAAGGCAACGCTGGCCTATCGGCTCGCCCGCTTCGTGCTGGCCCATGGCGACCCGACGGCGCTTGAGGTCCGAACCGCCACTTCGCTTGCGCTCGACCCGGAGCATCCGGTGGCACGGCAGGTCGCGGCCGGGGCGCATGGCGGGCTGTTGACGCTGGAGCGCACGCTCAACGACCGCGGCATGATGAACACGGTGATCACCGTCGATCAGGTGCGGCGCACCACGACGTTCTTCGGCTCGACGGCGGCGGCCGAAGGCTGGCGGGTGTGCATCGTGGACAGCGTTGAGGAACTCAACGCCAACGCCGCCAACGCGCTGCTGAAAGTTTTGGAGGAGCCGCCGCCGCGCTCGCTGTTTCTGCTGGTCAGCCGCGCGCCGTCGCGTGTCTTGGCGACGATCCAGTCGCGCTGCCGCAAGCTCCTGCTGCGGCCGCTCGATGACAGCGACGTGGCGCGGGCCGCCGCCGGCGTGGGCGGCTTTCAGGTGGACGACCCTGCGCTCACCGAGGCGGCAGCCGCCTCCGAGGGCAGCGTCGGGCGCGCCTTAATGCTGCTCGGCGGCGACGCCCTCGAACTGCGCGAGCGCACCCGGGCGCTGCTGGCGGCACTGCCGGATATCGACGGCAACGCACTTCATGCGCTTGGCGATGCGCTCGCCGTCAACGACCGCGCCGCGCTCGCCACCGTGATGGATACGCTGGAGCACTGGGTGGCCGCGCAACTGCGCCGGCCGGACGCCGCGCAACGGCTCTCCCGGCTTGCGCGCCTTGGCGAGGTGTGGGACAACATCAGCCGTTCCGCGCGCGAAACGGAAACCTTCAATCTTGAGCGCAAGCCATTGGTTTTCGCAGCATTTGGGCTTCTAGCCGAAGTGACGCGCTGACCCGTCCCGAGAAAGGTCGGGAACGGTTTTCCTGACGTGACGAAAGGCCGGCGCGCCGATGGCGACCACCACTTCCCGCCCCACTTACTTCATCACCACCGCGATCGCCTATCCCAACGGCGTGCCGCATATCGGCCACGCCTATGAGGCGATCGCCACCGATGCGCTGGCGCGCTTCCAGCGGCTCGACGGCAAGGATGTGTTCTTCCTGACCGGCACCGACGAACACGGCTTGAAGATGGTGCAGACGGCGCAGGCGGAAAAGCTGACGCCACGCGAACTGGCCACCCGCAACGCCGCCCGCTTCCGCGAGATGGACGAAGCGCTCGACGTCTCCTTCGACCGTTTCATCCGCACCTCCGAGCCGCAGCATCATGCCTCCAGCCAGGAGATCTGGCGGCGCATGGCCAAGGCCGGCGATATCTATCTCGACCGCTACTCCGGCTGGTACTCGGTGCGCGACGAAGCCTATTACGCCGAGGACGAAACGGTCGTCGGCGAGGACGGCGTGCGGCGCGGCCCGCAGGGGACGCCGGTCGAGTGGGTCGAGGAGGAAAGCTACTTTTTCCGGCTGTCGGCCTATCAGGACCGCCTGCTGAAGCTCTATGCCGACCAGCCCGATTTCATCGGCCCGGACTCGCGCCGCAACGAGGTGATAAGTTTCGTCAAAAGCGGCCTCAAGGATCTGTCGATCTCGCGCACCACGTTCGACTGGGGCGTGCCGGTGCCCGACGATCCGAAGCACGTCATGTATGTCTGGGTCGATGCGCTGACCAACTACATCACCGGCGTCGGCTTCCCCGACGAGGGTGATGCCAACTGGCGCTACTGGCCGGCCGATGCCCACATCATCGGCAAGGACATCATCCGCTTCCACGCGGTGTACTGGCCGGCGTTTTTGATGTCGGCCGGGATCGCGTTGCCGAAGCACGTCTACGCCCACGGTTTTCTGTTCAACCGCGGCGAGAAGATGTCGAAGTCGGTCGGCAACGTGGTCGATCCGTTCAACCTCGTGAAGGCGTACGGCGTCGATCAGTTGCGCTATTTCCTGCTGCGCGAGGTGCCGTTCGGGCAAGATGGCAGCTACAGTCACGAGGCGATCGTGGCGCGCACCAATGCCGATCTCGCCAATGATCTCGGCAATCTGGCGCAGCGCTCGCTGACCATGATCGCGCGGCAGTTCGGCGGCGCGTTGCCGACGCCCGGTGCCTTCAGCGCGGCGGACAAGGCGCTGCTCGATCAGGCCGACGCCATGCTGGCCGAGGTGCGTAGCGCATTCGCGGCGTTCCAGATTCACCAGGCGCTGAACACCGTGTGGGCGACGGTGGCCGAAGCCAACCGCTATTTTGCCGGCGAAGCGCCATGGGCGCTGGCCAAGACCGATCCCGCGCGGCAGGCCACCGTGCTCTACGTCACCGCGGAGGTGCTGCGGCGGATCGCCATTCTGGCCCAGCCGGCGATTCCGGCCGCGAGCGCAAAGCTGCTCGACCTGCTCGGCGTTGCGACGGATGCGCGCGACGTCGCCGCCCTCGACGGCGGCCGCCGCATCGCGCCGGGCACGATGCTGCCGCCGCCCGTGCCGATCTTCCCGCGCTATGTCGAGCCCGATGCCGCCAACGGCACCAAGGGGAAGGGGTGATGCTGGTCGATAGCCACTGCCATCTCGACTTCCCCGACTTTGCCGACGATCTCGACGGAATCGTCGCGCGGGCTGAGGCGGCGGGCGTCGGGCGCATCGTCACCATCTCGACCCGCGTGCGGCAGCTCGACCGCCTGCTGGCGATCGCCGAGCGCTTTCCCAACGTCTATTGTTCGGTCGGCACCCATCCGCATCAGGCCGACGAGGAAGACGGCATTTCGGCCGACGAACTGATCGCGCTGTCGCGGCATCCCAAGGTGGTGGCGTTCGGCGAGGCGGGCCTCGATTACTTCTACGATCATGGCTCACCGCAGGCACAGGCGCGCGGTTTCCGCGCCCACATCGCGGCGGCGCGCGCGACCGGGCTGCCGCTCGTCATCCACACTCGCGAGGCGGACGAGGACTGCGGAAACATTCTCGATGAGGAAATGGCCAAAGGTCCGTTCCGTGCCGTACTGCATTGCTATACCGGCGGTCGCGACCTGGCGCTGAAGGCCATCGCGCACGGGTTGTTTGTCTCGTTCACCGGCATCATCACCTTCAAGAAGTCGCAGGCGCTGCGCGACCTCGCGGCCGAATTGCCAGCCGACCGCATCATGGTCGAGACCGACGCGCCGTTCCTCGCGCCCGGAAAATATCGCGGCAAGCGCAACGAGCCGGCTTACGTCGTGGAAACGGCAAAGGTGCTGGCCGATGTTCGCGGGGTCTCGTTCGAGGAGATTGCGCGGCAGACGACGGAAAACTTCTTCCGCTTCTTCGACAAGGTGCCGGCCCCCTCGACCGCGGAGATGCCGTCATGACGGTGACGCTGACGCTGCTCGGTTGCGGGTCGTCCGCCGGCGTGCCACGCCCGGCGCTGGGGTGGGGGGCTTGCGATCCCAATAATCCGAAGAACCGGCGGCGGCGCTGCTCGCTGATGGCGGAACGAGCGGGCGAGGGAGGCATCACCCGCGTCATCATCGATACCTCGCCCGACCTGCGCGAGCAGTTGATCGATGCCGATGTCGATTCCATCGACGCGGTGTTCCTCACCCACGAGCACGCCGACCAGACCCACGGCATCGACGACCTGCGCTCGGTGGTGATCCACAACCGCAAGCGCATTCCGGTGTGGTTCAGCGCCTCGACGGCGAAGGATATTTTGCCGCGCTTCGGCTACTGCTTCACCTCGCCGCCGGGGTCGAGCTATCCGCCGATCCTGACCCATCACAACATCGAGGCTGGCGAGAGCCGGACCATCGAGGGGCCGGGCGGGGCGCTGACGCTGCAAGCCTTCCTCGTCAATCACGGCGTGATCGATGCGCTCGGCTACCGCATCGAAAATGCCGCCTACACGCCGGACCTCAACGATATCCCGCGTGCAAGCTGGCCGGCGCTGGAAGGACTCGATCTGTGGATCGTCGATGGCCTGCGCTACGCGCCGCACCCGAGCCACTTCTCGCTCGACGACGCCTTGAAGTGGATCGGGCAGTTCAAGCCGCGCCGTGCCGTCATCACCAACATGCACGCCGATCTCGACTACGAAACGCTGCGCGCCAAGCTGCCGGACGGCGTGGTGCCGGGCTATGACGGCCTGCGGTTGACGCTCGGCGGCTAGCCCGCGCTTAAGCGGTGATCGCCTTGGCGGAGCCGGCCCGCTCGCGCAACGCGAACTTCTGGATCTTTCCGGTCGCGGTCTTCGGGATCGTTCCGAACACCACCGCCTTCGGCGTCTTGAAGCCGGGCAGCTGCTCGCGGCAGAACGCGATCACCTCCGCCTCGCTCGCCTCGGCGCCGTCCTTCAATTCGACGAAGGCACACGGCACCTCGCCCCACTTGGGATCGGGTTTTGCGACCACCGCGGCGAACAGCACGGCCGGGTGCTTGTAGAGCACGTCCTCGACCTCGACCGAGGAAATGTTCTCGCCGCCGGAGATGATGATGTCCTTCGAGCGGTCCTTGATGATGATGTAGCCGTGCTCGTCGATGACGCCGAGGTCGCCGGTGTGGAACCAGCCGCCGGCAAATGCCTCCTGCGTCGCCTTCTCGTTCTTGAGATAGCCCTTCATCACGATGTTGCCGCGGAACATGACCTCGCCGATGGTCTCGCCGTCGCGCGGCACCTCCTGCATGGTGTCGGGGTCGAGCACCGTGATCGCCTCCTGCAGGTGGTAGGCGACACCTTGACGGCGTTTCAGCGCGGCGCGCTGGTCGGAGGGCAGCGTCTCCCAGCCCGGCTGCTCGGCGCACACCGAGGCCGGGCCGTAGGTTTCGGTCAGGCCGTAGACGTGGGTGAGGGCGATGCCGATGCGTTCGGCGCCGGCCAGCACCGCGACCGGCGGCGGCGCGCCCGCGATCAGGCCCGACACCGGTTTGCCGGAGGGCGAGCCTTGCGGCGCGCCGGCGGCATTGATCAGCGTATTGTAGACGATCGGCGCACCGCACATGTGGGTGACGCCGTGCTTGCCGATCAGTTCGAAAATCTTTGCCGGATCGACCTTGCGCAGGCAGACGTTGATGCCGGCGGCCGCCGCCACGGTCCATGGAAAACACCAGCCGTTGCAATGGAACATCGGCAGCGTCCACAGATAGACCGGATGCGCGCCGAGATTGGCGGACAAAATGTTACTGACGGCATTGAGGTAGGCGCCGCGATGATGGGTGACGACGCCCTTCGGGTTGCCGGTGGTGCCCGAGGTGTAGCTCATGGCGATGGCGTCCCACTCGTCGGGCGGCAGCGTCCATTCGAAATCGGGATCGCCGCTGGCAACCGCCGCCTCGTATTCGATCTCGCCGAGCCACTTGCGCACGCCGGGGAAGGCTTTGTCCTCGACATCGATGACCAGCGGCTTTTCGCCCTTTATCTGCGTCAGCGCCTCGCCGATCACGCCGGCAAACTCAGGGTCCACCAGCAGCACCTTTGCGCCGCCATGGTCGAGCATGAAGGCGATCGCCGCGGCATCCAGCCGGGTGTTGAGGGTATTGAGCACTGCGCCGAGCATCGGCACCGCGAAATGGATTTCGTTCATCGCCGGGATATTGGGCAGCATCGCCGCCACCGTGTCGCCGCGCCGGACGCCGCGACGGCTGAGGAACGAGGCGAAGCGACGGCTGCGCTCGTAGGTCTCGCGCCAGGTGAAGCGGCGGTCTTCGTAGACCGTGCTGGTCAGGTCCGGATAGACGGCGGCGCTGCGCGCCAGAAAGCTCAAGGGCGAAAGCGGCACATAGTTGGCGGCAGTCTTGTCGAGGCCGACGCTGTAGTGACCCTGATCCGCCGAGGACATTTTTCTCTCCCTGTCGCAGTTCCTGAAAGGAAATCCGCGTCCGTTCTGCGCCGTCGCAACCGGCCCGGACTCTTTTAGATTTAGGAGATTTTACCGCAGGAATCCAATGGATATCCAGGGCACGGCGGCCACCAGCACGAGGCCGACGAACAGCGCCGCAAGGTAGCCGAGGATGGGCCTGACCCCGTCCGCCGGATCGACCCGGCCGATGGCGCACGCCGCGTAGTAGCCGACCCCGAACGGCGGCGCGAACAGGCCGATGCCCATCGCCAGGATGACGATCATGGCGTAGTGCACCTCGTGGACGCCGACCGCATGCGCGATCGGAAACAACAACGGCCCGAACAGCACGATAGCCGGAATGCCTTCAAGCACGCTGCCGAGCACGATGAAGGCGAGGATCGATACCGCGATAAAGGTCCACGAGCCGCCGGGCAGGCCGGTCATGGCGGCGGCGAGCGAGCGCGAGAAGCCGGACTGCGTCAATCCCCACGCCATGCCGGTCGCGGTGCCGATGATCAGGAGGATGGCGCCCGACAGGCTAGCGGTCTCGATCAGCATCGGATAGACGCGCCGCCAGTCGAATTGCCGGTAGATCAAGAGCCCGGCGATCAGCGCATAGACGATGCCGATGGTCGAGACCTCGGTGGCGGTGGCAACGCCTTCGACCACCGCGGCGCGGATCACGAACGGCAGCGCCAGCGCGGGTAGGGCAACGACGAAGGTGCGGCCGATGTGGCCCCAGCCGGCCCGCTTCACATGCCGCAGGTCCTCGTGGCGATAGCGCCACCACACCAGAAGGCACAGGGCTACCCCGAGCACGAAACCGGGCAAAATGCCGCCGGTGAACAGCGCGGCGATGGAGACGCCGGTGACCGAGCCGATGGTGATGAGCACGAGGCTCGGCGGGATCGTCTCAGTCTGCGCGCCGGTCGTCGACAGCAGCGCCACGAGATCGCCGGGCTTGGCGCCGCGCTCCTTCATCTCCGGAAACAGCACCGGCGCGACCGCCGCCATGTCGGCGGCTTTCGAGCCGGAAATGCCGGAGACGAGATACATCGCGCCGACCAGCACGTAATGCAGGCCGCCGCGCACATGGCCGAGCAGGCTTGCGAGAAACGCCACCATGGCGCGCGCCATGCCGGTCATCTCGATCAACAGGCCGAGAAACACGAACAGCGGCACCGACAGCAGGATCAGGTGGCTCATGCCCTCGTCCATGCGCCCGACCAGCACCATCAACGGCGTGTGGGTGGTGAAGGCGAGATAGCCGAAGGTCGAAAGCCCGAAGGCGAAGGCGATCGGCACCCCGGCGAACACGCAACTCGCCGCCACGCCGACGAAGAAGATCGGCAGGTTCAGGTTGCCGAGCGGCCGCAGCCACGGCTGCGCCAGCCAGAACGCCGCGAGGATCGCCGCAACCAGCGCGACGGCGATCAGCACGGTGCGCGGCCGCCCGGCGCGCGCGAGCCGGATCAGCGCAAAGAGCGCCATCAGCGCGATACCGATCGGCAGCGCGACGGCGCGGAACACGTTAGAGATCTGCAGGGCGGGGGTGGTGATGTAGCTTTCTTCGTAGGCGTAGTCGTAAGCCGATGGTAGCATCAGGACGAGAAAGGCGAGCGCCGCCGCGACCGCGATCATCTCGAACAACGCCCGCCGCTCCGGTCCCGCTCGCGCGATCCACGCCGTCATCCGCATGTGCTCGCCACGGCGAAACGCCACCACGGCACCGAGCATCGACAGCCACAGGAACAGGATCGAGGCGAGTTCGTCGCTCCACACCAGCGGCGCATGGAAGACGTAGCGCGACACCACGCCTGCGAACAGCACGACGACCTCGACCACCACCAGCACCGCGGTCGGGATTTCGACGATTGCGCCAAGCGCCGTGTCCAGCGCCGTGAGCCACGGGCGGCCGTGCGGCCGCCCGATCACGTCCTCCGGCACGGGCGGTGCGCTCATCTCCGCCATGACGATAGCGTCAGGCGAGCTTGCCGACGGATTTTTCCAGCAGCGACCACGCTTCGTCGCCGTATTTGCCTTTCCACTCGGCATAGAAGCCGGCCTGCCGCAGCTTGTCGCGGAACGGCGCAACCGCCGGCTGGTTGAAAGTCAGGCCCTTGGCTTTCAGGTCTTCCATCACCGTCGCATTGAGCTTCTCGGTATCGGCGCGTTCCTTCTCGGCTGCCGCGTTGATATTCTTGGCAACGATGGTGCGGATATTGTCCGGCAGCTTTTCCCAGGCGCGGCGGTTGGCAAGGAACCAGAATCCGTCCCACATGTGGTTGGTCAGCGAGCAGTATTTCTGCACTTCATAGAGTTTTGCGGTGGAGATGAGGGCGAGGGGGTTCTCCTGCCCCTCTACCACCTTGGTCTGCAGCGCCGAATAGACCTCGCTGAAGTTGATGGATGCCGGCGAGGCATCGAACGCCTTGAACATCGAGGTCCACAACGGCGACACCGGCACGCGAATTTTAAAACCCTTGAAGTCGTCCGGCCCGGCGATCGGCTTGGTCGAGGTGGTGGTCTGGCGGAAGCCGTTGTCCCAGATCTTGTCCATGACGATCAGGTTGGCCTTGTTGATCTGGCCGCGCACATAGGCGCCGAGATCACCGTCCATGGCCTTCCAGACCGTCGGATAATCCGGGAACGCAAAGCCGATGCCGTTGATCGAGGCTGCCGGCACCAGCGTCGCCAGGATCAGGCCGGACAGCGTGAAGAACTCGACGCCGCCGGAGCGGATCTGGCTCAACATATCGGTGTCGGCGCCGAGCTGGTTGTTGGGGAAAATCTGCAGGTCGAAGCGGCCGTCGGTCTCGGACTTGATCGCCGCCGCCATCTCCTTGGCGCGGATGTTGAGCGGATGGCTGTCCGGCAGGTTGTTGGCATATTTGTAGGTGAACTCGGTCGCGGCCGCGCGCGCCACCAGCGGCGCGCCGAGGCCGCCGAGCACCGAGGCCGCGGCGGAGGCTTTGAGCAATGAGCGGCGCGAGAGGATCATGAGCGTTTCTCCACAGCGTGATGTTGTTCTTGTTGCCGTACCATAGGACCGGCGATGGTGCTTGGTCACCGTTCTCTGCGGAGTTGTCAAACGGTTTGGGTGCCGCCGGGGGTGCGACTTTGGCAGGCTATGACGACCGTCAGCCGGCAGCTTAGCTGCCATTCGGTGCCGCTAATCGCGCCAAGCTGCTGAAATCTCGTATCAATAAATATTCCATAATATACCTTATGCGAATTATAGATATGGCGACGTCAGCCAACCCCGGTCCGTCACCCTCGCGGCTCGCACATCTTCAACCAGTTTGCGGAACGTGCCGCGTCACAGTCCCGGACACGGCGCCGCACGCAGGTGGCGCGTGGTCGACGCCGGATGTTTGACCAGCATGGCCGGCGGCCGTACCGGGCGGCGCACCAGTTCGCCATTGCAGTTCGGACAGGTGCCGCCGAGCCGGCGGTCGGCACAGTCGGCGCAGAACGTACATTCGAAGGTGCAGATGCGGGCGTCGCGGCTGTCGGGCGGCATGTCGCGGTCGCAGCACTCGCAGTTCGGCTTCAGCATCAGCATGGCTCTCATCCTCCGTGTGGTGCGGCCACCCTACTCTGCCAGCGCGCGCATCACCTCGATCAGGTCGGACTTGCCCTCGAAGCCGATACCCGGCAAGTCGGGCATGACGATATGGCCGTCTTGCACCCTGACGCCATCGGGAAAGCCGCCATAGGGCTGGAACAGGTCCGGGTAGCTTTCGTTGCCGCCGAGGCCAAGCCCGGCGGCGATGTTCAGCGACATCTGGTGGCCGCCGTGGGGAATGCAGCGCGACGCCGACCAGCCGAACTGGCGCAGCACGTCGAGGGTACGTAGATATTCGACCAGCCCGTAGGACAACACGCAGTCGAATTGCAGGTAGTCGCGATCCGGCCGCATGCCGCCGTAACGCAGCAGATTGCGCGCGTCCTGATGCGAGAACAGGTTTTCGCCGGTCGCCATCGGCGCCTCGTAGAATTCGGACAGCGCAGCCTGTAGCGCGTAGTCGAGCGGATCCCCGGCTTCCTCGTACCAGAACAGCGGATAGTCGCGCAGCATTTTGGCGTAGGCGATTGCCGTCTCCAGATCGAACCGCCCATTGGCGTCGACGGCGAGTTGGCCCTGTGTGCCGATCTCCTCAAGGACGGCCTCGATGCGGGCGCGGTCCTCATCGATCGGGGCACCGCCTATCTTCATCTTCACGACGGTATAGCCGCGCTCCAGATAGCTGCGCATTTCGGCTCGCAGCGCAGCGTTGTCCTTGCCGGGGTAGTAATAGCCGCCGGCGGCATAGACAAACACCTTCGGGTCAGCCTGCCGGCCCTGCATCGCCGCCAACAGGCGGAACAGCGGCTGGCCGGCGATCTTTGCCACCGCATCCCCCACCCCCATGTCGATGGTGCCGACCGCGACGGAGCGCTCGCCGTGGCCGCCCGGCTTCTCGTTGGCCATCATCGCCGCCCAGATCTTGAACGGGTCGAGATTGTCTTTGGCCTCGTTCAGCAGGCTGTCCGGACTGGCCTGCAGAATGCGGTCCCTGAAACGTTCGCGGATCAAGCCGCCCTGCCCGTAGCGGCCGTTGGAGTTGAAGCCGTAGCCGACGACGCGGCGGCCGTCCCGGACGACATCGGTGATGACCGCCACGAGACTTGCTGTCATCTTGCTGAAGTCGATATAGGCGTTGCGGATCGGCGAAGCGATCGCCTTGGTGGCTTCGCGAATCTCGATGATGCGCATGCGGATCAGGCTCCCTTCCGCGAACCGGTACGATAGTCGTCCCAGCCGCGCTGGCGCAGCCGGCAGGCCGGGCATTCGCCGCAGCCATAACCCCACGCATGACGCGCGCCACGTTCGCCGAGATAGCAGGTGTGCGATTGCTCGCGGATCAGATCGACGAGCGCGTCGCCGCCGAGATCGTGCGCGAGCTGCCAGGTGTCGGCCTTGTCGCGCCACATCAGCGGCGTGTGCAGAATGAAATCGCGCGCCATGCCGAGGTTGAGCGCGGCCTGCAGCGCCTTGATCGTGGTGTCGCGGCAATCGGGATAGCCGGAATAATCGGTCTCGCACATGCCGCCGACGATGTGGCGGATGCCGCGCCGGTAGGCCAGCGCCGCGGCGAAGGTGAGGAAGATCAGGTTACGGCCGGGCACAAACGTATTGGGCAGGCCGTCCTCGCCCATTTCGATCGCCACGTTGCGGGTCAGTGCCGTCTCGGAGATCGCGCTCAGCGTCGGGATGGCGAGCGTGTGCGCTTCGCCAAGCCGCGCCGCAAAGCCGTTATCGAACGCACGCAGGCCTTCGGTCAGGCGGTTGCGGCATTGCAGTTCGATGAGATGGCGCTGGCCGTAGTCGAATCCCAGCGTCTCGACGCGGCCGAAGCGCGCCAACGCCCAGGCGAGGCAGGTGGCGGAATCCTGGCCGCCGGAGAACAGGACCAGCGCCGTCTCCGATGACAACATGTTGCGCATCGACAAGTCCCGAACGAGTGTCATGCGCGGACTTGATCCGCGCATCCATCTGTCTGAAAAGGATGGATTGCCGGGTCAAGCCCGGCAATGACAAATTGAAGCTTTCCCGGTAAATCGCAATACGCTTCACCCGGTGCGCCATGACGCCTTCCAAAGACATTTCGCGCCTTCTCGACATCATGGCTGCGCTGCGCACGCCGAAGACCGGCTGCCCGTGGGACCTTGAGCAGGATTTTGCGACGATTGCGCCCTACACCATCGAGGAAGCCTATGAGGTCGCCGACGCCATCGCCCGCAACGATCTCGGCGACCTGTGCGACGAACTCGGCGACCTGCTGCTGCAAGTCGTCTTCCATGCGCGCATGGCCGAGGAACAGGGCGCGTTCGCGTTCGGCGACGTGGTCGAGGCCATCACCCGAAAGATGATCCGCCGCCATCCGCATGTCTTTGGCGAGCGCGCCGGCCGGATGACGCCGGCCGAGGTCAAGGGCTCGTGGAGCCGCATCAAGGCCGAGGAAAAGGCCGAGCGCGCCGCGCGCCGTGGCGAGGCTGCCCCCTCGCCCGCCGCACTGCTGGATAGCGTCAAACCGGGCCAGCCGGCGCTGGCGCAGGCGATCGAGTTGCAGCGCAAGGCGGCCACCGTCGGCTTCGACTGGAGCGACGCCCGCGCGGTGCTCGCCAAGATTCACGAGGAGACGGACGAGATCGCGGCAGCGCTCGATGCCGGGGACGCCAGGCATGTCGGCGAGGAGATCGGCGATTTGATGTTCGTCCTGGTCAACCTCGCCCGCCATGCCGATGTCGATCCGGAGATCGCGCTGCGCGGCGCCAACGCGAAATTCACCCGGCGCTTTTCGCATATCGAGACCAGCCTCAAGGCACAGGGCCGCGCGCTGGAGGCCGCGTCGCTCGACGAGATGGAGGCGCTGTGGGACGAGGCCAAGGCGCGCGAGAAGGGAAAAGCGTCAGCGTCCTGACGGCGCACCGGCGAAGCGACGCAAGGCGGCGTCCTTGCGCGCCGGATCGATCCGCACCCGCATGCGGAAACGGTTGCCGGCCAACTCCTTGCTCAGCACGTCGGCGTTGCGATGCAGCCAGCTCAAACCCTCGCCGTCGGCGGCATCGACGGACAGCATCAGTTCGGTGCGGTTGGCGGCCAGCCGCTCCTCGATCGCCGTCAGCAGCGCCGCGATGCCCTCCCCGGTCACCGCCGACACTGCAAGGCATGGCCGCGTCGCCGGTTGACGCGCGGCAACGAGCCGAAGCTCGTCGCGCGCTTCCGGCGTCAGGCGGTCGATCTTGTTCCAGACCTCGATGATGCGCCCGCCGGCGTCGAGATCGATACCAAGCTGGCGCAGCACGTTCTCGACGTCGAGGCGCTGCGCCTCGGTGTCTTCATGCGAAATGTCGCGGACGTGCAAAATCACCTCCGCCTCCACCACTTCCTCCAGCGTGGCGCGGAACGCCGCCACCAGCATGGTCGGCAGATCGGAGATGAAGCCCACCGTATCCGACAGCATGGCGTTGCCGCCGTGCGGCAGCGGCAGCGCGCGCAGCGTCGGGTCGAGGGTGGCGAACAGCATATCGGCGGCCTGCACCTCGGCGCGGGTCAGGCGGTTGAACAGCGTCGATTTGCCGGCATTGGTGTAGCCGACCAGCGCCACCACGCGATACGGCACGCGCGCCCGCCCGGCACGATGCAACCGCCGCGTCGCCTGCACTTTCTTGAGCTCCGCCTCGATCCGGGTGATGCGCTCGCCGATCATGCGGCGGTCGGCCTCGATCTGCGTTTCGCCCGGTCCGCCGAGGAAGCCGAAGCCGCCGCGCTGGCGTTCGAGGTGGGTCCACGAGCGCACCAGCCGGCTGCGCTGGTAGGTCAGGTGCGCCAGTTCGACCTGTAGCGTGCCCTCTTTGGTCTTGGCGCGGCGGCCGAAGATTTCGAGGATCAGCCCGGTGCGGTCGAGCACCTTGACGTTCCACGCCTTCTCGAGGTTGCGCTGCTGGATCGGCGACAGCGCGCAATCCATCACCACGAGCCCTGCGCCATGCACGGCGATCAGGCCGGCGATCTCCTCGACCTTGCCCTTGCCGAGATAGGTCGCGGGACGAATCTCGCTGAGCGGCGCAACCACGTCGGCAACGACCGTGAGGTCGATGGCGCGCGCCAGCCCGGCTGCCTCCTCGAGCCGCGCCTGCGGATCGCGCAACGTGGGCGATGCGGTGCGGGCGTCACCCTCGCCGCGCCGGGTCCGCCGGTACGGGCCGACCACGATCACCCGGCCCGTCGAGTCGGAAGCCGGCTTCGGGCGGTCGGCGCTGCCGTCGAAGGATCGGGGGTCCAATCAGGTCATCTCAGGGCTGCGCATCCTCGACACCCTCGAACAACTGGATCGGCGCGCCCGGCATGATGGTCGAGATGGCGTGCTTGTAGACGAGCTGCGAGTGGCCGTCGCGCCGCAGCAGCAGGCAGAAGTTGTCGAACCAGGTGACGATGCCCTGCAGCTTCACCCCGTTGACGAGGAAGATGGTCAGTGGCGTCTTGGTCTTGCGAACGTGATTAAGGAAGGTGTCCTGCAGGTTCTGAGCGCGGTCTGGAGCCATTTGTTGTTATCCCGCAATATGATGGTTGTTGTTTTTCAAGCATAAAAGCGGCTACCTCGCGGCAACCCGCCCGGATGCGCCGGCGTCCTACGAGATCCCCCTCTGGCCGGCCGGCAGCAATAATATAGCGCTTTCGGGCGCCTTGGACATGGGGACGTGCATTGACCATGCCTTTCGCCGGCATCCAGCTTTACGAAAGCTGTGCAAAGCGGCGGAATTCTCCGCGCAGCCGCAGCGTGATCGGGCCCGGCCGACCCTCGCCCAGCGTGTGGCCGTCGATCCGTACAACCGGCATCACCGTCTGGCTCGACGACGTGACGAAGGCTTCCGGCGCGGCGCGTGCCTCGTCCACCGTGAACGGACGCTCCTCCAGTGTAATCTGAAGCCCGGCGAGGACGTCGGCGACCACGGCGCGGGTGATGCCGGCAAGGATGGCGCCATCGGTGGGTCGGGTCACGACGCGGCCGTCGCCGGTGACGATCCAGGCATTGGACGAGGCCCCCTCGGTGATAAAACCGTCGCGATCGACGAACCAGGCTTCATAGGCGCCCTGCTCGCGCGCCGCCTGTCGCGCCAGCACGTTCGGCAGAAGGCTCGTGGACTTGATATCGACGCGCGGCCAGCGGTTCTCGGGCACGGTGATGACGTCAATGCCGCGCGCGGCCTGCGCCTCGCGGCGCGCGATGGGGAGCGAGCGCGCCGTCACCACCACGCTTGGAGCGACCGGCGTTAGTGGAAAGGCATGGTCGCGGTGCGCCACGCCCCGGGTAACCTGCACGTAGACGAGGCCGTCGTGGACGCGGTTGCGGCGGATCACCTCGCGCATCACGGTTGAGAGCGCAGCAAGCGACATCGGCTGCCGGATACGCAGTTCGCCGAGCGAGCGTTGCAGTCGCGCAAGGTGACGCGATGCATCGACGAGCCGGCCGCCCGCGACCTCGCACACCTCGTAAACTCCGTCGGCGAACTGGTAGCCGCGATCCTCGATGTGGACGGTGGCGTCGGCGTGCGGCAGGTAGCGGCCGTTGACGTAAGCGATGCGGGACATGGCTAGAGCGCAACTCCTCCGAATTGAAACAAACCATATACAGAGGCGGCCTTTGCCGTCATGCCCGCGCTTGTCGCGGGCATCTACGTCTTCGCAGACGTTCGGCAGACCAGACGTGGATGGCCGGGACAAGCCCGGCCATGACGGGCAGTGGGCATGCTTTCAAGAAGACATGTCCACACATGATTGCAGAACACCCTACCCGACCCCCAGCGCCTTGAGCTTGCGGTGCAGCGCGGAGCGCTCCATGCCGACGAACTCGGCGGTGCGTGAGATATTGCCGGAAAAGCGGCTGATCTGGGCGATGAGATAGTCGCGCTCGAACACCTCGCGGGCCTCGCGCAGCGGCAATCCCATGATGTGCTCGCCGTTGTGACCGGTCGGCATCGCCGGCACCATCGAGCCGACGTCCTGCGGCAGCATGTCGGCGGTGACGATGGCCTCCGGATCGCCGCCGGCAAGGATCATCACCCGCTCGACGTTGTTGCGAAGCTGGCGGACGTTGCCGGGCCAGACATGCGATTGCAGCACCGCCATGGCGTCGTCACCGATGGTACGCTTGGGCAGCCCCGTGGCCTGCGAAATCTGCTCCATGAAGTACGCGATCAGTTCGGGAATGTCCTCGCGTCGCTCCGACAGCGGCGGCACCCGGATCGGCACCACCGAGAGGCGGTGGTAGAGGTCCTCGCGAAAGCGCCCCTCGGCGATCTCGGCCTCCAGGTTGCGCGCGGTCGAGGACACGATGCGCACATCGACGTTGATGCGCGCGGTGCCACCGGAACGCTGAAAGGTCTGATCGACCAGCACGCGCAAAATCTTGTTCTGCGTCTCGCGCGGCATGTCGGCGATCTCGTCGATGAACAGCGTGCCGCCGTGAGCTTCCTCCAGCGCGCCTGGCTTGCCCGGCTGGCTCGCCGTCTCGCTCTCGATGCCGAACAGCTCCACCTCCATCCGCTCCGGGGTGATCGCGGCGGCGTTGATCACCACGAACGGCCCCTCGGCGCGGTTGGAGAGCGCGTGCAGCGTGCGCGCGGCCAGCTCCTTGCCGCTGCCGGACGCACCGACGATCATGATGCGGCTGTTGGCCTTGGCGGCGCGCTCGATGGTCTGGCGCAACTGGTTCATGCACGGGGAGCGGCCGATCAATGTGCCGGCCTGCGGCGCGCGCTGCTTCAGTTCGCGCACCTCGCGCTTGAGCCGCGAGGTCTCCAGCGCACGGGTCGCGACCAGAATCAGTCGGTCAGCCTTGAACGGCTTCTCGATGAAATCGTAAGCGCCGCGCTTGATGGCGGCGACCGCGGTTTCGATATTGCCGTGGCCGGAGATCATCACCACCGGCACGTCGGGGTGTGCCTGCTTGATCTGGTCGAGGAGTTGCAGGCCATCGAGGCGGCTGCCCTGCAACCAGATGTCGAGGAAGATGAGGTTGGGCCGGCGCGCGGCGACCTCGGCCAGCGCGCTGTCGCTATCGCGGGCCGTGCGGGTGTTGAAACCCTCGTCTTCGAGAATGCCGGCGACGAGGTCGCGGATGTCGGCTTCATCGTCGACAATCAGAATATCATTCGCCATCTTTCACGCTCACTTCCAGATCGCCGCGGCCGGTCGTTGCATCGGTCGCCTTGCCGTCGGTTTTGGTTGTCAGGCCGGAGACGGAAAAGCGCAGGCGGACCCACGCTCCCCGTGCGCCCGGCCGCAGGTTCTCGGCATCGTTCAATTCGATGCGTCCGCCGTGTTCCTCAAGGACGCGCCCGACGATGGCGAGGCCAAGGCCGGTGCCTTTCTCCCGCGTCGTCATGTAGGGTTCGAGCAGCCGCGAGCGGCTGGCCGTCGGCAGGCCGATGCCGTTGTCGACCACGTCGATGACAATGTCGTCGGCCTCGCGCGCCACGATCACCTCGATGCGGCCGCGCCCGAGCGCCTCGACCGGCACCGCCTCGATCGCCTCGGTGGCGTTCTTGATGATGTTGGTCAGCGCCTGCGAGATCAGCCGGCGGTCGAATTTCGCGGGGATGCGCTCGTCCTTGATGTCGGCTTCGATATCGATGTCGGGATGGCCGACCCGCATCAGAAACACCCCCTGCCGCACCGTTTCCACGACGTCCTCGCCCTCGATCACCGGCTTCGGCATGCGGGCGAATTTCGAGAACTCATCGACCATGCGGCGGATGTCATCGACCTGGCGCACGATGGTGTCGGTGCACTGGTCGAACACCGGGCGGTCGTCGGCGGCGATCCCCTTGCCGAATTTGCGGCGGATGCGCTCGGCCGAGAGCTGGATCGGCGTCAGCGGGTTCTTGATCTCGTGGGCGATGCGGCGCGCGACGTCGGCCCAGGCCGAGGTCCGCTGCGCCGAGACCAGTTCGGTGATGTCGTCCAGCGTGATGATGCAGCCCTCGCGTCCTTGCGTGGTCTGCTCGGCGCTGATGCGGACGGACAGGATGCGCTCGGCGCCGCCGCGGGTGATGGTGATCTGGCCCTGCACCAGACGCTGCGTGCCTTCCAGCACACTCTCCATCATCGTATCGAGTTCGGGCAGCACGCCGGACAGCGGCTGGCCGAGCGCCTCCGATTCCGACTTGCCGATCTGCTTCTCGGCGGAGCGGTTGAGAATTTCGATGCGCCCTGCCCCGTCGATGCCGATGATGCCGGCGCTGGCCGAGGACAGCACCGCCTCGATGAAGCGGCGCCGGCTGTCGATGACGTCGCTCGCCGACACCAGTTCGTCGCGCTGGGTGCGCAATTCCTGCGTCATCTTGTTGAAGGTCTCGCCGAGCGTGGCGAGGTCGCCCTCGGAGCGGATCACCGGCACCTGCACGTCGAGGTCGCCGGTCGAGACCTTGTCGGCGGCGCCCATCAGGCGGCGGATCGGCGCCACCAGACCGTTGGCGAAGTTGAGCCCGAGCAGCACCGCCGACATCAGGACCGACAGCGCGATCACGGTGAACATCAGCGCGAACGCTACCTGGATGCCGAGGCGGCGCGCTTCCAGTTCGCTGTATTCGGCAACGCCGGCCTGGGTCTGCTGCACCTGTGCCACCACGCGCGGGTCGAGGAGGCGCGCGACATAGAGGAAGGTGTCCTGAAACGCGCGCAGCCGGATCACCGCGGCGACGTAGTCGGCTTCGAGAAAGACGGCGATCTGCGGCTCGTCCTCGCCGACGTTCTTCAGAAACTCCGGCGCCGGCGTGGTGAATGCCTGACGGATGCCGGTGTCGGCAGTTTCGAGGATGTGGCGATCCTTGTCGATCAGCATGGCGCCCGGCAGGTTGCGCTGCTGGGCACTCGCGGTCAGCAGACTGCGGAACGTGCCGCGATCCTGATCGAACAGCGGGCGGGCGCGGGCGATATCGCCGGCCATGCCGATGATGTCGCCGCGGATGAGCTGGGCGTGCTCCTGAAGATAGGCGTTGGCGACAATCAGCGATTTCTCGATGACGGCGCGGGTCGGGCCGGAAAACAGGCGGTCGAGGCCGCGGTCGAGGGTGACATTGGCGACCATCGAGACCAGCACCGCCGGCAGCACCGCGACGACGGAAAACAGGCTGACGATCTGCACATGCAGTCGTGCCGCGGCCCGGCCGCGACGCCGTGCCTGCACCACCTTCCACACCTCGCGGCCAATGATCAGCACCAGCAGGAAAACGGTGGCGGCATTGATCATCAGGAAGGTGACGACCACCTGCCGGCTGGGCGCGATCGGCGTCAGCCCGGTCAGCACTACGAAGGTCAGGAAAGCGGAGAGCAGCGCCAGCGCAATGGCGAGCGGGGCCAGCAGACGCCGCAGCCGCCAGCCGCCGCGCTCGGAGGGCGGTGAATCGAACGATGAGGCCGGCGAATCTGCGCTGGTCATGCCATTTTCACGGGTGACAGGGTCTGTGAAGCCGGTGCGGATCGATTCGGACAGGGGTCCACTGATGCGCGCATGCAACAATGTTGCAAGATTGGGACATTTCCGCGGCGCATCAAAGCCGGCCATTCAGCGGGCGACGGCTATGCACCGGGATTTCGCCCTGCCCCCGCGACGGATCAGCCGGTGCGAAATACCTGAATATCGAGATCGCGGATTTTCTTGCGCAGCGTATTACGGTTGAGGCCCAACAGGTCGGCAGCCTTGATCTGGTTGCCGCGCGCCGAGGCGAGCGCGGCGGAGAGCAACGGGCCTTCGATCTCGCGCAGCACCCGGTGATAGAGGCCGGGCGGCGGCGAATTGTTGCCGAACCCGGCGAAATAGGCGGCGAGATAGACCTCCACCGCCCCGGCAAGGCTGTCCACACCGTACGAGGCCGGGCCGCGCGAGGCGACCGGCGCCGGCGGCGCCAGCTCCGCCTCGATCACCGCGCCGGTGATCGTGTCCTGCGGATAGAGCGCGGCGAGCCGGCGGATCAGGTTTTCCAGTTCGCGGATGTTGCCGGGCCAGCGGTGCCGTTTGAGGCGCTCGAGCGCCGCAGCGTCGAGCGTCTTGGCCGGCATGCCCTCGGCCTCCGCCTGTGACAGGAAGTGGCGCACGAGGTCGGGAATGTCGTCGAGCCGCTCGCGCAGAGGCGGCAGCCTGAGCGGCACGACGTTGAGGCGAAAGAACAGGTCCTCGCGAAACAACCCCTGCTGAATCAGGATGCGCAGGTCCTTGTTGCTGGCGGCGACGATGCGCACGTCGCTCCTGATCGGGGTGCGACCGCCGACGGTGGTGTATTCGCCCTGCTGAAGCACACGCAGCAGCCGCGTCTGCGCTTCCATCGGCATGTCGCCGATTTCGTCGAGAAACAGCGTGCCGCCCTCGGCCTGCTCGAAGCGGCCCGAAGCGCGGGCGTTGGCGCCGGTGAAGGCGCCCTTCTCGTGGCCGAACAGTTCGGACTCGATGAGGTCGCGCGGGATCGCCGCCATGTTGACGGCGACGAACGGCCCCTTGGCGCGCTTGCCGTAGTCGTGCAGCGCGCGTGCCACCAGTTCCTTGCCGGTGCCGGATTCACCGGAGATCATCACGGTGAGGTCGGTCTGCATCAGCCGCGCCAGCACGCGATAGATGTCCTGCATCGCCGCCGAGCGCCCGACTAGCGGCAGCGCCTCCATCTCGGCGGTCTCGGCCGTGGCCGCCTGCTTCGGCGCCGCCAGCGCGCGGCCGACGATGGCGATCAGTTCCTTGAGGTCGAACGGTTTGGGTAGATACTCGTAGGCGCCGCGCTCGGACGCGCGGATCGCGGTCATGAAGGTATTTTGCGCGCTCATCACTACGACCGGCAGGTTCGGGCGCAATTTCTTGATGCGCGGCAACAGATCGAAGGCGCTTTCGTCCGGCATCACCACGTCGGTGACGACGAGGTCGCCCTCGCCCTGGCTGACCCAGCGCCATAGCGTGGCGGCATTGCCGGTCAGGCGCACCTCGTAGCCGGCGCGCGACAGTGCCTGGTTGAGCACGGTACGGATCGCAGGATCGTCGTCCGCGATCAGGATGCTGCCTGTGGGCATGGCTCGCCTCCTTCACTGCCTGCGTCGCTTGCCGTCACCATCGGCATCAGCACGCGGAATACGGTACGGCGCGGCTGCGACTCGCATTCGACGATGCCGCCGTGGTCGCCGACGATTTTGGCGACCAGCGCCAGCCCGAGCCCGCTGCCGGTGAGCTTTGTGGTGATGAACGGGTCGAACAGATTGGGCATCAGGTCGTCGGGCACGCCGGGGCCATTGTCGCGCACACAGAATTCGAGCGGCAGCGACACCCGCGTCTGCTTGCCCGGCACCGAGAGGCGGACGCCGGGGCGGAACGCAGTGGTGAGCGCAATCTCGGCGTCGGCGCCCATGCCAGCGACAGCCTCGGCGGCGTTCTTCACCAGATTGAGAAACACCTGGATCAACTGGTCCTGATTGGCGAACACCGGCGGCAGCGAGGGGTCGTAATCCTCGACGAAGCGCACGTCCGCGGCAAAGCCAGACTGCGCCAGCCGCTTCACATGATCGAGCACCGAGTGGATGTTGACAGGCCCGCGCGCGACCGGGCGCTCGTCGCCGAATACTTCCATGCGATCGACCAGCGTGACGATGCGGTCGGTCTCCTCGCAGATCAGCCGGGTCAGCACGCGGTCGTCGGGCGACGCGGCCTGTTCGAGCAGTTGGGCGGCGCCGCGGATGCCGGACAGCGGGTTTTTGATCTCGTGCGCCAGCATCGCCGCCAGCGCCGTGACCGACCGCGCCGCGCCGCGATGGGTCAATTGCCGGTCCATCTTGTCGGCGATCGAGCGCTCCTGCAGCACCACCATGATGTGGCCGGGCCGCTCGCTGAGCGGCGCGACGTGCAGATCGACCTGGCGGTCGGCGCCAATGCGGGGCGTGCCGAGATCGACCTTGTACTCGTTGACCGGCGCGGCCGTCGCCCGCACCTGTTCGACCAGCGCCAACAGCGGGCTGCCGAACGGCACCAGATCGCGCAGCGACTGACGCCGCAGGAAATGCAGCGACATCTCGAAAAAGGCTTCGGCCGCGCTGTTGGCTTCGACGATCCGGCCGTCGGGGGCGATCAGGATGACGGGATGGGGCAGCGCGTTGAACAGCGCATCGCTCATGGGGGCGGTCGGCGGGGCGGCGACCTGCGTCAAGCGGCGGCCCTCTCGCAAAAGTCGTCGAACGCCTCGGCCAGGGCACGATGCACCACCGCCGGGTCCTCGGCGGTAAGAATGCGCGCGCGCCAGCGCTTCAACACGTCCATCGAGGCGGCGGCCGCCTCGGCCGCGGTATCGAGCGCCCAGCCGAGATGCTTGCGGGCGTGACGCGTGCCGATGCGTGCGCCATAGTGGCCGACCACGGCATCGTAGAGGTCGCGGACGTAGCCGAACTGCACCGGCAAGGGCGGCATGGGCTCTTCATGTCCGGTCTCAAGATGCCGGCCGATCTGCCCGGGTAACCACGGTTTTCCCTGTGCGCCACGACCAATCATCACGGCATCGGCGCCGGACGCCTCAAGCGCCGCCAAGGCGTCGTCGTAGGAGGCGATGTCGCCGTTGACCACCAGCGGCAGCGTGGTGGCATGGCGCACCGCGCGGATCGCGGACCAGTCGGCCACGCCCTTGTAGAACTGGCAGCGGGTGCGGCCGTGCACAGTGATCATCCGCACGCCGGCGGCTTCCGCGCGCCGTGCCAACTCGGCTGCATTGAGTGAGTGATGGTCCCAGCCAAGCCGCATCTTCAGCGTGACCGGCACGCGAACGGCCGTGACGGTCGCCTCGATCAGGCGAGTGGCGTGGTCGAGGTCGCGCATCAAGGCCGAGCCGGCCTGCCCGCCGGTGACGTGACGCGCCGGGCAACCCATGTTGATGTCGATGACGTCGGCACCGGCCGCTTCGGCGATCCGCGCACCCTCGGCCAGCCAGCGCGCCTCGCAGCCGGCCAGTTGCACGACATGCGGCCCGATGCCGGCGGCCTCGCAGCGCAGAACCGACATCGGCCGGCCGCGTGCCAGATCGTCGCTCGCGGTCATTTCCGAGACCACCAGCCCGGCGCCCAGCTCAGCGGCGAGACGTCGGAACGGGGCGTCGGTGATGCCCGACATCGGCGCCAGCAGCACACGGTTGGCAAGCGCAACGTCACCGATCCGCAGAGGAGCGGAAAACGTGGAGGCGCTGTGGATCGCGGCGGGCGTCATCGATCAGATATGCCTATCCTTTAGGCACCAAGGATGTATGCTGTTATTTTAGCCAATTTTACCTTGCGACGCAACCGCAGTGCACAAAATACTCAACGGAACCACGAACCTGCTGCATTTCGCGCCCGACGTGATAAGGGCTCAGCGAACCCGATCAACCGCCTAAATCCGAAAAGATTCGCATGACGAACCTTCCCCGCGCCGCCGCCATTGTCGTCGCCGCCGGACGCGGCCTGCGTGCCGGCGGCGGTGGCCCCAAGCAGTACCGCAGCCTCGCCGGCCGCCCGGTGATCGCCCGCGCACTGACGCCATTCTGCGCCCATTCCGGCATCGCCACGGTGCAGCCCGTGATCCATCCCGACGATGCCGACATCTTCGCCGCCGCTACACAGGATTTGCGGCTCGCCCCGGCCGTCCACGGCGGCGCGACGCGGCAGGCGTCGGTGCATGCCGGCCTTGAGGCGCTGGCGGCGGATGCGCCCGACGTGGTGCTGATCCATGACGCGGCGCGCGCCTTCGTCACCGCCGAGGTGATCGCCCGCGCCATCGGCGCCGCCGACGCCACGGGCGCCGCGATCCCGGTGGTGCCGGTGGCCGACACTATCAAGCTGACCGACGCCGACGGCATGGTGGCGGACACGCCCGAACGTGCCCGGCTGCGCATCGCGCAGACACCGCAAGCCTTCCGCTTCGACGCGATCCTTGACGCCCATCGCCGCGCCGCGCGCGAGGGCCGCTCCGACTTCACCGACGACGCCGCGCTTGCCGAATGGGCGGGATTGACGGTTGCAACCTTTGAGGGCGATGCTGCCAACATGAAGCTCACCACCGCCGAAGACTTTTCCCGCGAGGAAGCGCGCCTCGCCGCCACGCTGGGCGACGTCCGCACCGGGATCGGCTACGACGTCCATGCCTTCGACGACGGCGACCACCTGATGCTGTGTGGCGTGCGGGTGCCGCACACGCGCGGCTTTCGCGCCCATTCCGATGGCGACGTCGGCCTGCATGCGCTGGTCGATGCCATTCTCGGCGCGCTGGCCGACGGCGACATCGGCTCGCACTTCCCGCCGACCGATCCGACATGGAAGGGCGCCGCCTCCGACCAGTTTCTCAAATATGCCGTCGAGCGTGTCGCCGCGCGCGGCGGCCGCGTCGCTCATCTCGACCTCACCTTGATCTGCGAGGCGCCCAAAATCGGCCCGCACCGCGACGCCATGCGCGCGCGCATCGCCGAGATCGCCGGGCTGCCGGTGGCGCGGGTGGCGGTCAAGGGTACAACAAGCGAAAAGCTCGGCTTCACCGGACGGCAGGAAGGCATCGCGGCGATGGCGGTCGCCACCCTGCGGCTGCCGTGGACGGAGTAGCGGCCAAGGCTACGACAAGGGCTACGACAAGGGCTACGATAAGGGATACGCCAAGGGGCACACCATGAGCAGCGATATCCGCGCCCTCGCCCGCTCGCTGCTCGATCTCTGCCGCAGCCGCAAACTGACGCTGGCCACCGCCGAGTCGTGCACCGGCGGGCTGGTCGCGGCCACGCTCACCGAGGTGCCAGGCTCATCCGAGGTGGTCGATCGCGGCTTCGTCACCTATTCCAACGACGCCAAGCGCGCGATGCTCGGCGTCAAGGTATCGGTACTGACGAATTTCGGCGCGGTGAGCAAGGAAACCGCCATCGAGATGGCGGTCGGCGCGCTGGAAAAGGCCGGCGTCGATCTCAGCGTATCGATCACCGGCATCGCCGGCCCCGGCGGCGCGACGCCCGGCAAGCCGGTCGGCCTCGTGCATTTCGCCGCCGCCGCGCGCGATGGCCGCATCATCCATCGCGAGCACCGCTTCGGCGCCATCGGGCGCAGCGCGGTGCGCCAGCGCTCGGTGGTCGAGGCGCTCAAGATGCTGCTGGATCTGGCGCGCGGGCCGAAGCCGGTCAAGCGGGTGCGGAAGGCCGTCGATAGACCGCGTCCGCGCGTCGTTCGAACGCCGCGGCGAAACGCTGGAACGCGGCGTCGAACATCGCGCCCATGAGCATGGCGAGCATCCGGCTTCTGAACTCGTAGGCGATGAAGAACGCGACGTCGCAGGCGTCCTCGCCCTGCGCCGTAAACGTCCAGCGGTTCTCCAGATGCGAGAACGGTCCGCGCAGATACTCGACGAGAATTTTCAGATTGGCGCGGTCGAGCGTGACGCGGCTGGTAAACGTCTCGCGCACCAGTTTGAATGACACCGTCATGTCGGCGACGACGACCTCGGTGCCGTCGGGCTGCGGCTTGCGGCTCTTGACCTTCAGCGCCTGACACATCGGCACGAATTCGGGATAGCGCTCGACGTCGGCGACGAGATCGAACATCTGTTCGGCGCTGTGGCGGACACGGCGCCGGTTGGAAAACCGCGGCATCGGACGAGGTCTATCGCGCTTGCGCCGCGCGCGCCGCCTTGAGCCGGGCAAAGTCCTCGCCGGCGTGATGGGAGGAGCGCGTCAGCGGGCTCGCCGAAACCATCAGAAAACCCTTGGCGTAGGCGACCGTCTCGTAACCCTTGAACTCGTCGGGGGTGACGTAGCGCATCACCGCGTGGTGCTTGCGGGTCGGTTGCAGGTACTGGCCGATGGTGAGGAAATCGACCTCGGCCGAGCGCAGGTCGTCCATCACCTGCAGCACCTCGTGGCGTTCCTCGCCGAGCCCGACCATGATGCCGGACTTGGTGAACATCGTCGGGTCCAGTTCCTTGACCCGCTGCAAGAGACGGATCGAATGGAAGTAGCGCGCGCCGGGCCGCACCGTGAGGTAACGCGACGGCACCGTCTCCAGATTGTGGTTGAATACATCGGGTTTCGCCTCGACCACCACCTCCAGCGCGCCGGCTTTACGCAAAAAGTCAGGTGTCAGGATTTCGATGGTGGTGGTCGGGCAGTGAGCGCGGATCGCTGCGATGGTTTTGGCAAAATGCGCGGCACCGCCGTCGGGGAGATCGTCGCGGTCCACCGACGTGACGACGACATGGGCCAGCCCGAGTTTCGCGGTGGCCTCGGCGATGTACTGCGGCTCGGCTGCATCGAGCGCGCCCGGCATGCCGGTCTTGACGTTGCAGAAGGCGCAGGCCCGCGTGCAGGTATCGCCCATGATCATGAAGGTGGCGTGCTTCCTGTCCCAGCACTCGCCGATGTTGGGGCAGCCCGCCTCCTCGCACACCGTGACAAGGCCGTTCTCCTTGACGATGCGCCGTGTCTCGCCGTAGCCGCGCGTGGTCGGCGCGCGCACCCGGATCCAGTCGGGTTTTGGCGGCGACAGCGCATCCGGCCGATGCGCCTTTTCCGGGTGGCGCGGGCGGATGGGCGTAGGCGAAACCGTGTCGATCAGCGTGACCATGACTATCCCGAAGGCTGCGGAGGCTCTAACTAGGCAGCTTGGCGCGCGGCCGCAACCGCCTGCCCTTGTCCTTGCCTTCGACTCCTAGCATAACCGGCTCAAGTCGGCATCTGCGCCGGCTGCATCGTGCCGTCCGCCATGCCGCATGCCCTCGCCGCCGTTAAAGCCCAAAAACCGCTCGGACCGGCCTTTTTCGCCCGCAGCGTGCACGAGGTCGCGCCGGACCTGATCGGGGCGACGCTGCTGTTCGATGGCGTCGGCGGCACCATTGTCGAGGTCGAAGCCTATCACCACACCGACCCGGCCGCGCATTCCTATCGCGGGCCGACGCCGCGCAACCAGGTGATGTTCGGCCCGCCGGGCTTCATCTACGTCTATCGCTCCTACGGGCTGCACTGGTGCGTCAATTTCGTGTGCGAACCGGAAGGCACTGCTGCGGCGGTGCTGATCCGGGCACTGGAGCCGACCGTGGGTCTGCCCGAGATGCAACGACGGCGCGGCCTCGACGAGGTGCGACGGCTGTGCGCCGGCCCGGGCAACGTCTGCGCCGCGCTCGGCATTACCCGCGACCACAACGGCCTGCCGCTCGACAGCCCGCCGCTCGCGGTGCTGCCGCGCACGCGTGCGCCCGAGGTCGCGGTTGGCGTGCGCATCGGCATCACCAAGGCGGCGGACCGCCCCTGGCGCTACGGGCTGAAGGGCTCAAAATTTCTTTCAAAGCCGTTTCCGGCGACTGGCAACGGCGAACGGCGACGCGTCGTACGATAGCGCCCGCGTTTACGTCGAGATCGCTCGCGGGTCGTTTGTTTGCATCGCACAATCTCAAGTGGCGGCGACCCGATTGATTATTTGCCGGCCTGTCCTATCCTTTCCACAGGTTTCCGCCGATGCGGGATCATGCGCCGGTCGCGCCCCACGACGACGCCCCCGGCCTGAGAGCGCAGCGGCGAAAGCCGTGAACATGGGTAAGCCATGGACATGGATAAGCCCGCGTCGAGCCGCGCGGGGCGCAAAGGGCAAGGTACGGGATTATCGGCAGGGACCAGGCTTGCGGCTTCGCGGCCATCCTGATCCTGCCTGGTGCGGCGCCCGATCAATCGTGGGGTGACAGACGATGGATCGACTTTTGAAGACATTTTTACCGAACTACGTCCGGCGCGGCGCGCTCACGCTGATCACCGCCTCGGGCGAGCGCATCGTCTGCGGCGACGGCGGCGGCGAGCCGGTGGTGGCGCGGCTCACCACCACGGCGGCGCAGCGGCACCTCATGTTCGATCCCGAACTGGCGCTCGGCGAGATCTACATGGACGGCACCCTCAAGCTCGAACAGGGCTCGATCGCCGATCTGCTGGCGGTGGTGCTCGACCAGCCCTACGCCGTGCCGAAATGGGCGCGCCTGCAATGGTGGGCGCGCTACATCGTGCGGCACTGGCAGCAGTTCAATTCGCGGCGACGCTCGCAGCGCAACGTGGCGCACCATTACGACTTGAGCGGCGAACTCTACGAGCTGTTTCTGGATTCCGACAAACAGTATAGCTGCGCCTATTTCGAACGGCCGGACGCCACGCTCGAGGAAGCGCAGCTTGCCAAGAAGCGACACCTTGCCGCCAAGCTGCTGGTGCAGCCCGGCCACCGCGTGCTCGATATCGGCTGCGGCTGGGGCGGCCTCGGTCTATACCTCGCGGAGATCGCCGACGCCCGTGTCACCGGCGTCACGCTGTCGAAAGAACAACTGGCCGTCGCCCGAGCGCGCGCGCAGCAGAAGGATCTGACGCGGGCGGCGACGTTCCTCGCCAAGGACTATCGCGAAGTGCCCGGCCCGTTCGACCGCATTGTGTCGGTCGGCATGTTCGAGCACGTCGGCGTCGATTTCTACGACACCTTCTTCAAGCACTGCGCCGAGGTGTTGGCCGACGATGGCGTGATGGTGCTGCATTCGATCGGCCGCCCCGAGGGACCGGGCATCACCAACCCGTGGATCGCCAAATACATCTTCCCGGGCGGCTACATTCCGGCGCTGTCAGAAGTGTTTCCCGCGATCGAGCGGGCCGGGCTGCTGGTGTCCGACGTCGAGATCCTGCGGCTGCATTATGCCGAGACGCTGAAGGCATGGCGCGAGCGCTTCCTGGCTCGCCGCGAGGAGGCCGCGCGCCTCTACGACGAGCGTTTCGTGCGGATGTGGGAGTTCTATCTGGCCGCCTCCGAGATGGCGTTCCGCAAGCAGAACCTGATGAATTTTCAGATCCAGATCACCAAGCGGCAGGACGTCGTGCCGTTCACGCGCGACTATATCGGGCGCGAGGAGTCGCGGCTGCGCAACGCCGAAAGCCCCAAGGGGCCAAAACTGCAGTTGGCCGGCGGATAGCCGTCCCCTCACTGCAACACCGGCGCAATGGCTTTTTAGGCAATGTCGAGCGATTGCGCGCCGTTCCTTGGGCGGCGACGCTGCGGCGTTGCCAACCATCGGGGCTTTGCCTAGCATATCGGGGCTTTGCCTAGCATGATGTGACGTCGGAATCCGCGCATGCCAGGCGTGCCGGGATAACAATACAAGCCTCGCTTCGATTGCCATCGACAGCGACACGCATAAGGCAAGGGGGATGACGATGGCATCATTGTTCGACCGCACCAACCTCAAGAACTGGCTGCCGGGCGCAATCGGCATCGCCGTGCTGGTGGGACTGGTGGCGGTGACGAGCGCGATGCAGAGTCATCCCGAGCAGGCAACGACAGCGGCGCCAACGGCTGAACAGACCGAGCCCGCCCGCGTGGCCGCGCCGCAGCCCGCAGCCAAGCCTGCGGCACCCGCGCCCGCTCCGCAAAACGCCGCGCCCCAACAGGCTGCGAAGGCACCGCCCGCCCAGCAGACGGCGAAGGCTCCGCCACCCAAGGCTGCGCCGGAGGCGGCCCCCAAAGCGGCACCCAAGGCTGCATCTGAGGCGGCCTCCAAGGCTGCGCCCACGCCTGCTCCCTCAGCGTCTGCTCCAGCCGCCGCGCCCGACGCGAGTGCGGGCCACGATCACGCTCATGCCCAGGCCCAGGCAAAGACCGCACAGGCTGCCCCGCCGGCAAAACCTGCACCGTCCGCGCAGCCCGTTGCCGCGGCGACCGGTGTCGAAGGCGACATCGCCCATGGCCGGCAGGTCTACAAGAAATGCCAGGCCTGCCATTCGCTGGAACCGGGCCGTAACCTGCTCGGCCCCAGTCTGGCCGGCATTCTCGGCACCAAGGCCGGCGAGGTTCCCAATTACAACTTCTCGAATGCGATGAAGCAGAGCGGGATTGTCTGGACGCCCGAGAACCTCGACGCCTATCTGCGCGATCCGCAGAAACTGGTGCCCGGCAACAAGATGCCGTTCCCCGGGCTCAAGACCGACGACGACCGCAAGAATGTGATTGCTTACATTGCCTCGACGGGTGCTGGTGCCGCGCCGGCACAAGCCCAGGCTCAGGCGCAGCCGGCGGCGCCCGCACAGGCGGCAAAGCCCGCGGCCGCGCCGGCGCAGCCGCGCATCATCTCGCCCTATCTGACCGATGCGAAATACACGCTGCGTTCGGGCATTGCCGAAGGCAAGATGGTGTTCATCGGCGTCGGCGGCGCGATCGACGGCAAGGTCAACCCGATCCTCACCGCGGTCGAAGGCCAGGTGGTGCAGCTGACGCTGATCAACGGCGAGGGCACCGAGCACGACATCGTGTTTCCCGATCAGGACGCCCGCTCGCCGCGCGTCATCGCCAAGGGAGCCAGCACCAGCATCGTGTTTCGCGCCACCAAGGCCGGCGACTTTCTTTACTACTGCGACGTGCCCGGCCATCGGCTGGCCGGTATGGAGGGGCAGTTTCTGGTGACGGCGACGCCGGCCACGCAGACGCTGGTGGAGGCCGACATCTCGCGCGAGCCGAACGACCTGCCGCCGCCGATCGGCAAGCGCGATCCCAAGACGGTGCGGGTCGACCTGTTCACGGTCGAGATGGAGGCGCGCCTCGCCGAAGGAACGACGTTCGGCTACTGGACCTTCAACGGCAAGATCCCCGGCCCCTTCATTCGCGTGCGCGTCGGCGACACCGTTGACGTGCACCTCAAGAACTCGGCCGACAGCAACATGATCCACTCGGTCGATTTCCATGCCGCGACCGGCCCCGGTGGCGGGGCCGCCGCCACGCAGGTCGATCCGGGCAAAGAGAAAACGATGAGCTTCAAGGCGCTGCTGCCGGGACTTTACGTCTATCACTGCGCCACCCCGATGGTGGCCGAGCACATCGCCAACGGCATGTACGGGCTGATTTTGGTCGAGCCCGAAGGCGGCCTGCCGCCGGTCGATCACGAGTTCTATGTGATGCAGGGCGAAATCTACACCGATGCGCCCTACGGCCAGCACGGCAGCCAGGAGTTCAGCGTCGAGAAGCTGCTCAATGAACGGCCCGAGTATTTTGTGTTCAACGGCTCGGTCGGCGCCATCTCCAAGCTGCACCCGCTGCACGCCAAGGTCGGCGAGACGGTGCGGATTTACTTCGGTGTCGGCGGCCCCAACTTCACCTCGTCGTTCCATGTCATCGGTGAGATTTTCGACAAGGTCTACAATCTCGGCGGCCTGATGAGCGCGCCGCTGGAGGGCGTGCAGACCGTGCTGGTGCCGGCCGGCGGCGCGGTCATCACCGAGTTCAAGCTCGACGTGCCGGGCAGCTACACGCTGGTCGATCATGCCCTGTCGCGCGCCGAACGCGGCCTCGCCGGGCTGTTGATCGTGGACGGCGAGCCCAACCCGGACATCTTCAACGGCGTGGTGGAGCCGGGCATGGGGCATTGAGGCGGAAAAGCTCCGGGCGCCGCCTCAGTCAGGCCGCGTTCATCCCGCATGTCGCACCATTGCTCTTGTCGATCACGGCAACCGTACAACAGGTATCTCATGACCATCATGAAATGGACCGCCATCGGCGTCGTTGCCCTCGGCACCGCACTTGCCGGCTGCGCGCAGACCCCGCATGAACAACGCACCGCCACCGGCGCCGCACTCGGCGCGGCCGGCGGCGCGCTGCTCGGCCAGGCGATCGGACGCGACACCGGCAGCACCCTGCTCGGCGCCGGCGCCGGCGCGCTGCTTGGCGCGGCGGTCGCCAATTCATCCGCCCCGCCGGGCGGGCCCGACATGTGCCGCTATCGCGCCCCCGACGGCTCGATCTACGTCGCCGAGTGCGACGAGCGCTACTACCGCGGCGGCTACTGACAAAGGCGGATGCAGCGCGCCGGCCGCTCGATAAACTTACTTCGTCTTCGTCGACGGTTACGTCGTGCAGCCGGCGGACATCGACACAGAGGTCAAGCGGATCGGCTATCGCTCCGAGAGTTTCCGCACCATTTTCTCGCACGCCATATCGGCCGAGGTGGGCCTGACAGGTATCCCAATGCGCACACCGGCCCCCTCGCCTTGACCCTTTAGGTGCTTGCTGACTATCACGCAACGAGCGTCGCAGGATTTTGAGGGCAAGAAGCATGATGCGGGGACTATTGTCGGCGACCATCATCATGGCGAGCGTGGCGGGCGGGCTGTCTGAACCGCGCGCCGATCCCAAAAGCCATGAAGCGCCAGAGCAGGCTCCGCCGCGGCTTCCGGCGGCGACGAACGAGGCGCTGAGGACGGATGAACGCGGGAGCCCGAAGGGCCCCTATGCTCCGTCGCCTGACAGCATGGCCATCAACGCGGAAGGACCGTGGCGCATTCTCTCGTCCGGCTCTCAAACGGTCCATATGATCGCTGGCCCGCCGCCCAAGAATATTTCGGATGCCACGGTGGAGCGCTGGCTGTGGACCTTCCGGAAGGAGCCCCGCGTCGTCAACAAAGACCGCTTCGATTCGAACGCGGTGTTGTTTCGGGTGGATTGCGGCACCTCGACGAGTCAGTCACTGCGCATGGAACTGTTTCTCGACAGACGTCTGTACAAGGCGCTGACTGAACCGTCCTCACCGACGAAACACGATCGAAAAGGCACGGTGGGTCACGCGTTCGTACAAGCCGCCTGCGATCCCGACTATGGAAAGACGTCACGGTCTTTTATCGATCTGACCGCTGCCAGCAATGCCGCCAACGCCTCTCTCTCCCGCGTCGTTCCGGCCACCAGCAAAGATAAGGCGCCGCAGAAAACGCCTGCCGCCGCACAGGACGCCGACCGGACGAGGTTGCCGATCAGGCTGACTGACAATGCCGGGGCGCAAAGCACCATGGTTATCTTGATGACCGAGGGGCCAGCCCCGAAAAGCACGCCCGAAGGTCCCGTCGACGTCTGGGAATGGAGGTTCTGGGGCGCGCCGTTTACCGTCGCCGGAGAGACGTTGTTTGACGCGATCGCGACGCTTCAGCGTGTCGATTGCAGCGCGGAAACGACCAAGGAGCTTATGTCAGAAGTCTATGCCGACGGACGTTTTAGAAGGACAAGAAAGCCCAGTGAACCCGCCACTCCCAAAAAGTCGCTGAAACACCTGCTGGATGCAGCGTGCGATCCCTCCTACAAGCCGGATGCTCCGACTTTCCCGGACCATCGCGCCGCACGCGCCGAAGCCGTGAAAATCATCGCCGCGCGAAAGAAGGAGATGGCACGCCGTCGCAACGCCAATGCGACGACGGTCGACACCTCGCAAACCATCGCACGCGATCATGCCTCGTCCGGCGAGGCCGAGCGCGTCGGCGGCCCGCTGCGGATGATCGGCCTGAGTTCGGAAACGCGTTCCTTCTTCATGGCCGCAAACACCGCCCCCACGGTTCGTCCGACCACGCCGACCGAGGTCTGGATCTGGACGTTCGCGCAAAAGCCGCGCCTTGTTGACCGAAAGGCAAAATACGACACCTGGGCAACGCGCTTTCGCGTCGATTGCAAGGCACGAACCGTCCGTTCCCAGTTGAGGGAAGTCTATCGCGACGGCGTTCTGGACAACTCCTGGGAGTATACCAGTAAAGCACGCAAGGTGGCGAAGGGCTCGCTCGATGAAGTGGCCCTGTCGGCCGTTTGCGACCCAGCCTACATGCCCGGCGCACAGCGCTTCAAAGACCACCATGCGGCCAGGAAGGCTGTGTTGAACACCCGCTTAAAGTCGCAGCCCAAACGCGAACAACGTTGAGGGGTGCCCAAGGGGCACTCCGCGGTGATGGCTTGCGACGTCGGGACCTGTGCCAAATAACTAAGTTATTGATTTTACTGGTCGGGGCACGCGGATTCGAACCGCGGACCTGCAGTACCCAAAACTCGTAAGAATAAATTCCACAGAATGCCTGTAGGCACCGCCGAATACCTAATTAATTGATACAACGTGCCTTTTAGAATTGCCGAGATTCCATGGGTTTCCCGTCGATACCCCTGAATACCCATTACGGTGGCGACTCGGTGGCGACTCGTATGCTACAACCCCCGGCATGGCAGTTTTTAAGCTCACGCGCCGCGCCGTTTCGGCCCTAAAGCCGAGCGAGACGCCGGTCGCCTACTATGACAGCGACCTGCCCGGATTTGGGCTTCGGATTCGCCCAACCGGCGCTGCCTCCTGGTTTGTGGAATATCGCCCCGGTGCTGGCGGCCGAGCGGTAGCGAAGCGACGAATTGTGATCGGTACCCTTGCCACTCTCTCACCGGAGAAGGCTCGCGCTGAGGCCGAGCGCCTCTTGGCCCTCGTGAAGCTCGGTGGTGATCCCGCAGCCGAGCGGACGGCGGCTCGCCAAGCGGAAACCGTTGGCGACCTACTGGATGTGTTCGTCACCAATCACCTGAAGGCAAAGCGCAAAAGCGGAACCGTCCGGCTGAACACTGGCTACATCGAAAACCACATTCGCCCTGCCCTCGGACGCAAAGCCGCAAACGCCGTCACCGTGGCCGACGTCGGCCGCCTTCACCGCTCAATAGGCAAGACGCACCCCGTCACGGCTAATCGCGTCGTGTCATTGCTTGGCACGATCTACACATACGCAATCAAGACAGGTGCCCTCCCCGACGGCACTAAGAATCCCGCCGCGGGCGTCGAACCGTTCCGCGAACAGGCCCGCGAACGGTTCCTGACCAGCGACGAATTGCAACGGCTGGGCGATGCTATCCACGAAGCGGAAACGGTCGGCATTCCGTGGGAGCCGGATCCAGAAAAGAAGATCAAG
>Ga0182792_1000065_pt1 | contig 101997 bp, 80 predicted proteins | sample Passage237B_FD_130497 | JGI IMG/M metagenome (GOLD analysis project Ga0182792, IMG submission 130497) | Cellulose adapted compost microbial communities from Newby Island Compost Facility, Milpitas, CA, USA - Passage2 37B (version 2) (version 2) ...
CCCCTGTCCCCCCCCCCCAACCCCGCCCTCCCCCCCCCCCCCCCCCCCCGCCCTCCCCTCCCCCCCCCTCCCCCGCCCCGCCCCACCCCGCCCCGTCCCCTCCCCCACGCCCCACCCTCTCCGCCGACTGCGCCCGTTCCAGCTCGAGTGCACCGTTAGTGCGTCAGCACTCGCGCACCGCGGCGCGCACTCGCCTGCCGGGCTGCGCCGGACGTCAGGGCGGGCCCCGAAGAAGCCGCGAGCAGCGAGCAGCCGCCCCCGAGGCGCGCCCGCCTGCGCACGGCCCGCCCGCTCCCCGACCGCGCGCTCGTCGGACCCGCTCACCGACCGCGCCTCGTCGGACCCGCTCCCCCGCACGCTCGTCGGACACGCTCACCCATCGCGCGCTCGTCGGACACCCGTTCGTCGGAGGCACGCTCGTCGGACACCCGCGCGACAGACCCGAGCGCATGTACCCCGTGCGCCGAACGCGTCCGCTACTCACCCAGCGCGCTCGTTCTACCCATGCACTCGCGCTCGAACGAGCGCACCCGGCGGGAAGGGGAGCCGGCGACGAACGGGGCCGGGCCCGGGCATGACGAGCAGGTACGACGAGCACGACGTTGCCGTCGACGCGGACCACCAACCCGAGCGCGACCGGTGGAGACCCAGCGCGCTCGTTCTACCCATGCACTCGCGCTCGAACGAGCGCGCTCGGCGGAAAGGGGTGGGCGCGGAATGGGTGGGGGTGGGCGGAGTGGGGGGGGAAAGGGACGGGGCCCCGACCTTGTGGTCGGGGCCCCGTCGGGCGCCCGGGACGACCCCCCGGGCGCGGGAGTGGGTCAGAAGCCCTGGGCCAGGCGGTGGTAGGCCTGGTTCCAGCGGACCTGGTCGCGGAAGCCGCGGCGGGTGGTGTGCTCGTCGATGACGAGCAGCTCCGCGCCCGACAGGTCGGCGAAGATCTCGAACGCCTCGACACCGACCGCGGTCGACAGCACCGTGTGGTGCGCGCCGCCCGCGGTGAGCCACGCCTCGGTGCTCGTCGTGAAGTCCGGGCGCGGCTTCCACACGGCGCGCGCGACGGGCAGGTGCGGCAGCGACGCGCGCGGCGGGACGACGTCGACGACGTTCGCGGTGAGCCGGAACCGCTCGCGCATGTCCGCGAGCGACACGACGACGCCCTCGCCCGGGTCGGCGTCGAACACCATGCGGACGGGGTCCTCCTTGCCGCCGATGCCGAGCGGGTGGATCTCGACGCGCGGGGTGGACGTCGTCAGGGTCGGGCAGATCTCGAGCATGTGCGCCCCGAGGATCAGCTCGTCGCCCGGCGTGAGGTCGTAGGTGTAGTCCTCCATGAGGGACGCGCCGCCGGGCAGGCCGGCGCCCATGACCTTCGCGGCGCGCACGAGGATCGCGGTCTTCCAGTCGCCCTCGGCGCCGAACCCGTAGCCCTTGGCCATGAGGCGCTGCACGGCGATGCCCGGGAGCTGGCGCAGGTCGCCCAGGTCCTCGAAGTTCGTCGTGAACGCCTGCGCGCCGAGCGAGGTGAGGAACTGCTCGAGCGCGATCTCCTGGCGGGCGGCGTAGCGCAGCGACTCGTGCCGCTCCCCGCCGGCGCGCAGCTCGGGCACCACGTCGTACAGGTCCTCGTACTCCTTGACGAGCACGTCGACCTCGGCGTCGCCGACATGCGCGACCGCCGCGACGAGGTCGTTGACGCCCCACGTGTTCACGGAGACGCCGAGCCGCACCTCGGCCTCGGTCTTGTCGCCCTCGGTGACGGCGACGTTGCGCATGTTGTCGCCGAACCGGGCCAGGCGCAGGGACTGGGTGGCGGCGCGGCCCGCGGCGGCGCGGACCCAGGTGCCGACGCGGCGCGCGACCGCGGGATTCGACACGTGGCCGGACACGGTGGTGCGGGTGACGCCCATGCGCGAGGCGATGTACGCGTACTCGCGGTCGCCGTGCGCGGCCTGGTTGAGGTTCATGAAGTCGAAGTCGATCGAGTCCCACGGGAGCTCGACGTTGGCCTGCGTGTGCAGGTGCAGCAGCGGCTTGTCGAGCACCGACAGGCCGTGGATCCACATCTTCGCGGGGCTGAACGTGTGCATCCACGTGATGACGCCGAGCACGCGGTCGTCGGAGTTCGCGTCGAGCATGGCGCGGCGGATGGACTCGGAGTCCTTGAGGACCGGCTTCCACACGACCGTGACGGGGACGTCGGGGCTCGCGTCGAGGACGCGCGCGACCTCCTGCGACTGCTCGGCGACCTGGCGGAGAGTCTCCTCGCCGTACAGGTCCTGGCTGCCGGTGAAGAACCAGACCTCGCGGTCGGCGTACGGCTTGCTCACGCGTCCTCCTCGTTGGTGGCCGGGGCGGCACTGCCCTGGCCGTAGACGTTCTGGTACCGGGCGTACAGCGAGTCCACGTGGTGCTGCTCGATGGGCAGCGGCTCGCCGAGCTGGCGGGAGATGTGCACGGTGCGCGCGACCTCCTCGACCATGACGGCCGCCTTGACGGCGGCCTTCGCGTCGCGGCCGATGGTGAAGGGGCCGTGGTTGCGCATGAGGACCGCGGGGCTGCGGGACTCCCGCAGGGTCTCGACGATGCCGCGGCCGATGGAGTCGTCGCCGATGAGCGCGAACGGGCCGATGGGGATGTCGCCGCCGAACTCGTCGGCCATCATCGTCAGCACGCACGGGACGGGCTCGGCGCGCGCCGCCCAGGCGGTCGCGTACGTCGAGTGGGTGTGCACGACGCCGCCGACGTGCGGCATGTGCGTGTAGACGTACGCGTGCGCGGCGGTGTCCGACGAGGGGGCGCGGTCGCCGTCGACGAGCGAGCCGTCCAGGGCGCACACGACCATCGCCTCGGGCGTGAGCTCGTCGTAGGTGACGCCGGACGGCTTGATGACGAACAGGTCCCGCTCGGACGGGCCGGCGGGGTCGACGACGACCCGCTGCGAGACGTTGCCGGCGGTCCACACGACGAGGCCCCAGCGGGGCAGCTCGGCGTGCAGGCGGGCGACGACCTCGCGCGTGCGCGCGACCTCCTCGCGGACGCTCTCGGGGAAGTCGGCCAGGGTGGTCATGGTGGTGCTCCTGCGTTCGTGGTGGGTCAGATCGCCTGCGTGGCGGCGCGCTCGACGGCGAGGCCGGCCTCGTACCGCTCGAGCCACGCGCCGTAGCCGCGCACGTCCTCGGGGTCGGGGTCGACGACGTCGATGCTCGCGGCCGCGAACACGTCCTGCGCGAGGTAGGTGCGCAGGTCGCGGCCGGCGCCGTGCTGCAGGTAGGCGGCGAGCACGGCGATGCCCCACGCGCCGCCCTCGCCGGCGGCGGACCCGACGGCGACGGGCGCGTCGACGGCGGCGGCGAGCAGGCGCTGGGCGACGCCCGCGGTGCGGAACAGGCCGCCGTGGGCGAACATCGCGTCGAGCTCGACGCCCTCGGCGGCGAGGACGCGCATGCCGAGGCTGAGCGTGCCGAACGCGCCGTACACCTGGGTGCGCATGAAGTTCGCGAGCGTGAACCGGCTGTCGGGGGTGCGCACGAACAGCGGGCGCCCCTCCTCGAGGCCGGTGACGGGCTCGCCGGACAGGTAGTTGTAGGCGAGCAGGCCGCCGCCGTCGGCGTCGCCGTCGAGGGCCTCGCGCAGCAGCGCGGCGAACACCTCGTCGGGGTCGGCGTCGTGGCCGAGCGCGGTGGCGAACCGGCCGAACAGCCCGGCCCACTCGCCGAGCTCGCTCGCGCCGTTGTTGCAGTGGACCATCGCGACGAGGTCGCCGGCGGGCGTGGTGACGAGGTCGAGCTCGTCGTGCACCTGCGTGAGCGGCTTCTCCAGGACGACCATCGCGAAGATCGACGTGCCGACGGAGATGTTCGCGGTGCGCGGCGCGACGGAGTTGGTCGCGACCATGCCGGTCCCGGCGTCGCCCTCGGGCGGGCACAGCGGCGCGCCCGCGACGAGCGTGCCCGTCGGGTCGAGCAGCGCGGCGCCCTCGGCGGTGAGGCGGCCGGCGTCCTGGCCGGCGAGCCGGACCGCGGGCAGCAGGTCGACGACGCGCGTGCCGGGCCGCTTGTCCGCGACGAGCGCGTCGAACTTCTCGAGCATCGTCGCGTCGTAGTCGTGCGTGGCGGTGTCGATCGGGAACATGCCCGACGCGTCGCCGACGCCGAGGACCTTCTCACCGGTGAGGCGCCAGTGCACGTAGCCGGCGAGCGTGGTGACGAACGCGATGTCCGGCACGTGCGGCTCATCGTCGAGGACGGCCTGGTACAGGTGCGCGACCGACCAGCGCAGCGGGATGTTGTACCCGAACAGCGACGAGAGCTCGGCGGCGGCCGGGCCGGTGCTCGTGTTGCGCCACGTGCGGAACGGGACGAGCAGCTCGTCGGACGCGTCGAACGCGAGGTAGCCGTGCATCATCGCGGACACGCCGAGCGCGCCGAACGTCGTCGGGCGCACGCCGTAGCGCTGCTCGACGTCGGCGACGAGGTCGGCGTACGCGGCCTGCAGCCCGGACCAGACGTCCTCGAGGGAGTAGGTCCAGCGGCGGTCGACGTACTGGTTCTCCCAGGCGTGGCTGCCGGCGGCGAGCGGTGTCGCGTCCGGCCCGATGAGGCACGCCTTGATACGGGTCGAGCCGAGCTCGATCCCGAGGGAGGTGCGGCCCGCGACCACGTCGTCACGGATCCGCGCCAGGTCCAGCTCGACGCCCTGCGTCGCGTTCTCGCTCATCTCGCCCCTTCGCTTGATGCCGGCGGTCGATGTTAACGCTCACACAGCACCGTGCGCACACCCGCAGCAGCGTCCGGCGCGCCGCGGGCGACGACCGGCCACGGCGCCGCCCGCGCACCGGACCACGCTCCCCGCCCCGTCGTGCGGGACGGGGCGGGGAGCGGGTGCGTCACGCGGTCGCCGCGCGCGGGATCCACACCCGCATCGTCGACGGACCGCGGTTCGCCCACGAGTGGTACGGCACCAGCGGCGCCGTCATCTCGCGGGTCTCCCCCGCGCCCTCGCGCGGGTCGTCGGCCCCGGCGTACGGCCAGGGCCGGTCCTCGTGCGCGACGCCGCGCAGCGGCACCAGCACGCGGCCGTCCTCCGCCGCCCGCGCCGATCCCGCCAGGACCACGTCGTCGACCTCCAGCCCGTCGGGCAGGTCCGTCGACTCCAGGCACAGCACCACCGGGCCGCGCTCGAACGCGACGCACCCCCGCACCGCGTCGACCCGCGGGTCGGCCACGGTCTGGCGCACCTGCACGGGCAGGACCAGGCGCACCTCGTCGCCCGCCCGCAGGTCCGCGACGCGCGCCACGCCCTGCACGGGCGCGCCGTCGAGCGTCGCGCCCGTCGCCCACGACGGCACGCGCAGCGACAGGTCCCACGGACCCTCGGGCGCCTGCAGCACGCGCACGACGACCTCACCGTCGTCCGGGTAGCGGGTGGTCACCTCGAGACGCACCTCGCCGCCGTCCAGGCTCGTCGCCACCGTGCACGGCACGAGCTGGTGCAGCTGCACGCCCGTCCCGCTCGCCGAGGCCACGTACCCCGCGAGCGACGCGAGGGTCCGCGCCACGTTCGTCGGGCAGCACGACACCTCGAACCACGGCGCGCGCAGCTTCGACAGCGCCCGCGGGCTCACCTCGTCGTCGGCCGCCTCCTCGCCCGCCACGCGCTTGTGCAGCGGGTTCGTGTAGAAGAACGAGCGGCCGTCCTCCGCGAGCGCGGTCGCGACCACGTTGTAGAGCGCGCGCTCCACCACGTCGCCGTACGCCAGGTCGCCCGTCGCGAGCGCCAGGCGCCAGGCCACCATGACCGACGCGATGCCCGCGCACGTCTCGGAGTACGCGCGGTCCGGCGGCAGCTCGAAGTCGTCGCCGAACGCCTCGTCCTGGTGGTGCGAGCCCATGCCGCCGGTGAGGTACGTGCGCCGCGCGAGCGTCGTCGCGAACTGCGAGCGCGCGACCTCCAGCAGCTCGTCGTCGCCCGTCTCCACCGCCAGGTCCACGACCCCGGCCGTCAGGTACAGCGCCCGCACGGCGTGGCCGCGCAGCACGGTGGCCTCCCGCACCGGCACGTCGTCCTGGTAGTACGCGCGGCCGAACTCGATGTCCGGCAGGGTCGCGTGGCCGCGGCGCTCGACGAACAGCCGCGCCTGCTCGAGGTAGCGGCGCTCCCCCGTCGCGCGGTACAGCTCGACGAGCGCCGGCTCGATCTCCGCGTGCCCGCACACCGACTGGATGCCGTCGGGCCCGAACGCCTCGCACACGTGGTCCGCCACGCGCAGCGCGACCCGCACGAGCGTGTCGTCCCGGCCGGAGCGCAGCCGCGCCACCGCCGCCTGGATGAGGTGGCCATAGCAGTACAGCTCGTGCCCCCACGCCAGGTCGGAGTACCGCGGCTCCTGGCCCTCGCGGCCGTACCGCGTGGACAGGTAGCCGTCCGGCTCCTGCACCTGCTCGAAGAGCCGCGCGAGCTCCTCGATGCGGGCGTCCAGGCGCTCGTCGCCCGTGCGGGCGACCTCCCACGCCATCGCCTCGACCAGCTTGTAGACGTCGGAGTCGGAGAACTCGCGGCCCGTACGGGTCGTGGCGACGGTGCCCTCGATCGCCGCACGGAAGTTGTCGATCCAGCCGACCCGCTGCTCCCAGGTGTCGCAGTGGTCGATCGTCGCGGTCGCGTTGACGCGCTGCCGGTCCGCCCAGAACCCTCCGGTGATCGTCACCTCGTCGAGTCCCAGGGGTCGCAGGCGACCGGCGCCGGGCAGTGCCGGGGCCACGACGCCCCGCACGCCCGCGAGCGGACGCGTGTCGTTGGTGGTCATGAGTTCATCCCTTCAGGGCACCGGACATGAAGCCGTTGACGTAGTGCCGCTGGAGCACCAGGAAGAGCACCACGCACGGGAGCGTGAGGATCACGACGCCGGCCTGCGTCGCGCCGTAGTCGATGACGCCCATGACCTGCTGGCGCATGTTCACCATCGCCAGGGGCAGGGGCTGGTTGTCGCCGCCGACGAGGAACAGCGGGACCATGAAGTCGTTCCACGCCGCCAGGAAGGCGAACAGGCCGACCGTGATCAGGCCCGGCTTGACCGCGTGCAGCAGCACCCGGCGCAGCGCGGCGAACGAGCTGCAGCCGTCGACCAGCGCCGCCTCCTCGATCTCGCGCGGCACGGCCTCGAACGAGATCCGCATCATGAACGTCGCGAACGGGAGCTGGAACACCGCCAGCACCAGCCCGACGCCGACGAGCGAGTTGCTCAGCCCGATCGACTTGAGCCACGTCATGAGCGGGATCAGCAGGGTCGCGTACGGGACCATGAGGATCGACAGCGTCAGCAGGAACAGCACGTTCTTGCCCGGGAAGTCGAAGCGGGCGAACGCGTAGCCGCCGAACGTCGACACCACGATCGTCGTGACGACCGCGGTCGCGCTGATGACGAGCGAGTTGCCGAGGTACGTCCACAGGCCGGCCTGGTAGTTCAGCACCGTCTCGTAGTTGCCGAACCCGAAGCCGTGGACCTGCGCCGAGCCGGGCTGCGGCGCGACCGAGCTGATCGCGGTCCAGATGATGGGGTACAGGAAGAGGATCGCCAGACCGCCGGTGAGCACGTAGAACGGCGTGCGGGTCAGGCCCTGGGTGAAGCGGCTCATGCCTGCTCGCCCTCCTTCGCGTCGGTGGGCTGCGCGTCCGCCGCGACCTCGGGCTGCGTGGCCGTCGGCTGCGCGGCGGCCCTGCGCCGGGCGGCGCGGCGCTGGGCCCGCAGCCGGCGCGCGTCCTGCGCGTCGTCGGTCGCGGCGAGCGCCCGCATCTGCACGACGTTGATGACGACGAGCGCGAGCAGCACGATCACGGACAGCGCCGCGGCCATGCCGAGGTCGCGCTTCGACTCGAACGCCAGGTTGTAGACGAGCTGGACGACCGTCATCGTCGACGAGTCCGGCCCGCCCTTGGTCAGGATGTAGAACTGGTCGAACGCCAGCAGCGACCCGGTGACGCACATGATCGTCGACAGCGCCAGCGACGGGCGCAGCAGCGGGATCGTGATGCTGCGGAAGACCTGCCAGCGGCTCGCGCCGTCGATGCGCGCCGCCTCGTACACCTCGCCCGGGATGGACTGCAGGCCGACGAGCAGCAGCAGCATGTAGAAGCCGGCGAACCGCCAGACGATGAGGATGACGGTCGACCACAGCGCGCCGGTGGGCGTGCCGAGCGGCGAGATGACGCCCTCGGTGAGGCCCAGCTTCTCGAGCAGCGGCGCGACGGGCCCGACCTGCGGGGAGTACAGCGCGTAGAACAGGAGCGACGCCGAGGCCAGACCGAGCGCGGTCGGCAGCAGGAACGTCGTGCGCAGGAACGCGCGCCACCGGCTGACCTCCTGCACCAGGAACGCCAGGCCGAGGCCCAGGCCGATGAGCAGGACGGTCGCGATGACCGTGTACTTCACGGTGAACCAGATGGCCGGCCAGAACAGCCGGTGGTCCACGACGGCGGGGTAGTTCTCGGGGAGGTTGAGCCCCTTGTTGCCCGCGAGGAGCGGCCAGTCCGAGCCCGACATGAAGAAGACGAGCGCGACGGGGACGACGAAGAAGACGAGCACGAGCGCCGCGGTGGGGCTCGCGTAGGCCCAGGCGAGCAGGGTGCGCCTGCTGCGGGCCGTGCGCCGGGGGCGCGCCGGGGGCGCGTCCGCGGCAGCGAGTGGGGACTGCGTGAGGGTCATGGTGCTGCTCCGCTGCGGGGGGCGATGGTGCCTGGCAGGGGCGGGTGGTGGCCGGCCGGTGTGCGGGTGCCGGCCACCACCCGCGGGTGTCACTGCGCGAGGATCTCCGTGATCGCGTCGTTGTCCGCGTCGACGGTGTTCGTGCGGTCGAACGTCGAGTTGCGCACGAGGCTGACCCACGGGCTGCCGGAGGCGTTGAACGCCTCGGCGAAGTACGCCGCCACGGGGGTGCGGCCGTTCGGGATGGCCTCGGCGGCGACGGAGGCCACCGGGTCGTCCTTGGTGAACTCGTTGTCGAGCAGCGAGTTGCGGGAGACGACGTCGCCGGACTTGGCGACGACCTCGAGCTGGGTCTCGTCGGAGAGCATCCAGGCGAGGAAGTTCCAGGCCTGGTCGACCTTCTTCGAGTCCTTCGAGATGCCCATCGCGTCACCGCCGAGGAACGTCGACGTGCCGCCGTCCACGCCCGGGATGGCCGTGACGCCGACGTCGACGCCCGCGTCGATCGCGGCCGCGACGACCGTGTTCGGGTACTGCATCACGCCGATGTCGCCGTTCTGGAACGCGGCGGTCCAGGTGGCGCCGGTCTCCTCCTTGGAGCCCGCGCCGATCGCGCCGGACGCGTACAGGTCGGCGTAGATCTGGTACAGCTCCTTGGCGGTGTCGCTCTTGAGCAGCGCCTCGGTGCCGTCACCCGAGATGACCTCCTCGCCCGACGCCCACAGCGACGGGAACCAGGTGAACACGAGGCAGCCACCGCAGTTGCCGCCGAAGTACGTGCCGGCGACACCGTCCTTCTTGAGGTCGGCGACGGCCTGCGCCTGCTCCTTGAACTCCTTCATGGACTTCGGGCCCGCCTCGGGGTCGAGGCCCGCCTCGCGGTAGAGGTCCTTGTTCCAGACCATCACGGAGATGTCCTGGACGAACGGCACGGTGTGCATCGCGCCGTCGACGGTGCCGGCGTCGAGGTGGCCGCCGGAGATGTCGTCCTTGTAGTCCAGCGAGCTGATCTGGTCGGTGATGTCCGTGAACAGGCCGTTGTCGACCCAGTACGGGACGCGGACGACGTCGCCGGCGAGGAGGTCGGGCAGCTCGCCGTTCGCGGCGGCGCCGCCGACCTTCGACTCCATGTCGTCGTTCGGGATGATCTCGAGCTTGACCTGGTTCTCGTGGCTGGCGTTGTAGGCCTTCACGAGCCGCTGCGCCTGGGCCTCGAGCGGCGCGCGCGTCCACATGGTCAGCTGCGTGCCGTCGTCGACGCCGGCGGCGGACGCGCCGTCGGACGAGCCGCCCTTCTTGTCGTCGTCGCTGCTGCACGCCGTCAGACCGGCGAGCGCGATACCAGCGACTGCCAGACCCGCCACCAGACGCGTGCGCCCGCGAGCGTGGATCCTCATGTGCCTCTCCCTCAGCTGTTCGTCGTTGAAGCTGCTGACCGGGCGCCGTCGCGGCGGCCGGGTGTATCGGGGCCCTCCTCAGGTCGAAACCATCGAAAGGGTTTTCTGGAACGTTAGCCGAGTGTTGGGCATCACGTCAATCATCAGATCCAGCGCCCAAAACTCCACCATTACGGCTACTATCTGGCGCATGGACGAGACCGCCCGGGGGGGCCGGCCCAGCCGCGAGGCGAAACCTGCCGAAGAAATGTTTCAGGGACGACGCACCGCGACGCTCTCCGACGTCGCACGGCTCGCGGGCGTCTCCATCGCCACCGCGTCCAAGGCGCTGAACGGCCGCGCGCAGGTGCGCGCCGAGACGCGCGCCAAGGTCGTCGCCGCCGCCGAGCAGCTGCAGTTCTCCCCCAACAGCCTCGCCCGAAGCCTGCTGTCCGGGCGCTCCGGCACCGTCGGGCTCGTCACGCACGACCTCGAGGGCCGGTTCTCGATCCCCACGCTCATGGGCGCCGAGGACGCGTTCGGCACCGGCAAGGTCTCGGTGCTGCTGTGCGACGCGCGCGGTGACGCCATCCGCGAGCAGCACCACATCCAGGCCCTGCTCGGGCGCCGCGTCGACGGGCTCATCATCGTGGGCGCCCGCCCCGACCCGCGCCCCTCGCTCGGCAACCTGCCCGTCCCGGTCGTCTACGCCTACGCGCCGTCCGACGACCCGCGCGACTGCTCGCTCGTCTCCGACAACGTCGGCGGCGGCCGCCTCGCCGCGGAGCACCTGATCACGTGCGGGCGCTCGCGCGTCGCGGTCATCTCGGGCGAAGCCAGCTACGGCGCCGCCCAGGACCGCGTCGCCGGCGCGACCGCGGCCCTCGCGGAGGCCGGGCTCGAGCCCGTCGGCGGCCACGCCCTGTACGGCGCGTGGACCGAGGACTGGGGCCGCGGCGCCATCCGCGGCCTGCTCGCCAAGCACCCGGAGGTCGACGCCGTGCTGTGCGGGTCCGACCAGATCGCGCGCGGCGTCCTCGACGCGCTGCGCGAGCTCGGCCGCGAGGTCCCGCAGGACGTCGCCGTCATGGGCCACGACAACTGGGAGGTGCTGGCCACCAACGCGCGTCCGCCGCTGACCAGCATCGACATGAACCTCGAGGAGCTCGGCCGCCGCGCCGCGGCGCGGCTGTTCGAGGCGATCGAGGGCACCCCGGCGCACGGCGTGGAGACCGTCCCCTGCCGGCTCGCGCTGCGCAGCTCGACCGCGTCCTGACGGTCGGCCCGAGAAGCGGGCCCGGGCAGCAGGACGGGCGAGGCCCGTGGGACCCCGCCCGTCCACGTACCGGGGCGCGGACCCTCACACCCACGCACCGGCCGTCCACCCGCGACGTGGCGTCGCGGCGTCTCACCGTCCGATCGGGAAGCCGCGCACCGAAAACCTCGTCGGCGCGGAAGGGAAGGACGCGCGCGCCCCCGCCTCCTTGCGTGGCACCGTCTCTGACCTGGAATATCGCTGCTCAACGCTGAGCAGCGACTCGGCAGCACTCTACGAAGACGAGCCGGTCCCTGCCAATGGGTTTCGGTGTTTTCGGCGAGCGTCCCCCGAAAGAGTCAGCCCGAGCTCGCCCGGACCACCAGCTCGGGCACCACCAGGCGCGGCCCGCCCTCCACCGGCGTGCCGGCCAGCGCGTCGCGCAGCACGCCGACGGTCACCGCCGCCAGGCGCGCGAAGTCCTGCCGCACCGTCGTCAGCGGGGGCACGTAGTGCGCCGCACCCGCCTCGTCGTCAAAGCCCACCAGCGCCACGTCCTGCCCCACGCGGACCCCCGCGTCCGCGAACGCGTGCGCCAGCCCCAGCGCAAGCTGGTCGTTCGCCGCGAACACCGCGTCCGGCACCCGACCGCGGGCCACGAGCTCCTGACCCACCGCGAACCCCGCGTCCGCCGACCACCCGGCCACCACGGGGTCGAGCACCGGCGCACCGGCGGTCTCGCACTCCTGCCGCCACCCGGCCAACCGGTCCTGCGCGTCGAACCAGTCCTGCGGACCCGCGACGTGCAGCACCCGCGAGCGCCCCCGACCCAGCAGGTGCCGCGTCGCCAGGCGCGCGCCCAGCCGCTGGTCCACCCCCACCGTCAGCAGCCCCTGCGCCTCGCGCAGCTCGGGCGCCGAGCACACCAGCACCACCGGCACGGGCACGTCCAGCCCCGGCACCGCCTCGACCACGTCCCGCGTCGGGGCGATGACCACGATCGCGTCCACGCCGTGCGCCAGGAAGTGCTCCACGGCGTCCCGGACGGCGTCCGCCGTGAACCGCCGCACCGTCGCCACCGACACGTACCAGCCCGCCTCACGGGCCGCCTGCTCGAACGCGACGAGCGTGCTCGTCGGCCCGTACAGCGCGGACGCCGGCGTCACCACGCCCCACGTGTCCGAGCGGCGCGTCACCAGCGCGCGCGCCGCGCTGTTGCGCCGGTACCCGAGCGTCGCGATCGCCGCCATGACGCGGTCCCGCGTCTCCGGGCGCACGCTCGGGTGCCCGTTGAGCACGCGCGACACCGTCTGGTGCGACACGCCCGCCGCGCGGGCCACGTCGTTCATGGCCGGCGGCCGGCTCACCGGTCCGGTCGACATTCCGGTCGACATCGTGCTCCCCTCCGCGCCCCGCGCCCGTGGCGGGCCCCAGCGCAACCGTAGGGCCACGAGCACCCGCCCGTGGCCCTACGTGCCTCGTGCGGGGTGGGGCGGCACCCGCGGGCACCGCCCCACCCCTTCGTCACGACGCCGTCGTCACCGCACCGTGAGGGTGACGGCCTTCGCGTTCGCCGACGCGATCCGCCCCTCACCGGCGTACGACACCGCGACCTTGTACGTGCCCTTCGCGAGCTTCGGCAGGGTGATCGTCACCTTGCCCTTGTCCGCGGCACGCAGGGTCTTGGTCAGCGTCTTGCCGTTGACCCGGACCGAGACCTTCCCGCCCGGGTCGGTGATGCCGGACGCCTTGACCGTGACGGTCACCTTGCCCTGCACCTTCGACGAGATGCTCGACTGCACGAGCGTCGCCGTCACCGTCGGCTTGGCCTTGGTGACCGTGACCGTCCCCGCGGAGACCGTGCGACCCGCGACGAGCGCGTCACCCGCGTACACCACCGAGACCTGGTGCTTGCCGACCGGAAGGCGCGGCAGCGAGACCGTCACCTTGCCCGCGTCGGCCGCCTTGAGCGTCACGCTCGTCGAGCGGGTACCGGCCTTGACCGTCACCTTGCCCGTCGGCGTGGCGCCCTGCGCGGACACCGTCACCGTGACCTTGCCGGTCTGGCCCGACGCGTAGCTCGACTTCGCGAGCTTCGCCGTCACGGTCGGGGTCACCTTCGTGACCGTGACCGTGCCGAGCTCGACCGTCGCCGGCGCGACCTGGCGCGTGCCGTGGTACACGACCGACACCTCGTGGGTGCCCGCCGCCGGCGCCGCCAGCTCGAGGCTCGCGGTGCCGTCCACGACCGTGCCCGTCGCCGAGCGGTCGCCCACCACGACGGTGACCGTGCCGCCCGGCGCCGCGACGCCCGGGACCTCGACGTCCACGTCGACGACCACGGTGCCCGTCGTCGTCACCGACGACGACCGCAGCGACGCCGTGACCTGCGGCTCGAGCTGCGCGACCTCGACGGACTGCGACGTCTTCGACGTCGAGAAGTCCGCCGCGGACACGTCGACCCGCACGCTCAGGCTCGAGCCCGCATCGTCGGCCGTGACCGTGTAGGTCGCACCCGTCGCACCCTCGACCTCGCGGCCGTCACGCAGCCACTGGAAGGTCGTGGGCCAGTCCGGCAGCGTCGTCGCCGTGAGCGTCTCGCCCACCACCGGGGTGCCGGAGACCGCCGCCAGCAGCGCCTGGGCGTCGAACACCTCGACCGTGACCGTGTCGCTCGTGAGCGAGCGGGTCGTGTCGCCGTCGGTCCACGAGTACGTGGCCGTCAGCTCGTACCGGAACCGGCTGAACGTCGACGTGCCGTTCTCCCAGACCGTGACGATGTTCGTCGAGATCACCGCCTGGTCCGTGAGGTCCCCGAGCGAGGAGCCGTCGTGGGCGAAGCCCTCGACGCGCGCCCCGATCGGGTCGCCCTTCGCGATCGCGGCCTTGTCGGCCGTGAGCGTGATGCGAGCGAGGTCCGTCGCTGCCTCCACCGTCACCACGGTCGAGCCCGTGGCGCCGACGTTGCCGAACAGGTCGAGCGAGCGGAACTCGACGACCGACGTGCCGACCTCGTCGACGACGAGGCCCTCGGCCGGGACGTTGCGCCACGCGAGCTCCGGGGCGACCCGGTACTGCGTGCTCGCGACACCCACGCCCTCGTCGGTCGCGGTGAACGTCACCGTGACCGGGTCGAGCACCGTGCCGCGCCCGTCCGCCGGCGAGGTCGTCGCCGTCGTCGTCGGGCCGACCACGTCGACACCCGCCGTGACCTCGCCCTGCGAGCCCGGCACGACCGTGCCCTCCCACAGCGCGCGGTACACCAGCGTGTGCCGGCCGGCGTCGACGACCACGGGCCACGTGTACGCGGTCCACTGGCCGCCGTCGAGGCGGTACTGGACCGTGCCCTCGCCGGACGCGGTGAGCGCCACCTCGAACGGCTCCGCCGCCCAGCCGTCGACCAGGTCGTCGGGCAGGGTCGCGGTGACCTGCGGCTTCTCGACGACCTCGACGGTCGCCGAGCCGGACTTCGAGGTGTCGAACACGCTGGTCGCGGTGACCGTGAGCGTGCCCGGGGCCTCGTCGTCGGCGATCGTCAGGACGCCGTCGGCGAGCGTGGTGCCCGACGACTGCGCGCCCGTCAGCGCCCACGTGACCTCGTCGCTCGCACCCGAGACGACCTCGACGTCCGCGGCGACGCGCACGGTCGAGCCCGGCAGGGTGCGTGCGGTCGACGTCGACACCGACACCGACTCCACCGACGGCGGGGCCAGGACGGTGAGCGTCAGCGTGGTCGCCACGGTGCCGGCCGAGCTGACGTACGACGGCAGGACCAGGTCACCGGTGATCGTGTGGACACCGGGGGTGTCCACGACCGCCGGGTCGAAGTCCCACTCGACGCCGATCGCCTGGTTGTCGCGCGAGCCGTCGTTGTACGACACCTCGACGCGGGTCGGCAGGACCGGGAGCTCGCCCTGCTGCACGGTGATCTCGAACTGCTGCGCCCCCTGGATGGAGATGCCGCCGACCGAGTTCTCCGGCCGCACGTAGACGCGCGCCTCGGCGATCAGCCCGTACGCCGCGTTCGTGCCGTACACGACGAACGGCTCGACGTTGGTCTCGGCGACCATGTCCTCGGTGATCTCCTGCCACGCGAACGGCAGCGTGTCCCGCTCACCGCTCGAGTAGACGACGTCCAGCTCCGCCGGGAGCGTCGGGACCTCGCCCGTCGGCGTGCGCATGATGACCGGCGTCGCGACCTGCTCGACCGTGTCACCGTTCGCGCGCCAGCGCAGCACGCCCGTGCCGCCCGCGCTGCTGCCCTGCAGACCGAAGATCCGGATCCGCAGCGCCTTGGCCTTGACCGCCTCGAAGTCGAGGTGGTTGTACCGGTTGCGCACCAGGGCGCCGGCGTACGTGGAGCCGTTCGTCAGCGTGACCGGCTGCCACGTCGTGCCGTCGGTCGTGTACTCCACGGCCCACGTGTCGGCACGCGGCATGCGCGTGCCGCCGTTGTCGTCGTACCAGTAGATGTCCGTCGACGTGAGCAGCACCGGCGAGTCCCACGTGTAGGTGATCGCCGCGGCGGACGCGTTCGTCAGGCCGCTGTTCGGCTGGCCCCACGTGCCCCACCCCTGGTTCGTGCCCGGGTTGGAGCTCGACGGGGTCGTCGGGGCGTTCACCATCAGCGGGTTCTCCCACGACGCCGAGCCGGTCGTCGTGATCGTCGCGATCGAGCCGAACTCCGCGACCATCTCCTTCGTCGCGAGGGTCACCGTGACGTCACGCGTCGTGGTGAGCTCACCGTCGGAGGCGGAGAAGCGGAACACGTACTCGCCCGGCAGCGTGCCCGTGACCAGCGTGGACAGCGCACCCGCGTTCGCGAAGATGACGCCGGCACCCTCCGGCGCGGAGACCGTGCTCCAGCCGTAGGTGAGCGTGCCGGAGTCCGGGATGCCGTCGTCGGTGACCGTCGCGACGAGCGTGGTCGACAGGTTGCCGTCCTTGCTGGTGTCGCGGGTCGCGGTGACCGTCGGCGGGTCGTTGACGACCTCGGGCACGTCACGGCCGGAGTCGAAGACCTGGATCTCCGAGATGGCCGTCGCGTGGCCCGGGGCGTTCGTGAACGCGACCCGCAGCTTGTCCGCGGTCACGGTCTCGAACAGGGCCTCGTTGAACTTCGGCCCGACGACCTTCGGCGACTTGAACACGTCCGGCACGGTGGTCCAGCCACCGTCGCCGTCCGGCACCTGGATCGAGTACCGCGAGGGCTCCTTGTAGCCGCCGTTCTGGCGGTCGGAGACGAACCAGACCTTGACGTTGTCGAACGACGTCGGCGCACCGAGGTCGAGCTCGATCCAGCCGCTGGTCTCGCCCGTGCCGTGGTTGCCCCAGTACGGCTCGTTGACCGTCTGGCCGTCGGTCACGGCGGCGAGCGACACGGGCCGCTCGGTCGTCGCGATCGCACCTGGCGTGTAGTTCATCGTCGAGGAGCTCCACCCCGGCGTGTGGAAGTTGCGCCACGGCGTCGAGCGGACACCGGACTGCATGGTCGACGACGAGAGCTCGGCGTCGGCCGCCAGGTTCGGCGCGTCCTCCTCGAGGTCGATGCCCGCGGTCTTCAGGTAGCTGACGACGCGCTCGTCGTCGATCGGCGTGTCGACCGCGGTCGGCAGGTCGGCGCCCTCGGCGTCGAGGAACAGCACGTCGACGTCGTCGATCGTGTCCACCGTGCCCGTCGCCGGGTCGTAGACCACGTGCCCGAGACCGTCGACCGAGAGCTTGCGCTCACCGTCGATGAACAGCGAGTAGCCGGCGCCCAGGCCGTACTCCGCGCCGTCCGGGTCCCAGACGACCGTGACGTCCTTGCCGTGGTACCGCAGGTTGTTGACCATGAAGTGCTCGTAGCCGAGGTCGATCGGCCAGAGCTCCACCTTGTCGTCGGACCGGGGCTGGATGCCGCCCATGTCCTCGACGTAGATGTAGTTCATGTTCCCGAGCATGATGTGGTTCGGGTTGTTGCGGTTGTACGTCTTCGTCGTCGGGTTCCAGTTCGAGTAGTACTCGGCCTGGTTCGGGACGCGCAGGTCCGCGTTCGGGTAGATGCTCCACGCCATCCAGTCGAGCAGGCGCGCGACGTACTCCGGCGTGAGGTACTTCCCCTCCGGGTCGTAGTGCCGCAGGGCGGAGCGCACCGCGCGGTACTGGACCGTGAAGTTGATGTTGGAGAAGTTGTTCGACCCGCCGATCGAGTAGCCCGCACGGTCGTACTGGTTCGCCGTGTAGAACGGGAAGATCGGGAAGTTGTCCCCGTAGGTCAGGAACCGGAAGCCGTCGACGTAGTCCTCGGCGTCCTCGAACGGGATGAGGTTCTCGGCGTAGACGTCGTAGAGGTTCGACTCCTTCGCCGGGATGAGGTCGCGCTCGCCCGTCGGCAGGGGGTTCGCCTTGCCGCCCGACGAGGCCGCGGACGTCGCGCCGTGCGACGTGCCCGCGAGGAACATCCGCATCGACTCGCTCCACAGGCGGTCGAGGATCGCGTCGCGGATGTCGTCGGCCTTCTCCCGCGTGCGGGTCACGGCCGACGAGCCCGTGCCGGCGATCTCGTACAGGTGGCTCGCGGCGTTGAACGCGCCCCACACGTACGCGGACTCGGGACGCTCGATGGTGCGCGCGCCCGGGGCCGAGGCGCCGGTCTTCGGGAAGCCGAACGAGATCGCGTCGGCGTCGTTGCCCGGCATGTAGTTCGTGTCGTAGGCGATCAGGTTGTCGCCGTTGCCGTCGTAGTGCTCGAGCTGGCCGATGCCGTCGTTCTCGAAGTACGTGGCGAAGCGCTCGGCGATCTCGGCGCCACCACCGTGCACCTGGTAGGCCTCGAGGCCCGCGGTGCCGAGGTACTGCGAGTAGTGGTTGTTCCAGCTCGTGTGGCCGGGGCTGTCGAGGAACGCCGACGAGCCCGACAGCTCACCCACGTTGAGGATCTGCCCGTACGGCAGGTACGGCGTGCGCAGCCACTTGGTGTCCTGCAGGTGCATCGGCTGCGTCAGCACGATCGAGTTCTGGTAGAGGTTCACCCCCTCGATCGTCACCGGGTACTGGTACACGTACCCCGAGGAGTTGGTGTCGAGCGTGTTGTAGCGCTCGCCCCACCAGCGGTAGACGATCGCCTTCTCGATGGCCGGCGACGGGACGTCGATGTACGGCACGTCCTGCGACCAGCGGCGGTGGAACTCGGTGATGCCGGTGCTGACGGCCTCGTCCGGGTCCATCGCGGCGAAGTCGTAGAACGCCTCCTTCGACTCCGGCAGGTCGTCCGTGTAGAGCACGCCGACGACCGACAGGTCGACCTCGCCGCCCGCGGGGACCGTGACCTCGCGCTCGAGCGCGGTGCCGTTGACCTCGAAGCCCGCGGCCTTGAGCCCGATGGTCGCCTTCGACCACGGGGTGTCGACGAGGCCGTTGTTCGACCCGGACGTCAGCGTCCGGGTGCCGACGAGCTCGTCGGGCGCGTCGGTGGTGCCGGTCGCGAGCGGGGAGGCCGCGCGCAGCGTGAAGGTGACGTCCGTGGCGCCCGGGTTCACGAGGTTCAGCGCCGTGACGGCCACGTTGTCGTACGTGATGAACTTCGTGAGGTTCGCGGAGACGCCGGTCGAGCCGATCGTGTACCGGTCGGACAGGTGGCTCGGGGCGTTGAAGCGCTGGCTGCTGACCTCGGAGACCGTGTGACCGGGCGCCGTGATCGTGTAGAAGTTGCCGAGGTTGTTCGGGCCGCCCGCGTAGGCGGTGCCCGCGAAGCCCATGGTGGTGAAGTTCGCGGTGCTGGCGCCCCGCATGTAGAGGCTGCGGCCGCGGGTCTGGAGCACGTTGGCGCCCTGGGCGCCGCGCACACCGAGGACCCGGTCGACGTAGAAGTCGTTCTTCCCCTCGGCCAGGTCCTTCTCGAAGATGCTCTGGTACATCGAGCCGGCGGTGAAGGGCACCCCTGGCTCGAGCTGGGCGGCGACCTCGGAGACGTAGTTGTACGTGGGGTCGCCGATGTCCATCACGTGGCTCGCGCCGTTCGTGTAGACACCGATGTCCGACTCGTTGCCCGGCAGCACCGGGCCCGCCGCGTGCGCGGCCGTCGGGATCATGACGGTCGAGGAGGCGACGACGGCGGCGGCTGCGGTGCCGGCGACGAGTCTCCTCCTGACCGCGGAAGGACGTGCGGAGCCCCTCGGGGAGCGCGGCATGACCCATTCCTCTCGATCGGGAACAGTGGGCGCTCGTCGCGTCGGCACGGCGGTGCCCACGGTGGCCGCGTCGGCGCGACGAGTCGTGCTCCGGCGTCGTCGGTGAGGGGCGAGGACGTCGGTGCCAGGGATTGAACCACCGGCCGTCGCAGGACCGCAATGGTTTTCGGTGTTTTCGGCAGGCATCCCGCGTGACACCACCCGCCCCGTTCGGCCAGGCGGGTGAACGGTTTCAGGCGCGGGTCGGAGCGCAGGTCAGGGCGCGACCGCCGGGGTCAGCCCTTGCCGAGCTCGCGCGAGCGCTCGTACGCCGCCCGCGCCGCCGCGACGACCCCGGCCCGCACCGCGTGCGCGTCGAGCTGCGCGACCGCCGCGACCGTCGTCCCGCCCGGCGACGACACCCGCTCGCGCAGCACCGCCGGGTGCTCGCCCTGCGCCGCGAGCGCGCCCGCGCCCTCGACCGTCGCCACCGCCAGGCGCGTCGCCAGGTCCCGCGTCAGGCCCAGCAGCACCCCGGCCTCCGCCATCGCGTCGATCAGGTAGAACGCGTACGCCGGGCCCGAGCCCGAGATCGCCGTCACCGCGTCCAGGTCCTTCTCCGCCACGCGCACGACGAGCCCCGTCGCCGCGAGCACGCGCTCCACCAGCGCCAGGTGCTCGTCGGTCGCGTGCGTGCCCGGCGCGATCGCGCTCGCGCCCTTGCCCACCACCGCAGGGGTGTTCGGCATGACCCGCACCACCGGCGTCCCCGCCGGCAGGTGCTGCTCGTACGTCGCCAGCGGCACGCCCGCGGCGACGCTCACGACGAGCGCGCCCGCCCGCAGGTGCTCCGCGACCTCGGCCAGCACCGAGGGGACCACGTTGGGCTTCACCGCGAGCAGCACGACGTCCGCGCGCGACGCGGCCTGCGCGTTCGTCGCACCCGTGCGCACGCCGTACCGGTCCGCGAGCTCGGCCGCGCGCGCCGCCGCGTGCTCCGTGACCTCGACCAGGTCCGTCGGCCAGCCGCCCGTCAGGAGCGCCGAGAGCAGGGCCTCGCCCATCACGCCGCCGCCCAGCACCGCCACCGCCGGCGTGCTCGCGCCGCGCTCCTGCTCGGTCATGGTGCCGCCGCCTCTCTCGTGGAACGTGGGTCGCGTCGAGCCGTCACGCACGCTCGTCGGACGGGACGACGACGCGCGCGAGCCTACCCGCGCGCGCCGTCGTCCTGATGGCCGTCCGCCCGGCGCCGGTCACCCGCCCGGGAAGCCGCCGCCGGGGAAGCCACCACCGGGGAGACCGCCGGGGAACCCGCCGGGCACGTCCTGCCCGGTCGACCCTCTCGACGAGCCCCCGAGTCCCGTGAGCCCGGACGACGTCTCCTCGTCCGTCACGAGCTGCTGCGTCAGGTCCGCGAGGACGACCTCGTCGCCCACGGTCAGGCCGTCGACGATCTCGGTGAGCTCCGCCCCGACCGCACCCGTGGTCACCTCGACCGGGGCCGCGACCCCGCCGGTGAGCACGTCGACCGTCGCCGTCCCGCCCTCCACGTGCACCGCGGACGTCGGGACGGTCAGCACCTCGTCGCCGTCCGCGACCGCGACGGTGATCTCGGCCGACGAGCCGTCGAACAGCCGCTCGCCCGCGTCGTCGACCGCCAGGACGACCGTGTAGGACGGGGTCGAGCTCGACGTCTCGGTGTTGAGCAGGCCGATCGACGAGACCTTCGCCGTCAACGGGGTGTCGGTGGTGCGGACCGTGACGTCGGCGTGCTGCCCGACCTCGAGCAGGTCGACCTGCGCGAGCCTGACCGTCGTGCTCACCACGTAGCCCCCGTCCCCGACGACCGTGACCACGGCCGTGTCCGACGAGGCCTCGACGCTCGCCCCCGCGGTCAGCGACACCGCCGCGACGGTACCGCCGATCGGCGCGGTGAGCGTCGCGAGCGGGAGCCTGCTCTCCGCGAGGTCGAGGCGGGCCTGCGCGAGCTCGATCGCCGCCCGGTCCGCGAGCACGTCGGCCGCGGTCGCCACGCGCGTGCCGCCCGACGAGCCGCCGCCCGCCTGACCGCCCGTGCCCGGCTGCGCGCCGCCGGGGACGGGGTCGGCCGCGCCGCCGCCGGGCTGACCCGGGACGGCAGGGTCGGCGAGCTGCGCCGGGGGCTGCGACGGGTCGGTGGGCTGCGCCGGGTCCGTGGGCCGGGTCGGGTCGGTCGGGCCGCCGGGCTGCGTCGGGTCCGTGGGGTCCGTGGGGTCCGGCGACGACGAGCCGAGCGAGGCTCGCACCGCGGCGTCGAGCGCCGCCACGGCGTCGTCGAGGTCGGACGCCGCGGCGAGCAGCGCCTGCTGCGCGCCGTCCACGTCCTGCTGACCCGACAGCACGTCCGCGACCGCGCCCTGGCACGCGGCGAGCGCGTCGGAGACCGACGAGTCGTCCGCCGCGGTGACCGTGAGCGCGGCCGAGCCGAGGGTCGACGACGAGCCGGCGAGCGTCACCGTCTGCGCACCCGTCGCCCCCGCCGGCACGAGCACCGCGACCGAGAACGACGAGCCCGTGGCCGTCACCTCGGCCACCTGCGAGCCCGCGACGTGCAGCGTGTACGTCTCGCCGTCGGCGACACCCGTGACGTCGACACGGACCGCAGCACCCGCGGCGGCCGTGCCGGGCGTGACCGTCACGCCGTCGCCCGACGAGGGCGCGCCCGGGGCCGCGGTCGCGTCCAGCAGCTCCTGGCACACGAGCTGCGCGGTGCTCACCCGGGCGCCGGAGTCGGTCAGCGCGTCCGAGGTGGCGTCGTACTGGTCGAGCAGCGCCTGCTGCGCGTCGGCGACCGCGTCGAGCGCGTCGGCGACCTCGGCGGGCAGCGTCGCGCCGCTCGTCGGGGCCGGGCTCGGGGTCGGGCTCGGGGCTGCGGCCGACGGCGCGGCCGTGCGCACGAGCGCGGTCGTCGTGCCCGTCGCGGCCGAGGCGAGCGCGGTCGTCACGACCGCACCCGTCGAGAGGCTTGCCGACACGCTCGTCGAGCTGCTCGTCGACGTGCTCGTCGAGCTGGTCGCCGACGCGCTCGCCGAGCCGGTCGTCGTGAGCCCGCTCGTCGTCGCGCTGCTCGAGGCGGTGCCCGACGTCTGGGACTCCAGGTCGTCCTCGAGCTGCTGCTGCGCGTCGGCGAGCGCCTCGGCGGCCTCGTCGACGTCCGCCTGCAGGTCGGACGCGTCGAGGGTCGCGAGCACGTCACCGGCGGCGACCTCGTCACCGACCGCCACGGCGACGTCCGCCACGGTGCCCCCGACCGAGAACGCGGCGTCCCGCCGCGACGCGGACGCGACCGTGCCCGTGAGCGCGACCTTCTGCGCGACCGGGCCGAGCGACGCCACCGCCGTGCGGTAGCGCGGGCCGTCGCCGCCTGTCAGCGCGAGGGCGACACCGCCGCCCGCGACGCACAGCGCGGTCGCCCCGGCGACGACGCCGAGCACGCGACCACGGCCGCGCGCACGGCGGGCTCCGCGCGCGTCACGCATCGTCGCCCTCCTGACCGTCGCCCGAGCCACCGGGTCCACCCGCGCCACGCATGCCGCCGAACATGCCGAACCCGGTCGAGCAGCCGTCGTCGCCCGGCGTCGAGACCGTGACGCTGGTCGCCGCGACCTTGCCGGAGTCGTCGGCCTCGCCACGCACGGTCGCGCACCGGCCGACCTCGAACGCGCTCGCGTCGCCCACGGTCATCGTCGTGACCGTGGTGGAGCCGTCGACGACGACCGTCGCCGAGCTCGTCGTGCCGTCCTGCGCGGTGGTCTCGACGGTGATCGTCGTGGCGTCGACCGCGGTGACGAGCCCTGCGGTGACGCCGCCGAACCCGCCGAGACCGCCCGGGCCGCCGGGCATCCCCGCGGCGCCGCTCGGCAGGTCGGTCGGCAGGTCGCCCGGAGCCGCCCCGCCACCGGGGAAGCCTGTCGGGAAGTCGTCCGGGAGGTCCGTCGGGAAGTCGGACGGCAGGTCCGTCGGCATCCCGTCCGGACGCTGACCGCCACCGCCCGGGAAGCCACCGCCGAGCACCGCGCACGCGCCGTCCACGGGCTGCGAGACCGTCACCGTCGCCGCCGGGGTCTCGTCGGTCGACCGGTCCACCGCGGGCTCCTGGTCGTCCGACGGCAGGCGGAACCCGCCCGTCGTCGCGACCACGCACGACCCGACGGTCACGGCCGACAGGTCCGCAGCGCTCGTGACCTGCACGGCCGTCTCGTCGGTCCAGGTGACCGCCGTCTGGCCGTCGTCGTCGCGCACCTGCAGCACGCCGTCGCCCACCTGCACGATCGCGCCGCTCACACCGCCGCGCAGGCCGCCGGGCACGTCCCCGTCCGGTCCGCGCGGAGGGTCCGCCGGGGCGGAGCCGGTCGACGCGGCGCTCGGCGTCGCCGCCTCGTCCGCGGTGGGGTCGCCGCCGCACGCGGTGAGCGTCAGCGCGACGGCGCCCGCCGTGAGTGCCGCGACGAGGTGCCTGGCCGTGCTTCGCGTGGTCATCGGGTTCTCCTGTCGAGGGTCGGTGCGTGGGGACGCCGCGCGTGTCACTGGGCCCGCAGGGCGTCGATGGGGGCGAGGCGCGCGGCACGGGTCGCGGGGTACACGCCGAACACGAGGCCGATGCCGACCGCGATCGCGACCGAGCCGGCCACGGCCGCGCCGGACACGACGACCGACGTGCCGAGCAAGCCGGGCAGCCAGCGCGCCGCCGCGATGCCGAGCGCCGCACCCAGCACGCCACCGCCGAGCCCGAGCACGGACGCCTCGACGAGGAACTGCCGGCGGATCGCCCACGGCGGCGCACCGAGCGCCTTGCGCAGGCCGATCTCGCGCGTCCGCTCCGTGACGGACACCAGCATGATGTTCATGACGCCGATCCCGCCGACGAGCAGCGACAGCGCGGCGATGCCCGTGAGCAGGACGGTCAGCGTGCGGTAGACCGCGGTCGCGGTGGAGACCAGCGCGTCCTGCGACTCGACCGTGAAGTCCGCTGCGTCGGCCGACGTGATGCCGTGCAGGTTGAGCAGGATCTGCGTGACCTCCTGCGAGGCGGCCGACAGCCGGTCCGACGACGCGGCCTGCACGTAGACGGTCGACAGCGACCTGCGCTGCCACCCGCCGACGAGCGACTCCGACATGGTCGACAGCGGCACGACCGCGACGTCGTCGAGGTTCGCGTCGCCGCTCGACCCCACCTCGGCGAGCACCCCCACGACCGTGAAGTCCGTGTCCGCGACCGTGACGACCTGCCCGACGACGTTCGTGCGGCCGAACAGCTCGGTCGCGACGTCGGAGCCGAGGACGATCACCGACGCGGCGTCGGCGTCGTCCTGCGCGGTGACGAACTCACCGAACGCGAGCGACCGGGCACGCACGTCCAGCCACGACTCGGTCGTGCCCGTGACGGTCGTCGTCCAGTTGGTGTCGTTCGCCTCAAGCGTCAGGCTCGTCTCCTTCTCCGGCGCCACGGCCGCCACGTCGGGCGCCGCGACCGGCGAGGCGAGCGCGTCCGCGTCAGAGCGCGTGAGGGTCGCGGCCGAGCCGAACCCGCCGCGGATCCCGTCGCTGGACGTGCTCGAGCCGGGCGTCACGATGAGCAGGTCCGAGCCGAGCGCGCTGATCTGCGCCGACACGTCCTTCTGCGTGCCCAGGCCGAGCCCGACGGTGAGGATCACCGCGGCGATGCCGATGAGGATGCCCAGCACGGTGAGCGACGAGCGCAGCGCGTGGCTGCGGATAGCGGCCCACCCGGTCCGCAGGGTCTCCACCCAGGTCATGCGCGCGCCTCCGGCGTCGGGTCTGCGGCCTCCTGCGTGACCCCGTCGAGCACCCGCACGACGCGCTGCGCGCGCTGCGCCACGTCGTGCTCGTGCGTGATGAGCACGATCGTGCGGCCCTGCGCGTGCAGCTCGTCGAGCAGCGCGAGCACGTCCCGGGTGGAGGCGGAGTCGAGGTTGCCGGTCGGCTCGTCCGCGAGCAGCAGGTCGGGGTCGCCGACGAGCGCGCGGGCCACCGCGACGCGCTGCTGCTGGCCGCCGGACAGCTCGCCCGGCCGGTGGTGCAGGCGGTCGCCCAGGCCGACCCGCTCGAGCGCCTCGGCCGCGCGGGCACGACGCTCACCCGCGGGCACGCGCCGGTACTGCAGCGGCAGCTCGACGTTGCGCAGCGCCGAGAGCGCCGGCAGCAGGTGGAACTGCTGGAACACGAACCCGATGCGCTGGTTGCGGACCTGCGCGAGCTCGACCTCGTCGAGCTGCTCGACGTCGTCGCCCGCGAGCCGGTACGACCCGGCCGTGAGCGTGTCGAGGCAGCCGAGCACGTTCATGAGCGTCGACTTGCCCGAGCCCGAGGGCCCGACGACCGCGACGTACTCGCCGCGCTCGATCGTCAGGTCCACGCCGCGCAGCGCCTCGAACTCCACCGAGCCCGTGCGGTACGTCTTGCGCGCACCGACCAGCTCGATGACGGGGCGAAGGTCGTCGAGCAGGGCGGTCGCGGGCACGCTCGTCGGGAAGAGGTCAGCCATTGCGCTGCCCGCCCTGCCCGGGAAAGCCACCCGGGAAGCCGCCCTCGGGCATCTGGCCGCCGCCCGGCGGCTCGAAGCCCTCCGGCAGCTCGAAGCCCTCCGGCAGCCGGCCGCCGAAGCCCGGACCCTGCTGCTCGGAGCCGTCCGAGCGCCCGCCGGCCGTGACCTGCACGACGACGGAGTCGCCCTCGCTCAGCCCCGAGACGACCTCGACCATCGTGCCGGACGTCGCGCCCGTCTCGACCGTGACCGTCCGCGTCGACCCGTCGTCGTCCGACACCGTGACCTGTGACGTGCCGTCGTCGGCCCGCGTGACCGCGAGGGCCGGGACCGTGAGCACACCGGTGCGGCGCTCGTAGATGATCGCGACGTCCACGCTCACGCCGTCGTGCAGCGTCTCCTCGGGGAGCGTCACGTCGATCGTCACGGGGTACGACGCGATGCCCGACGAGCTGCTCGACACGAGACCGACGCCGGCGACCGTGCCGTAGAGCGTGCCCGTGAGGTCGTCGGACGTCATCTCCACCTGGTCCCCGACCTCGACGAGCGCGACGTCCGACTCGTCGACGCTCGTCGTCACCTGCCACGCGTCCGTGCCGACCACGAAGTGCGCGGACGACGCGGACGACGAGGAGGTCGGCCCGCCCGGCGTCCCGCCGGTGCTGCCGCCGCCGGTCGTGCCGCCCGCGCCCTGCACGACGTCGCCGACCTCGAGGTCGACGCTCGTCACGACACCGGCCACGGGCGAGGTGAGGGTCGCACCGGCGAGCGCCTCCTCGGCCTCGTCGTAGGCGGCCTGCGCGACCGCGACCTGCGCCCGCGCGGCGTCGATCTGCGCGTCGGCCACCTCGGAGCCGTCGTCCTCGTCCTGCGCGTTCGACAACCGGGCTTGCGCCTGGAGGAGCGTCGCCCTGGCCTGCAGCAGGTCCGCGTCGAGCGTGAGCGTGTCGACGGTCGCGAGCGTCTGCCCCTGCGTGACCGTGTCGCCGACCGCGACCTCGACCGCGGTGACCGAGCCCGCGACCTCGAACGACACGCTCTCGTTGACGGTCGGCGTGAGGGTCCCGGTGCCGGTGACGGTCTTCTCGAGCGTCGTGAGGCTCGCCTGCACGGTCCGCGTGGTCGGCTCCTGCGCGTCCTGGGCCGCAGCGGGCTCGCGCCACCACAGCCACCACGCGCCCCCCACGAGCACGGCCACCACGGCCACGGCGGCCACCGAGCGCAGGACCCACCTGCGCCGTGAGCGAGCAGACATCAGCACCCTTCCGACGATCGTCCGGTCGCGAACCTAGGGAGCGCGCCTGGGCCAGGGATGGGACGACCCTGGGAGAACCCTGGAAAAAGCATCCTGACCAGCACGTTCGTGCTTGGACGCGCGTCCAGGCCGGCTGAGTGTCCGTGCGCGACGTTCACCCGGACAGCCCAGCGTCGCCCGGCCCGCGGTTGCTCCGGCTCCCGGTCGTCCGAGGCCGGAGCGATCGGGTCGTGCGCGGCAGCGCGCGGCGCGCGGGACTTCGTGCGGTCCGGGACGGGAAGGGTCGCGGAGGCGTGGTGGGCTGAGGCGGCTGCGGGCTGGCGGGTCAGGGAGGATGGGGGTGTGGACGTTCCTGTGACCGAGCCTGGGCTCGTCGACGCGCTGAGGGCCGATCTCGAGGACGCCGGGTACGGCGTCGAGCACGTCGAGGAGGTGCTCGGGCCCGTCGCGGCGGCCGCGCTGCACCGTGAGGAGACCGTCCCCGCGCTGCGGGCGTCGGCGGCCGCGCTGACCGGCGACGACGCCGCCGTCGCCGCGCTCGTGCGGCTGTTCGTGCTCGGCGCCGGGGTGCCGCGCCGGCTCGTCGACGCCGCGCTCGGCCGCCTCGGGACGGGCGGCGCGCAGGCGCTCGGGCTCGTCACCGCGGTGGGCGCGGGCGACGACGACGAGGTGCGCGCGCTCGTCGACCTGCGCCCGTACGCGGCGACCGACGGGCACGGCGAGGCCGCGTGGTGGCTCGCGTCCGACCTCGGCGAGCTCGCCACCGGCGGCGCGCTGCGCACCGACCACGTGCTGGGCGTCGGCGGGGCGTCGACGACGCTCGCGCAGGTCACCGTGCGCGACGAGCGGGCGCGCGCGCTCGACCTCGGCACCGGCTGCGGGGGGCAGGCCCTGCACGCCGCACGACACGTGCAGCACGTGACCGCGACCGACATCTCGGCGCGCGCCCTGGCGTTCGCGCGGTTCAACGCCGCGCTCACCGGCGTGCCCGCGGACCGTCTGACGCTGCGCGAGGGCTCGATGCTCGAGCCCGTCGCCGGCCAGACGTTCGACCTCGTCGTCAGCAACCCGCCGTTCGTCATCACGCCCCGCCGCCCGGACGTGCCCGCCTACGAGTACCGCGACGGCGGACGCGCGGGCGACGACCTGGTGCGCGACCTCGTCACCGGCGTCGGCGCGGTGCTCGCGCCCGGCGGCGTCGCGCAGATGCTCGGCAACTGGGAGGTGCGCCGCGGCGTGCCGTGGGAGGAGCGCGTCGGCGCGTGGCTCGACGCGTCCGGGCTCGACGGCTGGGTGGTGCAGCGCGAGCTGCTCGACCCCGCGCAGTACGCCGAGACGTGGATCCGCGACGGCGGCACGACCCCCGAGCGAGACCCCGCCGGCTGGGCCGCGCGCTACGAGGCGTGGCTCGACGACTTCGCGAGCCGCGACGTCGAGGCCGTCGGCTTCGGGGTCGTCACGCTGCGCCGGCCCGTCGAGGACCGCCCGCGCCTGCGGCGTCTCGAGGAGGTCACCGGCACGGTCCGCCAGCCGCTGGGCCCGGCCGTGGCGGCCGCGCTCGCCGCGCACGACTGGCTGGCGGCGCGCGACGACGAGGCCCTGGGGCGCGAGCGGCTCGTGGTCGCCCCGGACGTCACCGAGGAGCGCTACCTGACCCCCGGGGACGCCGACCCGCAGGTGGTGCTGCTGCGCCAGGGCGGCGGGTTCGGCCGCACGGTGCAGGTCGGCACGGCCACCGCGGGACTCGTCGGCGCGTGCGACGGCGAGCTGACGGTCGGGCAGGTCGTCGGCGCGCTCGGTGCGCTGCTCGGCGTGGGCTCGGACGCCGTCGCGGCGGAGGTCCTGCCGACGGTCCGCGGCCTCGTCGCCGACGGCCTCCTCCTCCCCGCCTGACCCGACCCCGTCGTTCCTCCGGCCATCCGGCCCCGGAGCCGGAGCAACCGCGGGCTCGCCGCGACCACGGGGCCGGCGGCAGGGTCACAGGGTGGCGGGGGCTGGGCGTGGGGCGGGCGCTCTGGTTGGGTGGGCCCGTGGGACGAGTCCTGGTGCTGGTGGGAGCCGGTCGGTACGCGGATCCGTGGCACGACCACGCCGCGCAGGGTGACGAGGTCGCGCAGGTCGCGCGGGCGCTGGGGCACGAGGTGCGCGTGCGCAGCACCCGCCCCTCGACGTTCCACGACCTCGCGCAGCAGCCCGGGCCGGACGGCGCGCCGTGGGTGCCCGACGTGCTCGTCGTCGCGGCGAGCGGCGACCCCGGGCAGCAGCCCGACGACGACTCCCCCGCGTGGCAGTCGTTCCACGACGCACGCCAGGCGCTCGTCGAGCGTGTGGCGGTCCTCGCGCTGCACGCGTCGGCGCTCGCGTTCGCGGACGACCCGCGGTGGGCGGCGACCATCGGCGGGCGCTGGGTCCCGGACCGGTCGTGGCACCCGGACTACGGGCCGACGACGTTCCGCGCGGTCGACCACGAGCACCCGGTCACCTGGAGCCTCGGCGCGGTGACCGCCCACGACGAGCGGTACGCGGACCTGGCCGTCGACCCGGGGGCCCACGTGCTCGTCGTCGCCGACGTCACGCCCGACGAGGCGCAGGGGCGCGGTACCCCGGGCGAGCACCCCGTGGTCTGGGCGGCGCCCGGCCCGCGCAAGGTCCTGTACGACGCGCTGGGGCACGACGCCCGCGCGATGTCCTCCCCGTCGCGCCGCGCGCTGCTGACGTCCGAGCTCTCCTGGCTCCTCCAGCCCTGACACCCCACGACACCGCCCTTCCTCCGGCTCCGAGGGCCCAGAGCCGGAGCAACCGCGGGGTCGCGGAAGGAACGTCGGCGAGGCCGTCGTCGGTCCGGCTTCGACGGCGGGCAGCCGGAGGGATCGCGGGGTGGACGTGCGACGAGCGCGGCACCTGCGGGTGCCGCGCTCGTCGTCCGGGGTGCGGGAGGTCAGACCGCGGCGATCTTGTCCGGCTTCTCGAGGGCGTGGGCCAGGGCGCCCTCGCGGTCCACGCGCGCCGCGCGCAGGCGGCTCATGACGACCGCGCCGAACGCGATGAGCGCCGCGACGACCGCGATCGAGATGCGCACCGCGGTGTTCGCGCCGTCGCCGAACGAGACGACGACGATCGCGGGAGCGATGAGCACGGACACGAGGTTCATGACCTTGATGAGCGGGTTGATCGCCGGGCCCGCGGTGTCCTTGAACGGGTCGCCGACGGTGTCGCCGATGACCGCGGCCGCGTGCGCCGGGGAGTTCTTGCCGCCGTGGTGGCCGTCCTCGACGATCTTCTTCGCGTTGTCCCAGGTGCCGCCGGCGTTCGCGAGGAACACGGCCATGAGCACACCCGCGCCGATCGCCCCGGCGAGGAACCCGGCGAGCGGCCCGATGCCGAGGCCGAAGCCCACGGCGATGGGCGCGAACGCCGCGAGGAGACCCGGGGTCGCGAGCTCGCGCAGCGAGTCGCGCGTGCAGATGTCGACGACCTTGCCGTACTCGGGCCGGACCTCGCCGGTCATGATGCCCGGGAAGTCGCGGAACTGGCGGCGCACCTCGAACACGATCGCGCCCGCGGCGCGGGTCACGGCGTCGATGGCCAGGCCGGAGAACAGGAACACGGTCGCGCCGCCGAGGATCACGCCGACGAGCGTGACGGGGCTGATGATGTCGTAGTTCATCATCGCGGCGACCAGGTCGTCGACGGGCGCGTTGCCGACCTCGGCGATCTTGGACGCCACGGCGTCCGCGTAGGAGCCGAACAGGGCCGTGGCCGCCAGGACGGCGGTCGCGATCGCGATGCCCTTGGTGACGGCCTTCGTGGTGTTCCCGACGGCGTCGAGGTCGGTGAGGATCTGCGCGCCCTCCTCGGTGACGTCGCCGGACATCTCCGCGATGCCCTGCGCGTTGTCCGACACGGGGCCGAACGTGTCCATCGCGACGATGACGCCGACGGTGGTGAGCAGGCCGCACCCGGCCAGCGCGATGAGGAACAGCGACAGCGCGACGTTGCCGCCGGCGATGAGGAACACGCCGCAGATCGCCGCGCAGATGATGCCCGCGGTGTAGACCGCGGACTCGAACCCGACGCCGATGCCCGAGAGCACGACGGTGGCCGCGCCCGTGCGGGTCGTCTCGGCGACGTGCAGCGTGGGCTTGCTCGTCGTGCCCGTGAAGTACCCGGTGACCCATAGGATGACGCCGGCCAGCAGGACGCCGATGGCGACGGCCGCGGTCGCGACGAGGCGCGGGTCCCCGCCGTGCCCGCTGAGGTCGGCGGTGCCCGCGAGGTCCGCGAACGTCGACGGCAGGTAGACGAACGCGGCGACGGCGGCGAGCGCGACGCCCACGACCGCGGAGACGTAGAACCCGCGGTTGATCGCGGTCAGGCCGCTCTCGGAGCCGCGGACCTTGGTGATCGCGACGCCGAGCGCCGCGACGAGCGCGCCGATCGCGGTGACGATCAGCGGGAAGACGAGGCCCTCCTCGCCGAACGCGGCGCGCCCCAGGATGAGCGCCGCGACGAGCGTCACGGCGTAGGACTCGAACAGGTCCGCGGCCATGCCCGCGCAGTCGCCGACGTTGTCGCCGACGTTGTCCGCGATGGTCGCGGCGTTGCGCGGGTCGTCCTCGGGGATGCCCTGCTCGACCTTGCCGACGAGGTCGGCGCCGACGTCCGCGGCCTTGGTGAAGATGCCGCCGCCGACTCGCATGAACATCGCGAGCAGCGCGGCGCCGAACCCGAAGCCCTCGAGCACCGCCGGCGCGTCGCCCTTGTAGAGCAGCACGACGCCGGCCGCGCCGAGCAGGCCGAGGCCCACGACGGACATGCCGACGACGCCACCGGTGCGGAACGCGATCCGCGCCCCCTCGGCGCGGCCGCCGGGCAGCGACGCGGCCGCCGCGACGCGCAGGTTCGCGCGCGTCGCCAGCCACATGCCCAGGAAGCCGATGGCCGCGGAGAACGCGGCACCCACCAGGAAGAACAGCGAACGGCCGAGCTTGACGCCCCCGTCGCCCGGCAGCAGGAACAGCAACGCGCAGACGACCACCGCGAACAGCGCCAGCGTGCGGAACTGCCGGTTGAGGTACGCGGACGCACCCTCCTGCACCGCCTTGGCGATCTGCTGCATCGACGCCGTACCCTCGCCGGCCGCCAGCACCTGCCGCCGCAGCACCGCCGCGACGACGAGCGAGGCGACTGCGAGCCCCGCGATGACCCCGACGATCGTCAGGCTCGTGGAACCGAGCTCGACCATGCACCCTCCTCGGACCTCGGGCGCACCCCCTGCACACCCGTACGCGCTCGGCCCCGTTGCCGTGCGACCCGCGCAGTCTAGCCACGGGCGCATACCGCTCAGTAACGGACGGATGACCAGTTCGCGGGGCGTCCCGGGCGCGGTCCACGGGCGGCCCGGCCGCGCGCGCCCGGCGCGGTTCCCCCGCACGGGTGGGTGGTCCGGTACAACGGTTCGCACGGGCTGCTCGTCCATGCTGGTGAGGACGGCGACCGCCGGACTCGTGACCGACGACGGGACGAGGGACACGTGGGCGACGACGACGTGCTGGCCGTGCTGGCCCGCGAGCGAGGGCGGGCCCTGTTCGGGTACGCCTACCTGCTCACGGGCGACCGCCACGCCGCCGAGGACCTCGTGCAGGAGGCCCTGGTGCGCACGTTCGCCCGGCGGCGCGGAGGCTTCACGCCCGACGACGCCGAGGCGTACGTGCGCCGCGTGATCCTCACCGTCTTCCTCGACGACGCGCGCCGCCGTACCCGGTGGGCCGCCGTGCGGCACCTGCTGGGACGGCACGACGAGCCGGCCCGCGACCCGGGGCCTGCGGCGGGCGCGGCGGTGGACGTGCAGGCCGCCCTCGCGCGGCTCGCCCCGCAGGAGCGGGCCGCCGCGGTGCTGCGCTGGTGCGAGGACCTGACCGTGCCGCAGGTCGCGGCGCGCATGGGGCTGGCCGACGGCACCGTGAAGCGGTACCTGTCGACCGCCGGTCACAAGCTCGAGGCGCTGCTCGGTCCGCTCCCGGACCACGAGACCGCGCCGCTGACCTCGGGGAGGACCCGGCCATGACCGAGCACCAGAACCAGCACCCCTTGTCCGACGCGCTCGCGCGCGCCGAGCACTCCCCCGAGGCACTCGCGTACGAGGTCCCCGTGGAGCTGGTCCGCACACGGGCGCGTCGTCGCCGGCGGGCGCGCGCCGCGGGTGCGACGGGGGCCGTCGCGCTCGTCGTCGCGGGCGTCGCGCTCGCCGTGCCGCCGTTGCTGCGGGGCGACGGGACCACTCCCGTCGCGGACGCCCCGCCCGGGTGCCGCCTCACGGTCGAGGGCCTGCGTGCTGACGACGGGGTGCTGCCTGGCTCGGGCAGCGGGACGATGACCGGAGGCGACTTCTGGAAGGTCACGACGACCGTCGACGAGGGCTCGAGGCTGCGGGCGAACGGCGCGTGGCAGGGTGTCGTGCGGGTCGACGTCGACGCACCCACGGCGTCGCTCGTGACCGCCCCGACGGGCTGGACGCTCGCGGGGATTGTCGTCCTGGTGCGCGACGGCGAGGTGGTCGCGGTGCTCGACGGCTCCGAGGACATGTCGCCGGCGACCGCCGCCCAGGTCGCGGTCGACGCGCAGCCCGTGCCGTTCCCGATCGAGGCCGAGCTGGAGTCGTCGTTCGTCTCGTGCGCGACCGGCGAGCCGGTCGACCTCGAACCTGGGGGCTACGAGCTCGTCGCGGCCTGGACCGCCGGGTGGTCGCTGGGGACGACCGAGACGTCGTGGGTCGGCCGCGCGACGAGCGAGGCGGTCCCGGTCACCGTGCCGGGCCCCGACGCGTCGGAGTCCGCCGCCCCCTCGGCGGCCGAGGTCCCCGGCGAGCTGCTCAGGTGCGGCGCGCCCACCGAGCCGCTGGCCGACGCGGCCCGCGAGATCGAGCAGGTCGAGCCCTGGCTGGACGTCGAGACGAGCGCCGGCCCCGACCGGGCGACCGTGGTGCTCACGCTGCACAACGCCGGGAGCGAGCCCGTGCAGGTCGTGCCCGACTCGCTGACCGCTGCCCTCGCACGCGACGGGCGGATCGCGAGCGAGGCGGGTACCGCGATGTTCGACGCGACCACCACGACGCTCGAACCGGGAGGCTCGCTGAGCCACGACGTCTCGCTCGCGCGGGTCGCCGGGTGCGACGGCCACCTCACGGCGGGCCCGCACGAGGGCTGGGCGGCGCTCACCGTGACGGTCGACGGGCGGCCGGTGGTCGTCGTCGGGGAGCCCGTCGGGTTCGCGATCGAGGACGAGTAGCACGCGAGGAGCCGGTGCGCGGCCGCCCGACCCCAACCGGATCCGCCCCCCGAGCGTCATGCGGGGTGAGAGGGTCGGACGACGAGAGGTGACGAGGCCGTGGCGTGGCAGAGCGTGCTGGACGAGCTGGTCCGCGAGCGTGGACCCGCGCTGGTGGGCCACGCGTACCTGCTGACGGGTGACGTCCGCGACGCGGAGGACCTGGTCCAGGACGCGCTGGTCAAGGTGTTCGCGGGCCGCCGCGGCGCGGACCAGGTCGACTCCGCCGAGGCGTACGTGCGCCGCGCGATCCACACGCTGTTCGTCGACGGGTACCGCCGACGACGGCGCTGGACCGCGGTGCGGCACCTGACCGCCGCCCGGGAGACGAGCCCGCCGGACGGCCCGCACGCGCCGCCCGAGCTGCTCGTCGGCAACCGCCTCGCGCTCGCGCAGGCGCTCGCCGCCCTCGCCCCGCGGGAGCGTGCGTGCGTGGTGCTGCACCACGTGGAGGCCCTGCCGGTCGCGGAGATCGCCGAGCTGCTCGGCCTCTCGACGGGCGCGGTCAAGCGCTACCTGTCCGACGCGCGTGCGGCCATGCGCGCGCACCTCGACCCGCTCGACGAGCCCGCCGAGGAACGACTCACCGTGACCACCAGGAGGACCCGATGAACCACGTCGAGCGCGACCCGCTGGACGCCATGCTGACCGACCTCGCGCACGCCGCGGGGACCGCGCACGGACCGCTGGGGGCGGCGACCGCGTCCCGTGTCGCGACGCGCGTCCGACGCCGACGGGTGGCGCGGCGTGCGGGCACGACGGTCGCGGCCGCGAGCGCGGTGGGTGCCGTCGCGTTCGGGGCGACGCACGCGCCGGGCCTCGGCCCCGACCGGGTGGCGCCGGCGAGCGGCGGGACGTTCGCGGCGCTGAGCCTGGACGAGATCCCGGCCGCGTGGCGCGACGCCTACTCCTGCGGGGACGACCTGAGCGACGACGCCCCGCCGGCGCCGAACACGGAGTACACGGACGAGCAGCTCACCGAGGAGGAGATCGCCGCGATCGGGCGCGACGGCGAGAAGGTCACGCTCGAGGTGGAGTTCCCGCCGTTCGCGGTGCTGACGAAGGACGACGTCGTCGTCGGCTACCTGGACTCGACGACCGACGCGGTGCCCACCGTGGCTGGCACGACACAGCTCGACCTGACCGTCGCGGCGATCGCGCCGTGCGAGGGCGCCGACCTCACGGGCGAGCTCGGGGCACGGCCGCTGAGCGTCGTCACGCCGGTCGGTGAGAGCGAGGGCGAGCCGGGTTACGGCATCGGTGAGCCGACGCCGGTCACGATCCCCTGACCGGCGTCCCTGCCCTCGCCCCTCGGGGCGGGGGGCGAGGGCAGGACGGGGTGCGGACCGGCGGCAGCGCTCAGCCGCGGCGGACGTCGGCGAGCGCCTGCCGGTACTCGGCGCTCGTGCCGTCGGTCCGCACCTCCTGCAGCACGTGGTCCCGCACGCCGAGCGCGTGCAGCGCGGCGGTCAGGGCGCGCACGTCGTCGTCGGACAGGACCGTCGGGTCGACCGTGGTGCGGACCTGCACGTCGACACCCGACGCGAGCACCAGCCCCAGGCTCTCGAACGCCGCGTCCGCGGCCGTCGTCGCGCCACCCACGCGCGTGATCGCGCGGTACAGGTGCCGGGGCGCCTTGACGTCGAACCCCACCCAGTCGACCAGCGGGAGCAGGGCGGCGAGCCGCCGCGGGTACGCGCCGCCGGTGTGCAGCCCGACCCCGTAGCCCGCGTCGCGGACCTCGCGCATCGCCTCGACGAGCGCCGGCTGGCGCGTGGGCTCGCCGCCGGAGAACACCACGCCGTCGAGCAGCCCGGCACGCCGCGCGAGCAGCTCGCGCGCCCGCGACCACTCGACCTGGCCCGGTGCTCGCGGGTCCAGGATCGAGTGGTTGTGGCAGTACGTGCACCGCCACGGGCAGCCCTGCAGGAACAGGGTCGCGACGAGCCGCCCCGGCCAGTCGCAGCTCGACATGGGCGTCAGGCCGGCGACGACGAGGTCGTCGGCGGTCCACGCGCGCCGGGCGAGCGGGAGCCGGGGCGGCGTCGTCGTCACGCCAGCGCTGCCACGGACTCGCGGAAGTGCGTGCGCTCGGCGTGCTCGCCCTTCTTGCCGACGTTGAACGACGAGACGGGCCGGTGGTAGCCCATGACGCGCGTCCACACCTCGCACTCCTGCACGCGGCCCGCCTCGGCGCACGTCGGGCACTCCTGGTGCTCACCCGCGAGGTAGCCGTGGTGCGGGCAGATCGAGAACGTCGGCGTCACCGTCAGGTACGGCAGGCGGAACCGCGACAGCGACCGGCGCACCAGCTCGCGGGCCGCGTCGGGCGTCGACAGTCGCTCCGACATGTACAGGTGCAGCACCGTGCCGCCCGTGTACTTGGTCTGCAGCTCGTCCTGCCGCTCGAGCGCCTCGAACGGGTCGTCCGTGAAGCCCACCGGGAGCTGGGAGGAGTTCGTGTAGTACGGGTTCGTGTCCGTGCCGGCCTGCAGGATCCCCGGGAACCGGGCCCGGTCCTCCTTCGCGAACCGGTACGTGGTGCCCTCCGCGGGCGTCGCCTCCAGGTTGTACAGGTGCCCGGTCTCCTCCTGGAACTCGACCATCCGTGCCCGCACGTGGTCCAGCAGCCACACGGCCATCCGGTGCCCGCGCGGGTCGGTGATGTCGTACTCGTCGCGCGTGAAGTTCCGGATCATCTCGTTGAGGCCGTTGACCCCGATCGTCGAGAAGTGGTTGTCCAGGCTCGCCAGGTAGCGCCGCGTGTACGGGAACAGGCCCTGGTCGATGAGCCGGCCGATGACCTCGCGCTTGAGCTCGAGGCTCGTGCGCGCCAGGTCCAGCAGGTGGTCGAGGTGGACCAGCAGGCCGGCCTCGTCGCCCGCGTGCAGGTACCCCAGGCGCGCGCAGTTCACCGTGACCACGCCGATCGACCCGGTCTGCTCCGCCGAGCCGAACAGCCCGTTGCCGCGCTTGAGCAGCTCGCGCAGGTCCAGCTGCAGGCGGCAGCACATGGACCGCACGTCGCCCGGCTTCATCTCCGAGTTGATGAAGTTCTGGAAGTACGGCAGCCCGTACTTGGCCGTCATCGCGAACAGCGCGTCCGCGTTGGGGCTGTGCCAGTCGAAGTCCGCGGTGATGTTGTACGTGGGGATCGGGAACGTGAAGACGCGGCCCGTGGCGTCGCCCTCCGTCATGATCTCGATGTACGCGCGGTTGATGACGTCCATCTCCGGCTGCAGGTCGCCGTACGTGAAGTCGCACGGCTCGTCGCCCACCACCGGGACCTGGTCCTTGAGGTCGTCGGGGCACACCCAGTCGAACGTGAGGTTCGTGAACGGCGTCTGCGTGCCCCACCGGCTCGGCACGTTGAGGTTGTAGACGAGCTCCTGGATGCCCTGCTTGACCTGCTCGTACGACAGGTCGTCGGTGCGCACGTACGGCGCCATGTACGTGTCGAAGCTCGAGAACGCCTGCGCCCCGGCCCACTCGTTCTGCATGGTGCCGAGGAAGTTCACGATCTGCCCGATCGCCGCAGAGAAGTGCTTCGCCGGGCGCGCGTCGACCTTGCCCGGGATGCCGCCCAGGCCCTCCTGCAGCAGCGTGCGCAGGCTCCAGCCCGCGCAGTAGCCGGACAGCATGTCGAGGTCGTGGATGTGCAGGTCGCCGTCGCGGTGCGCCTGCCCCACCTCGGGCGGGTACACCTCCGACAGCCAGTAGTTCGCGACGACCTTGCCCGCGGTGTTGAGGATCAGGCCACCGAGGCTGAAGCCCTGGTTCGCGTTGGCGTTGACGCGCCAGTCGGAGCGGTCCAGGTACTCGTCGATGGTCGACGCGACGTCGACGCTCACGCCCGGGCGGGACGCCGGGGCCGTCGGGGTGGTGGTCGTGGCGGTCGCCGCGGTGGCCGGGTCGGGCATGAGTCGTGCGCTCCTTCGTCGTCGATCCCCACATGTAGTGGTCACCGCTCGTGCGGTTCACAAGATGTGGGAATTTCTACGCGTCGGGCCGCGGTGTCCCCGGGACCTAGGTCCCCCCGGCCGGCGGCTGCCCAGGCGGTGGCCGCCGATGTCCCGCGAGGACACGGCGTGTCGCTGCGCGCAGTTCACCCGGACGCCACGGCGTGTCGTCCCGCGGGGGTGCGAGCGCGGGCGTCAGCGCGGCAGCGCGAGGGCGAACCGCACCGGGTCACCCGGCCGCAGCTGCGCCAGCAGGTCCACGTCCGACGACCGCACGACCGCCGGCACCGGGTACCCGCCCGTCACCGGGTGGTCCACCCCGAACACCACCGGCAGCCCGTCGGGCGGCACCTGCACCGCGCCTGGCACCAGGCCGACCGGCGCGAGCTCACGCCCCACCGCGTCCCCGGTGCGCGGGACCGGCGGGCCCTCCAGCCGGGTCGCCACCCGGTCCGACGAGGGTGCGACCACGTACCCCTCGGGCGCGCACAGCACCCCCGGCCAGCGCGGCGTGAACCAGTGCGCGTGCGGCCCGAGCTCGACCCGCAGCACCGGCACGTCGTCGTCGGGCGCCGGCACGTCGCCGCCGGGCACCGCGCGCTCGTCGGCGGCGCCCGTCGAGGTCACCGGCTGCCCGACGGGGAGCACGTCCCCCGCGGCCAGCGGCGCCGGGCCGATCCCGCCGAGCCGGTCGCTCGCGCGCGAGCCGAGCACCGGCTCCACGGCCAGCCCGCCGGCGAACGCCACGTACGTCCGCAGCCCCCGCTCGGGCGGGCCGAGCACCAGCACGTCCCCCGCCCGCAGCCCCAGCCGCCGCGTACCGGGTCCTCCGCCCGGACGGCCACCGGCCACCAGCCCGTCGGCCACCCGAGTGGCGGTCGCCCGCTCGCCGGTCGCCCGCTCGACCGTCACCGGGGCGTGCGCGCCCGCGAGCGCGACGTCCACGTCCGCGAGCGCGCGCAGCCGCAGCCCGCCGAGCAGCACCTCGAGCCCGGCCGCCGCGTCGTCGTTGCCGACGCCGAGGTTCGCCGCGCGCAGCGCCCCGGCGTCCGCGGCACCCGACCGCCCCACCCCGACGTGCGCCCACCCCGGCCGCCCGAGGTCCTGCACCAGCGTCAGCAACCCGGGGTCCAGCACCTCGACCGCGCGCGCGCTCGTCAGCCCGCTCACCCGGCCACCTCGAAGCGCACGCACGTGCCCGGGGTCAGCAGCGCGGGCTCGTCGCGCGTGACGTCGAACAGCGGCGTGCGGCACGTACCGAGCAGCCGCCACCCGCCCGGTGTCGCCGCCGGGTAGACGGCCGTGAACCGGTCCGCGATCGCGACCGACCCGGCGGGCACGCGCGGGCGTGGGGTGTCCCGGCGGGGGACGACGAGCGCCGGGTCCAGCCCGACGAGGTACGCGAAGCCCGGCATGAAGCCGCCGAACGCCACGGTGTACGTGGCCGCGGCGTGGCGCGCGACGACCTCGTCGACCGGCAGGCCCGTGGCCCGGGCGACGTCGTCGAGGTCCGGCCCGTCGTAGGTCACCGGCAGCACGACGAGCGGGCGGTCGACCGCGGGCGGGTTTGCGGCGTCGAGCGCGCCTGCCGCGACCTCCCGCACCGCCCGCGCCAGCGCGCGCAGGTCGGTCCCGGGCCGCACGCGCAGCAGCACGCTCTCGGCGGCGGGCACCTGGTCCTCGACCGCACCCCACGGCACTCCCTCACCGGTCGCGACGCCATCACCGGCCGCGGGCGTCTCGTCGGTCGCGGGTCCCTCGTCAAGTCGTGCGTTGCCCGTGAAGTCGTGCGTTCGACTGCACGACTTGGCGAGAGACGCACGACCTCGCGAGGACGTCACGTCGGTCGGGAGGGCGGTGCGGGCGGTGCGGAGGGCGTCGTCGACGCGGCGGACCGCCGCCAGGTCCGGCAGCTCGACGAGCAGCGCGGCGTCCCCGAACCGCCGCACCCGCACGGTCGTCACGCGGCAGCCCGCACGAACGAGCCGAGCCGGACCCCGGCGCGCTCGAGCGCCACGCGCACGTCCCGCGCGAGGAGCACCGCGCCCGGGGTGTCGGAGTGCACGCACACCGTCTCGACGTCGAGCCGCACGTCGGTGCCGTCGACCGCCCGCACCGCGCCCTCGGTCGCCAGGCGCACGACCCGCCGCGCGACCTCGTCGGCGTCCGTCACCAGGTCACCGTCCTGCCCGCGCGGCACGAGGGTCCCGTCGGGCCGGTACCCGCGGTCCGCGAACGCCTCGGCCACGGCCCGCACGCCGCGCCGCCGCGCGTGCGCGAGGACCGCCGACCCCGGCAGGCCGACCACCGGCAGGTCGCCCGTCGCGTCGAGCACCGCGGCCGCGTGCTCCTCGTGGTGCACGATCGCGTTGTACAGGGCCCCGTGCGGCTTGACGTACGCGACGACCGCGCCGTGGGCACGGGCGACGTCGACGACGAGCGCGAGCTGGGCCGCGACCTGCGCGCGCAGCTCGGCGGCCGGCACGTCGAGGAACCGCCGCCCGAAGTTCTCCCGGTCCACGTACGACACGTGCGCCCCGAGGACCACGCCCCGCGCCGCGGCGACCCGCGCGACGGCCGCCATGGTGCGCTCGTCGCCCGCGTGCCCGCCGCACGCGAGGTTGGCGCTCGTGACCACGCCCAGCAGCGCCTCGTCGATCCCGACGGCGCCGGGCTCCCACGCGTCGTAGCCTTCGCCCAGGTCGCAGTTGAGGTCCACGGCACCACCCTGCCACCGGCGCCCGGCCCGCCGGGACCCCTGTCCCGGGGCGCGGCGCGGGTCGCCGGGCGCACCGGAGGGAGCACCATGCCGCACGCGAGCACGAGCCCGACGATCCGGGACGCGACGGCCGACGACGTGGCCCGGGTCTGCGCGTTCGGCGACACGCACGTCCGGGCGCACTACGCGCCGCTCCTCGGCGCCGAGGCCGCCGACGCGCAGGTGCGGCACTGGTGGAACCCGCAGTACGTGACCGCGGCGGTCGCGGCGGGCACGCTCGTCGTCGCCGAGCTCGCCGACGACGCGGACGACGACCGCGCGGAGGACGGCGGGGCGCCGTTGGTCGGCGGCGGGGCGCCGCTGGTCGGCGTCGCGCAGCGGGGGCGCGTCGGGGACGACCACGTCGTCTACAAGCTCTACGTCGCGCCCGCGGCGCGCGGCACCGGCCTTGGGCCGCGCCTGCTCGACGCGCTCGTCGCGCGGCTGCCGGCCGGGACCCCGCGCCTGCTCGTCGAGCACGTCGCCGCGAACAGCCGCGCGGCGGCGTTCTACGAGCGCGAGGGCTTCACGGTGCTGCGCACCGACCCCCACCCGAGCGGCGACGCCCGGCTCGCCACGGTCTGGCGCTCGCGCGACCTGCGGTCCTGACCTCCCGCCGCCGGGCCCGCGGGTGACCGGGCGGCGGGCGGTCAGGCCGGCGAGCGCGTCAGCCGGTCACGAGGGCCGGGGCGAGGTCCCGCGCGACGAACGCACGGAAGTCACGTGCGTCGCGCCCGAGCACGCGCCGCACGCCGTCCGTGGGCTGCGACCCGCGCCCGTCGAGGAGGTCGGTGAACAGGTAGCCGAGCAGGTCGACCACGTCCTGCGGCAGCCCGGAGGCCGTCAGGCCGGCGGTGTACTCCTCGACGGAGACGCCCTGGAACCGCACCGGCCGCCCGGTCACGGCGGCGATCTCGTCGACCGCCGCGGCGAACGTCAGCGCGCGCGGCCCGGTGAGCTCGAGCACCTGCCCGGCGTACGCGTCGGAGGTGAGCGCGGCGACGGCGACGTCGGCGACGTCCTCGAGGTCGACGAACGGCTCCGGCGCGGTGCCCCCGGGCAGCACGACGACACCCTCGGCGACCTGCTGCGCGAGGAAGCTCTCGGTGAAGTTCTGCGCGAAGAACGCCGCACGGACGACGGTGCGCGCCGGGTGCGCCTCGAGGACGAGTCGCTCGGCCCGCTCCGCCTCGGCCTCGGCGCGACCGGCCAGCAGCACGAGGCGCCCGACCCCGAGCTCGCGCGCCAGCCCCGCGATGCGGGCAACCGTCTCGGGCGCACCGGGCAGCGCGAGGTCCGGCGCGTAGGCCACGTACGCGGCGTCCGTGCCGTCGAGCACGGGGCCCCAGGTCGTCGCGTCCGCCCAGTCGAAGCGGTGCGGTCCCCCGCGCGCCGCGACGCGCACGGGCAGGTCGCGCGCCCGCAGCCGCTCGACGACGCGACGGCCGGTCTTGCCGGTGCCGCCGAGCACGGCGACGGGTCGGTTCTCGGTCATGGTGACTCCTCCCGGTCCTGCGGCCACGACGGCCGCGACTTCGAGCAAACCGGGCACACGCGAGACGATCCATGGTCGAGAGACGCATTTTCATACGCGACCGTCTCGCCGCTAGGGTCGCGGGATGGACGTCGTGGGCGGGCTGCTCGACGGGCCGCGAGCGCGCGGCGCGTTCCTCCTGCGCGTGCACCTGCGCGCGCCGTGGTCCCTGCGCCTGGAGGACGAGTCGCCGCTGACGCTCGTCCCCGTGCTGCGGGGGTCCGCGTGGATGGGTCCGCCGTCACCCACGCCCGACGACCCCGGCGAGCACCTGGGCCCCGGCGACGTGGCCGTGCTGCGCGGCGGCGGCGTCTACGTGGTCGCGGACTCCCCGACCACGAGGCCGCAGATCGTCATCGGCCCCGAGCCGGACGTGTGTCGCCCTGTCGAGGGTGTCCCGTCGACGATGCGTGAGCTCGGCGCGCGCACGTGGGGCAACGACCGCGACGGCGAGACGGTGCTGCTCACCGGGACGTACCTGACGGACAGCGCCGTCGGTCGCCGGGTGCTGCGCACGCTTCCCGCCCGCTCGGTGGTGCGCCGCGGCGAGGTCGACCCCGTGCTCGTCGACCTGCTCGCCCGGGAGATCACCCAGGACCTGCCGGGCCAGGACGCCGCGGGCGACCGCCTGCTGGACCTCATCCTCCTGTCCTGCCTGCGCAGCCGGCTCGCGCACCCCGGGGCGCCCGGCTGGTACCGCGCGGGCGGCGACCCCGTGGTCGGCGCGGCGTTGCGGCGCATCCACGACGACCCCGCGCACCCGTGGACGCTCGAGGGACTGGCCCGCGACGCCGGGCTGTCGCGCGCCGCGTTCGCGCGGCGGTTCACCGCGCTCGTCGGCGAGCCGCCCATGGGCTACCTCACCGGCTGGCGGCTGGACCTCGCGGCGGACCTGCTGCTCGACCCGGAGGCGACGCTCGCGTCCGTCGCGCGTGCCGTCGGCTACGGGTCGCCGTACGCGCTGAGCGCCGCGTTCAGGCGCGTGCGCGGCGTCAGCCCGAGCGAGCACCGGCGCCGCGTCCTCGCCGGCGACTGCGGCACGACCCGGCTCGACCCCGTAGCGGGCTGACGGGCGTCCGGAGCACCCGCCCGCGGGTGCGAGCATGGTCCCCGTGAGGTCCGACGAGCTGCTCGACGTGCTGCTCGCCGGTGGCCGACGAGCCGAGCGCGCGACCCACGTGCGTCACCTGCCCGCCCGCGAGGGCGTGCGCGACCCGTGGCCCGACTGGGCGGACACCGACCTGGTGCGCGGCTACCGCGCGCTGGGCGTCGAGTCCCCGTGGCGGCACCAGGTGCAGGCCGCGCAGGCCGCCTGGTCCGGGCGGCACACCGTCCTCGCGACGTCGACCGGATCCGGCAAGTCGCTCGCGTACTGGCTGCCCGCGCTGTCCGCGGTGCGCGGCCGGGCCGCGGAGGCGTCGCTCGACCCGGGGCGCATCGAGTCCGCGCGGCGGCGCGCGAGCGTGCTGTACCTGTGCCCGACGAAGGCGCTCGCGGCCGACCAGCTCGCCGCGGTCGAGCGGCTGCTGACCGCCGCGCAGGTGCGCGACGTGCGGGTCGCCACGTGCGACGGCGACACCTCGACCGACGAGCGCCGCTGGGTCCGCGACCACGCCGACGTGGTGCTCACCAACCCCGACTTCCTGCACTTCTCCTTCCTGCCGCAGCACGAGCGCTGGTCGCGCCTGATGGCGTCGCTGCGCTACGTGGTGCTCGACGAGTGCCACGCGTTCCGCGGCGTGTTCGGCGCGCACGTCGCCCTCGTCCTGCGCCGACTGCGGCGCCTGGCCGCCGCGTACGGCGCGTCGCCGACGTTCGTCCTCGCGTCCGCCACCACCGCCGACCCGGCGGAGAGCGCCGCGCGCCTGCTCGGCGTGGATCCGGGCGAGGTCGAGGCCGTCACGCAGGACACGTCGCCCGCGGGCCGCAAGACCGTCGTGCTGTGGCAGCCGCCCGAGCTGCCGGGCCACGGTCCCGACGCGCACACCCCCTGGGCGTCGCTCCTGCCCGACGAGGACCCGTGGGCGACGCCCGGCGAGCCCGAGGACCGGCCCCGGCGCACCGCGACCGCCGAGGTCGCGGACCTGCTCGCGGACCTCGTCGCGCACGGCGGGCGCACCCTGGCGTTCACGCGCTCGCGGCGCAGCGCGGAGTCCGTCGCGACCGCGACGCGCGAGCACGTCGGCGCCGTCGACCCGTCCCTGCGCTCGGCCGTGCAGGCCTACCGCGGCGGCTACCTGCCCGAGGAGCGCCGCGCGCTCGAGCGCGCCATCCGCACCGGATCGCTGCGGGCGCTCGCGACGACGAACGCGCTCGAGCTGGGCGTCGACATCTCCGGCCTCGACGCGGTGCTCATCGCGGGCTGGCCCGGCACGCGCGTGTCGTTCTGGCAGCAGGCGGGCCGAGCCGGGCGCGCGGGCGCCGACGGGGTCGTCGTGCTCGTCGCGCGCGAGGACCCGCTCGACACGTACCTCGTGCACCACCCGGAGGCCGCGCTCGACGTCCCGGTCGAGGCGACCGCGTTCGACCCGTCGAACCCGTACGTCCTGGCCCCGCACCTGTGCGCGGCCGCCGCCGAGCGCCCGGTGCGCGCCGACGAGCTCGACCTGTTCGGCGAGCGCGCCGAGGCGGTGCTCGCCGAGCTGACCGAGCACGGCGTGCTGCGCCGCCGTCCGTCCGGCTGGTACTGGACGCACGCCGAGCCCGCGTCCCGGCTGACGGACCTGCGCGGCGGCGGGGGCAACCCCGTGCGGGTCGTCGAGACCGAGACGGGCCGCGTGCTCGGCACCGTCGACGCGGTCTCCGCCGACGCGACGCTGCACCCCGGCGCGGTCTACGTGCACCAGGGCGCCACGTTCGTCGTCGACGAGCTGCACCAGGCCGACGACGTCGCGCTCGTGACCCGCCGCGACGTCGACTACGGCACGTGGGCGCGCTGGCTGACGACGACCGCGGTCGTGGACGTCGCGCAGGAGCGCCGCTGGGGACCCGTCACGTGGCACCTCGGCACGGTGGACGTCACGTCCCAGGTGCTCGGGTTCCAGCGCAAGCGGCTGCCCGAGCTCACGGTGCTCGGCTACGAGGACCTCGACCTGCCGCCCCGCACGCTGCGCACGTCGTCGGTGTGGTGGACCGTCCCCGCCTCGGTGCTGGAGGAGGCGGTCGTGACGCTCGAGGCGCTGCCCGGCGCGCTGCACGCCGCCGAGCACGCCTCCATCGGGCTGCTGCCGCTGCTCGCGACGTGCGACCGCTGGGACCTCGGCGGCCTGTCGACCGCGCTGCACCCCGACACCGGCGAGGCCACGGTGTTCGTGCACGACGCCCACCCCGGCGGCGCGGGCTTCGCCGAGCGCGGCTTCCACCTCGGGTCCGTCTGGCTGCGCGCCACGTGCGACGCGATCGCGTCCTGCCCGTGCGCGACCGGCTGCCCCGCGTGCGTGCAGTCCCCCAAGTGCGGCAACGCCAACCACCCGCTCGACAAGGCCGCCGCCCTGCGCCTGCTCGACGCCGTCCTGGCCCACGCCACCGACTGAGCCGGGCTCCGGGGCCGTCGGCGGCCGTTCCGGGCCCGCCCCGCTCGACCCTGGGTCCACCGGGTCCGGCGAACCCGGCTCCGACCCACCGGGCCGGGGTCCCGCTCGCGCACGGGCTCGCGCGGTCCCCGGTGCCGCACCCGCCTCGACATCGACGGCGACGACGCCCGCCGCCTCCGGGGCGCAGGACACCAGGTCGCCACGGTTGCGGTCAGCGACCTGCCCCGCGAGCACGCACGCCGCTGCGACGTCCCCGCCGCGCTGCAGGCGGGTCGCAGCCGCGAGCGCCGCCAGGTCCGCCGCCGCCTGCGCCCGGCCGCGCGCCGCGTGCGCGCCGACGACGCTCGCGACCACCCCGCAGCCGAGCAGCGCGACGAGCACGACCGCGAGCAGCAGCACCGTCCCCGCACCCCGGTCGTCGCGTGTCCAGGCGGTCACGGCTCGTGCCAGGCCGTCGCGCCGGCGCGCAGCGTCACGACCTCGCCCAGCCCGGCGACCGGCAGCCGCGCGGACACCGTCACCGTGACCCACCCGTCGTCGTGCGCGACCGCGACGTCGGCCGCGTCCCCGGCCACCCGCCGCGCACCCGAGACGACCGCGGCGTCGTCCTCGCCGAGCGCCGCGAGCCGCGCGGCCGTCCGGGCGGCCTCCGCGCAGCGCTGCTGGACCACGCCCGCCGCGCTCACCCCGAGGACCGCGAGGAGCAGCAGCACGACCGCGGGCAGGCCGACCGCGAGCTCCGCCGTGACCGACCCGCGGTCGGCCTGCCCACCTCTCACAGCGACAGCGCCTGCTTGACGATGCCGCTGAGCAGGCCGCGGACCTCGTTGCTCTTGAGGATCACGACGAGCAGGCCCGCGAAGCCGACCGCCGCGAGCGTCGCGATCGCGTACTCCGCGGTCGCCATGCCCGCGTCGTGCGCCCCGTGCGCGAGCCGCCGGGCGACCCGGCGCGGGAGCCACCCGCCACCGCGCCGCGGCTCTCGCGCGGGCCCGCCCGCCGCGTCCCGCTCGGGTGCTGTGCCGTCCATCGACCACCTCCTGGTCTGCCGGTCCTCGCCGGCGTCGTCGTCCCGCCCGTGCCGGGCGGTGGGGCCCCGTTCGCCCCGGCCGGTGCTCCGGCCGCAGCCAGGGTCCGTCGGGGCGCGGCGGTCCCGCCGGGGTCTGCCGGACCGCTGGGGATCGCACGCGCCGGAACGCGGCTGTGGTCTGGTCGGCGCCGCGCGCACCGGGCGCGATGTCGCCCGGAAGGCCCCGGACCGGCGGCCGTCGGTCAGGGGCGGAGGCCGTCGAGCAGGCCGGAGCCCAGGCCGAGGACCAGCGGCGCGAGGCCGAGCAGCGCGAAGGCCGGCAGGAAGCACAGCCCGAGCGGCAGCACGAGGTGCACGCCGAGCGCCGCCCCGGCGGTCCGCGCGCGACGGCGTCGCTCCCGCCGCGCGGCTGCGGCGCGCGCCCGCAGCGCGGGTCCCGGGGCAGCGCCGGTGACCCACGCCTGGGCGAGCGCGTCCCGCACGTCGTGCACCTCGTCCGGCGCTCCTGCCCAGGCGGCGTGCCAGGACGCCCCGAGCACGAGCGCGGCCCCGGCGGCGTCGAGCGCCTCTCCGACCGGCCCGCCCGCGGCCACGCCGACCGCCCGCAGGGCACGGGGCAGCGACGCCCCGGAGGCGAGCGCGGCGTCGACGAGCTCAAGCAGCAGCACCGGGTCCAGCCCACGCCCACCGGCCTCCGCGCGGCGCCCCTCCCCCGCGTCCCGGTCCCCCACGTCCCCCTCGTCGCCCGGCCGCCCGGTCCCCGCCGGCCGGGCGAGCACGCCCGCGACCGGCCGCGCCCGGACCGCCCACGGCAGCGCGACGAGCAGCGCGACGAGGACGAGCACGTCACCCACCCCGCTCGGCGCGCGCGACGAGCCGCGCGGTCCACCGCCGCCCGAGCAGGAGCAGCACGAGGCCCGTGACCCCGGCCACGCTGCCGAGGCCGCCACCGAGCAGCACCCCGACCGGGTCGGCCCCGAGCACGGCACCCAGCCCGACACCGAGCAGCGGCAGCCATGCGAGCACCTGCGCCGTCGCGCGCGGGCCGGCGAGTGCGGCCTCGACGTCGTCGCGCTCGGCGGCGTCGGCCGCGAGCGACGCGGTGACGTGCTCCAGCACGTCCGCGAGCGGCGCCCCGAGCTCCCGGGCGGTGCGTGCCGCGGCGACCACGGCCGCCGCGCGGTCCGCCAGCGGCTCCCGCTCCCTCCCCCGCGGCCGAGCCCCGACCCGCCGCCGTGCGGCGGACCACCCCACGCCTCCGTCGCGCGTCGCGGAGGCCACACCCACGCGACCACGGCTCGACACCCGGGTCGCGGAACGGGGTCGCGCCCCGCCCCCGGTCGCAGGACGGGTTCGGCCCGCCGCCCGGACCGTGGGCCGGGCCCGTCCTGCGCGCACCACCCGTTCGCCGACCGCGCACGCCGCGACGAGGTCGGCGACACCGGGGACGTCGCCGACCGGGCGCCCCAGGACCGACGACCAGGCCTCGGCGGGCGGCGCACCGGCCCGTAGCGCTGCCGCGACGGTGACGAGCACGTCGTCGAGGCCGAGCGTGGGGGCCGCCTCCTCGCCGCCGGCCCGCTCCTCCCCCGCGGGACCCAGGACCGACCGCCGCGGCCCCGGCCCGGCGAGCGCGAGCACCACCACGGCGCACGCCCCGCCCACGACGACGCTCACGCGGACGTCCCGACCGCCCACGGCACGGCCGCCCGGACGACACCGTCGACCGGCACCGTCGCTCGCGCGACCGCAGGCGCCGGCCGCTCCGTCTGCGGCTCGAGCGCCGACGGCCCGCCCACCCCCGCCACGCGCTCGGCCAGCCGGGGCCAGCCGGGGCCACGCGTGACGACGCCCGCCGGGTCGACGGCGAGGGCCGTGCGCACCTCGAGCCGGTCGCGCACCCGCTCGACGACGGCGACCTCGGTGAGCATCCGGCGCGTGCGCCCGCTGCCGGTGCGTCGCAGGTGCAGCACCGCGTCGAACGCGGCGGACGCCTGTGCGGCTGTCGCCTCGCGGCTCAGTCCGGCGAGCGCGGCGAGGGCCTCGAGCCGCGCGGGGACGTCGGCGGCGGTGTTGGCGTGGACGGTCGCGCACCCCCCGTCGTGCCCGGTGTTGAGCGCGGCCATGACCTCGCGGACCTCGGCGCCGCGGCACTCGCCGAGCACGATGCGGTCGGGTCGCATGCGCAGGGCCTGGCGGACGAGGTCGGCGAGGTCGACCCGCCCGGCGCCCTCGACGTTCGCGCGGCGTGCGAGCAGCCGCACGACGTGCGGGTGGTCGGGTGTCAGCTCGCCGGCCTCCTCGACGACGACGATGCGCTCGTCGTGCCCGGCCCACGCCAGCAGCGCCGCGAGCAGGGTGGTCTTCCCGGCGCCCGTGGACCCGGAGACGAGCAGGTTGGCGCGGGCGGCGACGAGCGCGCGCAGCACGGGCACGAGCGCGGGGACGACGGTGCCGAGCCGGACGAGCTCGGACACCGGCAGGGCGCGTTGCCGCACGACCCGCAGGCTGAGCAGCGTGCACCCGCCCGCGACGGGCGGCAGCACGGCGTGCAGGCGGGTCCCGTCGGGCAGGCGCGCGTCCACGGTGGGGGCGCCGTCGTCGAGCCGCTGCCCGCCCGCGGCGGCGAGCCGCACGGCGAGCGCCCGCACGTCGTCGTCGGTCCCCAGGTCGACGCCCGTGCGGGTGAGCCGCCCGTCGAGCTCGACCCACACGTCGCGGGGCCCGTTGACGAGCACGTCGCTGACGCGCGGGTCGTCGAGCAGCGGTTGCAGGGGCCCGGCGCCGAGCACGGCGGCCCGGACGGCGGCGACGGTGGCGGGCAGCGCGGCGGACCCGAGCACGGCGCCGCGCTCGCGGGCGACCTGCTCGACGACGCGTGCGAGGTCCTGCTCGGCGGGCGGCGTCGCGCGCAGCCGCTCGCGGACGGCGTCGACGAGGTCGGCGGTGCTCACCACGCCCCGCCCGCGCCGGGCTCGGCGGCGTGGGCCCCGCGCAGCTCGGACCCGGGCGCGTGCTGCACGACGGCGCGGGCGACCTTGGCCGCGGCACGCGCGACCGCGCCGGTGAGCGGGACGCCGCCGCGCTCGGTGGCCGCGGCGGTGCGCCGGTCGACGCCGAGCCGGGCGAGCACCGGCAGGTCGATGGCCTGCGCGAGCTCGTCGTGGCCCAGCCCGCCGGGCGACGGCCCGGTGGTGACGAGCCCGACGAACGCGCCGTGCGCGACGAGCGGGGCACGCAGCGCGAGCAGCCCCGCGACGGACCGCAGGTCCCGGGGCGCGACCACGACGACGGCGTCGCACACGGGCGCGAACGAGTCCCCGGTGACGACGCCGACGCGCTCGAGGTCGAGCACGACGACCCCGCAGACGCCGGCGAGCGCGTGCAGGACGTCGGCGAGCACGCCCGGGTCGGGCAGGCCGGGCCGGTAGCGGTCGGCGGACAGGACCGCGCACGGCCCCCACCGGGGCAGGAGGGCGAGCACCTGCGCGCCGTCGACGTCGCCGCGCGCGGCGGTCAGGTCGGGCCAGCGCACGCCGTCGCTCTCCTCGAGCGCGAGCAGCACGTCGACGCCCGCGGAGGACCGGTCGAGGTCGACGAGCGCGGTCGCGGTGCGCCGCGCGAACCGGGCGGCGACGGCGGCCGCGAGGGTGGAGGCCCCCGCCCCGCCGCGCGCGCCCACGACGCCGACGACGAGCGCGCGGCGAGCCCGGGCCGGCCCGGGACGCGGCGGCGACGCGCCCCACGCCGCCGCCGCGCCGTCCGGAGAGCGAGGTGTGGTGACGGCCGGCGCGTCGAGCACCGGTCGGGGGGTGCCGCCGACCCGATCGCGCCAGGTCCCCGCAGGGAGCTCCGTCACCGTCCACCTCCGTCACGTCCCGGACGACGAGAACGGTGCCGCACACCGCCGTCGTCGCGGGCGTCGCAAGCCGTCATCTGTGGATGAACCGGGTGGGGCGTGTGCCTGTGGTCGGGTGGCGGTGGGAATGCCGAGGTGCGCTGTGGGTGCCGGTCGCTACGCTCGCGGACTACCGGCCCGCCACGGCGGCGGCCGACCTCACGACAGCGGCACGGCGGCGGGAGGAGCGCGGATGACCGAGGACGCCCCGGTGCGCGACCACGCGCGCCGCAGCGACCCACCCGCGTCCGGCACCCGCACGGCCGCGTTCTTCGACCTCGACAAGACGATCATCGCGACGTCCTCGGCCACCGCGTTCTCCCGCGGCTTCCTCGCCGAGGGCCTGCTGACCCGGCGCAACGTGCTGCGCACCGCGCTGGCGCAGCTGATGTACCTCGTCGGCGGCGCGGACGAGGTCCAGACCGAGCGGCTGCGCGCGAACCTGTCCCGCACCGTCACGGGCTGGCCGGCGGACGTGGTGTCGCAGATCGTCGCCGAGACGCTGCACGAGGCGATCGACCCCACGGTGTACGCCGAGGCGGTCGAGCTCATCGCGGAGCACCACGCGGCGGGCCGGGACGTGGTGATCGTGTCGGCGTCGGGCAGCGAGATCGTCGAGCCGATCGCCGCGGTGCTCGGCGCCGACCACGTCGTCGCGACCCGCATGCAGGTGGTCGACGGCCGCTACACCGGCGAGATCGACTTCTACGCGTACGGCGAGAACAAGGCGGAGGCCATCCGCGAGCTGTCCGGCACGCGCGGGTACGACCTGGCGGAGTGCTACGCGTACTCGGACTCCATCACGGACGCGCCGATGCTGGGCGTGGTCGGGCACGGGTTCGCGGTGAACCCGGACCGCACGCTGCGCCGGCTCGCCGTCGAGAAGGGCTGGGGCGTGCTGTCGTTCAAGCGCCCCGTCCCGCTGTTCGCGTTCGAGCGCGAGGCACGCGTCGCGGGCGCGGTCGTGCTCGGGGCCGCCGTCGCGGGCACCGTCGCCTGGTGGCTGTGGCGCCGCTCGCGCCGCCGCTAGGTCCGAGATGCCCGAGTTGCGAGGATCGGGGTCCGCATGACGGACACGGATCTTGCCATCCGGCGCCGCTCACCCGTCTGGCCTGCGGCGACGCGCGCCCCACTACCGCAGGACGACGAACGGGCGTATCACAGTGCCTACAACTGCACAGCCGCGAGGGCACCCACGCGCAGGTGTAGCCCACCTTCGGGCGGGTCGACCGGGCTGGTCCCGTAGCGACCGAGAAATCGCACGCTTGATCACCCTCACGGCGGCAGTACCGACGACGGCGTCCCCAGCGGGGGCGCCGTCGTTCTGCGCGTCAGCGGGTCTCCCCCAGCCGCCCGGCGAGCACCGCGTCCGCGACCTCGCGCGCGTGCCCCGCCCCCGCGACCACGGCGTCCGCGTACGCGCCGAACCAGGCGGCGACGCGCTCCGGCTCCCCGGTGGCGTAGCCCGCGACGGCGGCGACGTACTGCTGCGGCGCGGCGGCCCACGCGACCTCCGGCAGCACCGACCCCGTGGGGTCGAGGCCCGCGCTGGTCGCGAGCACGCGGGCGACGACGCGCGCGACGAGCCCGTTGCCGGCGACGAACGGGCGGACCGCGAGGACCTCGGCGTGCACGAGCGCGGCGACGACGAGCGCGGGCGCCCGGGTGCTCGCGACGGTCCGGGCCAGCAGGTCGACCCGGGCCGCGACCTCGCGCCCCGTGGGCGCCGTCCCGAGCCCGCGCTGGTCGGCCGCGGGCTCGTCGGACCGCAGCCGCCCGAGCGACGTGACGGGCAGCCACCCGGCGCCGACGAGCGTGTGCGCGCGGGCGAGGAGCTGCGGCAGGGGCGGCAGCGCGGCGGCCCGCTGGGCGCCGAGGTCGGGGACGAGCGCCTCGACGAGCGACGCCCCGCGCACGGCGCCGACGAGCACGCCCTCCGCCCCGGCGCCGGCACCGGCACCGGCATCGGCACGCTCGTCGGACCCGCCGCCGTACCCGTCCGCGAGGTCGGTCCCGCCGGTCGCGACCGCCCGGACGAGCTCGAGCGGCAGGCGCGCCCCCTCGAGCGCGGCGCTCGCGTGCGCGGCCCGCAGGCCCGCCTCGGCCCGCACCTCACGCCACCGGCGCCGGTACGCCTCGTGCCAGCGCAGCTCGGCGCACGCCGCGCGTGCCCGCTCCACGGCCTCGGCCGTCTCGTCGACCCACCCGGCCAGCGCGTCCTGCGTCACCGGTCGAACCTACCGGCCCGGCAACCGGTCGCCGCGACGAGCGGGGCGCACCGCGCCAGACTGGCGCCATGGCCGGGCCGAGCGTGTCGTCGTCCATCACCGCGCGCCTGCACGTGGCCGCGCGGCCCACCGCGGTGAGCGAGCTGACCACGGCGATCGAGCAGGCGGGCGGCATCGTGACCGCGCTCGACGTGACCGCGTCGGGGCACGACCAGATGCAGGTGGACGTCACGTGCGCGACGCTCGGCGAGGCCCACGCGCAGCAGATCGTCGAGGCGCTCGGCGCGCTGGAGGGCGTGGGCGTGCAGCGCGTCTCGGACCGCACGTTCCTGCTGCACCTGGGCGGCAAGCTCCAGATCCAGTCGAAGGTGCCGCTGCGCAACCGGGACGACCTGTCGATGGCGTACACACCGGGGGTCGCGCGCGTGTGCGAGGCGATCGCGGCGCACCCGGACGACGCGCGGCGCCTGACCATCAAGCGGAACACGATCGCCGTGGTCACGGACGGCACCGCGATCCTGGGGCTGGGCGACCTGGGGCCGCTGGCCGCGCTGCCCGTGATGGAGGGCAAGGCCGTGCTGTTCAAGCGGTTCGCGGACATCGACGCGTTCCCGATCGCGCTGGACACCCGCGACGTCGACCAGATCGTCGAGACGGTGTGCGCGATCGCGCCGGTGTTCGCGGGCATCAACCTGGAGGACATCAGCGCGCCACGGTGCTTCGAGGTGGAGCGGCGGCTGCGCGAGCGCCTCGACATCCCGGTGTTCCACGACGACCAGCACGGCACGGCGATCGTGGTGGTCGCGGCGCTGACGAACGCGCTGGAGGTCGTCGGCAAGCGCATCGAGGACGTTCGGGTCGTGCTGTCCGGTGCGGGGGCCGCGGGCACGGCGGTGCTGAAGCTGCTGCTCGCGGCGGGTGCGGTGGACGTCGTCGTGGCCGACGTCGACGGGGTGGTGCACCGCGACCGCCCGGGCCTGACGCCGCAGCTCGCGTGGACGGCGGGCGCGACGAACCCGCGCGGCGTGACGGGGACGGTCGGCGAGGCCGTCGTCGGCGCGGACGTGTTCATCGGCGTCTCCGCGCCGGACGTCATCACCGGTCAGGACGTGTCGCGCATGGCGCGCGACGCGATCGTGTTCGCGCTCGCGAACCCGCGCCCGGAGGTCGACCCGGACGACGCCGCGCAGTACGCCGCGGTCGTCGGCACGGGCCGCTCGGACTTCGCGAACCAGATCAACAACGTGCTCGCGTTCCCCGGGGTGTTCCGCGGGCTGCTCGACGCGCAGAGCCACCGCATCACCGACCACATGCTGCTGGCCGCGGCGCGGGCGCTCGCCGCGGTCGTCCGGCCCGACGAGCTGAACCCGACGTACATCGTCCCGAGCGTGTTCAACCCGGAGGTCACGACTCGTGTCGCCGCGGCGGTCGCGGAGGCCGCGCGCGAGGAGCACGCCTGACGGCTCAGCGGAACGCGCCGCGCGCGTACTGCGGCTGGTACCCGGTGGCCGTGACCTGCTCGAGCGGGACCCACGCGTGCGGCTCGGCCGCGACGGGCAGCTCCCCCACCGGCGCGCCGAGCTCGTGCGCGGCGCGCAGCGGCCACGACGGGTCGCGCAGCGCCACGCGGCCGACGAGCACGGCGTCGGCGGACTCCTCGGCGAGCACCTTCTCCGCGAGCGCCGGCTCGTCGAGCAGCCCGACGGCCGCGACGGGCAGGCCGGAGACCTCGCGGACCCGCCGCGCGAGCGGCACCTGGTAGCCGGGCTCGACGGGGATCGGCACGTTCGCGTTGCCGCCCGACGACACGTCGACGAGGTCGACGCCGTGGCCGGCGAGCGTGCGCACGACCTCGGCGACGTCCTCGACGGTCAGCCCCTCGGGCGTCCAGTCGGTCGCGGAGACGCGCACGAGCAGCGGGCGGTCGTCGGGCCACACGGCGCGCACGGCGTCGACGGTCTCGACGAGCAGGCGCGCGCGGTTCTCGAGCGACCCGCCGTAGGCGTCGGTGCGCGTGTTCGACAGCGGGGAGAGGAACTGGTGCAGCAGGTAGCCGTGCGCGGCGTGGATCTCGACCACGTCGAACCCGGCGTCGACGGAGCGCCGGGCGGCGGCGGCGAACGCGGCGGGCACGGCCGCGACCTCGTCGGCGGTCAGGGCCGCGGGCGCGGCGAGGCCGTCGAACGCGAGCGCCGACGGCGCGCGGGTGGTCCAGCCGCCCGCGTCGGCCGGGACCGTGCCGGACGACGCGGAGAACGGCCGGTACGTGGAGGCCTTGCGGCCCGCGTGCGCGAGCTGCACGCCGACGCGGGTGCCGCGCGCGTGCACGAAGTCGGTGACGCGCCGCCAGGCGACCGCGTGCTCGTCGGACCACAGCCCCGCGTCCTGCGGCGTGATCCGCCCCTCCGGGACCACGGCGGTCGCCTCGGTGAGCAGCAGCCCGAACCCACCGGAGGCGCGGGCGCCGAGGTGCACGAGGTGCCAGTCGTCGACGAACCCGTCGACGGACGAGTACTGGCACATCGGGGCGAGCCACGCGCGGTTGACGAAGGTCGTGCCGCGCAGCGTCAGGGGCGTCAGCAGGTGGGTCACGGCGGGACTGTACGCACGGCCCCGCCCGCGTACGCGCACCCCGGCCGCGTCGTCCCACGGACCGGGCGGCCGACGACCGCGCGAGCCCGGCGGAGCGGGACGAGCCGGGCAGGACGCGACGACGGCGCCCCGCATGCCGCGCGGGGCGCCGTCGTCGGGTGTGCGTCAGCCGAAGAGCGCCGACGCCTTGATGACGGTCTGGCCGATGCCGTAGGCCAGCAGGCAGGACACGACGACCCACAGGGAGATCGCCATCGTGCGGATCACGGCGCCGCTGCCGGCGGTCACCTCGGTGTTCTCGGTCATCAGGACTCCTCGACGGCGCCGGCCGCGGCCAGCTCGGACTCAGGACGCCCGGCCTCGTCGGCCAGGGTGTCGAACGGCTTCTCGTGGAACTTCTCGTGCACGGGCCGCACGAGCAGGTTCGCGACGAACCCGAGGACGAGCACGCAGCACATGGTCACGAGCGACGGCAGGTAGAGGTCCGCACCGGTCGCGCCGGCGGCCTCGCGGGCGTCGGCGATCGAGTTGACGATCAGCGGCCCGGCGACACCCGCGGCGGACCACGCGGTCAGCAGGCGGCCGTGGATGGCGCCGACCTCGAGCTGGCCGAACAGGTCCTTGAGGTACGCGGGGATCGTCGCGAACCCGCCGCCGTAGAACGACACGATGACGAACGTCGCGGCGACGAACAGGCCGACCGTCGACGAGCCGGCGGCGGCGAGCGTCGCGTACAGGGCGGCCCCCACGCCGAGGTACATGATGTACGTCCGCTTGCGGCCCATCGTGTCGGACAGCGTGGACCAGCCGAAGCGGCCACCCATGTTCGCCAGCGACAGCAGGCCGACGAAGCCGGCGGCGGTCGCCTCGGTGACGCTCGGGAAGAAGTCCTGGATCATCGGCGAGGCCTGCTCGAGGATGCCGATGCCCGCGGTGACGTTGGTGAACAGCACGATCCACAGCAGGTAGAACTGCGGCGTGCGGACCGCCTTGCTGACGCGGACGTCCGCGTGCGTGCGCATGGTCTTCGGGGCCGACGGCGCGGGCGGCGTCCAGCCCTCGGGCTTCCAGCCCGGCTTCGGCACGCGGATGACGGTCGCGCCGCAGCTCATGAGGACCGCGTAGATCGCGGCGAGGGTGAGCATCGTCGGCACGATCGCGTCCACCGGGGAGTCCCCGTAGGTCGACAGCAGCTTGGACGTCAGCGGGGACGCGACGAGCGCGCCGCCGCCGAAGCCCATGATCGCCAGGCCGGTCGCGAGGCCCGGGCGGTCCGGGAACCACTTGATGAGCGTCGACACCGGGGAGATGTACCCGATGCCGAGGCCGATGCCGCCGATCACGCCGTAGCCCAGGTACACGACCCAGAGCTGGCCGGTGCTCACGCCGAGCGACGCGACGAGGAAGCCCGTCACCCAGCAGCACGTGGACAGGACCATCGCCTTGCGCGGCCCGTTGCGCTCCATCCAGGCGCCGCCGAACGCGGCGGACAGGCCGAGCATGACGATAGCGATGGAGAAGATGACCGCGATCTGCGTGTGCGACGCCTCGAACCGGTCGATCAGCGGGTTCTTGAAGACCGAGAACGCGTACACCTGGCCGATCGACAGGTGGACCGCGAGCGCGGCCGGCGGCACGAGCCACCGGTTGTAGCCCGGCGGAGCGATCGTCCGGGACTTGTCGAGCACGTTCATCGAGGGGTCCTTCCACGTCATTGCTGGAGAGGGCACTCATCGTGTCGGCCGCAGGTCAGGGGCTCGTGGGACGAAGGTCTACGGGGTCGTCGGGGTGCGCTGTCGGGCTGCGGGTGACCGGGCCCCCGCCCTACGGTGATCCCGGCGGCGGTGCAGCGGGCACCGCCCGGACCCGGGAGAGCCGTGATGAGCACCTCTGACGACGAGCGTCGCCCCGACGACCCCACCGCTCCCGACGAGACCGCGACGCCCGACGAGCCGACGAGCACGACCGACGCGAGCCCGGCGGAGCCGCCGACGAGCGCGTCCGGCACGACGAGCGCGTCCGGCACGACGAGCGCGCCGGAGCCGACGAGCACGACCCGCGAGACGGTCACGACCGAGCCGCCGGCCCCGGCCGCGCCGGCCGCCCCCGCGAGGCCGGCGGCCCCCGCGGCACCTGCCGCTCCCGTGGCGTCGACCGGCACCGCGACGTCGACCGGCACCGCGACGTCGACCGGCACCGCGGCGTCGACCGACCCCGTGGAGCCCGACGCGGACACCGGGCGGCACGCCGCGGTGCGCCCGGAGCCGACCCCGCCGCCCCCGGTGCGGACGAGCGCGCGCGACGTCCCGGTGGTGCCGCCCAGCGGTACGACGAGCCGGTCGACCGGCACGGAGGCACCGGACGGCACGCGCGTCCTCCCCACCACCGCCCCGGCGACGACGGCACCGGCCCTCGCCGCCACCACCCCGTCCACCACCACCCCGCCGTCCACCGCGACCCAGCCGGCGTCGCCGGCGGAGGAGCGGCCCGGGACCGTGCCGCCCGCCGGCGTGGCGACGCCCGCGTCCACCGCGGAGGCCGAGGACCCGCGGCTGTTCCCGACCGCAGGGGCGCCGCGCCCGACGTCGATCGGGACGCACGTGCTCGGCGCGGTGGTCGGTGTGGTCCTGACGCCGCTCGCGGCGGCCGTGCTGCTGCTCGGGCAGTCGCGCATCCTCGCGGAGCAGGTCGTGGGCTGGGACGCGTCGATCGAGTGGTCGGGCGTCGTGCTCGTCGCGCTCGGGCTGCTCGCGCTCGGCTGGGTCGCGGTGCTCGCGACGTGGACGCCGGCGGCTCCGCTCACGGGCGGCGGCATCCTCACGGTGCTGGGCGTGGTCGCGCTCGTGACGCCCGACGTGGTGCACACGCAGGTGGTGAGCCTCGTCGACGCGAGCGAGTGGCGGACGACCGCGGTCGAGGTGACGGTCGCGGGCACGTCCGGGACGTTGCTCGTCGCGGGCTTCCTGGTGCTGCTCGCCGGGGTCGTCGCGGCGGCGGCGCACCGCCGTGGCCTGCGGCTGGGTGCGCTGCGCGAACGTCACCGCTGACGCGACCACCAGGCGGACGGTGCACCACCCGGCGGACCAGGATCGGGGCCAACCCGGCACTCCGGGCCGCCGGGTGGCTAGAGTTCCCAACGGAGGGACTTTGGTCCCGACCGACTCCGACACTCGCACCGACGTCGCTGCAACCTGGAGGCCCGCGTGTCCGACCCGACCGCCGGCGGCCTGGAGAACCTGCTCTCCGAGGACCGTCGCTTCCCCCCGTCCGCCGAGTTCGCCGCGCAGGCGAACGCCAGCGCGGACCTCTACTCCTGGGCGAACGCCGACCGCCCCGCGTTCTGGGCGGAGCAGGCGCGCGAGCTGCTGACGTGGAGCACCCCCTTCGAGGAGGTCCTCGACTGGTCGGACGCGCCCGTGGCGCGGTGGTTCGCCGACGGCCGGCTCAACGCCGCGTACAACGCGGTGGACCGGCACGTCGAGGCGGGCCGCGGCGACAAGGTCGCGCTGCACTTCGAGGGCGAGCCCGGTGACACGCGCACGATCACGTACGCGGACCTGCAGCGTGAGGTCTCGAAGGCCGCGAACGCGCTGACCGCGCTGGGCGTCGGCACGGGCGACCGCGTGGCGGTGTACCTGCCGATGATCCCGGAGGCCGTCATCACGATGCTCGCGTGCGCGCGCATCGGCGCCCCGCACTCGGTGGTGTTCGGCGGCTTCTCGTCGGAGGCGCTGCACTCGCGGATCCTCGACGCGGAGGCGAAGCTCGTCGTCACCGCGGACGGCGGGTTCCGCCGCGGGGCGCCGTCGGCGCTGAAGCCCGCGGTCGACGAGGCGCTGGCCAAGGGCGCGCCGACCGTGGAGCACGTGCTCGTCGTGAAGCGCACCGAGCAGCCCGTCGAGTGGACCGAGGGCCGCGACGTGTGGTGGTCAGACGTGGTCGACACCGCGTCCGACCAGCACACGCCCGTGGACGTGGAGTCCGAGCACCCGCTGTTCATCCTGTACACGTCCGGCACGACGGGGAAGCCGAAGGGCATCTTCCACACGACGGGCGGCTACCTCACGCAGACCGCGTACACGCACCTCAACGTGTTCGACCTCAAGGCCGACACGGACGTGTACTGGTGCACCGCGGACATCGGCTGGATCACGGGGCACTCGTACGTGACGTACGGGCCGCTGGTGAACGGCGCGACGCAGGTGATCTACGAGGGCACGCCGGACACCCCGCACCGCGGCCGCTGGTGGGAGATCGTCCAGAAGTACGGCGTGACGATCCTCTACACGGCCCCGACGGCGATCCGCACGTGCATGAAGTGGGGCGAGGAGATCCCCGCGCAGTTCGACCTGTCGACGCTGCGCGTGCTCGGGTCGGTGGGCGAGCCCATCAACCCCGAGGCGTGGATGTGGTACCGCCGGGTCATCGGCGGCGACAAGGCGCCGATCGTCGACACGTGGTGGCAGACGGAGACGGGCGCGATCATGATCAGCCCGCTGCCGGGGGTCACGGAGACGAAGCCGGGCTCGGCGCAGGTCCCGCTGCCGGGCATCGCGGCGGACGTCGTCGACGACGAGGCGCGCTCCGTCCCGAACGGCTCGGGCGGCTACCTGGTGCTCGCCGAGCCGTGGCCGTCGATGCTGCGCGGCATCTGGGGCGACCGCGAGCGCTACGTCGACACGTACTGGTCGCGGTTCCAGGGCCTGTACTTCGCGGGCGACGGCGCGAAGAAGGACGAGGACGGCGACATCTGGCTGCTGGGCCGCGTGGACGACGTCATGAACGTCTCGGGCCACCGCCTGTCGACCACGGAGATCGAGTCGGCGCTGGTGTCGCACCCGTGGGTCGCGGAGGCGGCGGTCGTGGGCGCGACCGACGAGACGACCGGGCAGGCCGTGGTGTCGTTCGTCATCCTGCGCGGGGACTCGGAGGCGGCGGACCTGCCGGCCGACGAGGTCTCGACGACGCTGCGCAGCCACGTCGGCAAGGAGATCGGCCCGATCGCCAAGCCGCGCCAGGTGCTCGTCGTCCCGGAGCTGCCGAAGACGCGCTCCGGCAAGATCATGCGCCGTCTGCTGCGTGACGTGGCCGAGAACCGTCAGGTCGGCGACGCGACGACGCTCGCGGACTCCTCGGTGATGGACCTCATCGCCCAGGGTCTGTCGACCCCGGCGAGCTCGTCGGAGGACTGAGCAGAAGACGTACTCGCGTGTGGCCCGGGCCGCCTCGGCGCCCGGGCCGCACGCGTGGGACGGGTCTCCATCGATGGACCCCGGCCGCGAATCGGTTAGCGGTTACCGCGGTCCGTCGGCGGCTGGTTGTGTGGCGCCGTGCCCGCCGGGAGCGGGTGCCCCAGCCGACCGGTCACGACGCCGTGGCCACGACCCGCGGAACCCGCCGGGGACTCGCAGCCAGGTCCCCGCGGCCCGGGAAAGAGGACTCCCATGAGGTCTCGACGCCTGCTCACCGGCACCCTCGCGGCGGCGCTCGTCGCCGTCGGCGCTGCCGCGGCCGCCACCACGCTCGCCACCGCCGCCCAGGGCGCCACCCCGCCCGGCCTGCACGTCTCCGGCACGCGGCTGCTGGAGCGCGACGGGACGCCGTTCGTCGCGCGCGGCGTGAGCCACGCCCACACCTGGTACACCGCGCAGACCCCGACCACGATCCCGGCGATCCGCGCCGCGGGCGCCAACGCCCTGCGCGTCGTCCTGTCGGGCGGCGACCGGTGGACGAGGAACGACACCGCCGACGTCGCCGAGGTCGTCCGCCTCTGCAAGGCGAACGAGCTCATCTGCATGCTCGAGAACCACGACACCACCGGCTACGGCGAGCAGAGCGGCGCCGTCACCCTCGACGTGGCCGCCGACTACTGGGTGAGCGTCAAGGACGCGCTCGTCGGCCAGGAGGACCACGTCCAGATCAACATCGGCAACGAGCCGTACGGGAACGACGCGACGGTCAACGCGCGGTGGGCCGCGGACTCGGTCGCCGCGATCCGCACGCTCCGCGCGGCCGGCCTGCACCACAACATCGTCGTCGACGCGCCGTCCTGGGGCCAGGACTGGGCGGGCATCATGCGGGAGAACGCCGAGACCGTCGCCGCGGGCGACCCGGACGGCAACGTGCTGTTCTCCGTCCACATGTACGGCGTGTACGCGCAGGCGTCGACGATCCGCGCCTACCTCGACGCGTTCGAGGCGAAGGGCCTGCCGCTCGTGATCGGCGAGTTCGGGATCGACCACTCCGACGGGGACCCCGACGAGGACACGATCATGGCCGAGGCCGTCGCGCGCGGCATCGGCTACTACGGCTGGTCATGGTCCGGCAACAGCGGCGGCGTCGAGTACCTCGACATGGTCGAGGGCTTCGACCCGACGCGGAGGACGCCCTGGGGCGAGCGCATCTTCGACGGCCCGGACGGCATCGCCGCCACAGCCGTGACCGCGTCCGTCTACCGCGACCCGGCCGAGGAGCCGACGGAGGGCCCCACCGACGAGCCGACCGCGGACCCGACCGACGAGCCCACCGGCGAGCCCACCGAGGACCCGACCGACGAGCCCACGACGGCCCCGGGCACGTGCACCGCGACGTTCACCGTCGTCGGGAGCTGGCCGGGCGGCTTCCAGGGCTCGGTGCGGGTGACGGCGGGTTCCGCCCCCGTCTCCGGCTGGACGACGGCGTTCACGCTGCCGGGCGGCGCGACGGTCGCGCAGGGCTGGGGCGGCACGTTCAGCGGCACGAGCACCGTGTCGGTGAGCAACGCCGCGTGGAACGGCTCGCTGGGCGCCGGCCAGTCCGCGGAGTACGGCTTCATCGGCTCGGGCGCGGCCCCGACGACCGCGCCGACGGTGACGTGCGCGTGAGCAGCCGCTGACGGACGACCACCCCGCGTGCGCGGCACCGCCTGGCAGGATGCGGCGCATGCCCAGGCCCACGAACCTCACCGTCGACGGCCGGGTCGTCGCCGTCCTCACCGCGACCGGCGGGGACTTCCCGTGGCAGCACGGGACGTACGCGCCGGGGCCGGACGAGGCGCTGGTCGCGTCGGCGTTCGTCGACCTGCCCGACGGGCGGCGGGACCTCGACCTCGACCGGCTGGCCGCCGCGGGGCACGACCTGGGGTCCGTGCGGTTCGACGACGGCGACCACCTGCACGCGCTCGTCGTCGCTCCCGACGGGTCCGCGGCGTGGCGGTCGGGGTTCGAGCCGCTGGAGCCGTGACGGGGGCCCGGGCCGTGACGTGCTCGTGAGCGCGCGTGGGACGGCTCGTCTTGCAGGACGAGACGGCACGACGAAGCCGTTGACCCTCCCCCGGCGCACTCCTACCTTCACGCCGATCGCTCCGTCGTCAGCCCCGGCTGGCGGAGCCGCCGCAGCCGCACCGGCTCGGCGAACCGGGAGCAGGGCCACGGCCTCGCTGCACGACCCCATGAAGGGGCTAGTCATGATCCAGGCGCTCGCACCTCTCGCCCACCGGCCCGCCCGCCGCACCCCGTGTCCCCCGGCGTGTCCGTCGGCGCGCTGTCGCTGATCCCGTCGTCGGGACGTCGGCGCACCACCGGCCTCGTGACCGCCGGCCTCGTCGTCGCCGGCCCCGCGGGCTGACCCGACCGTCGCCGCGCCGCCGCTGACCTCGTCGTCGGCGCGCGCCGCTGACCGGCGCCACCGACCCACCGCCGCGACCGCGGCGGACCCGGCCCTGCCCGGCCCCGCCGCCGGTCCTCCCGCCCGCACCGCCGGCAGCGCGTTCGCCGGCGGCCGGCCTCGCACGCCCGGAGACCCGCACCCCCCGGGCGCGACCTCGCACACCCTCACGCACCCCGGAGACCCGCATGTCCATCGACAGCACCACCCGCCCCCACACGGCCCGCGCGGCAGCGCGTGTCGGCTCGGCCCGGCCGGCGCCACGCCGACGGCTCCTGCTCGGCCTGCTCGGCGGGTCGCACGGCGGCCGCACGCAGTGGCTCAGCGACGGCGCGCGCCGCGAGGACGTGGTCGACATCGACCGCTACGCCCGGCAGGCGCTCGTCGCCGAGGCGGCGTTCTTCGACGCGTACTTCCTGGCCGACGGCCTGGGGTTCGACCCGACGCACGCGCAGGGCCAGCCCGCGGGCGGGCTCGAGCCGCTGACCACGCTCTCGGCGCTCGCCGTGCGGACGTCGCACATCGGCCTGGTCGCCACGGCGTCGACGAGCTTCAACCACCCGTACAACCTCGCGCGGCGCATCGCGTCGATCGACCACATCAGCGGCGGCCGCGCGGGGTGGAACGTCGTGACGTCGTCGGGCGGCGAGGCGAACTTCGGCTGGGACGCCCTGCCGCCGCAGGAGGAGCGGTACCGGCGCGCGGCGGAGTTCGTCGACGTGGTCGACGCGCTGTGGCGCTCGTGGGAGCCCGACGCGGTGGTGTTCGACCGCAGCCGCCAGGTGTACGCCGACCCGGACAAGATCCACCGCATCGGCTTCCACGGCGACTACTTCCGCGTCGAGGGTCCGCTCAACATCCAGCGCCCGCCGCAGGGGCGTCCGGTGCTGTTCCAGGCGGGCTCGTCGGAGTCCGGCAAGGAGTTCGGGGCGCGGTACGGCGAGGTCGTCTACACCGCCCAGCAGCACCTCGAGGAGGCCGCGGCGTTCCGCGCGGACCTGCTCGCGGCCGCCGAGCGGCACGGGCGCGGCCAGCACGCGCTGCGCGTGCTCCCCGGCCTGAGCGCGGTCATCGGGGACACCCCCGAGGAGGCGCGCGAGCTCGACCACGCGATCACCGACGGCCTGGACTGGGAGTTCGGCCGCACGAGCCTCGCGGCGGCGCTCGGCGGTGCCGACCTGTCCGGTCTGGAGCTCGACGAGGCGATCCCGCCGGAGCGCCTGCCCGACCCGGCGACCCTGGGCCGGCGCCAGTCGCGCCCGGCGATCTTCCGGAGGTACGCCCTGCAGCCGGGCACGACGCTGCGGGACACGATCCGCTACGCGGCGCGCGCCGCCGGCCACGGCACCCTGCGCGGCACCCCGCGGCAGGTCGCCGACCACGTCCTCGCGTGGTTCGAGCGTGGCGCCGCCGACGGCTTCATCGTGATGCCGCCGGCCTACCCGGACGCCCTGACGGACTTCACGACGAAGGTCGTCCCGCTGCTGCAGGAGGCGGGCGTCGTCCAGGACTCCTACGGCGAGGGCACGCTGCGCGAGCGCCTCGGCCTCGCCTGACCTCGCGCACCGCCCCGCACGCCCACCCGGCACACCCGACCGGCACACCCACCCGTACGACACCCACCGACCGCACCGGCCGGCGCCCCGCCGCGCCCGGACGGTCCCGCACACCCTGGAGACCCCGTGACACCCGCACCCCGCACCGGGCACGGCACCACGCCGCCCACCCCGCGCCACCGCCTCGCGGCCGTCGTCGCGACGCTCGTCGCGCTCGCGCTCGCCGCCTGCTCCGGCTCGGCCGGCGCGTCCGGCGCGTCCGGCGACGCGACCACGCCGGCTGCCACCAGCGCGGCGCCCGTCGAGCGCACCCGCACGACCGTCACCGACGAGACCGGCCGGGAGGTCGAGCTCGACCTGCCCGTCGCGTCCGTCGCGTCCGGGCTCGGCGGCAACCAGTACATCCTCGAGCTCATCCGCGCGGTCGGTGACCCGAGCCGCGTCATCGCGGCCACGGAGAGCCAGATCAACACGCCCGGCTGGGCGGGCTACTGGGACGACTTCGCGTTCTACGACGAGGAGTCGCCGGTGTTCGTCGCGGGCGAGACCGGCTCGTTCAACTACGACCGGCTCATCGAGCTCAAGCCGGACGTGCTGCTCACGGGCAGCAACAGCCCGTGGCAGGAGGCCGAGGCGAAGCTCGAGCCGTTCGGCATCAAGGTCCTCGTGTTCACGGCGTGGGAGCCGCGGTTCTCGGACCACAACATCGCGCTGCTGGGCGAGCTGTTCGGCACGCAGGACCGCGCGGAGCGGTACACCGCGTCCCTGACGGGTGAGATCGAGGCGCTGCTCGCCGAGCGCCTCGCGGGCCTGAAGGAGGAGGACAAGGTCCGCGTGTACTTCGAGGGCCAGAAGGACTACGTCGCGGGCATCCCCGGCGGCTGGGACTGGGTGATCCGGTACGCGGGCGGCGCGAACATCTACTCGGACATCGTCATCAACGGCGGCCTGGGCTGGAACCAGATCGACGTGGATCCCGCGGACATCGTGTCCCGCGACCCCGAGTTCATCATCAAGAACGGCGTCGCCGACAAGCCGCAGGGCCTGTACGAGCCCTGGACCCGCGCGGAGTTCGAGGCGACCGCGCAGGCGCTCGTCTCGCGCCCGGGCTTCGAGCACGTCGACGCCGTGAAGAACGGCCGCGTGTGGGTCACGAACAACTACCTCGTCTCCGCGGCGTCCAAGTGGGTTGGCGCGCTGTACCTGGCGACGTGGCTGTACCCGGAGCGGTTCGAGGGCGTCGACCCCGAGCAGTACTTCCGGGCCTGGGTCGAGGAGTACCAGAGCTCGCAGTACCACCCGGCGGAGGACTACGTGCACCACGCGGGGGCGGAGCGGTGACCGACGTCCTCGACCGTCCGACGACCCCGCCCGCGCAGCCCCCGGACGCGCCGCGCCGCTCGCTGCGGGAGCGGCTGCGGGGCCGCACGCTCGTGCACACCGACCGGGGCCGCGCCCTGGTGATCGCGGTCGGGACCGTCGTCGTGCTGCTCGTCGCGGTCTACGCGCTCACGGTCGGCGGCGCCGGCATCGGGCTGGGCGACGCGCTCACCGTGCTCGGCCAGAAGGCCTCCGGCACCGTCCCGACCGACCCCGACGCGCACCGCGTCCACCTGCAGGTCTGGGAGCTGCGCGTGCCGCGCGTGCTGCTCGCCCTGCTCGCCGGCGCGGCGCTCGCCGTGGCGGGCGTGCTGTTCCAGGGGCTGCTGCGCAACCCGCTCGTCAGCCCGTACACGCTGGGCATCGCGCCGGCCGCCGCGTTCGGCGCGGCGTTCGCGATCCTGTTCGTCGGCCCGCGGGACCTCGGGTCCTCCGGCGGCGTCGGCTGGGTCGTCGTCGGGGCGCTGTCCGTCGCGCTGCTCAGCTCGGTCGTCGTGCTGCTGCTCGGCGCGATCAAGCGCGGCGACCCGGCCACGCTCATCCTGCTCGGCATCGCGGTCACGCAGTTCTTCACGGCCGCGACCTCCGCGCTGCAGTACACGGCCGACCAGGAGACGCTCGCGCTCATCGTCCAGTGGACGTGGGGCTCGGTGAACGGCGCCGAGTGGTTCCAGGTGGGGGTCGTCGCGCTGCTCGTCGCGGTCGTGTTCCCGCTGGTCCAGCGCCAGGCGGGGAACGTCAACGCGATCGCGTTCGCGGGTGACGACGCCGCCACCAGCCTCGGCGTCCCCGTCGCGCGCGTGCGCCTCGGGCTCATCTTCACGGCGGTCGTCATCACCGCGGTGACGATCGCGTTCACCGGGATCATCGGGTTCGTCGGCCTCGTCGGGCCGCACATCGCCCGGCTCCTCATCGGCGGCAACCACCGGTTCCTGCTGCCGTTCTCGATGCTGACGGGCGGCCTGCTGCTCGTCGTCGCCGACTCGGTGGGGCGCGTCGCGCTCGAGCCCGCCGTCGTGCCGGTCGGCATCGTCGACGCCCTCGTCGGGGCGCCGATCTTCCTGTACCTCATCCTCGCCCGACGGAGGGCCGCCGCATGACGCTCGAGATCGAGAACCTGCACTTCTCCTACGGCAGGCGCAGCGTGCTGCACGGCGTGAGCCTGCAGGCGCGCCGCGGCGAGCTGCTGGGGCTGCTGGGCCCCAACGGCTCCGGCAAGTCCACGCTCATCAAGTCGGTCGCACGCATCCACCGGCCGACGTCCGGGACGCTGCGCTGGGACGGGACGGTCGACCTGCCGCGTCTGTCGCGGCGCCGGCTCGCCCAGCTCGTCGCGTACGTGCCGCAGGCGATCGACGTGTCGTTCGACCTGGACGTGCGCGAGGCCGTCGTCCTCGGCCGCACCCCGTACTTCGGGGCGCGCCCCTCGGCGGAGGACTGGCGGCAGGTGGACCGCGCGATCGCGCTGCTCGGCCTCGAGGACCTCGTCGGGCGGCAGGTCTCCCGGCTGTCCGGCGGGCAGGCGCAGCGCGTGCTCATCGCGCGGTCCGTCGCGCAGCAGCCGAGCATCCTGCTGCTCGACGAGCCGACGAGCGCGCTCGACATCCGCTACCAGCTCCAGACGCTGCAGCTCGCGCGGCGCCTGGCGCGCACCGAGGGCCTGGCCGCGGTCATCGCGATCCACGACCTCAACCAGGCCGCGCAGTTCTGCGACCGGATCGCGCTGCTGCGTGCCGGCGAGGTCGTCGCGGACGGCACGCCCGCGCAGGTGCTCACCGCGGACCGCGTCGAGGAGGTCTACGGCATCCCCGCGGACGTCACGGAGCGCGACGGCGTGGTGCAGGTCCACCCGCTCGTCGACGACGAGCCCGCGGCACCGGCCCGCGAGGCGCAGCTCGTCGCCTGAGCGGGTGCGGGGTCGTCGTGCCCGGCCCCGACCGCCCCACCGGGGCGTCGTGCGTCAGCGCAGCTCGAGGTGCTCGAGCAGCTCGCGCACGGCGTCCCGGCCGGCGCGGTTCGCGCCGATCGTCGACGCCGACGGCCCGTACCCGACGAGGTGCAGGCGCGGGTCCGCCGCGACGCGCGTGCCGTCCATGACGACCCCGCCGCGCGCGCTGCGCAGCCGCAGCGGCGCCAGGTGGTCGAGCGCGGGCCGGTAGCCCGTGGCCCACACGATCGTGCGCGCCTCGACGTGCGCGTCCCCGCCGACCCACGCCCCCAGGCCGGGTACCACGCCGTCGTCGCCGTCGAGCTCCGGGGCCGCAGGAACCGGCGGCGGCACGGGGTCGTCCCAGACGACCCCGTCGGCCACGATCCGGCTGAACGGCGGGCGCGCGCGCAGCACGCCCGCGGCGATGCCCGCGCGGTAGGCGTCGGTGAGCGGCAGGCCGGTGACCGACACGATGGACCCCGGCGGCAGGCCGGCGCGCGTGCGCTCGGCGACCAGCGCGACCGCGGCCCGTCCGAGCTCGGGCGTGAGCTGCCCGTCGCGCCACGCGGGCGGGCGGCGCGTCACCCAGGTCGTCGTCGTGACCTCGGCGAGCGCGAGCAGGAGCTGCGCGGCCGACGTCCCGCCGCCGACGACGACCACGTGCCCGTCCGCGAGCGCCGCCGGGTCGTGCACGTCGCGCGAGTGCACCTGGCGGCCGCGGAACGCGGCGCGGCCCGGGTAGGTCGGCCAGAACGGCTTGCGCCACGTGCCGGACGCGTTGACGACGCCGCGGGCGCGCCACACGACCCCGACACCGGGCTCGTCGACGAGCTGCGACGTCACGAGCAGGCGGCCACCCGGGACGCCGGGGTCCTCCTCCTCGACGCGCGTGACCGTCACGGGACGCTGCACGTGCAGGCCGAACGCCTCCTCGTACTGCGCGAAGTAGTACGGCACCGCCTTCGCGGCGCTCTCGGTCGGGTCGGGCACGAGCAGCGGCATGCCGGGTAGGTCGTGCACGCCGTGCGCGTCGGTCACGCGCATGCCCGGCGGGCGGTGCTGCCACGCGCCGCCGGGGGCGGGGGCGTCGTCGAGCACGACGAACGTCGCGTCGGCCCGCTGCCAGTCGCGGTCCCCCACGGGCACCAGCCCCGACCTGTGCAGGTGGTACGCCGCGGACAGTCCCGCCTGGCCCGCGCCGATCACGACGACGTCGACGTCGACGACCGTGCGCGCGGCCTCGGCCTGGGGCGCGGCCCGCCGCGCGCGCCGGCTCCGGCGCGTGGGCGCGGGCTCGGGCTGCGCGGTCGGGTGCTCGACGACGTGCTCGTCCTCCTGCGCGCGGGCCCGCTCGACGGTCTGCTGCGCGGCCTGCTCGGCGGCCTGCTGCGCGGTCTGCTGCGCAGCCGGCTCGGCGGTCCGCGGGGCCTGCTCGGCGGCCTGCTGGGCAGCACGCTCGGCTGCGGCGCGCAGGCTGCGGCGGGTGACCCTGCCGGAGGGGTTCGTCGGCGCGGTGACGGTGCTGGTCGGCGAGGTGCTCTCCACGGTCGGGGCGCCCAGGGGCGCAGTTGCTACGGGCACCCGGCCGCTCGGACGCGAGGGGTCGGGGGTGAGGTCCATGATCGGTCCAACGTACGTCACCGCACACCCCGGTCACAGGGCCCGTGCGCGCGTGGTCCACCGCGTGCGCGCTGACCCGCAGTCCACGTGTCGCTCACCCGGGTGACCCGGTGCCACGTGTCCGTCTCGCGTGATGGGATGGGCGGATGGTCGAGCCGACGAAGGCGCGCGTCGCGGTCGCCGCGCACCCCGCACCCCTCGAGCCCGCGGCCGCGGACGCCGTGCGCGCGCTCGCCGCCGCGGCGGCGGGCCACGACGAGGTCGCCCCGCTGTCGGAGCAGCCGCTGCTGTCCCTCGAGTCGCCCGAGGCACCCGTGGTGCACCTGCTCGCGGGCACACTCGAGGGCCCGCTCGTCGGGTACGCGCAGGTCGACGTCGGCAGCGCGTCGACCGCGCGCGCCGAGCTCGTCGTGCACCCGGACCACCGCCGCGCGGGCGTCGGACGCGCCCTGCTGGACGCCGCCCTCGCGACCGCCGGCGAGACGCCCGGCCGCGCGCTGCACGTGTGGGCGCACGGCGACCTGCCCGCCGCGCGGGCGCTCGCCGAGGCCGCCGGCATGCCGGTGGTGCGCGAGCTGTGGCAGATGCGACTCACGCTCGCCGACCGCCCCGCGCGCCCCGACCGGCCCTTCCCGCCGGGCGTGACCGTGCGCGCGTTCGAGCCCGGCCGGGACGAGGAGGCGTGGCGACGGGTCAACTCGCGCGCGTTCGCCCACCACCCCGAGCAGGGCCGCATGACCAGCGCGGACCTGCGGGCCCGCGAGGCCGAGCCGTGGTTCGACCCGGCCGGCTTCCTGCTGGCCGAGCGCGACGGAGTCCTGCTCGGCTCCGTGTGGACGAAGGTGCACCCCGCGGGCGAGCACGGGCCCGACCCGGTCGGCGAGGTCTACGTCGTCGGCGTCGACCCCGACGCCCAGGGCCTCGGCCTCGGCGGCGCGCTCACGGACCGCGGGCTGACGCACCTCGCGGACGCCGGTCTCGCCGCCGTCATCCTCTACACGGAGGCCGACAACGAGGTCGCCGTGCGCACCTACCGTCGGGCCGGGTTCGAGCGCTCGGCCGTCGACGTGATGTTCGGTACACCCGGTTCGCCGGGGAGTGCCACCATGAGCGCATGACGGACGCGCCCGCTCTCGACCCCGAGCTCGAGGCACGCATCGCCGAGCACGTCGCCCGTGCCGAGGACGTCGGCGACGACGTGCCCCAGGCGCCCCTGCCCGACGACCGGTTCCTCGACCGAGAGCTGTCCTGGCTCGCGTTCAACCAGCGCGTCCTGGAGCTCGCCGAGGACACCGACCTGCCGCTGCTCGAGCGGGTGCGGTTCCTGGCGATCTTCGCCTCGAACCTCGACGAGTTCTTCATGGTGCGCGTCGCGGGCCTCAAGCGCCGCATCGCGACCGGCATCGCGATGACCGCCGCGTCGGGCCTGTCCCCCCGCCAGGTGCTCGAGGCGATCAGCGAGAAGGCGCACGAGCTCATGGACCGGCACGCGCGCGTGTTCGCCGAGCAGGTGCAGCCCGCGCTGGCCGCCGAGGGCATCACGCTCGTGCGCTGGCAGGACCTCGGGGAGTCCGAGCAGGACCGGCTGCGCAAGTTCTTCCGCCGGCAGATCTTCCCCGTCCTGACGCCCCTGGCCGTGGACCCGGCGCACCCGTTCCCCTACATCTCCGGCCTGTCGCTCAACCTCGCGGTCGTCGTCGTGAACCCCCAGACCGGCAAGGAGCACTTCGCGCGCGTCAAGGTGCCGCCGCTGCTGCCGCGGTTCATCGCGGTCGACGCGTCCGGCCGCCCGAGCGCGCCCGACGAGCAGTCCGCGACCGTCGAGAAGGGCCCGACGAGCTTCGTGCCCGTCGAGGACGTCATCTCCGAGCACCTGTCCCAGCTGTTCCCGGGCATGGAGGTGCGCGAGCACCACACGTTCCGCGTGACCCGCAACGAGGACGTGGAGGTCGAGGAGGACGACGCCGAGAACCTCCTCAAGGCGATGGAGAAGGAGCTCCTGCGCCGGCGGTTCGGCCCGCCCGTGCGCCTCGAGCTCGCGGAGGGCATCAGCCCGCGCATCCGCACGCTCCTGGTCCGCGAGCTCGGCATGGCCGAGGACGAGGTGTACGAGCTGCCCGCGCCGCTCGACCAGACGGGCCTGACCGTCATCGCCGACCTCGACCGCGCCGAGCTGCAGTTCCCGCGGTTCGTCCCGACGACGCACCGCCAGCTCGCCGAGGTCGAGTCCGCGACGCCCACGGACGTGTTCGCCAAGATCCGCGAGCGCGACATCCTGCTGCACCACCCGTACGACTCGTTCTCGACGAGCGTGCAGACGTTCCTCGAGCAGGCGGCGGCCGACCCGCACGTGCTCGCGATCAAGCAGACGCTGTACCGCACGTCCGGCGACTCCCCCATCGTCGACGCCCTGATCGACGCCGCCGAGGCCGGCAAGCAGGTCCTCGCGCTGGTGGAGATCAAGGCCCGGTTCGACGAGCAGAACAACATCTCCTGGGCGCGCAAGCTCGAGCAGGCGGGCGTGCACGTCGTGTACGGCATCGTCGGGCTCAAGACGCACTGCAAGCTCTCCCTCGTCGTGCGCCAGGAGGCCGACGGGCTGCGCCGCTACAGCCACGTCGGCACGGGCAACTACCACCCGAAGACCGCGCGCCTCTACACCGACCTCGGCCTGCTCACCGCGGACCCGGAGGTCGGGCAGGACCTCACGCGCCTGTTCAACCAGCTCTCCGGCTACGCGCCCAAGAGCCGGTTCCACCGCCTGCTGGTGGCGCCGCGGTCCGTGCGGTCCGGGCTCGTCGAGCGCATCGAGCGCGAGGCCGCCGCGGCACGCGAGGGCCGGCCCGCGTGGATCAAGATCAAGGTCAACTCGATGGTCGACGAGACCACGATCGACGCGCTCTACCGCGCGAGCCAGGCGGGCGTGCCCGTCGACCTCGTGATCCGCGGGATCTGCGCGCTGCGGCCCGGCGTCCCGGGGCTGTCCGAGACGATCCGGGTGCGCTCGATCCTCGGCCGGTTCCTCGAGCACTCGCGGATCTTCGCGTTCGCGAACTCGGGCGGCGAGGAGTTCACCGGGCCGGAGGTGCTGATCGGCTCCGCGGACCTCATGCACCGCAACCTCGACCGCCGCGTCGAGGCGCTGGTCCGCGTCGCCGACCCCGACCAGGTCACCGAGCTCGTCGAGCTCGTCGACGGGTCCGTCGCCGACACCACCTCGTCGTGGCACCTGCGGCCCGACGGGTCGTGGGAGCGGCACGCGCACGCCGAGGACGGCACGCCGCTCGTCGACCTGCAGTCCGCCCTCATCACGCGCCAGCGGCGCCGCCCGGGCCGGTGACCCGGGACCCCCGCACCGCCACGGTCGAGGCCGCCGGCGCGCTCGTCTGGCGCGTGCGCACCGGCCGGCTGCAGGTCGCGCTCGTCCACCGCCCCCGGTACAAGGACTGGTCCTGGCCCAAGGGCAAGCTCGACCGCGGCGAGGTCGTGCCCACCGCCGCGTGGCGCGAGGTCGCCGAGGAGACCGGGCAGGACGTCGTGCTCGGCATCCCGCTGCCGCCCCTGGAGTACCGGCTCTCCGACGGGCGCCGCAAGCACGTGCACTACTGGGCCGCGCAGGTCGCCGGGCGCGAGGACGCCGCCGCGCTGCGCGCCCGGCCGCCCGTGCCGCGCGCGTCGCGCGACGAGATCGACGAGGTGCGGTGGTTCGACGTCGAGGCCGCCGCCGCCCGGCTCACCCGGGCCGCCGACCGCGCGCCGCTCGTCGCGCTCGTCGCCGCGCACGCCAAGGGGCGGCTCGACACGCGCGCGCTCGTCGTCGCCCGGCACGGCAGCGCCCGCAAGCGCCACGCGTGGGACGGGGACGAGGCGTCGCGCCCCCTGACGCCCGGCGGGCGCCGGCAGGCCGCCGCGCTCGTGCCGGTCGTCTCGGCGTTCGGCGCCGCGCGCGTCGTCACCAGCCCCTGGCAGCGCTGCCTGACCACCGCCCAGCCGTACGCCGCGGCCGCCCAGCTCCCGCTCGAGCACCTCGGTGCGCTCACCGAGCACGGGCACCAGGTCGACCCCGACGCGGCGAGCGAGGTCGTCACCGACCTGCTGCACCGCGCGCAGGACGTGCTGCTCTGCACGCACCGGCCCGTGCTGCCGACCGTGGTGGCCACGCTCGCCGCGCACGCCCGCCGCACCGCCCGCGAGGCGCTGCCCTCGTCGGACCCGTACCTCAAGCCCGCGGAGCTGCTGGTCGCGCACGTCGCGCAGCGCGCCGGCGGCCCCCGCGTCGTCGCGGTCGAACGCCACCGTCCCCTGTGACGTGGCGCACGCGGGACGTCTGGTCCGCCCGGTCCGCGTCGCGCGTGGCCTTACGATGGTCGGGCGACGTCGGGCCGCGGTAGCCCCGGGCTCCATCTTCAGCCGCTTCGAGCGGCCGCGCGCCGAGAGGCGCTCCCGGTCCGGCGTCGCACTCACGGCCGACGGCCGTGGGGCCGGCCGCTCCCCCGTGGCCGGGACCACCACCAGGACCGGATCAGGAGAACCCCTGCGGATGGCTCGTCACGCCTGCCACCATGGGGCCACGCCGCGTCGCCCGCGTTTCACGCGAGCGGCCTGGTGCAACTAGCCTGATCCCGACCTGCCGCCCCTCCTCCGGAGCCTGAAGTGCGCCTGCGCCTGACACCGCGCGACACCACGTTCTTCGACCTGTTCGCCGCCTCGGCGCAGCACCTCGTGACCGGTGCGAACCTGCTGGGCGAGATGCTCGGCGCGACCACCGCCGGCCGCAAGGAGCTCGGCAAGCGGATCGCCGAGGCCGAGCACCTCGCCGACGAGGCCACGCACCAGATCATGCGGCGCCTCAACCAGACGTTCGTCACCCCGTTCGACCGCGACGACATCTACCAGCTCGCGTCGAACCTCGACGACTGCATGGACTACATGGACGAGGCCGCGGACCTCATGGTCCTGTACAAGATCGGCGAGCTGCCCGCGCGCGTCGCCGACCAGGTGCAGGTCCTGCAGCGGTCGGCCGAGCTGACCGCCGAGGCCATGCCGCGCCTGCGCTCGATGGACTCGCTGTCCGAGTACTGGGTCGAGGTCAACCGCCTCGAGAACCAGGCGGACAAGTCGTACCGCAAGCTGCTCGCGCAGATGTTCGACGAGATCTCCGACCCGATCCAGCTGATGAAGCTGAAGGAGATCGTGGAGAAGCTCGAGGAGGCGGCCGACGCGTTCGAGAAGGTCGCGAACAGCGTCGAGACCATCGCGCTCAAGGAGTCCTGAGCCGCGGTGGAGGCAGCACTCGTCGTCCTCGTCGTCGCGCTCGCGCTCGGCTTCGACTACACCAACGGTTTCCACGACGCCGCGAACGCGATCGCGACGTCGGTGTCGACGCGGGCGCTGACCCCGCGCATCGCGCTCGTCATGGCCGCGGTGATGAACTTCGTCGGCGCGATGCTCGGCACGACCGTGGCCGAGACCATCGCGACGTCGATCGTCGACCTGCAGGACGCGTCCAGCCACAGCGCCCTGCTCGTCATCGTCTGCGGTCTCATCGGGGCGATCGGCTGGAACCTCATCACGTGGTGGTTCGGCCTGCCCTCGTCGTCGACGCACGCGCTGATCGGCGGCCTCGTCGGCGCCGGCCTGGCCGCGAGCCTCGGCGTCTACTGGGGCGCGGTGTTCGACAAGGTCGTCGTGCCGATGGTCGTCTCGCCGGTCGTCGGCTTCACGCTCGCGTTCTTCCTCATGGTCGGCGTGCTGTGGCTGCTGCGGAACGCGGCGCCCGCGCGCACGATGCGCAGGTTCCGCCTCGCGCAGACCGCGTCCGCCGCCGCCATGGCGCTCGGGCACGGCCTGCAGGACGCGCAGAAGACGATGGGCGTCATCTACCTCGCGCTGCTGACCGTCGGCTGGGCCGACAAGGACGCGGGCATCCCGCTGTGGGTCAAGATCTCCGCCGCGGCCGCGATCTCCGCCGGCACGTACTCGGGCGGCTGGCGCATCATGCGCACCCTCGGCCGCAAGATCATCGAGGTCGACCCGGCGCGCGGGTTCGTCGCGGAGTCGGTCTCCGCGACCGTGCTCTACGTCATGGCGATGGGCCTGCACGCGCCCGTGTCGACCACGCACACGGTGACGTCGGCGATCATGGGCGTCGGCGCGACGAAGCGCGCGTCGGCGGTCCGCTGGGGCGTCGCGAAGAACATCGCGACCGCCTGGATCCTGACGATCCCGGCCGCCGCGGCCGTCGGCGCGGTCTTCACGTTCCTGCTGAGCCCGCTGATCGGCTGACCCCGGCGGTCCGCCTCACTCAAGGCGGTCGACCCGCCAGAGCTGGGCGGCGTGCTCGAGCTCCTCGGCGGTGCGCAGCAGGGCCGACGCACCGAACGTGAGGCGCGCGGCGCCGTGCGGGTCGACGACGTCGAGGTGGTCCGCGTCGAGGGCCGCACCCGCGGTGAGCACGCGGCAGAACGCGCCCGCGCGCTCGAGCGCGACGCCCAGGTCGCCCGTGTAGACCCCGGACAGGACGGCGTCGGCGACGGCGCGCACGTCCTGCGGCCCGGGCGCCTGCGCGACGCCCGCCACCGCGTCGTGCACGGGCACCGCGGCGGTCCCCTGCCGGTACCGGTCGGCGACGGTCTGCGGGTCGCGGCGCACCCACTCGCGCAGCACGTACAGCCGCCACAGCGCCCCGGGGAGCGTCGTCGGCGCGCTGTCGGCCCACAGGGCGGCGACCACGTCGAGCCCCTCGGTCTCGACGAGCGCGACGAGGCGCGCGACGACGTCGGGGTCGGCCGTGGCGCGGCCCTGGTGGACGAGCGCGGCGGCGGTCGTGTGCGCGACCTCGGCGCGCAGCGCGGGGTCGATCTCGCCGGGCAGCGCGTCCGCCGCCTGCGGGTCCAGCATCGCGGGCCGCCGTGGGCGGCGGGGTTCGTCGGCCATCGTCACCTCCGCCCCCAGTCTCCCCGACGACGAACGGTCGCGCGGCCCCGCGCTCGACGTGCAGGGACGCACCGCGCGGGTCAGTGTGGGACTCGGGACGTCGCGGACCGGGCGACGCGGGGGAAGGGGCGCACACCATGTCCACTGGACCGGACGCGGCTCGCGACGACGCGGGCGGCGGGCCGGGCGGCGCAGGGGGTCCCACGGACGCCAGGCGAAGCCCGCACCACAAGAAGGCCGTCGCGCTGGCCGTGGCGGCGGCGGTCGGCGGGTTCCTGTTCGGCTTCGACTCGTCCGTCATCAACGGGGCGATCAAGGCCTTCACGGACGAGTTCGGGCTCGGGGACACGCTCTCGGGGTTCGCGGTCGCGGTCGCCCTGCTGGGCTGCGCGCTCGGCGCGTGGCTGGGCGGCCGCCTGGCGGACCGGTACGGGCGCACGCGCGTGATGTTCATCGGCGCGGTGCTGTTCTTCGCCTCCTCGATCCTGTCCGGCATCGCGTTCGGCGTGTGGGACCTGATCCTGTGGCGGTTCCTGGCCGGTGTCGGCATCGGAATCGCGTCGGTGATCGCGCCCGCGTACATCGCGGAGATCGCGCCGGCGGCGATCCGTGGGCGGCTGGGCTCGCTGCAGCAGCTCGCGATCGTCATCGGCATCTTCGCCGCGCTGCTGTCCGACCAGCTCCTCGCGCTGGCGACGCCCGGGGAGGGCGCGGACGCGTCGGGCGAGCTGTGGCTCGGGCTCGAGGCGTGGCGGTGGATGTTCATCGTGGCCGTGGTGCCCGCGACGGTGTACGGGATCCTGGCGCTGCGCATCCCCGAGTCCCCGCGCTACCTGGTGAGCAAGGGCCGCGAGGAGGAGGCGCTGGCGGTCCTGACGGACGTGCTGGGCACGCGCGAGGAGGCCCGGGACCGGGTCTCGGAGATCCAGCACACGATCCGCTCGGACGAGGCGGCCCCGAAGGCGAGCCTGCGGGGGCCGCGGTTCGGCCTGCTGCCGGTGGTGTGGGTCGGGATCCTGCTGTCGGTGTTCCAGCAGTTCGTCGGGATCAACGTGATCTTCTACTACTCGAACACGCTGTGGCAGGCGGTCGGGTTCGACGAGAGCGACTCGTTCACCATCTCGACGATCACGTCGGTGACGAACGTGGTGGTCACGTTCATCGCGATCGCGCTGGTCGACAAGGTCGGCCGGCGGCCGCTGCTGCTCATCGGCTCGGCGGGCATGGCCGTGTGCCTGGGGGTCATGGCGGTCGCGTTCCTCAACTCCTACGAGGTCCCGGACCCGGAGAACGCGGGCGAGGTGCTCACGCAGCTGCCGGGCGGCTGGGGGACGACGGCGCTCGTCGCGGCGAACGCGTTCGTCGTGTTCTTCGGCGCGACGTGGGGCCCGCTGGTGTGGGTGCTGCTCGGCGAGATGTTCCCGAACCGGATCCGCGCGGCGGCGCTCGGCCTGGCCGCGGCGGCGCAGTGGATCGCGAACTTCCTCATCACGATCTCGTTCCCGCCGCTGCTGGGGACGTTCGGGGCGTCGGTGCCGTACTTCATGTACGCGGCGTTCGCGGTGCTGTCGTTCGTGTTCACGCTCTGGCGGGTGCCGGAGACGAAGGGGGTCGAGCTCGAGGACATGGAGGGCGTCCGGGTCACGCGGGGGTCGCGCGCGCAGCAGGCCTGACGAGCCGCACGGGCGTCGTCCCCGCTCGGGGGCGGCGCCCGCGCGAGTGCGAGCCGTGTTCGAGGTGTGAGCCACGAGACGGCCCGTTTGCTTGCATGCTGCAGGCATTCGGCATATGTTTGCATGCAGCAACCACCAGTGAAGGATCCCGTGACCACCCCCACCACCAGCCCCGAGCTCGCCATGCTCCGCGCCGCGGAGACGTTCTGGCGCACGCTGCGCGACGCGAGCGGACCTCTGATCCGGGGAGCCGACTGCAGCCGCGTGGCCGCCACGCTCATCCGGATGCTCGCCGCCCGCGCCCGCGAGGGCCGGCCCACCCAGGTCGGCGACGTCGCGCACGTCCTGCGCGTCGACACCTCCGTCGCCAGCCGCCAGGTCAGCCAGCTCGTCGACGAGGGCCTCGTCGAGCGCCAGGTCGACACCGACGACCGCCGCGCCCGCACCCTGCACCTCACGCCCGCCGGCGTCGCCCGCGCCCACGAGATCGAGGCGCGGCTCGCCCGGCACACCGCCGAGCTGTTCGCCGACTGGAGCCCCGACGACGTCCGCGTCGCCACCGACGTCCTCGTCCGGCTCAGCGCCACGTTCGACCGCGCCGGCCTGCCGCAGGCCGAGCGCACCCCCGCCTGACACCACCCGACCGACCACCCGCCGACGACGCCGGGCACCCACCCACGACACGCAAGGAAGAACGTGCCCACCCAGGACCCCACCACGCAGCAGACCACCGCTGCCCCCGACACCGCGGGCGCCGCCGCACCGAGCATGACCCGCCGCGAGGTGCTCGAGGCGCTGTCCGGCATCCTGCTCGGGATGTTCGTCTCGATGCTCGCGACGAGCGTCGTGTCCTCCTCGCTCCCCCGCATCATCACCGACCTCGGCGGCACCCAGTCCGCGTTCACCTGGGTCGTCACCGCCACGCTGCTGACCACGACGATCTCCACCCCGATCTGGGGCAAGCTCGCCGACCTCGTCAACCGCAAGCTGCTCGTGCAGCTCGCGCTCGCCGTCACGGTCGTCTCGTCCGCACTCGCGGGCCTCGCGCACAACACCGACATGCTCATCGCCATGCGCGCCCTGCAGGGCATCGGCGCCGGCGGCATGACCGCGCTCGGCACCGTCCTGATCGCCGACATCATCAGCCCGCGCGAGCGCGGCCGGTACATGGGCCTCATGGGCGCGATCATGGGCGTCTCCATGGTCGGCGGCCCGCTGCTCGGCGGGGTCATCACCGACTCGTCGCTCACCTGGCGCGCCAACTTCTTCGTCGGCCTGCCGTTCGCGGTGTTCGCGATCATCGTGCTCCAGCGCACCCTGCACCTGCCCCGCCTGCCGCGCCGCGTCGTGCGCATCGACTACTGGGGCGCCACGCTCATCTCGGTCGGCATCGCGCTGCTCCTGCTCTGGGTGACGTTCGCCGGCAGCTCGTTCGACTGGGCGTCCTGGCAGACCGCCGCGATGGTCGGCGGCTCCGTCGTCGCGCTCGCCGCCGCGCTGTGGGTCGAGTCCCGCGCCGCCGAGCCGATCATCCCGCTGCACCTGTTCCGCAACCGCACGCTCGTCCTCGCGGTCGTCGCGAGCATCGCCGTCGGCATCGCGATGTTCGGCACGTCGGTCTTCCTCAGCCAGTACATGCAGCTGGCCCGCGGCAAGACCCCGACCGTGTCCGGCCTCATGACGATCCCGATGATCGCGGGCGTGCTCGTCGCCTCGACGGTGTCCGGCCAGATCATCTCCAAGACCGGCCGCTACAAGGCCTGGATGGTCGCCGGTGCGGCCGTGCTCACCGGTGGCATCGCCCTCATGGGCACGATCCACTACGACACGAGCTTCGTGCTGGTCAGCGTCTACATGTTCGTGCTCGGCTCGGGCGTCGGCATGCTCATGCAGAACCTCGTGCTCGCCGCGCAGAACACCCTGCACGTCTCCGAGGTGGGCTCCGGCACCTCGACCGTCGCGTTCTTCCGCACGCTCGGCGGCGCGATCGGCGTGTCCGTGCTCGGCGCCGTCCTGTCGAACCGCTCGACCGAGTACATCGTCTCGGGGCTGGCCGACCTCGGCATCGACCCGAGCGCCATGGGCGGCGACGGCACGCTGCCCGACCTGGCGACGCTCCCCGAGCCGGTGCGCGTGGTCGTCGAGCAGTCGTTCGGCGACGCGATCGCCGACCTGTTCCTCCTCGCGGCGCCCGTCGCGCTGATCTCGCTGATCGCGGTGCTGTTCCTCAAGGAGGTGCCGCTCGGTCGCCGCTCGGGCGTCGAGCAGCTCCTCGCCGAGCAGGCCGACGAGCAGACCGACGCGCACGGCGGGACCGCCGCCCGCGCCGCCGTCGCCGAGGTCCTGGAGGACTCCGCCGCGACCGTCGCGCCCGTGACCGACGAGCTCGCCGGCGGCGCCCGGCGCGGCTGACACCACGGCGAAGGGGCGGGTCCCGCACGGGGCCCGCCCCTTCGCCGTCGGCGTCAGCGGGTCAGGTGACGCGGACCTTGACCGTCGGCGACGTGCGCGACGTGAGGAACGGCGCGGCCGCCGACGACGGCGTGTACGCCGCGCGCACGTCGTACGTGCCCTTCTTCTGGGCGGGCATCGTCACCGAGATGCGCCCCTGGTGCGACGCCTTGAGGGTCACGTTCTTGGTGGCGGACCCGACGCGGACCTTGACCGTGCCCAGCGGAGCAGAGGTGACGCCGCTCGCGGTCACCTTGACCACGACCTGCACCTTCTTCCCCGCCTTGGTGCCGGACGGCACCCAGACCGTCACCGTCGGTCGGACCTTGGGGACCGTCACCGCGGCGGTGGTCGCGCTCGTGCGCGTGTACCCCTGCGGACCGCGGGCGGTCACCCGGACCGACAGCTTCCGGCCCAGGTCGGACTTCAGGACGGTGTAGGAGTTGGCGGTCGCGCCGGAGATCGGCTGTCCGTCACGCAACCACTGCACGCTGATCGAGGCCGGCTTGGGGTCCCACGCCCCGCGGTCGACCCACAGCTTCCTGCCCAGCGCGGGCGTCCCCGTGATCGAGGGCCGGGTGGTCGACTTCGTCGCCAAGGGGATGACGATGTCGCGCACCTGGTTCGGCCGGGCGCGCTTGGCCTTCGCCGGGTCGGTGGTCAGCGCGCTGTCGTTGCCCGTCCAGAACCCGCGACCGAACCGCTTGCGGTTCTCGTCGACGTGGGCGTTCGGCTCGAACCAGACCAGGTGCTCCTCACCGGGCGTCAACGCCGGGAACCGGAACCTCGCGTCCGTCCAGGGGACGTACGCGTCGGTGACGACCCACGCCCCCGTCGCCGCGTCCCGGCTGTAGAGGTTCACGTGCGGCGCGTCGTCGTCCCAGTTGGAGTCGAACGCGAAGCCTCGGGGCGCGACCACGGTGCCGCGCACCCCGGGGCTCAGCTCCAGCGGGACGTCGACGGTCGCGGGCGGGCGGAACTTCGCGGCTCGGGCGAAGGCCGCCTTGCGCTCGGCGGTCGTGCTCCCGGTCGGGATCAGCGTCCCGTCCGGCCCGACGAAGCCGGTCAGGACCTCGTCGTCCAGGTGCTCCACCTTGAGCGCGTACTCCCGGCCGACGCTCAGGTCAGGAAGCTGGAACGCGCCACCGGCGTCGTCGATGTACTCGTCGTCGTGGTCGTAGCCGTCGTCCGACACCACCGCGCTGACCTTGAGCCGGTGGGGGTCGAACATCCCGAGCGGCATCCGGAGCGTCCCGGAGATCGTCCCGCGACGGTGGGTCGTGATGACGACCCCGGACGTGGGTGCCGTGATCGTCGTCGCCTTGGCCGACCAGTTCTCGACGAGGCCGGACGCGGAGAGCCAGCCGTCGAACAGCACGTCGTTGAAGTCGACGAGCTCCAGGGTGAGCGTCTGACCGGAGACGAACCCCCCGGCGGTGAAGCGCATCGTGGAGCGGTCGATCTCCGCCAACGACGACAGCCCGCCGTACCGCGCACGCAGCTCGAGGCGGCCGTCGGCGGGGTACCCGGCGGGGATGTCGAGCCGGCCGGTGACCTGCACCCCGAGCTCCGGCCGCAGCTCGACCCCGCTCGTCTCGCGGTACACGGTGACCGCCGTGGTGAGCGACGGCGCGACCTTCCCGCCCTCGGTGAGGTACCCGCGCACCAGCCGCTGCTGCGGGTCGCCGAGGAGCAGGTAGTACCGGTCGAGCGTGCTGGGCTCGCTCGACGAGATCGGTGAGTACAGGAGGCTGAACGTCCCGTCCGCGCGCACGGTCGCGTACGGGCTGCCGAACAGCGTCTCGCCGGCCGTCCCCGACGTGCGGGAGTAGCGCGGCTCGATCCTCGGCGGCCGCAGCGGGTCGTACGTGTACCCGGCCGGGAAGACGACGCGACCCGTGATGTTCAGGGGTGGCGGCGCGGCGTCGGCGGGCGCCGCGAGGCCCACGACCGCCAGGGCGGCGACGACGAGGAGCGCCCAGGCACGGGCTCGGGTTCGGGTGACTGCGGCGTGGCGCACGGGCGACCTCTCGTCGGGGCTCGTGTCGGACGGGCGGAGCAGGGGCGGGCGCGGGTCGCGACCCGGGTCAGGTGATCCGCACGCGGAGCGTCGGGGAGGTCCGCGAGGTCAGGTACGGCGCAGCCGAGGACGACGGCGTGTACGCCGCCCGGACGTCGTAGGTGCCCTTCTTCTGCGCGGGCATCGTGACGGTGACGCGCCCCTTGTCCGCTGCCTTGAGCGTGACCGTCTTCGTGGACAGCCCCACGCGCACCTTCACGGTCCCGAGCGGCGCGGAGGTCACGCTCGACGCGACCACCTTGACCGCGACCTGGACCTTCTTGCCCGCCTTGATGCCGGAGGGCACCCAGACGGTCACGACGGGCTTGATCTTCGGCACCGCGGCCGTGCGCGCCGACGTGGCGGACGCCGGTGAGTACCCCGACGGCCCCTTGGCCGTCTCCCGCACCGAGATCCGCTTGCCGATGTCGGCCTTCGTCACCACGTAGGACGACGCCGTCGCCCCCGGGATCGCGGCACCGTCGCGCAGCCACTGCACGCTCGTCGTCGACGACGGCGACGGCGACCACGAGCCCCGCTTGGCCCACAGCTTCTTGCCCAGCGCCGCGGTGCCCGAGACGGACGGCTTCGTCGTGCTCCGGACCGGCAGCGGGATCACGAGGTTCCGCGACCGGTTCGGCACGACCGGCTTCGCCTTCGTGATGTCGGTGGTCAGCGCGCTGGAGTTCCCGGTCCAGTACCCGCGCCCGTACCTCTCGCGGCCGGACACGCGGTCGGCGTAGGCGTCGAACCACATCAGGTACTCGCGCCCCTCGACCAGGTCGGGGAACGCGAAGCTCCCCTTCGCGTCGGTGTACGCCTTCCACTGCTCGGACCACTCGCCCCGGCTGTTGCGGGCGAGGAGCACGACCGCCGGCGCGTCGCTCCCTGTCGTGGGGAGGGTGGCCCCGGGCGGCACGGTGATGCGCCCGCGCAGTCCGAGGCTCTCGGGCACGGGGAAGACCAGGCCCGACGCGGAGGGCCGGATCTTGCGCGCCTTGCGGAAGGCGGCGGCGTACTCGGCGTCGGTGTGGCCGGCCGGCACGAACGTGCCGTCGGGGCCGAGGAAGCCCGGCTGCAGCTCGCCGGACGGGCTGTCCACCGCGAGGGCGTACTCACGACCCGTGCTCAGCGTGCTGAACCTGAAGGTCCTGTCGTCCTCGATCCACCCGTAGCCCTCGTTGTCACCCTGCTCGTTGACGACCGCCTCCAGGTAGAGCCGGTCGTCCCACTCCGGGAACGTCGCGGGCAGCTCGAGCCGGCCGGAGATCGACCCGCTCAGGTGCGTCGTGATGACCACCCCGCTCGCGGGCGCCACGAACTGCTGCGCCGGCCCGCCGCCGACGAGCCCGTCGACGGCGACCACCCCGTCGTAGAGCGGACCGAAGAACTCGCTGAACCGGAGGGTGAGCACCTGGCCGGGCGTGAGGCCGCCGAGCACGAACGTGCGGGTGGCGAGGTCGGTCGCCGCCTCGTGGGTCTCCCGCCCGTAGCTGGGCGTGGAGCCGTAGGACGCCTCGAGCTCCAGGCTCGAGGGCTCGTACCCCTGGGGCACGGCGAACCTTCCCGTGATCTGCACACCGATCGTGGGGCGCAGCACGAGACCCGTGGCCTGGGCGGAGATCTTCGTGCCACCCGTGTGCTCCGGCGCGATCGTCCCGCCCTCGGCGAGGTACCCGCGGATCAGCCGCTGCTGCTGCGGGTCCTCGAGCCGGACCTTGAAGCTCGTCGCCGCGTGCTCGTTGTCACGCGTCGTCCGGTGCGTGTAGGTGAAGGTCCCGTCGGCCCGCACCGTCGCCTTCGGGGTGCCCCAGAAGCGCCCGACGAGGTTCCCGGAGACGTAGAGCACCTCGATCGTCGGCGGCCGGTTCGCGTCGTAGGTGTAGCCCGTGGGGAAGACCACGCGGCCGGAGACGCTCAGGTCCGTCGCGGCGGTCGCGGGCGCCGCGAGGCCGACGACGCCGATCAGCGCGGCCAGCACCGCTGCGGCGATCAACCGGGCTCGTGACCTGGGACTTTCGGACCTGCGGAGCACGCGGACACCCTTCGTCGTGAGGCGGAATGTCCGAACTGTACCGATTTTGGGCTTGCCTCGGGACCGGTTTCAGAGGTTGGACGGCGCCGTCACACGAAGGGGTGGGGCATGACGAGAGAGGGGTGGGTCCGGACGGACCCACCCCGTGCTCGGCGCGGCTCAGACGCGGGCGCGCTCCGCGGGCGCGGGCTGCGTCGCCCACGCGGAGGACAGGTCGCGGTTGAGGCGGCCGAGCTGCGCGGTGAGCTGCGAGATCTGCTCGGGCGCCCAGTCCTCGAGCGCGCGGGCCAGGAAGTCCCGCCGCGCCGACTGCGCCGCCGCCAAGCGCGTCGACCCCTCGGGGGTGAGCGCGAGGAGCTGACCGCGGAAGTCGTCCGGGTCGGGCGAGCGGGTGATGAGGCCGAGCGCGCCGAGCCGCGCGAGCTGGCGCGACATCGTGCCGCGGCCGACCCCGATGTAGGCCGCGAGGTCGCTCGCCCGGACCCCCGGGGTCCGCTCGATGAGGGCCAGGAGCTCGTACGCCGACGGCTCCAGCTCGGGGTGCACCCGGCGCGCCATCGCGGTCGACGAGGCGGTGGCGCGGCGCAGGAACAGGCCGAGCTCGCGCTCGAGCTGCTGCAGGTCGTCGTCCATCACGCGCTCATCTTGGCCCGTCGACGGGTCCCGTGGGAACGATTTCACGAAGTTCGCCACCTTCTGCACCGATGAACATTCCGAGACGAGCGGGTCGATCCGGTCCTCATGGGGAGGAACGGGACCTCGTCGGGCGCGCCGGGCCGCGGCCTCAGCGGGACCAGGTGGCGCGCTGGCGCGCGAGGTGGGCGACGGCCGCGACCCGGTCCGGCTCGAGGACCACGTCGAGCTCGCGGACGGTGCGCGCCAGGTCGGACCGGTGCACGACGACCGTCCCGCTCGGGTCCTCCCCGTGGACCTCCAGGGGGCCACGCACCACGACGACGCCGCGCACGGTGATGTCGGCGCAGCCGGCCCGCAGCAGCAGGCCCTGCACGCGCGCGGCCTCCATGCGGGCGGCGTGCATGTGGACGACGGGCGTGCCGGCGACCGTCATGCGTCGCCCGGTGACGACGACCTTCTCGCCCGCGCCGCCGCGCTCGGCGACCGTGAAGATCCCGCCCGGCCCGACGAGCAGGTGCTCGACGACCGTGCCCTGCCGGCCCAGCGGCACGTCGTGCACGACGTGCCAGCCCTCGGCGTACAGCCGCTCGAGGCGCGTGCGCAGCGGTGCGCCGCGCTCGTTGCGGGGGGTGTCCGTCGAGCCGAGCCACGCGTGCAGCGCGGAGCGCTCGGGCTCCCCGAACGGCTGGCGCGGCAGCGGCAGCGTGATCTCGTTGCCGTCGCCGCGCAGGAACTCCTGCGCCGCGCGGCGCAGGCCCTCCTCGAGCTCGGGCTCCTCGACGACGACCTCGCCGGACTGCAGGTCGATCGAGCCGACGCGGGCGCCGGTCTCGTGCGTCACGAACAGCCGGTCGGCACCGTACCGCCGCCAGCGTCGCACCGTGAGCACCTCGTCCACGGGGGCATTATCGGCGTCCGGACGGCCCGGCTTCAGCCCGTCTCGCAGGTTCGTCCCCCGAGTCGACCGATCGGGTCAGACGCGTCGTCCGCTCGGGGTGCCGCGGGGCCACGTCCGGGTCCCCGGCACCCCGGGCGCACCCTCCGGGCGTCAGGCCGGGTCGAGCGGCTCGAACGTCAGGCTCACCGAGTTCATGCAGAACCGGTCGCCCGTCGGGGTCTGCGGCGCGTCGTCGAAGACGTGCCCCAGGTGCGACCCGCAGCGCGCGCACCGCACCTCGGTGCGGACCATCCCGTGGGACCGGTCCTCCAGCAGCTCGACCGCCTCACCCGCCAACGGGGTGAAGAAGCTCGGCCAGCCGCAGTGGGAGTCGAACTTCGCGTCCGACGAGAACAGCTCGACCGAGCAGGCGCGGCAGCGGTAGACGCCGCGCCGGTGCTCGTCGAGCAGCGCGCCCGTCCACGGGCGCTCCGTGCCGGCCCGGCGCAGCACCTCGAACTCCTGCGGCTGCAGCTCGAGCGCCCACTGCTCGTCCGTCTTCGTGACCTCGTACGTCACGTGCCCACCTCCTCGTCGTACCGGCGACCTCGCCCCGGCGGCGCGTCGACGCGCGTCGACACCCCTGCGAACACCGTCGCACCCGCGGGCGTTCCCTCGCGCGTCGACCCGGACGGTGCTCGCCCGCGGGGCCGACACGGCCTAACCTCCCCCAAGACGGACCGTCCGGACCCTCCGGGCGGGCCGGACGCCCCGGGCACGGCGGAGGGAGGCACCGTGGCGCGACCCGCCGCGCGGCGACGCTGGTCGCTGACGCGCTACTTCGGCGTGGTCAGCCTCGTCGCCATGACCGCCCTCGGTGTCGCGCTGGTGTGGATGACGGGCCGCGTCATGCAGGAGCAGTCGGTGCGGGACGGCACGCAGTCGGCGACGTCGGTGCGGTCGTACGCGGTCGCCCCGCTCCAGGCCGACGCGTTCGAGCTCGCCCTGCTGACGGACGCGCAGCGCAGCTCGATCACGAACGCGACCGAGCTGTTCGGCGCGCGCCTGGTGGAGCTGCGGGTGTGGAGCGGCGCCGGCGCGCTGATGTACAGCTCGTCGGACGCCCCCGTCGCGTTCCCGGACACCGAGCGGCTCGCGGGGGTCCTGGACGACGGCGAGCCGGACGCGCGCGTGCTGGACGACGTCCGGCTGGACGACGCCGGCACGGCGACGGTCCGCGAGGTGCTGGACGTGTACGTCCCGGTGCGGGCGTCGGACGCGCTCGGGCTGGCGGGCACGGCGATCGGCTCGCCGCTGCCCACGCCCCCGCCCGGCACGGCGGAGGGCACGGGGCCGGTCATCGGGGCCGTCGAGGTGCTGCTCGACCACACCGACGCGGTCGCGGCGCTCGCGCAGGCCCGCGGGACGGTGACGCTGGTCGTCGCGGGCGGGCTCGTCGCGCTGTGGGTGCTGCTGTTCCGCACGGTGCACGCGACGTCCAAGCGCCTGCAGGCGTCCGCGATGGAGAACGCACGCCTGGCGCTGCTGGACTCCCTCACGGGCCTGCCGAACCGGCGCCTGCTGGCGGACCGGATGCGCCGCGACGTGGCGGACGCGCTGGAGAACGGCGGGCGGGTCGGGCTCGTGCTGCTCGACATCGACCGGTTCAAGGACATCAACGACTCCTTGGGCCACGACCACGGCGACGAGCTGCTCGAACAGGTCGCGGAGCGGCTGCGCGGCGCGCTGCGCGACGAGGACGTGGTCGCCCGGCTCGGCGGCGACGAGTTCGCGGTCCTGCTGCCGGACGTGCGCACGGTCGCGAACGCCGAGCGCCTCGCGCGGCGCGTGCGCCAGCTGTTCATCCCGCCGTTCCAGCTCGGCGAGATGTCGCTGCACGTCGAGACGTCGGTCGGCGTCGCGTGCATCCCCGACCACGCGAGCGACGCGTCGTCCCTCATGCGCACCGCGGACGTCGCGATGTACTCCGCGAAGCACCACCGCACGGGCGTCGCCGTGTACGCCCCCGACGAGGACCACTCCTCGCCGCAGCGGCTCGTGCTGCTGGGCGACCTGCACCAGGCGATCGACGCGCCCGTCGGCGAGTCCGAGCTCGTCATGCACTACCAGCCGAAGATCGCGCTCGACACCGGCCGGGCCGTCGGCTACGAGGCGCTCATGCGCTGGGACCACCCGACGCGCGGGCTGCTGCTGCCGGGCTCGTTCATCCCGCTCGCGGAGCAGTCCGGGCTCATCCACGACCTCACGCGGTTCGCGCTGACCAGCGCGATCACGCAGCTCGCCCGGTGGCGGGCGACCGGCAGCCCGCTGCCCGTGGCGGTGAACCTGTCCGCGCACGACGTCACGACGACCGCCGTGGTCGACGTCATCGAGGAGCTGCTGGCGGAGCACGACGTGCCGGCGGAGCTGCTCGAGGTGGAGATCACCGAGACCGCGCTCGTCGCCGACCCGTCGCGGATCGTGCCGGTGCTCGAGCGGCCCCGGCGGGGCGGGGGGGCGGGGGGGGGTCGGGGGGCACGCCGCGACCGCCGACTTCGGCATCGGGAACACGTCGATCTCGCAGCTGCGCGCCCTGCCGGTCGGCGAGCTGAAGATCGACCGGCTGTTCGTCGCGGACCTGCGGGACGACGACGGCGAGGGCGAGCGGTCCGAGGTCGTCGTGCAGGCGATGGTCGACCTCGCGCACTCGTTCGGGCTGCGCGTGGTCGCCGAGGGCGTCGAGGACGAGCGGACCGCGGCGACGCTGCGCCGGCTCGGGGTGGACCGCGCGCAGGGCTTCCTCTACTCCCCCGCCGTGCCCCCGGGGGACGTCCCGCCGCCGGTCCGCACGCCGACCCGCGACACGCTCGGGACGCGCGTCCCCGACGCCCGGGGGGCGTGAGAGCATCCCGGGTGAAGTCGGGACAGAACGCTCAAGTCGGGGGCGGTCGTGGCCGATGCACCGAGAAGCCGAGGTGTCAGCCCACCGGACCGAGGGGGAAACCGCACGATGATGGACGACCTGATCGAGGAGATGGTCAACCCGGCGCCGGCGCAGGCCGACAAGGCCCGGCGACGCCGCCTGTGGGCGACCGTCTCGATCCTGGGGCTCGCCGCCCTGGGCATCACGTCGCTCACCACGTCCGCGCTGTTCACCGACAAGGAGACGACGAGCGACGCGATCAGCACGGGCCGCGTGAACCTCGAGGTCGGGCAGCTCGCGTTCACGGTCCCGGTGGACAACATGCTCCCGGGCGCGTCCGTCGTCGCGCCCGTCACGGTGAGCAACGGGGGCTCGCTGCGCTACCAGTACGCGATCAGCTACCGCGCCGACGACCGCGCGGGTGACGCCACGGCGCTCTCGACGGCGCTGCGGGTCAGCATCCACGCGACGTCGACGTGCACGCTCGCGTCGACGTCGACCGCGACGAACCGGATCGGCCAGAGCGGTCCGCCCGGGACGTTCGGGCTCGCGACGAGCGACACCGCGATCGTCGGGACGCCCGGCGTCGACGAGGCGACCGGCAACCGGCACCTCAACGCGGCGTCGAGCGAGGACCTGTGCGTCCGCATCGACTTCGACGAGGCGGCCGGCAACGAGTACCAGGACACGTCGGCGACGCTCGAGCTGACGTTCGACGCACGCCAGATCACGTTCGACCCGGCGGACCCCGACGAGTCCGGCGCCTGACAGGGCGATGCCTCGGCCCCCGCGTCACCCGATCGAGATCGACCGCCGGGCACCCCGGCCGGTCCGTGTGGAGCCCGCCCGGCGGCGGCCCCGCCGGTGGGTGCTCACGTCGGTCGCGCTGTGGCTGGTCGTCGCGACCGGGACGCTCGCGTTCGCGGCGTCGCTCGCGGTCCCGCTGTGGTTCCAGGCGCGCGACCAGCGGCTGCTGATCGTCACGTCCGGCTCGATGGCGCCCGTGTTCGACGCGGGCGACGCGGTCGTCATGCGCAAGGTCGACGACCCGTCGCAGCTCAAGGTCGGCCAGATCATCTCGTTCTGGCCGCTGGGCTCGGAGCAGCTCGTGACGCACCGCGTGGTCGACCTCGTGAACCTGCCGACGCTCGTGCAGGACGAGGACACCGGCGAGGCGCTCGAGGTCCGCGACCCCGTCAGCCGTGAGGTCGTGACCAGCCCGTACGTCATCACGAAGGGCGACGCGAACACCGAGCGGGACCCGAACGCGACCCCGATCACGCGGGTGCGCGGCATCGTGCTCGACGTGCACCCCGGGTGGGGCTGGGTGCTGGAGTGGGCGGGGTCCGCGGTCGGCCGCGCGGTCATGCTGGTGCCGCCCCTGCTCGCGCTCGGGACGCTCGAGCTGCTGTCCGTGCGCGAGGGGCGCCGCACGGCGCCGCGCACCACCCCGCCCGACGAGAGGTACCTCGATGCGGTCCTCCACGGGTGAGCCGGCCCGCGCGGGTTTCCTCGCGGCCGACCGCGGGACGCTCGTGCGGCTCGTCGTGACGCTGCTGATCGGCGCGGGCGCGCTCGTCGGACCGCACCTGACGCCCACGTCCGCGCAGTTCACGGACACGGTGCGCGTGCCGGCGACGGTCGGGACCGCGCCGACGTTCGCACCGGACGACGAGGCCCCCTGACGTCAGTCGGCGGTCGTCGGCGGCTGCGCAGGGAGGCGGACCGTCATCGTGGTGCCCTCCCCCAGGGCGCTGGACACCTCGAGCGTGCCGCCGTGCGCGTCGACCACGGCTTTCGCGATCGACAGCCCGAGGCCGACCCCGGGGACCGAGCCGCGCTGGGCGGCCGCCGACCGGAAGAACCGCTCGGTGAGGTGCGCGATCTCGTCGGGAGCGATGCCGACGCCGGAGTCGCTGACCTCGAGGACGGCGCCGGCGCGCCCGGAGTCGTCGAGCGGCCCGGGTTCGACCGAGACGACGACCGTCCCGCCCCGGGGCGTGAACTTCAGCGCGTTCGTCACGAGGTTGTCGAGGACCTGCGCGACGCGGGTCGCGTCGGCGACGACGGGCGTGGGCGCGACCTGCTCGACGAGCGTGATGTCCGCGGTGCGGGCCGCGTGCGCGGCGGACGCGACCGACGCGTGCACGACGTCGGCGAGGTCGACCGGGGCGGGGCTGACCTGGAACATGCCGGCCTCGACCTGCGCGGTGAGCAGCAGGTCGCTGACGAGCCGGAGCTGGCGGCGCGCGTTGCGCTCGATGATCGTGAGGTAGCCGCGCTGCGCGTCGGTCAGCGGGTCGTCGCCGTCGCGCAGCAGCTCGAGGTAGCCGAGGGCCGCGGTGAGCGGGGTGCGCAGCTCGTGGCTGACGAGGCTGACGAACTGGTCCTTGAACGCGGCGGCCTCGCGCTCGGCGGTGACGTCGGTGGCGACGACGACGTACCCGTCGCTGGTCCCGTCGGACTCGACACGGCGGGTGACGGCGAGGCGGACGGTGCGGCGCTCGCCGTCGCGGCGCACCCACGTCCAGTCCCGCACGTGCGAGCCGGTGCCCTGCGCGGGCTGGACGACGAGGTCGAGGAGCTGCCGCTCGGCCTCCTCACCGGCACCGGGCAGGTCGTGCCCGCGCACCTCGCGGTAGCGCTCGCGCAGCTCGTCGGGATCGTGGAACGCGAGGAGGCGCAGCCGCCCGACGGCGTGGCCCTGCGCGTGCCCGAGCAGCCGCTCGGCGCCCGCGTTGAACACCTGCACGAGGCCCGCGCCGTCGGTCGCGATGATCGCCTGCTCGGTGGCGGAGTCGATCACGGCGACCATCTGGTCGAGCGCGGACCGGCGGGCGGCCGCGACGCGGGCGATCACCTCGGCGTCGGTGCGCACGAGCTCGAGCAGCTCGTCCTGCTGCACGCGCAGCCGGTCGAGCGCGGTGTTGCGCGCCCGCAGCCGCTGGGTGGCCTCGTGCGTGACGAGGGCGAGCACGAACGCGACGAACGCGACCATGCCGGCGCGCGCGACGGTGAGCCGGCTGAAGGTGCCGGGGTCGATCGCCGCGGGCGTGGACACGACGAGCACGACGCCGACGACGGCGATGACGACGCCGCGGCGGCCGCGCTGGGCGGCGAGCGGCAGCACGGGGACGAACACGAGCGCGCCGAGCAGCGACGCGGAGCCGCCGGTGCCCGCGCGCAGGAGGGCGACGGTGGCGAAGGACGCGACGGGCAGCACGTCGGCGACCCACTCGGGCCACCGGCTCCAGGGCAGTGCGACGGCGGCGACGAGCACGGCGGCCTCGACGACCGCGGACGCGAGGACGAGCGCCGGGTCGGTGACGATCTCGCCCACGCCGACGAGCACGAGCACGCCGACGACGTAGGCGACGGCGAACGGCAGGTGGCGCTCGAGGATCCCGGCCTCGGGCCCGGTGAGCCGCGACACCCATACCGCGGGCGTCGCGCCACCGCGACGCGGCGCGGCGTCGTCCTCGACGCGTACGTCGGCCCCGATGCCGGCCACCGGCACCTCCTTCGTCCTGATGTCGTTATGGGAGCACCTGCGCGACGGGGCGGCAATCCTCCCGGGAGACTGGGGCACGGGTCACAGGAGCAGGTCGGGCGAAGCGGGACGAGCCGTCCGGTGGCGCCGTCCGACGGCTCGGCGCGGGTGCGTCGGCGCACGGGAGGCACGGTGCGGTGGCGGAGGATGGAATACGACGACGAGGCCCCGGGTTGAGCGAGCAGTACATGCAAACGCATGAATTTCGCGGCCCCGGCCGCACCGGACCAGGAACGAGGCGAGCCGCCATGCAGTTCGGCATCTTCTCCGTCGGCGACGTGACGACCGACCCCACCACCGGCCGCACGCCGGACGACACCGAGCGCGTGCGGGCCATGCTCACCATCGCCAAGCACGCCGACGAGGCCGGCCTCGACGTCTTCGCGACCGGCGAGCACCACAACCCGCCGTTCGTCCCGTCCTCCCCCACGACGATGCTCGGGTACCTCGCCGGGGTCACGAAGCAGATCACGCTGTCCACCGCGACCACCCTCATCACCACCAACGACCCGGTCCGCCTGGCCGAGGAGTACGCGATGCTCCAGGTCATCGCCGACGGCCGCATGGACCTCATGCTCGGCCGCGGCAACACCGGGCCCGTCTACCCCTGGTTCGGCCAGGACATCCGCCAGGGCATCCCGCTCGCGATCGAGAACTACGCGCTGCTGCGCCGCCTGTGGACCGAGGACGTCGTCGACTGGTCCGGCAAGTTCCGCACCCCGCTGCAGGGGTTCACCTCGACCCCGCGCCCGCTCGACGGCGTCCCGCCGTTCGTCTGGCACGGCTCGATCCGCTCCCCCGAGATCGCCGAGCAGGCCGCCTACTACGGCGACGGGTTCCTGCACAACGCGATCTTCTGGCCCATGGAGCACACCGCGGCGATGGTGAACTTCTACCGCCAGCGGTACGAGCACCACGGGCACGGCTCGGCCGACCAGGCGATCGTCGGGCTCGGCGGGCAGGTGTTCATGCGCAAGGAGTCGCAGAAGGCGTGGGACGAGTTCCGGCCCTACTTCGACGACGCGCCCGTCTACGGGCACGGCCCGTCCATGGAGGACTTCACGCGCGAGACCCCGCTGACCGTCGGCTCGCCGCAGCAGGTGATCGACCGGTACGGCGCGTTCTGGGAGCAGGTCGGCCACTACCAGCGCCAGCTCTTCCTCATGGACCACGCCGGCCTGCCGCTCAAGACCGTCCTCGAGCAGATCGACCTCCTCGCCGAGGAGGTCGTGCCCGTGCTGCGCCGCGAGGCCGAGGCCCGCCGCCCCGCGCACGTGCCCGCCGGCCCGCCGAGCCATGCCGAGCGCGTGGCCGCCGCGCGCGCCGCGGGCGAGGCACCCGCCCGCAGCATCGCCGGCACGGACCGGTGGACCGGCCGCACCGCCGAGGACGACCTGGCCGCCGCCGAGACCGTCACGCAGGCCACCACCGAGGGGCGGTGACACCATGGCCCAGCACCCCACCGCAGGAGGCGCCGTGCCGCAGACCCGCTCGCTCGTCGTGCTGTCCGCCGGCGTGAGCCAGCCGTCCTCGACCCGGCTGCTCGCCGACCGGCTCGCCGCCGCGACCGTCGAGGAGCTCACCGCGCGCGGCATCCGCACCGAGGTCACGACGGTCGAGCTGCGCGACCTCGCGCACGAGGTCGTCAACATGACGTTCACCGGGTACGCGTCCGGCCCGCTCGCCGCCGCGGTCGAGGCCCTCGGCGGCGCCGACGGCGTCATCGCCGTCACGCCCGTCTACACCGCGTCCTACGCCGGGCTGTTCAAGTCGTTCGTCGACGTGCTCGACAAGGACCTGCTCGCCGGCATGCCCGTGCTGCTCGGCGCGACCGGCGGCACCGGCCGGCACTCCCTGGTGCTGGAGTACGCGCTGCGACCCCTGTTCGGGTACCTGCACGCGGACGTCGTCGGCACCGGCGTGTTCGCCGCGACCGACGACTGGTCCGACGGGGGCGGCGACGACGTCAAGCCGCTGCCGGAGCGCATCCGCCGCGCGGGGCGCGAGCTCGCCGAGACCGTCGCCGACCGCGAGCCGTCGCGGCCCGCGGGGCTGTTCGACGCGGTCCCGAGCTTCGAGGACCTCCTGGGGCACTGACGCGGCGCGGCCCAAGGGGGACCGCGCCGCGTCGGCGACCCGTCAGCGGTTCGTCGTCGAGAAGTGCTGGTAGTCGACCGGGGTCGTCCAGTACCCGCCCCAGTACCAGCCCTCCGCCGCGAACGCGCGCACGACCGCGTCGTCGGCCAGGATCACCCCGGGCGCGGGCGTGCGGTCGAGGAACGCGCGCCCGGCGTCGGGCGCGACGAACGACCCGCTGACGTACGGGTTCTCGACCGGGTTGACGTCGATGGCGCGGCCGTACGAGTGCTGCGACCAGCCGGTGCCGCCGGTGACCGCACGGCAGTTGAACGCCGACGTGTTGTCGGCGTCCATCGACGCGTCGTCGTCGGCGCCGAAGTCGTCCACCAGCCGCATCGACCGGATCGGGTACCCGAGCCGGTACAGCTCCCGGAACACCCGCACGAGGCCCTCGGCGACCTCCTCGTGCACGACGAGCTCGCCGTCGCGCACGTGGCCCTCGAAGTCCACGTAGCGCAGCCGCAGGTAGCGCAGCTCCTCCAACGGGACGGGGCAGCCCTCCCGCCACGACGGCTGCATGCGCTCCGCGAGCCGGGCGTCGATGCGGTGCACGCTCCCCCGGAACGGCGGCCGGTGCGGCGGGCGCGGCTTCGGGTGCGTGTGCGTCGGACCCGGCTTCGGGTGCGTGTGCGTCGGGCGCGGCTTCGGGTGCGCGTGGGACGGACGCGGCTTCGGGTCCGGACGCGTGGTCGGCGGCGCGACGGGCGGTGACCCGGGGCCGTCGGGCGTCGGCGCCTCCGGCAGCGCCGCAGCGGCGACCCGGGCGGACCCCGGCGACGACGCGGTGCGGGCCGCCTGCGGTGCGCAGCCGACGAGAGTCGTGGCGAGCACCCCCGCGAGGAGGGCCGCGAGAGGGGCCGGGACGACGACCGCCCCGGTCCTGTGGAGGGTCCGGGGCGGTCGCGACGTGCTCATGTCACCGGCCTGTCACTGCGCGGTGAGCGTGAACGCCGTGCCGGTGTCGGTCGCCTCGACGTCCAGCCGGGACGACGCGAGCGTCGCGGAGGTCCGCTCGTCGACGTAGACGCGGGCGCTGCCCGCCTCGACGGTCTCGTCGCCGGGCGCGGGGCCCGCGACGAGCGCGAGGTCGAACGCGCCGGTGTCCTGCTCCTCGATCCGCAGGCCACCCGACTCGGCGGGCAGGCCCGACCGCTCGGTGAGGGCCTCGACGGCGGAGCGGGCGTTGTCGGTCAGGGTGAGCACGAGTGCTCCTCTCGGTCGCCTGGGGACGGCCCGCCGCAGGGCCACGAGGGGCCCCGGAGGACGGCGGCCCGCCTTCGGTCGTCCCCCACCGTGTCCAGATCGTCCCTCCCCTCGCAACCGGAGCGTCCGGTGGGCGAGACGCGTTCAGCGCAGCGCGACGAGCTCCCGCGTCCCCGGGTCGGGCGCCCGCACACCCCACAGCCGCCCCTCGTACGCGAGCACCCAGTCGATGCCGCGCGGCAGCCCGACCCGGCCCTGGTCCTCGCCGTCGAAGCCCAGCGCGTCGACCCGCATCCAGCCGCCGGCGGAGTCGTCGACCGCCGAGACGACGAGCAGGCGGCGACCGTCGGTGGCGACGGCGAACACGTCGGAACCGGCCGACTCGCGGGACCAGCGCAGGGTCCCGTCCCGCCCGTCGAGCGCCAGCACGTCGTCGCCGCCCCACGCGTACACCGTCCCCCGCACGACCATCGCGCCGAGGACGCTCGGGGCCCCGTACCCCGGCGGCGACTCCCCCAGCACGCTGTCCGGCGCCGACCACACCGCCTCGCCCGTGGCCACCGACCACAGCGTGAGGGTCCGGTGGTCGGTGAGCACGACGTCGCCGAGGCTGCCGTCGTCGACCGACCCGAGCATCGGCATCCCGTCGACGGTGACGACGGCCTCGCCGTCGCGCACGATCGTCGAGCGCAGGGTCGTGCCCGTGGTCGTCATGAGGCCCAGGACCTCGCCCTCGCCCGCGTAGCCGCCGTCGTACGTCCCGGGCAGGAGGTCGCCGTCGGCGGTGAGGGCCCCCACCTGCGGACCCAGCGACGTGGTCACGAGCACGACGCCGCCCACGGACGACAGGCCGAACGGCCCGGAGGCGCCCTCGGGCTCGTCGTCGGCGCGCAGGGTCCGCTCCCAGGCGGTTCGCCACGCCGCGGCGTCGGTCTCGGCCTCGACGTCGGCCAGGCGGTGACCCCGCACGACCGCCGTGCCCTCGCCGCCCTGGACGGTCACGAGCACGTCGTCCAGCACCAGCGCGCCCTGCACCGCCAGGTCGACGTCCCGTCGCAGCAGCTCGGTCCCGTCCGCGGCCGCGCGCACCACGACCCGCGCCCGCGTCGCCGGCGTCACGGTCGTGTCGCCCTCGTCGGTCCAGGTCTGCAGGGCGTCCGTCTCGAGGCACACGACGAGCGGGCCCCACGCGCTCGTCCGCGCGGGTTGGCACGCCGCGCCCGGCAGCCCGCCCTCCGCGGCCTCGCGCGGGACGTCGAGCGGGGCCGACCACACCACCGTGCCGTCGTCCGGCGAACGCGCGGTCAGGCGCGGGCTCCCGTCGGTGACGCCCAGGACGACCAGGCGACCGTCCACGACGAGCATCCCGGCACCGAGGGTTGCCGACCACGCCTCGTCCAGCTCGTCCCCGACCGGGGCCACGACCCCGGCGACCTGCTGCAACGCCTCCACCGCCGCGCGCTCGCGGGCGTCGAGCACCGCCTGGGCGGCGACGAGGCCGGCGACGACGAGCGCCGCGCCCGCGGCCACCCGGGCGCGGGTACGACGACGCCCGCGCGCCGGCGGGTCACCGCCGTCGGGGACGTCCGTGGGCGCGTCGGGCGGGGGCCCGGACGGGTCCTCGAGCTCGACGCGCTGCATCTCCACGCGCGGAACCTACCCCCGTGCAGCGACCAGCGTGGCCAGCCGGTCGAGGAACCCCTCCTGCGCCGCGGCGACGAGCCCGCGCGCGTCGTCGAGGGGCACCCACGCGACCCGGTCGACCTCCGGCACCTCGAGCGTGCGGCCGGACCGCGGCGGCCACGGGACGGTCGCGGTGTTGCCGGTCACCGGGGTCCCGCCGGCACCGGACGCGTCGACGACCGCCACGTCCAGGCCGGGGCCCAGGGGCTCGTCCGGGGCGACCTCCCGGGCCCAGGCGTGCACCTGCTTGCCGCCGGACTGCCGGACCACGCCGAGCGGCTCGTCGTCGCGGCGTGGCGCGGGGGGCGCGAACCCGAGCTCCTCGGTGAACTCGCGCGCCGCGGCGGCGCGGGGCTCCTCGTCGGGCTCGACCAGTCCCTTCGGCACGCTCCAGGCGCGCTCGCGCCGCGCCCAGAAGGGCCCGCCCATGTGCGCGAGGAGGACGTGCGTCCCGGACCCGGGACCGGTCCCGGGCGCGCGCTCGTCGGACGCGTCCCGCCCCGGTTCCCCGGTGACGACGCGGTACAGGAGCAGCCCGGCGCTCACGGCGGCCATCCCCCGATCCTGCCGCCCCGTGCCCGCCGTGGCACGGTGGTCACGCTCCCACATGAATCGATTCGCACTGTTTACGGCCGACGCGGCCAGTGACGAGGGTGAAGCGTCCCGGACCGTGCGCGGAGGGTCGGCATCGTCGCCCGCACCGTCGTCGCACGCACGGGGTTCGTGTGCACCTCCGTCACCGCACTCGCAACAGCCGGCGGGTGCGAGGGTCACCCTGCGCGTCGCTGCGCCGGGCTCGCCCACCAGCCAGAAAGGTACGGACGATGTCCTCTACGACCCGAAGGCGTCACGCCTGGGTGGCCTTCGCCGCCCTGGGCGTGTCGTCGCTCCTGGCGGCCGGGATCACTCCCGCTGCTGCCGCGACCGGTGGGGGCGCGCTGCCCGCCACGGTCTCCGTCCCGGCGTCCTCGCCCGTGCGCGCCGCCGTCGACGGCGAGTACGCGCAGCGATTCCTCGAGCAGTACGACAAGATCAAGGACCCCGCCAACGGGTACTTCTCCGCGCAGGGCATCCCCTACCACTCCGTCGAGACCCTCATCGTCGAGGCCCCCGACTACGGGCACGAGACGACGTCCGAGGCGTACTCCTACTGGATCTGGCTCGAGGCGCTGTACGGCCAGGTCACGGGCGACTGGGCACCTCTCAACGAGGCCTGGGAGACCATGGAGAAGTACATGATCCCCACCTCGGAGGATCAGCCGACGAACTCCTTCTACAACCCGTCGTCGCCCGGTACCTACGCCTCGGAGTACAGCCACCCGAGCAAGTACCCGTCGCAGCTCAACAGCGGCGTCACGGTCGGCACCGACCCGCTCGCCAACGAGCTGAAGTCGACCTACGGCACGCCGGACATCTACCAGATGCACTGGCTCGCGGACGTCGACAACGTCTACGGCTACGGCGTCACGCCCGGCGCCGGCTGCCAGCTCGGCCCGTCGGCGACCGGCACCTCGTACATCAACACGTTCCAGCGCGGCCCGCAGGAGTCGGTCTGGGAGACCGTCCCGCAGCCCAGCTGCGACGAGTTCAAGTACGGCGGCCCCAACGGCTACCTCGACCTGTTCACGGGTGACGCCCAGTACGCCAAGCAGTGGAAGTTCACCTCGGCGTCCGACGCCGACGCGCGCGCCGTCGAGGCCGTCTACTGGGCCAACAAGTGGGCGACCGAGCAGGGCAAGCAGGCGCAGATCGCCGCGACGGTCACCAAGGCCGCGAAGCTCGGCGACTACCTGCGGTACACGCTGTTCGACAAGTACTTCAAGACCATCGGCTGCACCTCGCCGTCCTGCTCCCCGGGCAGCGGCCGCAGCAGCGCCCACTACCTCCTGTCGTGGTACATGGCGTGGGGTGGCGCGACCGACTCGAGCGCCGGCTGGGCCTGGCGCATCGGCTCGTCGCACGCGCACTTCGGCTACCAGAACCCGCTCGCGGCCTACGCGCTGTCGACCGACCCGGCCCTGACGCCGAAGTCGCCGACCGCCAAGGAGGACTGGGCGAAGTCGATGGAGCGCCAGCTCGAGTTCTACACCTGGCTGCAGGCGTCCAACGGCGGTATCGCCGGTGGCGCGACCAACAGCTGGGACGGCGCGTACGCCACGCCGCCGTCGGGCACGCCGACGTTCTACGGCATGGGCTACACCGAGGCGCCCGTCTACGCCGACCCGCCGTCGAACCAGTGGTTCGGCATGCAGGCCTGGGGCGTGCAGCGCGTCGCCGAGCTCTACTACGCCTCGGGCAACGCCCAGGCGAAGAAGATCCTCGACAAGTGGGTCCCGTGGGTCGTCGACAACATCTCGACCGACGGCGCCGACTGGAAGGTCCCGAGCACGCTCGTCTGGAACGGCAAGCCGGACACCTGGAACCCGACGAACCCGACGGGCAACCCGGGCCTGACCGTCACGGTCAAGGACTACGGCCAGGACGTCGGCGTCGCCGGCGACACCGCCCGTGCCCTGCTCTTCTACGCCGCGAAGTCCGGCGACACCGAGGCCCGCGACACGGCCAAGGCGCTGCTCGACGCGATCTGGGAGAACAACCAGGACCCGCTGGGCGTCTCGACCGTCGAGAAGCGTGAGGACTACCTGCGCTTCGACGACCCGTACGTCGACGGCGGCAACGGGATCTACATCCCGTCCGGCTGGACGGGCACCATGCCCAACGGCGACGTCATCAAGCCGGGCGTGTCCTTCCTGGACATCCGCTCGTTCTACAAGAACGACCCGCAGTGGTCGAAGATCGAGACCGCGCTGGCCACCGGCGAGGCGCCGGAGTTCACCTACCACCGCTTCTGGTCGCAGACCGCGATCGCGGCGGCGCTGGCGGACTACGACCGCCTGTTCGGCGAGCCGGGCGAGGACCCGACGGACGAGCCGACCGACGACCCGACGGACGACCCGACCGACGACCCGACGGACGACCCGACGGACGACCCGACCGACACCCAGGCGCCGAGCGCGCCGGCGGGTCTGACGGCCGGCACGGTCACCGAGACCTCGGTGGCGCTGTCCTGGAGCGCGTCGAGCGACAACGTCGGCGTCACGGGCTACGACGTGTACCGCGGCTCGACGCGGGTCGCCTCGGTCACGGGCACGACGTACACCGACACGGGCCTGACGGCCGGCACCGCGTACTCGTACACGGTCCGGGCCAAGGACGCCGCCGGTAACGTCTCCTCGCCGTCGACCGCGCTGTCGGTCACGACGAAGACGGCCACCACGACCGGTGCGTGCACGGTCTCGTACAACGCCTCGAGCTGGAACACCGGCTTCACGGCGCAGATCAAGGTGACGAACACCGGCACGACCGCGCTGTCCGGCTGGACGCTGACGTTCCAGTACGCCAACGGCCAGCAGGTCCAGCAGGGCTGGAGCGCCGACTGGAGCCAGTCCGGCACCACGGTGACGGCCAAGAACGCCGCATGGAACGGCAACCTGGCCCCGGGCCAGAGCACCGACATCGGCTTCAACGGCTCGCACTCCGGCACCAACAACAACCCGACG
>Ga0182792_1000067_pt1 | contig 101400 bp, 98 predicted proteins | sample Passage237B_FD_130497 | JGI IMG/M metagenome (GOLD analysis project Ga0182792, IMG submission 130497) | Cellulose adapted compost microbial communities from Newby Island Compost Facility, Milpitas, CA, USA - Passage2 37B (version 2) (version 2) ...
CCCCCCTCCTCGCTCTGTGGAGTAGCGTTTTTCTTTCTTTCCCCCTCTCCCCCCCCCCCCCCCTCTTTTTGACCAGCAAAAACAAGGGGGGGGGGAGCAGCCAAAAGCCCCCCCCCCGCCACTCATCTCTTTATCATGCATTCATCTCTTCGTTGCCCGACGACGCGTCGTAACCGTTCCTCGCGCAAAGGTCTTCCTCCGCGGGTCCACCTGCGCATCTTGACGAGCGCAGGGGCCATTTGTCTGGCTCTCCTTGCGTCCTGTCGCGCTCATCCTCCCCCGCTCGACATACTCCCCGAGCGGGAGACGTTCATCGCTCTCGCCCGCGATTTCGCTGGGTTTCGTGAGTTCGGCCGGATCGACCTCGGCGAAAGACCAGTCCAGAGCGAGACCCATCCGGGCGGGAGGCTGGTTGTTTACGTGAACTCCGTCCCGAAGCCCGGAGCGAAGGAGTTTCCCGTCGGTACCATCATCGTCAAAGAGAATCTCTCAGCGAAAACGGAGCCAGCTTCGACGAAGAAAGTCTTCGCGATGGTCAAACGCGGCGGAGGTTTCAACGCGGAGGGTGCGACGGGTTGGGAGTGGTTCGAGCTCGAAGAAGGGGACAAGGGGGTAGCGATCCGTTGGCGAGGAGTCGGAGCGCCCGACGGTGAAGGTTATGGCGGCGATCCGATGGGAAGCTGCAACAGCTGTCATCAGATGGCAGTCAAAAATGACTACGTCTTAGCCGCTGCGCTTCAGCTCAAGTGAGCTGAGTTCACGGCACCGAGGTGTCGACTCCGTCCCCGCGTTTCGAGAGCCATGAGCGTTCAATCCTTGCGCGCTTCGAAGCGACGCCAGACGCCGTCGATGCGCCTTTCGTGGGGCAAGAAGGCTGACTTGTAGGCCATCTTCGAGCAGGCCTCGATGTACAGGCCGAGGTAGAGGTAGTCGAGCCCTTCGTTGCGACAGAGCTCGAGCTGCTTGAGGATCGAGTAGGTGCCGATGCTGAAGGTCGAGTAGGCGGGATCGTAACAGGTATAGACGGCGCTCACGGCGCGGTCGCTGCGGTCGATAACGCTGACGCCGACCAGGAGCTTTTCGTAATAGAAGGCGAACTCGAAGGTGTCGCAGCAGGTCGCGACGAGGAAGTCTCGATAACCCTCTGCGTCGATCGGCGGCTGGCCGTCGCGCAGGTTTCGCCCCTGTTTGTGGAGGTTATAGATTTCGACGCGGCGTCGGTCGACGCGCGGCGGACCGCTCACGATCGTGAGCTTCTCATCGCCGCGCCGAAGGATGCGCGCTTCGCGTCGACTGAGGACATATTCGCGGGCCGGGATCCGGATCGGCTCGCAGGCGATACAACTCGGACAGCGGGGCCGATAAAGGACGAATCCCTGGCGACGGTCGCCGCAGGCGAGCCGCTGGTCGAGCTCGGCCCCCGTGAGGGGACGCGACGGGAGGCGGAGCGGAAGCCGCGAGACGCGCTCGGGCAAATAGGGGCAGGGCTGTTCCCGGTCGTAGACGACGAGCTCGGGCGGTGACCCTTCGGCTATCCGTGGTGCATTCACATGCGGACTGGCCATGCCAAGCGCTAGACTTGCATACCGAGGCGCCGCTTGCACAGCTCTTCCAGCAAATCGCAGAATTTCTCGCTCGCCCCGAGGGCTCGCTCCTTGACCTCGGTGTGGGACAAGGGAACCGGGCTCCGGCCGGCCGCACGGTTCGTGATGCACGAAATGCCCAGCACCGGAACTCCCATATGCCGGAGCGCGATCACCTCGAGCACCGTGCTCATTCCGACCGCCGAGGCGCCCAGGCGCTCCAGCATGTCAATCTCCGCGGGAGTTTCGTAACTCGGGCCGAGCAGGCCCGCGTAGACCCCCTCGCGGAGCGGGATCCCGAGGGAGCCGGCGGCGGCGAGCGCAGTGTCGCGGAGCTCGCGGTCGTAAGCCTCGCTCATATCAGGAAAGCGCGGACCGAGACTGTCGAGGTTGGGCCCTGTGAGAGGAGAGCGACCTGTGAGATTGATGTGATCGTGGATGAGCATGAGCTCACCTGCTTCGATGCTGCGCTCGATGCCGCCCGCCGCGTTCGTGACAATGAAGGCGCGAGCTCCGAGCAGAGCGAGCACCCGCACTCCGAACACGACGGCGTCCGGTTCGTTTCCTTCATAGAGGTGCGCACGTCCACTCAAACAAGCGACACGTTCCGCGCCGAGGTCGCCGACGATGAGCTCCGCGGCGTGGCCCGCGACTCCCGCGCCCGGCATGTTCGGGATTTGCGCGTAGGGAATGACGGTTTGATTTTGAATGCGCTCCCGGAGCGCGCCGAGGCCCGAGCCGAGCACGATGCCGATCGTCGGAGCAACACCCGCCTGCGTGAGGAACGCTTTGGCTTCTTGGAGGTGACGGAGGGCTTCGATCTCGCCAGGCATGATCGGCGATAGTCGCAGACCGGACCGGGGTGAGGCAACGTGAGCGCTCTCGCTTTGCGCGGGCCCCTACTTTCTTCTCACGAGGAGGAGGGTCCTTGTCACGAGGACGAGGGTCGCGCTGGGTCTCGCAAAGACGACGGCCGCCGTTCGCAGGCGGCTGCCCCGGAGCCTGAGAGCTCCCTCACTTTTTCTTCATGACGACGGTGCGTCCGTCTCCGAGAACCCAGCGCAAATGTTCCTCGTCGTCCACGATGACCTCGAGCTCCGAGGTCGCGCCTTCGGTGTCGACGACGGAGAGCCGGATCAAACGGTCTTCGATCGCGGAAAGTGCGAAGGTTCCGCTCCGCGCCTCTTCGGCGGGGATCGAGACGGTGACCCGGGAGCTCCCGAACTCGAGCGAGGTCCCCCGGGCCCAGGCGGTGGCTTCGGCGAGCTCACTCGGGTCGAAATTCTCGACGCTCTCCCCGAGCCAGCGACCGCGCAGCGCCCTTTCGGCTGGGTGCGCGCAGCCGGCAAATCCGAGGGCCAGACCCGTGATCAGAAGCAGGGAGCGAGGCGCTATCCTCATCTCCCTCAGTTTGCCTACATGTAGGTTTCCTGTCCACATTTTCGACAAGATCTTGTCCCCTTTGCGCCCCGAAAGGCGCCAGAAGGCGCTATCATTTTAGGTTGGCCTGGCTTTTTTTGGGGTCGCCGACCCATCTACCCTCGAGGTGGTCCGCCCGGCGAGTGCGCTCCCGGTCCCGCCTGCTCGGGGCGGCCGCCGCGGCCCAAGACCCCTCACCCGCGCCGGCCCGCAGAAAGAACGCTTCTTGCTTCGAGCGGCCGAAATGGGGTCCCGCTTCCGTCAACGCCACCGCCCGGAATTCCTCTTCTGCCTTGAGCTCGGGGGCCGGCGGTATTACGCGGAGGCCCCGCGGCGGCCGCGCGCGTTTGACGCTCGGGCGGTTCGGCCATAGGAGCCGCTCCCGCGGCTCCGGTCTTTCTTCAATTTTTCCTCATCCTCCATGGCCAAAACGACCACCGAAACAGTCCTCGAAGTCGAACACTTCACCGAAGATCTGTTCCGCATCAGGACTACCCGCTCCGCCGCCTTCCGCTTCATCCCGGGACAGTTCGTCATGATGGGGCTCCCGGATATCGACGAGGGCCGCCCGCTGCTCCGTGCCTATTCGGTTGTGAGCGCTTTCTACGAAGAGTTCCTCGAGTTCTTCTCGATCAAGGTCGAGGGAGGTCCGCTTACTTCGCGCCTCAAGGACGTGAAGGTCGGTGACCAGATCTTGGTGGGCAACCGCGCGACGGGGACGCTCATCGTCGAGAACCTGATCCCTGCGCACACTCTGCTCATGCTCTCGACGGGCACGGGACTCGCGCCTTTCTTGAGCGTCATTCAGGACACGACCCCCTTCGAGCGCTTCGAGAAGGTCGTTTTGGTCCATTGTGTGCGCCGCGTGAAGGACCTCGCCTACCGAGAGTTCCTCGAGAAGGGCATCTTCGAAAATGAGCTCGTGGGTGAGCTCGCCCGCGAGAAGTTCCACTACTTCCCCACGGTGACCCGCGAGCCCTTCGTGAACCATGGCCGCATCACGACGCACCTCGACGAAGGCACCATCGAGCGCGCCTTTGGCCTCCCGCCCCTGTCCCTCGACAGCACCCGGGTCATGCTCTGCGGCAACCCGAAGATGCTCACCGACCTCCAGGCTTACTTCGACGCCCGTGGCTTCTCCCACGGAAACAGCGGCGAGCGCGGCCACTACTTGACCGAGCGCGCCTTCGCGCCAGGGTAAGCTCTGCTTTCCCCTTCGACCGATGTCCGACGCCCCCTCGCCCGAATCCCCTGCGCAAAAGCCCTTCGTGCGTGAGAAGCTCTCGCTGCCTCCCGGTCACGATCGACTGCTCTTGCATTCTTGCTGCGCACCCTGTTCGGGCGAGGTGATGGAGGCGATCCAAGCCTCCGGCATCAACTACTCGATTTTTTTCTACAACCCGAACATCCACCCGCGCAAAGAGTACGAGCTCCGCAAGAGCGAGAACATTCGCTTCGCCGAGAAGCACGGCGTGGAGTTCATCGACGCGGACTACGACACCGAGAACTGGTTCGCCCGCGCGAAGGGGCTCGAACACGAGCCCGAGAAGGGAATCCGCTGCACGATGTGCTTCGACATGCGCTTCGAGCGAGCGGCGCTCTACGCCTATGAACACGGGTTCACCGCGCTCTCGAGCTCCCTCGGCATCTCGCGCATGAAGGACATGGACCAGATCAACGGCGCCGGCCATCGCGCGGCCGCTCGTTACCCTGGCCTCATTTACTGGGACTACAACTGGCGCAAAAAGGGCGGCTCGCACCGCATGGTCGAGATCGCCAAGCGCGAGAACTTCTACCAGCAGGAGTACTGCGGCTGCGTGTTTTCTCTGCGGGACTCGAACCGCAAGCGGATCCAAGCCGGCCGCGAGCGCATCCGCATCGGGCTCAAGTTCTACGGCGAGCCGAGCGGAAGTACCGACAGCACTTCGGGCGGCGACCAGCAGCCCTAAGAGCGGCCGATTCGTTCACTCTTCGACGGCGACTGCTGCGGGCGTCCTTTGAGGTCGCCGTCGCTCGAGCTGAACGAGCTCCTGGGGCGAACGAAGGGGGCCCGGCTCTTCTGCGTCCAAGGGTTCGACGATCACCTCGAAGTGTCCATTGTCGAAGGGAGTTCCGGGCGCCTCCGCGTCCATGACAAGCCGTTCTCTTAGGCCCCTCGCCGCATGTTCCCGGGCTCGGAAGTGGCAATAGGGGTTATTGCCCGGACGACCGAGGAGCGCGTGAGCTGTGAAAGAGCAGCCTCCCAGACAGGTCTTCGCAAAAGGACAGCTCTGACAATAGCCCCAGAGGTCCGCCGGCAATATGACAAAACTGTCATAGAACTCCTCGGGCGACCGGCGCTTATTCGGGTTACGGCTCTTCAGGGGCAGGAGCGCCCTCGGGAGCGCTTTCCGCCTGCGACTCGATGGAGGACTTGCGCTCGAGCCGCGCTCCCTCAAGCTTGTTTGCGAGACGACGCTTTTGCATTTCGTCGCGCTCTCGTTCCGCTTTGGTGCGGCCGTGGAGGCGACGATTCGTCTCCGCCTGGCGCTCCTTTTCAAGCTTGGCTTTCTTCTTCCGAAAGCGATTGAGATTGACGACGATGCCCACGACTGGTCTCGATTGGACGCATCTTGCCTGGGTGGCCTGTTCCGGTCCACTCGGGACGAGGCGAGGAGGGACTGCGGGCGCGTCCGGTGTCACCCGAAGCGAAGCGGGCGTCAGTTGGGCGCAGGCGAAGGCTCGTCCGGGCTCAGTCTTGTGTGATGGACCGGGGCCAAAAAAACTCGGCCGCAATGCGGACTCACGGTCCTTAGTGCGGCTATCCCGGCTGTTTGCAGCAGCGCGTTCCGAGGCTGTAGTCGAAGTAGGTCGACTGGTGGCTCGCGATGCGCGCCATACACCCTGCCGTCGTGGCTCGTGAGAAGAAGCCCCCGAGGAACGCAGGACGAGGCCCTGCGACCCACTCGTCGATGTTCCCGACCATGTCGTAGATCGCGTCGTCGCCCCAGACGCTCTTGCAGCCGGGACTATCACCGGTCTTCTTGAGCAGCGGGCCGTCCTGGTCTTCGGTCAGGCCAAGGCGAGGGTCGAGATGGTTTCTCGAGGCGTCTCCGTGCAGAAGGCGCGCGGGGTGGCTCGCGCGACGGATGTTGCAGACTCCTTCGCGATAGGTGTCGCCGTAGGGGAAGGTCGTGTGTCTTTCGCCGCGACAGGCTGTGAGCCACTCCTCTTCGGTGCACAGGCGCTTGCCTGCGTTTTGACAGGCGAGCTCGGCGGTCTTCTGGGAGAGGTAACCTTGAGGCAGGACGCCCGCGACGGAGCGGGCGGTGGGATCGGCGGTACCTTTGAGCTGAACGCCGGGCAGCTCAGGGAGCTCAGGGATAGCGAGCAGCCCCAGACGTCCGACCGGCTCTTTGCGAGGTTTGGACCAGGTCGCGTGCAAGCGCGGCGCGAGCTCGGTGGGCGGATAATGAGGAGAAAGTGAAACGAGGCTTGAGCGATCGACGAGGCTGACTTCGTAGCGGTCGACGCAAACGCGGCCCGCGACGAGCACCATCTCCTCCGGACACAAGCGCCGCGAGACAACAGGCAAATCGGCGAATGCGCCGCTGCCGCCGCTCGGGAGGTAGAGCTCCTGCGGCGGCGGCTCGCTGCTCCCGCCAGCCCCTTGGATTTGTTCTTCGGGCTTCTTCGACTTGTCCTGACAGCCGACAGCAGCCGCGCTCAAGAGCGCGACGCTCACAAGCGTCGGACGGAGCCGGGCACGGAGCTTAGCTGCGTCCGCGGTAGACGATGAGTCCGTGGGTAAGATCGTACGGAGAGACAGCAACGCGAACACGATCCCCCGGAAGGACTCGGATGTGATGGCGCCGCATGCGCCCAGAGAGCTGAGCTCGTACGACTGCTCCGCCTTGATCCACCTTGATCGTGTACTGACCGCCACCCAGCGCGTCTTCGATCACACCTTCCATCTCTAAGAGGTCGCCTTTACTCATCGGTTCGAATGCTTCGCTCCCTTGCTGCCCGTAGGTTTGATGCCCTCCCCGGCAGGGTCAGGCGGCCCGGAAGCTGACATAGGGGCGTGGCGCGCGCAACCTGGCCATGCCAACATCGGCCCCGCGTGTTCCCCGCCACCCTCTTCGACTTCAATGGCGTCCTCGTCGACGACGAGCTCGTGCATTTGGCCGCTTTCCAAGACACCCTCGTTCCCTATGGGATCACTCTCACGGACGCCGATTACTGGGATAAATACCTCGGATTTGACGACGTCGGTGCGTTTGAGGCGATTTTCGCTGACAATGGAAGGGAGCTCTTACCTGGGGAGGTGAAGGGGCTCGTGGAGGCCAAACGGCCCCATTACATGCGGCGCGCTGCTACCGATCTGAAGAGTTTCCCGGGGGCGGCGGACCTGGTCCGGCGCCGAAGGGCGGCTGGGCCCGTGGGCATCGTGTCTGGCGCCCTGGAGGACGAGATCGAGCTCGGCCTGAACCACCTCGGGGTTCGGGAACTGGTCGGCAGGATCATTTCCGCCGAGCGGACGCGGGCTTCGAAGCCGGATCCGGAAGGGTATGAGCTCGGGATCGCCTGGCTCCACTCCCAGGGGGTCGTCGGGAGCCACGCGCTCGTCTTCGAAGACTCTCCTGCGGGGATCGAGGCGGCGGTCGCATGTGGACTAACAGTCGTCGCTGTGGCCCATAGTTATGAGGTGAGTCTTTTGAAATCGACTGGCGCTGCCCTCGTGCTCCCGACGATCGCTGACGCGACGGACGAGGTGCTCGCGGAGCTCTATCGCTTCAGGTTCTCGAAGTGAAAGCGCTGGCGCGGCTCGGGGTCCTCTCCACTGCGCTTCTCACTCTGACGGCGCGCGCGGCTCCGCCGCGCGCGCCCGCTCCTCTCACAGCCCAGTCACTTGGAGCTCCGAACGCGGACCTCCCGGCACGTCCGGCTGGAGGCTCTGTGCTCGCGCCGCGCTCCTTTCAAGCGCCTGTTCCCACGCCGATCTATGGGTTGCCTCCGGCTGTCGCGCTCAGGGCCCAGCCGCGCCAGGCGATCCGGGGCGTGACCCTCGGGCCCATCGAGAGCACCCTGCAGCCAGGGCGTGGTTACGGTTCGGCGGCCTTCGAGCAGACTCTTGATGAGCTGGTCGGGCTCGGGGCGAACTGGGTCAGTTTGACGGTCTTCGGCCGCGTGTTCGATCTCGCGAGCGCGACCGTCGAACCTTCCTTCGAGGCGCCCTTCGAGGTGACGCGCGACAACATCCTCCGCTCCGTCGAGATGGCGCACGCCCGCGGCCTCCGCGTGCTGCTCGTGCCTCATCTCTGGGTTGAGAGCGGAGGCTGGCGCGCGGAGCTCAATCCAGGGGTCGCCTGGCCTCGCTTCGAGAAGACCTACGGCGACTTTGCGCGCGCCTGGGCGGAGGTGGCGGAGCGCTCGGGGGTCGATCTGTTGGCCGTGGGGGTCGAGCTCGCATTTTGGACAGCATCTTCGCGGGCGCCGAGCTTCGTCGAGCTCATCCGCGACCTGCGGCGCGTCTATCATGGACCGCTCACCTATGCGGCGAACTGGGATGATGCGGCGGATACGGTGATCTGGAGTGAGCTCGATTGGATTGGGGTGAACGCCTTCTATCCGCTGCATTGGGAAGATAACCCCACCGATGAGCAGCTCTGTCGCGGGGGGCAAGCGGCGAGCCAGAAGGTGCGCGAGCTCGCCGAGCAGTGGAAAAAGCCCGTTCTATTTACAGAGTTTGGCTACACGACGCGGAAGGACTCGATGGTCAAACCGTGGCTTTGGCCCGAGGAGCTCGGTGAGGTCGAGGTGAGCGAAGAGGACCAAGCGCGAGCATATGCGGCGCTGCTCGGGGAGGCGCGCCTCACGCCCCGGCTGGGCGGCGCGTTCCTCTGGCGCATGTACGCGGACGTTGCTGACCTTTCGCAGGAGCCACGTTTCGGATTCAGCCCTTGGGGCAAGCGGGCGGAAAAAGTCCTTCGGCGCGCTTACCGTTCGCCGTTTTGGGCGGACGGGCGCGCTTTACCGGGGATAAGCTCGCGTCCCTGCGAAGAGCGCGATTGTCGCGAGCCATGAGCGCGTTCATCGCGCTTCGTGTCTCATCTCAATCTCCGGCAGGGGCGTGACCGTGCTGGGCCAGAGGGCTTCGAGCTGGAGCGCCATGGCGTCGAAGGAATGGCGCGGACGAAGGCGGACAACTTCGCGGGCCCATTGCCCTCGGCGAATACCGTGGCCCGTGCATCACGGGTTCAATCGGTAGGAGCGGAGAGAGCCGTGACCGGCAGCAGGTCGATTTCCTGGATTTTTTCTGACCCGTTTTTCTCTCTTGGTGCCTGAGGTGGGTGGGCGACCTGACCCAAGTTGGGCGTCGGAGTGATACTTGTGAGAGATCTTGAAATGTTAGAGTTAGCTCACAGAAATTTGAGCCACTGGCTCGCGGGCCGGTATTGATGGGTGAGGAGACGAGTGCGAGCATGGGAGCGGCTCGCCTGTGTGAGCTGGGAAAAAAGGGAAGGTTCTATGAAAAAACTCGTTCTATTGGCGTCACTTCTTGGGGTCGGCACAGTTGGTCTGGCGCCGAGCGATGCGCTCGGAGGAAGCACGGCAACGGGAGCTCATTGTCAGGTCTTTAACTACCAGTTCGCGACTCCTCCCCCCTTTCAGAGACACGTCAACGCAATCTCACACGGCCTCTATGACCAAAACGCTCAGCTGCTCGGCGTGACCTGCACATTCCCCACGGAGAACACACTCTCCACCACCGTGAACTGGCGCGCCCGCGTCTTCGATAACAGTACCACCGCCGCTGTGACCTGTTACGCGAATGCCTTCAACCAAGATGGCGGTACGGTTGCGTCTTCGACCGTGAAGACCACGAGTGTGTCCGGCACTGGCACCTCGACCTTGAGCGGGACGATATCCGTTTCGCCCCAGTCCAGCTCCTACACATATGGCGTGACTTGCACGCTGCCGGGCAACCAGTCAGCCATCTACTCAGCGCGCGTGTACTGAGCGAAGGAGTTCCGATGACCACGCGTGACGACAGGCCGCGAGCGATGATTTGGCTCGCCCTCCCCGGAGCCGTCGCGCTGGTCGCATTGGGGGTGGTGGTGGGGCGCGCCCAGGTGCGCCCTGCAGCGCTGAACCCGGCTCAGGAAGTCGCTCCCTCACCGGGCGCAACGGACGATCGAAGGATCGCTGTCTTGGAACAAGAGCTCCGCCGATTGCGCGCGGAGGTCGCTGCCGGCGCCGAAGAGCGCGCCCGCTCCGAAGGGGAGCTGGCGGGTGCTCCTCGCGACGTCGAGCAGGAGACTGAGCTCGATCCCGGAGAGCAAGAGCGGGCTGCGACGGCGGGGAGACTCGAGTATCTCGATGGCCTGTCGCAGCGGGTCGAGACGGAACCTCGCGACGCGCGCTTCCGGGCCGAGACTGAACCCGCTCTTCTGCGCCTCTTGCCTGAGCACCTGGGACCCGACGTGCAACTGAATGATGTCGTTTGTGCGGCGTCGGTCTGCCGCGTCACCGTGAGCCATCCGGGGTCGGCCCGCCTTTCGGAGGAACGGCTCACGAACTTCATGCTGGGGCGCGGAGCGCTCGGAGAGATGTCCGTACAGCTTGATGTTCGGGAGGACGGGGAGACGACCTTTTATTTTCTTCGCGGCGACGGATGAATCTTGGGCGGCTCTAGACTCGCCTTAACACTTCTCAACGAAACGGCGCGCCTGTTCTCAACAATCGGGCGCCATCTTGTCCTTCGGGTCACAGAAGCCCGGGGCTGACGATCGACCGCGCGCTTGTGAGCGGAAGACCCAGCCCGGCGAGGCGACCCGGAAAGGAAAGGACAAGACATGTTTGGATTCATTGTTGCAGGCGTGAGCCTCGTCGGACTCATCGCCTTGGCTCGCTCTCGGAGGCGCTTTTTCGGGCGCGCTTACTTCCGCTCAGCCGCGCTCCGGCGGCTTGACACTTCTCCTGGCCAGGAGAAGGTCATTCGTACGGCTCTCCGCGAGGCGGAGGCCTTGCTTGGAGGCCTCCGAGACGATCACCTGGAGGCTCGCGAAGAGCTCGCGCGCATCATCAGCGAAGAGACTCTCGACGAAGCCAGCCTCGGCGCTTGGTTCGAGAGTCGTGAGGGAACCTGGAGAGAGGTCAAGCCGAAGCTCGTCGAGCTCGGGCGCCAGATCCACGACGTGCTCGACGCCGAGCAGAAAAAGCGCCTCGGCTCCTGGCTCCGCGCGGGATCGCTCCGCCTTGGACACCGTCACTCTCACTACGCCCACGGGCCCCACGACTGCGGTTACGCCTGCTGACGCGCCGCCTCTCGCCCACCACTTTCGGTTTGAAAGGAACCCATCACCATGCGACATCGTTTTTTGACCATTCTCTTCGCCGTCGGTCTCGTCTCCGGGCTCGCCTTTGGCATCTCCGGATGTTGCCACCATCGCCACCACCAGCGCGCCGCTTTCGAAGCTCACGTTGCGGACGTGTGCGTGCAGGCAGCGGAGCGAGTTCACCGCGAAAAGCACAACCCCTAACCAAGAGCCGGCCCTCACGGTATGTTATGAGGCCCTGACCAGAGCGCCCCATGCCGATCCGACTGCTCCTCATTGACGACGACGCGCGCCTGCGTTCGCTCCTTCGGGATTACCTGGCGGGCAATGACGTCGTCACTGAGGAGGCGGCGGACGGAGCGACCGGCCTCCAGATGCTGCGCACGAGCGTCTATGACGCCGTGATCTTGGACATCATGATGCCCGGGATGAGTGGACTCGACGTCCTTCGGAAGCTGCGACCGTCGAGCGAGGTTCCTGTCTTGATGTTGACGGCGAAGGGCGACGAGACCGATCGCGTGGTCGGTCTCGAGCTCGGGGCCGACGATTATTTGGCGAAGCCGTTCTCTCCGAGGGAGCTCTTGGCGCGAGTGCGAGCGATCCTCCGGCGCGGGCGGAGCCAGGTGAGCGCCGAGTGGTGTCGCGCGAATGATGTGGAGTTCTCGAAACAGGCGCGTCAGGTCAAGGTGGGCGGGGAGCTCGTGGAGCTCACGGCGCTCGAGTTTGATCTCTTCGTGGCGCTCTACGAGAGGCGAGGTCGCGTGCTCTCGAGAGAGCTCCTTTGGGAGCTCGTGGGCCGCGGTGACACGGTCGTCAGCGAACGGTCTATCGACGTTCACATGTCTCACCTGCGGAAGAAGCTCCGCGATCACGAGCGGGAGCCGCGTCTGATCCAGACCGTACGCGGCGCCGGTTACCTCTTCATCGACGGGCAATAGAGGATGAAACACCGGCATTTTCACGGCCGCGGCCATCCTCATCATCCCTTTGCCGAGATGCAGCGGGGCGCTTTGCGGTTCATGGGCGCGAGGTTGCACCGGCGATTGTTCGTCTCGATGGGAGTCGCGATTTTCGCGACCTTCGCGGCGCTCGCGGCCTATTTCTCGCTGACGGGCCCCGGGGTGGGGCCTTGGAACAATCGAGAGGCGGCGCGGGAGCTGGCGAATGAGGTCGCCGCGACGCTTTGGGAACACCCCGAGCGACGTGGCCGCCTCGCCGAAGCCATCGCGCGGGCGGCGCGCGTCGACATCGTACTCATCGACTCGAAAGGCGTGATCCTCCATCAGACAGGCGCGCTCTGTGAGGAGCCTTTGATGGAACTTCCCGTCGCAGAGCCGGGAGGGGGCGTGGGGATTGTGCGCGCCTGCGGAGAACAGAGAACCTCGTTCAAGACACAGGTCATCGCGGGGTTCGCGATCGCGGCTCTCGTCCTTTGGCTCGCCTCCGGCGCGATTGCTCGTCGCCTCGGGCGTCCTCTCTCTCAACTGGTACATGTGACCGAGCAAATTGGGGCCGGGGATCTCAAAGCGCGCGTGCGACTTGGTCGGCACCAGGCAGGGGAGGTGGGAATCTTGGCCGAGTCGGTGAATGAGATGGCGCGGCGCCTCGAGGCGCAGCTCGAAGGGCAGAAGGAGCTCCTCGCGAGCGTATCCCACGAGATCCGGACTCCGCTTGCGCGGCTCCGCGTGCTCACGGAGCTTCTCCGGGACAGGTCCGCCGACGAGCGACTCCTCGCGGACGCCGAGCGTGAGATCGCCGAAATCGACGATCTCACGGGACAGCTTTTGGCTCACTCTCGCCTCGAGTTCGGCGTCGTCGACAAGCGGGAGGTCGACCTCGTCGATGTCGCCCGGGAGGCTCAAAGGCGGGTCGGACTTGAGCTCGAGCTCATAATGCCGAAAGAGCCCCTCTACGTATCAGGAGACGCCACGCTGCTCGGGCGCGCTGTGGTGAACCTGCTGCAGAACGCGGTCGTCCATGCCGGTGGTGCAACGCGGATTGTGATCGAAGAACGGGAGCAGCAGGTATCGCTGTGGGTCGAAGACGACGGGCCCGGCTTCGGGGCGCTCGACCTCAGGAAGGTTTTTCGGGCCTTCGTGCGCTCTGCTTCTTCGCCTGCGAGCAAGCCGGGCTCCGAGGCATCCTCTCTGGCCGGAGCTGGCTCTCTCGGCCTCGGACTGAGCCTTGTTGAGCGCATCGCAAGAGCCCACGGCGGCCGCGCTTCCGCCGAGAATCGGTCAGAAGGGGGCGCGCGCGTGGGCTTTTCAGTGCACCGCTCGGCGGCCGCTGCGCCCGCTTCATTGGGCTGAAGATCACGCGGAGCGCCCACTGGAAAAATCTCCCGCGCAACCGGGAGCCAGCGGGCGCTCGTTTGGGTCGACGGAGCGGGCGAGGGGTTTAGCGGCGGTCCGTGAACAGGCGGAGAAGGTACCAGAACATGAGCGCGACCGACGCGAAGAGCTGCAGCGCGGCCGAGATGTGCCGATCTTCAGGGTAAGTGCGCAGGATGTTCGACGTGTCGTAGAGGATCGCGGCTCCGGCGAAGCCGACCATGGCGACGCTGAAGAAGGTGCCGAGGTGGAAGCCGAAGATCAGCGAGGCCACGATGAGCACGATGGCCAAGACGCCAGCGAAGCGAAGAATGCCTCCGAGGAATGAGAAGTCCTTCTTCGTCTTCCAGGCGATGGCTGTGAGCCCAGCGAACGCCAGGAGAGTCACGAGCGCCGCGCTCTGGATCGCGCCCGGTGCATAGGCATCAGCGATATAGAGAAGGGGGACGAAGATGATCGCCTGGGCGAGCACGTAAACCGACAGAGCGGCCACTTGAGCCGCAGTGCTCTCGCTCTGAGCCGCAACCCGTGAGCCGAACCAGCTGACGAGCATGAAGCCGCCGAGCACGATCAGCCAGCTGCCTCCGAGCAGGACGCGGGCGATTGTCTCCGCGAGGCCCGTCTGGAACAGAGCGATCTCGATGCCCGCGAACCCGCAGATCGCGAGGAACAGGGTATTATAGGTGCGCGTCAAAAATTGCGCACGCGCGTCTGCCGCACTGACTGTCCGGTATGCGTCTTCAATCGCTGTAGCCATTACTTGGGAAGCGAAGCCCGGCTCCCCCCGCGGTGCAAGGAATTCCGTCACAAAACTTCTACAAATCGGACGCAGCGGACCTTCTGTCAAGGAACTCCCAGGCGATTCTACTATGCACGCGCGCTCTGGGGCTGGCCCGATGGGGCGCTGACCCGATGGGGAGCGCTGACCCGAAGGATGAGCGACACTCTGAATCTGCTCGCACTTCCATATCTGTCGGCCGGACGACCAGCGCCGCCCGCGAAAAGGTTAATCGGCAGTTTTACCGGACGTTGTACCGGGTTATGGGTGCCCTTATGGCTATCGTTCGATCGCGACGCTCTTGGTTCGTGCCGGTCCTCGGACTGACGCTCTCGACCTACGGAAGTGCGTTCGCACAGGAATCGCAAGTCCCTCCCCCTCCTCCGGTTGCGGCGACGCCAGAACCGAGCGCGTCCGCGCCGCCTGCAGATGGGCCGCCGGCGGTCGCTGCGTTCCCCGACGTCGAACAGCCTTCTGGAGATGCGGCGCCAGCGGGCGAACCTGGCGAAGCTACCGGTGAAGCCACTGAGGAGACGCCTGCGGAAGCGCCGCCCGAGGCTCCGGCTGAGGCCCCCGCAGAGGTCGAAGCGCCTCCGCCTCCGCCTCCCGTAGTCGAGGAGCCGGGTCCTGCGCCGGCGCTCCCTCCGGAGGCTGTGCTGCCCCCAAGGAAGAGGCGAGAGCGCCAGGAGAGTGTTGTGCGTCTCTACGTGGGCGGCGCTGGCGTGTTCGCGCTCGGAACCTCCACCACTCACCAATGGGCTGCAACTTGTCCGAGCGCGTCTTTCGCCGGGGAGACGGTGGCTGCTGAATGCACGGTGCAAAGTCCGATCGGTGGTGCCCTCGAGGGCCAGCTCGGTATCCGTGGCAAGTACATCGGTGCGGAAGGGTTCCTGTTCGGAGCTGCCGATTACTCCTACGCGAGGCTCAGCTTTGGTGATCTCATCGAGCTACCGAAATTTGGCGACGGAACCCAGATCGGGCGCGCTGGCGCTGGCGCTGGCGCGAGCATTCGCGGCTTTTATGACCCGGGGAACATCGGAGTCACCGGCGCCGTCGGCGTGGGCGTGATCGGCCGCGGTATCTTCACGAATCTGAACCTCGCGGATGGCTCCTTCGAGCAGTACTTCGCGTCGATGATCCGGTTCGATCTCGCGCTCTCCCTCCTCAAGTTCATCCAGCTCGGCGTGTACGGCTGGGTCGAGTTTGCGCCGGACGTGACGATTCGTCCGGACCTGAGCAGCTTGGGAATTCCGCCCGAGATCGGCACGGTGCTCGAAGACATCACGCTCTTCCGTGGGACCCAGGTCTTCATCGGCCCGTACATCGGCTTCCGAACGCCCTGATCCCTCTCGGGGACCCTGGTCCCCGGGGCGTCTCCGCTTTTTTCACCGCAAGACGTTAGAGAAACATGCAAGGAGCTCAGGCGCGCACCTGAGCTCCTTCGTTCTTTGTGCGGTTCAAGTGCTATTGCCGCTCTTTCGCTCCTTGAGCAGGCCGAGGTAGAGCGCTTCGACCTCAGCGCGGGCCCAAGGGGTGCGACGAAGAAACTTGAGGGCCGAGCTCACACTCGGATCATATTGAAAGGCGCGAATCTTGACGCGCTTGCCGAGTTCTTCGAACCCATAGTGGTCGACCAGGTCCTCGACGAGCGCCTTTAAGGTCACGCCGTGCAGGGGATTTCGGGGTTGTTCATCGGACATGGCTCGCGGTTCGCACCGACTTATAGAGGCCCCGTGCGAGGGGCGCGAGCTGGTCTTGAACGAGGCGACTTCTGCCGGCGCTTCGGGGATTTGGGGGGCTCCGGCGAACGGATCAATACGTCGAGGGCAAAGTCTCGGCGTCGATGTCAATCTCGAGGGCGAGCTGAAGCGCGCCGGGATCGCCCGTCTCGAGGTAGCTGTAGCGGGCGAAGTTGGCGAGGACGCGATAGACGTAGTTGCGCGTTTCTTCGAAGGGGATTTGGGCCGCGAAGATGTCGAGCGGTGGCTTCTTCTTGGTCGTGAGCCAGCTCTTCACAGCGTTCGGTCCTGCGTTGTAGGCGGCGACGGCGAACACGAGGTTTCCGCTGAAGTGGTCGAGCAGGTGGCTCAGGTAATAGGCCCCGTAGGAGATGTTCTCGCTGGGGAGACGGAGGGCAAGGGAGGGGTCCGGGCGTCCGAGATGTTTTCCGATCTGGCGGGCGGTCTCGGGCATGAGCTGCATGAGTCCGACTGCGCCTGCGGGAGAGACGACGGCGGGCCGAAAGGCGCTCTCCTGGCGCATGACGGCGTAGATGAGCGCTTTCGGCGTCTTGTGCACCTTGGAGGCTCGCTCGACATCCGCCTCGTAGGGCCGAGGGAACGCGCAATGCCACTGCCAGACTTCACTTTCCGTCGGTAGGCGGTGAAGGACCTCCGATTTTGCCGCTGTCTGAGCGACTTGATATCGGCGTTCGGCGGTTCCCAGTGAGCCGTACATCGCGCACAAGGCTTCGTCGCCCCGAGCTCCGTAGGTTCGTCGCACTTCGGCCTCGCTCTCCCTGAGCGCACCTTCCGCCCACGTATTGAGCCCGAGCTTTTGAAGTCGCGCGGCGCGGCTCGGAAGCTCGAAGACGAAGCTCTCATCCGAGCGAGGAGGCGCGGGACCCCTGGGGAGCTCCGAGCCTGGCTCGCCAAGGAGCGCCAGGCGGGTTCGGGCGAAGCTGGCCGGGAGGGAGAAGGGTTCGAGCTGGATCGCTGTGGAGAAAGCGATCGCAGCCTCCTGTTTGCGCTCCTTGCTACTGTGAGCAATGCCCGTGAGCTCAAGGAGCAGGGCTTTGCCGCGGGGATCTTTGGTTTCGCGCTCGAGCTTGCTCAGGTGTTTGATGGCGGCGTCGCTCGCGCCGAGCGCGAGCGACGTGAGGGCTGCACCAAAGGTAGCCTCTTTGCCTGAAGCGGCTTTCTTTCCGTACCTCGCAAGGTAACGCCGGTAGCGCTCTGTGGCCTCTGCGGGTCGTCCGTCGATCGCGAGCAGACGCGCGGCCTGATAGAGAGCTTTCTCGGCGAAAGGACCCTTTTTGCGGGACGCCTTGTCGTAAGCGTCGACCGCGGCGTCAATCTCGTAGGCTCGCGCGAGCGCGCGGGCGCGGTAATAAAGGTATTCGCCGGACCGATCGTCTCCGCGGAGGGCGAGACGCTGGAACTCGGCCGCGGCCTGGCGTTGATCGCGGCGGGAGTTGAAGCGGGCGAAGGCGAGCGCGATCTGGAATCTGAGCGGGGGGCTCTTGATACCGAGATCTTTCTTCATGACCGCGAGGTCTTGTTCAATCTTCGCCGGGAGCCCGCGTTTGCCGAAAAAATCAGCTCGCTCTTCGTAGTCGCTGAGCTTGAGCTTCTCTTTGGCCGGTGCGGCAGCGAGCGCCTCTTGTCCAGCTTCGGCGCCTTTCGTGAGCGGGAAGCGAACGAGGACTTCTCGATAGTCGGCGAGGGCCTCCCGCGAGCGACCTCGAGCCATTCGGAGTGAAGCCCTGAGGAGATAGGCCTCAGCGAGGAGCGCCTGGCCCTTCTGCGCTTTTTGGTGCTGCTTGAGGGCGAGCTCGACGAGCCTCTCTGCTTCTTCGTGGTGCCCGGCCTCTTGTTCGAACTGAGCCCTCCTGACGAGCGCCAACAGGTCACTCCGATCACCAAAATGGAGTCGAGCGAGGCGCGCATCTCGGCTCCCGAGGACGATCTTTTCCCGGAGCTCGCGGACTTCCTTCACGAACGTGAGATCTCGCGACGAAAGGGCGTCGAGGGTCTCGAAAGCTACGTAAAACTTCTTGAGCTCAAACTCGGCGAGCGCTCGGGCGAGCTGAACCTCGGGCAGCGCCGCGAGATCTTCAGGCAGAGCTCGGAGCAGGGTCTCGGTCTTTGCATAGTCTTGGGCGAGGATGGCGCTCCGAACCTCCGACAGCGGCTGTTCAGTGCGCCGCGCGGGCGCGTCCTTTTCGTCTTGGCTATGGTCAGGCAGGGCGCGTGCCTCGGGGATCCCGAGCGTAGGCTTGGGCCGCTCGGAACGCGCCGGGTCGAGGTCCTGTCGGCCACAGCTCGCGAGGGACGAGAGAACGAGGAGGGAGGCATGGATCTGCCGAAAAAAGAGCACCATCTCTAGCGTAACACGATCGGGGGGAGCGTGAACTTTTCTGGCAGAATGTCTGCTCGGGGGCGCTCCCGTTGAACTTTTCCTGAGGTGAGGACGCTCGCTCTTCAGAGTAGGTTTTGGGGGTCGATGTCGACGGACATGCGCACCTGCGACACGACAGGAGTCCGCACAACGCTGAGGAGAGCTTCTCGGAGGGGCGCGCGCTCGGCGGAGCGAATCATGAAGCGATAACGATACCGATTCTGAATGCGTGAGATCGGCGCGGGGGCGGGCCCCATAATCTCGACGAGCGGACTCTGAGCCTTTGCGACACGGGCCATCCGAAGGGATTCATCGCGCACCTTCACTTCGTCGACGCCTTCAAAGCGGACCAGAGCGAGCTGCGCGAAGGGAGGAAAGTTCGCTTCGAGCCTCGAATCGAGTTCTGTGCGCACAAAAGCGCGGACGTCGTGATTTTTTGCAGCGAGGAGCGCGGGATGATCCGGAGTTCGGGTCTGGATGAGCACCTTTCCGGGTCTGTCATGGCGACCCGCGCGGCCCGCGACCTGCACGAGGAGCTGAAAGGTTCGCTCAGCGGCGCGAAAGTCCGGCATGCTGAGAGCAGTGTCGGCGTTCAAGACACCGACCAACGTCACGCGAGGAAGATCATGCCCTTTGGTGACCATCTGCGTCCCCACCAAAATATCGACTTCACCCTTCCGCATCCGGTCGAGTACGGGACCGCTCTTGGTCCCGCCTGCGACGTCGCGGTCCAGTCGAGCGACGCGCGCCGTGGGAAATGACTCGGCGATGATCGACTCGATTTGCTCCGTGCCAGCGCCTTCGAGGAGAAACGTCGAGTGCCCACATTCTTCGCAGACCTTGAGGCTCGTTCGAGTAAACCCGCAGTAATGGCAGGTGAGCCTTTCGCCGCTTGCGCGATGCAGAGTGAGCGCCACGGAGCAGTCGGGACAGGTCGCGATCGCGCCGCAGCTCTCGCAGATGTAACTTGGCGCAAATCCCCGCCGGTTCAGAAACAGGATCGTCTGTCCGCCTTCACTCAGCGTTTGTTCGATCGCTCGATGGAGGGGCAACGATATCAGGGGACTCTGAGTGGGCCCGGGGCCGAAGCGCTTGAGATCGATGAGCTCGATTTGTGGCAGTTCGGCGCCCGAATGCGCTCGCTCTGGGAGAACGAGCCGAACCAGCTTTCGCCTCGTGACGAGGGCTTCACTCGCCAGAGAAGGCGTGGCTGAGCCGAGCACGCATGCGGCGTTCGCCTTACGCGCTCTCAGCAGGGCCATGTCGCGCGCGTGGTAACGAACGCGTTCCTCCTGTTTGTAGGAGGGGTCATGTTCCTCATCGACGCACACCAGGCCTAAGTCGCGGATCGGCGCGAAGATCGCGCTGCGCGCTCCGACCACGACGCGCAGCCTTCCTTGGCGAATCCCGCGCCACATAGAGAGCTTGGCCTTGTCGGTGAGCTCGCTGTGGACGGCGGCGATATCGTCGCCCAAGCGGGCACGGAATCGCGCGATGAGCTGGGGCGTGAGCGCAATTTCTGGAACTAAGATGAGAACGCCGCGTCCGAGTTCGAGAGCGCGACTCGCGGCTTGCAGGTAGACCTCAGTCTTGCCGCTGGCCGTGACTCCGTCGAGGAGGAATGCGGCCGGCTGGTGTGCCTCGAGCGCGCCTGTGATCGCGCGCTTGGCGGCAGCTTGGCCGTCGTTCAAGACTTTCGGTTCGTCCTTCGGGACTTCTTCAGCGAAGAAGCGATCCTCTTCTTCAAGGGCCGTTTCTGAGAGCTCGACGAGCTCAAGTTGCGCGAGGCGCTTGACGATACTGCGGGCGCTCTTGAACGTCTCCTGCAGGTTCTTGACCGGGGTCAGCCCTCGCTCACGGAGTTGAGTGAGCAGCGCTCGGGCTTGGGGACTCAGGCGAGGAAGCTCCTTGTCGGGTACGTCGCGCGCTCGGGCCGTTTGGACGAGGCGGCCCGCAGCGCGGAGCCTCTTGCCATGGGCCTTTTCGATTTGAGCGGCGTGTTTGCGTTCGAGAACCGGGAGAGCCAGGCGCATCACCTCGCCGATCGGGACCAGGTAATACCGGGCCAGCTCGCGCAAGAACTCCATGAGCTCCCGGGGCAAGATCGGCTCCTCGTCCAGAATCTCGAGGATCGGCTTCCATTTCGCGGGCGGGATGTCCGGCGGGGGAGCGTCCGTTGTCTCCAAAGCCACGCCGATGCACTTCTGGCGCCCGAGCTCGACAACGACGCGAGCGCCTGGCAAGACCGAGCGCTCTTCGCTCAGGGTATATGAGAAAGCTCTGCCGAGCGGCACCGGCAGCGCCACGCGGACGAACCGCACGGCTCGCTCGGGCTCCTCGAACCCGGGCAACGCAGGTTCAGCGGGGCGATCTCTCGGAGTTCGGGCCAAGGCGGCGCTTTTCACGTAACATTTGCTGAAACGTGCGCAACATCATCCTTCTTCTCCTCGTCCTTTCCATTGGCGTTTGGCTTTGGGCTGTTGATCGCGAGACGACACTCTTCGTCGTGCGCGTCAAGGAAGGGCGCCTCACGCACGTGCGCGGGCGCATTCCGCCGCGGGTGCTCGATGAGATCAGGGACGTGGTCGCGCGGGCGAGTGTCAGGAAAGCGAGGATCAAGGCGTTCGTGCGTGACGGTCGCCCGACGCTCCGCTTGAGCGGGGAGTTCGATCCCAACTTCCTTCAGGTCCTGCGCAACGTGGTGGGACAGTACTCGGTCGCTGAGTTTCGTGCGGCGCGGAATCGCTCGAACTAAGGCGCGGCCACTTCTCGATGCGAGACGAGTTCTGGAGAGCGAGCTCGTCAGATGAGCTTCGGCGCGTAGGCGCGAGCGGCGCGGCCTTGAGTGTCGACGTCTGACCGGCTGAGCGCCCCGAACGCTTCTTTCTGCAGAGACTCACCTTCGGCTCCCTGCAGGAGCTCTCCGAGCACGAGCTCGATGCAAGCAGCGTTCAGCTCATAGCCGACGGCACGATACTTCTGCGCGGCTTCGCGCAAACCGCTGATGGCGGCCTCGGAGCGCTCCCGCAGCCAGAGCACCGAATTGCGCAGGTGGAGCGTGGCAGCGCGACTGAGCGCTGTCCCTTCCCGATCGAGCGCGAGTACCACTTTGTCGACTTGAGCCAAGTGGGCAGTTCGCGCAGAGCCAGAGCTCTCGAGAGCGCAGGTGAGCTCAGCGACGCCGCGAGTGTTCAGCACTGACGTCCGAAGTACCTGGACCCGCGCGACCATTGTCTTGCCGACCTCCTCTTCGAGCTTGTCGAGCTCCCGGAGAGCGCGTTCTGGCTGACCGCGGAGCAGCTCGGAGTAGGAGGCGACGAGACGCGCGCTCGCTGCATGAGTCCCGAGATAGGGAGAGGTCCAGCCTGCGGTGGCCGACTCGATCAGCGCGATCGCTTCCTCGCCGTCGCCGTCGCGAAGCCCGATGCGGCGCGCCTGCCAAATCTGAAGACCCGTGAGTGCGTTCAAGTCGCTCCGCTGTCGCGCATCGCGCAGCCAGACGCGCATCCTCCGATCCAGCTCGCGATGTCGTCCGAGGAAGATCATGTTCGAGGCCCAAAACATGCGCGTCGTCGAAAGCTCCCACGACACCGCGCGACACCTCTCAAAGAGCAATCGTTCAGCGCGCTCGAAGTAGGAATAGGCCTCGCGCTGATCACTCAGGAAGTAAAGCGACATCGCGTGAATGAACGCGAGGAACGCTTCTCCATAATGCGAGCGAGGTGTCGGCATGAGCCTCTCGGCGGTGGCGCGATATTCTTCGACGAGCCCTCGCGCTTTCGTGCCCCGCATCGCCCGAAAACACGCTTCCATGCCGATGGCAAAGGCGATCGGTTCGGCGGAGTTTGAGTCGAGAGCGAAGCGGAGCTGACGAGCGCTGTTGGCCGCGCCGTGCACGGAGCTGATATGTCCGATCGACCAAGCCGTGCGGCAGGTCTCGAGTCGGAGCGCGAGACGGCCCTTGGGGGGTGTGCTCTGAGGCGACTTCGGAGTTGAGCGGAATGCGAGCCGCGCGCGTCCGATGGCCGTCGCGATCAGGGCCCGCTTGGGTGAATTGGGCCAGGTGAGTCCCACTTCGCGGTGAACGCGCTCGAGGAGCGCGACCCCTTGGGCAATGGCGCCGCTGCAGAGCCACTGTTCAGCCGCGCGGCGGCGGTATTCGTGAGCCAGCGGAGGCGACGCGGTCTCTGCGAGGCGCGCGAACACGGGGGCGGCCTCGGCGGCGCGACCTGCATTCGCGAGCGCGAGTGCCTTTCGCTCTTCCAGGCGGAAGAGGTGGTCTGCGCTCGCTCCGGGGCCGAGGCAGTCGAGGGCGAGTTGGAACAGCTCGACGGCTTGATCCAGGGCAAGACGGCTCTCAGCCTCCATCGCCGCTTCTTCCGCGTGTCCACCGGCCAGCTCTTTTTCGCCAGCGCTGAAGAAATGGAGCGCGGCTTTGCCTTGATCGCTGGGCTCGACGAGGAAGGCGCGAGCCAGGCGCAAGTGCAGGTCGCGATCCCCGCGGAAGCCAAGCGTGACGAAGGCCCGGCGGACCTGATCGTGCAAAGGTCCAATGCTCATGCTCCCGGCGCGCGTCGAGCAGAGCCGCGCCGAGATGAGCTCATCCATAGGGCCGCGCGGATCTTTGCCGAGGAGCTCTCGAACGCGTGGAACGGGGAGCTGCCCACCGAGACAACACAGCGCAAATAGATCCCGCGCCGCGGGAGACAGGGCAGAAACCTTCTCCGCGATGATTTGTGGATACTCGATATCTTCGTCGGCTCGGTCGCTGCGGACAAGCTGTCTAAAGTAATTGACGAGCTCGGTGATCAAGAAGGGATTGCCCTGCGATCGGTAGGCGAGTCGCTCCATCAGGCCGTCCGAGAGCTCCCCTTCAGCGAGCGTCTCACAGAGCTCCTTCGATTCATCCATCCCGAGGGGACCGAGCCGAAGATCAAGGCAGGGTAGCTCGTCCTCGAGGCACTCGGCGCCCTGACGCAACGCAAGGAGACAGGGACTCTCCCCTTTCAGATCGGAGCGGTAGGAGAGGATGAGGAGGCACGGGGGCGCCTGGGGCCCTGAGAAGACCTCAAAGATGAGGCGAGCGGAGTCCACGTCTCCCCACTGCAGATCGTCGATGGCGATCACGACCGGGATCTCTCGGGTGAGCGCGGTGAGGAAACGAGCGAGCGCGCGATAGCCGGCGCGGCGCGCGGCGCGGGGTTCGAGCCCATGATCCGGGCGCATCTCCGCGCTCCGGAAGGCCAGGAGCTCTCGAAGTTCAGGGAAGAGTTGAGCCAGGGCGGCGCGATCCTCCTTGGACAAGGAGCGGGTGAGGTCGTTTTCTGGTGCCTTTGGACTGCGGAGATAGTCGAGAAGGCTCCCGATCACGCCGTCGAACGCTTTGTGACGGATGTACTCGTTCTCGGAGCAGAGGCCGAAGAGAACGAGAGCGTCACGGCGTCGGGAGCGGAAGCGCTCGAGGAGCGCCGTTTTGCCGACGCCGCTCTCTCCGGAGAGGAAGGCGAGCACGGGTTCGTCTCCTTCGAGCATGCGCACGAAGGCCGTGTCGAGCTTGAGAAGCTCCTCGGAGCGACCGGCGAAGCGGTGTCGATCGAGCGAAGGGACAAGGCTGTCGTGCACTGGTGTCCCTGGCTCGACAACAGTGGTGAGCGCTTCTGCGATCGAGAGGCGGTGCTCAGGATCGGGATCGAGAAGCCGAATACAAAGCTCATCGAGGTCCTTGGGGAGCTCGGGCGCGAGATCGCTCGGGCGCGTTCCGCCTCCTGGGTACTTCTCTTGTGTGAGGGCTTCGAAGAGGACGAGCCCGAGAGAGTAGGAATCGGACTTCGGCGAAGGGGAGGCTCCTTGAAGGAGCTCGGGCGCGATGTACTCCGGCGTTCCGAGGACGGCGCGGGCTTGCAGTGCATCCCTTTCGAGGCGCAGTCCGGCGCCGAAGTCGACGAGCACAACCCTGCCGTTGTTTTGGACAAGGATATTTTGAGGTTTGAGGTCCCGGTGGACGAGCCCTCGCGCGTGGAGGAACGCGAGGACCTGCATGAGCTGGGCGAGCAGGGGGCGAAGAGGGTGAGTCCGAGCGGCCGCGTGAAGGAAGTGTTGTCCCTCGATGTAGGCCATCGTGAAGAAGGCCTCATCGTGCTCAATGTGCAGCTCGTAGAGCTGGGCCAGGTTCGGGTGAATCAGTCCGCGCAGAAAACGAAACTCGCGCTTGAGAGCGCCGACGGACATGAACTCGCTCGTGTGGAGCATCTTGAGCGCGACGCGCCCTCGCCTCACCTTGTCGTGCGCGAGCAGGACGATGCCTTCACCTCCGCTCCCGAGCTCACGTTCGATCTGGAAGCGCCCCCCGCCGAGGCTGCGCGGGATCGGACGACCCCCTCGTCGGTAGAGAGAGGCGCTCGGCACGAGGAGAGCGCTGTCAGAGGCTGGGTCGAGAGCGTCTCGCGCCATGGGTTCAGTTTCGGCGTGTATCCCGTCCAAATCCATAGAGAAATCCTGCGACTCGGGACCGCGAGTGAGACCCAGTCGGACAGTGGGTTCCGGACCGGGGCGCTCCTCTTGGGGGCGGCCGAGGGCCCAATCCATTGGATACGCTCTCCGACCCTTCGACCTTTCCCATTCGGGACAGCCGGCCCCATCGAGTATGGTCGAGTCCGATGAACCTGCAGCGGCTCGAGATCTTTCGCGCTGTGATCCGGAACGACTTCAACGTTTCGCGGGCGGCGCAAGAGTTGCGTCAGTCGCAGCCCGGCTTGAGCCGTCAGCTCGCCATTCTCGAAAGTGAAATCGGCGCACCCTTGTTCGTACGGAAGGGAAAGCGCCTGGCTGGGCTGACTGGACCGGGCCAGGAGGTGCACCGGCTCGCCGCACGTATGTTGGCAGATGCCGACGCTTTGCGTCAGGTCGCCGTCGGCTATCGAAACGCTGAGCGGGGCACGTTAGTGCTCGCGACCACCCACACCCAGGCGCGTTACGCGTTGCCGAAGGTCGTCCAGGAGTTTCGTGAGACCTATCCCGACGTGCACCTGGTCTTGCATCAAGGCAGCCCCTACCAGGTGGCCGAGGAGGTGCTCGAAGGGAAGGCAGATCTCGCGATCGCGACCGAGGCTCTCTACGACTATCCGGAACTCGCCGTGCTCCCTTGTTACGAGTGGAATCGGTCTGTTATCGCACCCACAGGTCATCCGATCCTTTCGACGAAGGAGCTGACGCTCCAGGAGCTCGCCCGTTACCCGATCGTGACTTACGCCTCTTCAGTCACGGGACGCTCACAAATCAACGCGGCCTTCGTCGCTGCGGGTCTCTCCCCGAACGTCGTCCTTTCCGCAATCGACGCTGACATCATCAAGACCTACGTGCGCCTTGGGCTTGGAGTTGGCATTGTGGCCACCATGGCTTTCTCCGAGGAGGCAGATGCTGGGCTCGAAGCTCGTGATGCAAGCCACCTGTTCCCGCCTTCGACGACGGGGGTCGCGCTGAGGCGGGGGGCCTACCTCAAGGGCTACACTTATCGATTCATTGAGCTCACGTCTCCGGCTCTCACGAGGAGTGTGGTCGATGCCGCAATTTTCTCAGAGGCGAGCCCTAGCTCGGCGCTCCCGCGGAGCTTCGACGAGGCCTGACGCCAAAAATGAGCCTCCTTTTTCGGGGCCAGGGTCTCCGGATCACGAAACGCTGTGCTACAAAGCCGGCCCGATGTCCCAAACGGCCTCCCCCGAGAGATTCGATCAGGTTTCAGTTCTCGCTCGTGCGAATGTTTACTTTGGCGGTGGAGTTGTGAGCCACACTGTCCTGTTTGCCGATGGTTCGAAGAAGACCCTGGGCATCGTGTTCCCGGGAACCTACTCCTTTGACACCAAGGCCCCGGAGCGGATGGAGGTGACCGCGGGAGCGCTGGAGGTCGAGCTGCCTGGCGCCGAGCGCCGGACCTACCCCGCCGGTACTTTCTTCGACGTCCCTGGTGACGCCGTCTTCACGATCGCGGTGTCCGGTGAGCCGGCCCAATACGTTTGTAGCTACCTCTGAGGGAAGCTCGCTCACCGAAGGTCGCCATGGCTCCTCTCACTCGATCGACGCAACCGCCGGGCCTTTGCGGCTGGGGCCGGACCCATTTGCCGGGCGCTGAGATCCGCGGAGAGAATTTGGCTCGGCTCTCCGAAGGACGACCCCTTTCACGTGGGCTCGGGCGATCCTACGGAGACGCTTCGCTCCTCGCGAGCCCCGACGCTGTAGCGGTGAACACGACGCTGGCGGATCGGTTGCTGAGTTTCGACGAGTCAACGGGCCTTCTCCGCGCCGAGGCAGGCTTGTGTCTCGCCGAGCTCAACCGGCTCTTTCTCCCGCGCCTTTGGTTCACGCCGGTGACCCCCGGAACGAAGTTCGTGACCCTCGGCGGCATGGTCGCGTCGGATGTTCACGGCAAGAACCATCATGTGAGCGGGACCTTTGGTCGTCACGTCGAATCGCTCTTGGTCCGAACGGGACGGGGGGTGGTGGTCGAGTGCAGCCGCACGGAGCACCCGGATCTCTTCTTCGCGACCCTCGGCGGCATGGGCCTCACCGGTCACATCCTCGAGGTGAGCGTGCGGATGGTTCGAATTCCTTCGACCTGGATGGTGTCTGAGACGCACCGCGTCGAGAGCCTCGACGAACTTTTGGCCCTCTTGGATGAGAAGGGAAAGACCTGGCCGTACACGGCGGCTTGGGCTGACACTGTGACGCGCGGAAAAGGGCGCGGCCGCGGCATTCTCTTCCTCGGTCGTTGGGCCGAACCGCACGAAGCTCCCCCCGAAGTCTCGAAGGGGGGCCTCTCGATCCCGATGCCGTTCGACTTGCCCTCCGGCCTCCTGAATCGCTTCACGATTCGGGTGTTCAATGAGCTCGTCTATCGGTCCCACTTCGGCAAGACGCGCCGAAAGGTCGTTTCTCCCGATCAGGTCTTTTATCCCCTCGATTGGGTGCGAAATTGGAATCGGGCGTATGGTTCACGCGGCGTGACCCAGCACCAATCCGTCGTAAATAAAGCGACCGGCCGTGAAGCGCTGCTCGAGATGATGGGCGTGCTCGAGAAGTTCGGTGCGGCGTCGTTCTTGACTGTGATCAAGGACTGCGGCGAACAGGGAGAGGGCCTCTTGAGCTTCCCGAAGCCGGGGATTTCTCTAGCGCTCGACGTGCCGATGCTCGACCGCTCAAAGGAGATGATCCACGAGCTGAACGAGATCGTCCTCCGCCACAGCGGGCGCATCTACCTGACCAAGGATGGGATGACGACGCCGGAAGACTTCAGGAAGATGGACGATCGAATCGACGCCTTCTTGGAAGTGAAGAGGCGTTGGGATCCTGATTTCGAGTTTCGGAGCGCACAGAGCGCTCGCCTTTTCGGGATCGGCGGGTAAGCGGTGAGGAGTTCATTGTGAAGGTTGTCGTACTGGGCGCTACGGGCGGGATGGGCCGGGCCGTCAGCAGGAGGCTGGCAGAGCGCGGCGATCGCCTTTTTTTGTTGGGAATTGACGCGAAGGAGCTCGAGCGGAGCGCCGCCGACCTGACGCTGCGCGGCAAAGACCGAGACCCGGTGGGGTTCGCAGAGTGTGACCTGGAGGACCCGGCATGCTTCGAACAAGCTCTGTCGCTCGCCGACGCTCACCTAGGCGGTTTCGACACGGTGATCGTGACGGCGGCTCTGTTTGGAACCGGGGAGCGTCTCGAGGAGGACACCGTCTTCGCTCATCGTCTCTTGGTCGCGAACTTCGCGAACACGATAGCTTTCTGTGAACTGGCTCGGAAGCGATTGCTTTCGCGAGGGGGCGGGACGCTCTGTGTGTTCAGCTCCGTAGCCGGCGATCGGGGCCGCAAGCCTGTCTTCATTTACGGCGCGAGCAAGGCAGGCCTGAGTACCTACCTCGAAGGCTTGGATCATCGCTTCCGTTCTGAAGGGCTCGTCACGGTTTGTGTGAAGCCCGGTTTCGTGAAGACGCAAATGACGGCCGGCTTGAAGCCGCCGCCCTTTGCCGGCGAACCGGATCAGGTGGCCGCCTTGGTGGTCCGGGCGATCGACAAAGGGACCCCAGTGGTCTACGCGCCCCGCGCTTGGGCCCTTGTGATGTTCGTGATTCGGGCCCTGCCGCGCTTCATCATGAGAAAAGTGGGGTTCTGAGTTCTCTGAGTACAGAGCCAGGCCTTGAGTTCGAATTCGAGCCCCTCGGGCGGAATATTCGGGGGAACTTACCAGTTGTGCCCCTCTTGGGCAGTGAATGAGACCCTTTTTGGCTTCCAAAAAGGGGAAATCGCTGACGTTTCCGATTTGACAGCCTAGGGGCCTTGGTTAGCATCGCCGCCCCGCGAGCTCACTCGGGCGCGCAATCTCAGAAACGAAAGAGGTACGACTCTTGTCCACGGATGTCATGATTCACGCGAGCGAGCTTTCGAAGCGTTTCGGAGGAGTCCGAGCGCTCGATAAGGTTAGCTTTGAAGTGAAAAAAGGTGAGGTAGTCGGGTTTCTGGGGCCAAACGGCGCTGGAAAGTCGACCACCATGCGAATTCTCACGTGCTTCCTCGCGCCCTCGAGCGGCACGGCGAAGGTGAGCGGGATCGACGTGTTCGATGATCCGCTCGCTGTGCGTCGCGCTATCGGGTACCTGCCGCAGCGAGCGCCCCTCTACACGGATATGAGCGTGATCGACTATCTCACGTTCGTCTCAGAGATCCGTGGCCTCAAGGCCGATCAGTTCAAGAAGGCGCTCGGCCGGGTTGTGGAGGTGTGCGGCCTTGCCCAGGCGCTCCACAAGGACATCGGAACGCTGTCCCATGGTTATCGTCAGCGCGTCGGTCTCGGCCAGGCGCTGCTCCACGATCCGCAGATCCTGATCCTCGATGAGCCGACCGCTGACCTCGATCCGAACGAGAAGGCCGAGGTGATCCGCTACATCCAGGACATTGGAAAAGACCGTACGGTCCTGCTCTCGACCCACAACTTGAGCGAAGTTGAGCAGGCCTGCGCCCGCGCGATCATCGTCTCGAAGGGACGCGTCGTTGCCGACGGACAGCTCGACGAAATTCGCGCCAAGACCGGCGCAGTTCGTTACGTTGTCACCGTCGACGACAAGGCGCTGCGGGCTGACGCTGCCGCGCCGAGCGTCCGGGAGATCGAGGATGCGCTCGCTGCTTTGGCTGGCGTGCGCAAGGTCCGAGAGCTGCCGAACGACGAGTCGGCGCACCGCTTCGAGCTTTCAGGGGCGAAGGACTCCGACGTTCGCGCGGAGATCTTCCGTCTCGCAGTTGATAAGGGATGGCTCCTGCTCGAGCTTCATCGTGACGCTCAGAGCCTCGACGCAGTGTTCCGCGACCTGACGCGGGGCGACGAGGCGCTCGACCGCGGTCGCACCGAATCGTTCGACGACGATGAGGACGAGGACGACGACCAGGACGATGGGGCCGACGAAGAGGAATCAGAAAAGGAGAAAGCTTAAATGGACGCGGTGCTTTCTATCGCGAAGCGCGAGTTCCGGTCGTATTTCGACTCGCCGCTCGCCTATGTCGTGATTTGCCTGAGCTTTTTCGGACTCGGGCTCCTGTTCTTCAATTTCCGCGGCGGCTTCTGGCAGCTGGATCGCGCGACGATGCAGCCGCTCTTCGAGTACCTGCCCGCAGGGCTCGCGATGGTGGTGGTGCCGGTCGTGACGATGCGCCTGATGGCCGAAGAGCGTCGGTCCGGAACCCTCGAGATGCTGATCACGCTGCCCGTGAAGGACAGCGACGTCATCCTCGGCAAGTACCTGGGCGCGCTCGGACTGGTGCTGATCGTTGTGCTCGGTTCGGTGACCTACCCGCTCTTCATGTTCAAGTTCCCCTGGAACCTCGGTCCGCTCGACAGCGGCCCGATCCTGAGCGGCTACGTCGGGCTTCTGCTCTACGCAGCCGCGAGTGTTTCGGTGGGTCTGCTCGTGAGCTCTTTGACCGAGAGCCAGGCAATCAGCTTCTTCGTCACGCTCTTCTTGCTCGGAGCCTTCTGGTTCTCGGGCTCGATGGCCGACCAGATGACCGGCGCAGTGGCGAACTTCCTGCACTACATCAGCTTCCAGACTCGCATGAGCGGTTTCATGCGGGGCCTCATCGACACTCGGGATGTCGTGTTCTTCCTTTCGATCACGGCACTCTGCCTCGTGATTTCGTTCCGCGCGCTCGAACGCCGCAAGTGGGCTTGAGATATGGCGACCCAAGATCAAAAACGGAAAGCAGCAGCGCAAACCGGTCTCTACCTCGTAGTGATCGTGGCCATCGTTGTGGTGGCGAACCTCCTCTCGGCGGGCGCCTATAAGCGTATCGACACCACCGCCACGGAGCGCTTCACCCTCAGCCAGGGTTCAGGTCGTCTGGTGCGGAGCTTGAAAGAGCCCGTGCAGGTCGACGCTTACGTGAAGACCGGCCTGGCTCAGCTCGACGCGTTCGTGCGTGACCTGACCGACCTGCTCAAGGAGTACGAGCGTCAAGGCGGAGGCAAGTTTAAGTTCAGCATCATCGAGCCGAAGACGGACGAAGCGCGGGAGAAGGCTCGCGAGGCTGGCGTGACGGAGCAGCCGTTCGGCGAAGCCAGCGCGACGGGCGACGAGAGCGCCGCCATCACCCAGGGCTTCCTCGGCCTTGTCTTCAAGTACGGCAGTGAGACCGCGGTCATCCCCGCGCTCCACCCCGCACGGGGCGATGGTCTCGAGTTCTTCATCACCAACAAGATCCGCGAGATCCGGGATAAGAACGACAACATCAAGCACAAGATCGGCGTCATCACCGGCAAAGACGAACTCAAGCTCACCGATACGAACCTGATCCCCCGTGGTCAGGGCGGCTCTCCGACGCTTGAGCAGATCATCAAGCAGAACTTCCCGTTCTATGAGATCGAGACTGTCGACCTCGCAGGCGGGGACTCGGCGATCGATCCGTCCTTCGTTGGCCTGATGATCACTCAGCCGGGCGCCGACTACACCGACAAGGAGCTCCGCCGCATCGACGAGTTTTTGATGCTCGGAGAGAAGTCGCTTGTCGTGATCGCCTCGGCCGTCTCCATGAAGCCGAACGATTCGGCCATGAGCGCTGAGCTGACCCTGCACGGACTCGGACCCCTGCTCAGCGGTTATGGCATCGAGATGCAGAAGGACGCCGTCCTCGACCACGGCGCCCAGTTCCGCATCCCGGTCATGGTCGGTATGGGTACGATGGCCTGGATCCGTCACCCGGGCATCGCTCACGTCGTCAACGATCCTCGGTTCGCTGACAACGAGAGACTCCTCGACACCTCGTTCCCGGCTTTCTTCCGGATGGACGAGATCATGTTCCCCTATCCGAGCTCCCTTGTGCTCCATCGCGACAAGCAGCCCGCAGACGTGACGCTCAAGGCGGTGGCTCGCACGACCCCCGCAGCGAACGTGATCGTCGCGGACACCGTCGACATGTCGCTGCGTGACCGCTGGGATCCGAAGCCTCCCTTCGAGCAGCGCATCATCGCGGCGAGCGCCGAAGGAAAGCTGAAGAGCGCTTTTGCTGGGAACCCCGGGGAAGGGATCACCGCTCCCGAGGTCGCGGCCAAGCCGTCTCGCGTTCTTGTCATCTCGTCGAGCCAGTTCCTCACGAACCCCTTTGCCTACGCGGGCAACGGACCTGAGCAGCACGGCCAAATGGCGATGTTCGGAGCGCTCGGCGGCAACAAGGAGCTCCTCCAGTTTGCTGGCCCCTACGCCCAGAAGTACCTGACCCAGACCATCCTCAGCCTGAAGAACACGCTGGACTGGATGAGCGGGGACACCGATCTCATCGCGGCCAGCGCCAAGATCCTCGGCGAGGCGAACCTGACCTACTCGAGCGTCAAGAAGCCTGAGTTCAAGGTCGACGACTCGGAAGAAGAGATTCGCAAGAAGGACGAAGAGTATCGTACGGCGCGTAAGGACTTGCAGAAGCGAGTTCAGTGGACGCTGACGCTCGGAGTTCCCTTGGCGTTCGGTGGAGTTGGTTTCTTCAGGTGGCGGAGCCGCGAGGCGAAGCGCGCCCAGAAGGCCGCCTAACGAATCACACCCTAGCCCCAGGAGATCTTTCCCATGACGGAATCTTCAACTGAAAACAAACCGGTCGCTAGCTCGGCGACGGGGAGTGAAAGGCGTCTCTACATCGCGCTTGGCGTCCTCGCCCTGTTGGGTGGCGCTCTCTACCTCCAGACGGAAGGGAAGAAGGCCGAGATCAAGAGCCTCTCGGGAGAGGTCGCCGCGGCGACTCTCCCGACCTTGTCGGTCGCCGAGTCCATTAAGGACAACGCGACGAAGATCGTGATCGAGCGCCCCTCCGACGCAGCCGAAGGCGCCGCCATCGCACCTCCCGAGCGCCACACCCTGGTCAAAGAAGGGTCGGAGTGGAAACTCTCCGAGCCCCTCAGCGCCCTCGCCAACCAGACGAACGTCGAGAGCCTCCTGTCCAGCTTGCCCAAGCTGAAGATCAAGGAGCAGATCTCGAGCTCGGCGGAAAGCTACGCTCAGTACGACCTCAGCGACGACAAAGCGACCCACATCACCGTCTTCGAAGGAGACAAGGTTGCGCTTGAGCTCTTTGCGGGCAAGAGCGGCGGCCGGGGCCAGACGGCTCGCCTCCCTGGCCAAGAAGGCGTCTTCGTCATCGACGGCTACTCGAGCTACCTGTTCTCCCGAGATACCAAGGGCTGGCGGGACACGAGCGTCTTGAAGTTCGAGACCGAAAAAGTCACCCGCGTCGACGTCGTGAACGAAAACGGCGCCTTCGAGTTCAAGAAAGAAGGCGACAAGTGGTCGGGCCGCTTCAAGAAGGGTAAGGCCGGCGCTCTTTCGGCGATCAAAGACTTCGAGTCGAGCAAGGTCGACGACCTCCTCCGCGCTTACAAGTCCCTGAACGCGACGGGCTTCGGAGATGGGAAGAGCCTCAGCGATACGGGTCTCGACAAGCCCCTGGCTGAGCTCACGATCACCATCGGCGACGCCAAAACTCAGGTCCTGTTCGGTTCGAACGCCGAAGGCTCGAGCCGCTACGCGAAGCTCCCTGAGGGCAGCGAGATCTACACGATCAGCAGCTGGGCCTCAGACTGGGCCTTCGCGGAAGAGTCCAAGTTCCAGAAGAAGAAGGACTCTGGAGAGGACTGAGGTTCATCCGTCCTCGGTTCGACTCTCTTGAGGGCTGACCGAGCTCCGCAGCTTCCCATCTCTTGAGGGCTGACCGAGCTCCGCAGCTTTCGCGCTGATTCGAAGTGGCAGTCCCCGAACGAGCGGCTCGGGGACTGCTTGTATTTGCGGTGTTCACGTCCTTGACCCGGTCTTCGGCAAGAGGGCGAGAGAGAGCCAAGAACCCGAGCCGTGTTCGCCGGCGATCACGATGAAGGTGTCCTTGTCGGAGGAAAACGCGGCGCCATGGGGACCAGTTTCGCCTGTCGGGAGTCGTCGGAAGCCCTTCTCCAGCAGAGTTTGCTCGTAGTCCTTGAGCATAATCGCTGGTGACTTTGCGCTCTCATAAGCGAAGAGAACCTCTCGCGGGCGTGTGGACCGATTCCGGTCGGCGGCGCTCTGGTAGTGGGCGCTGAGAATGCGGCGCCCTTCTGGTCGCGGAGCAAAGCTCGGGTCGAGACCGGGAGCGTCTCCTTCTTGAGGAAAGGCGGAGTGCATCGCCAAGGAACGCGTGCGGAGGTGCAGGAGGTGCGTCGCGGGCGCGCCCGCGAGCTCAGTCGAGCGGAGGAAACTCACCTCCGGCGCACCGAGCTCTCTGAGGTCCTCCGTTTCAGCCCAGCGCTTCAGGCTGCTGACGAGGCTCCCATCTTTGCCCTTGCGGGTTCGAAGGCAGATGACGGACCGACCGAACGCGGTTCTTCCTTCTCCTTCCATGGAGAACCCGGGACAACTCTCTCGAAGGCGGGCGCTCTGCTCTTCGGGCGAGCCAGGCAGACTTCTACTTTCGACTTCGAACTGGATACCGTTCAGGTGAAGAGTTCCCCGGGACAAGTGGGTGGAGGAACTGGAGCCCTCTCCCTCGAGCAAGGTCGGGAAGAGTCCTTGTGCGGCACCCTCGAGACGCGCCTGGGCTGTGCGGAGGAGAACGAAGAAAGTTCCAGCAAAGACCATGGCCGTGAGGAGCGAGAGCTCCAGAAAGGCGCGGAGGAGGCGGGCTCGTGGTCTCTCGGAGGGGGGACGAGGGGGAGCGGATTTCGTGGTCATGTTTATTCGTCGAGGCGCTTGGGTTCCGGCTTTGTCTCCGGGCCAAACCCGGAGAAGAGCTTGTCGGCGATTCCTTCGGCCGAATCGGGCTCGACGTTGCATGGAAGTGAGAAGGATCGCCCCACGGTGACCGTTTCTCCTCCGAGGAGCTCCTGGCGCTCGAACTCCTCCTCGTCAGAGATCTCGAATCGGTCGAGCAAGAGCTCGTTCAACTTCACGCTGATGTCCTTGAACGCTTCATAAACTCCGGAGCCCTCGGGAACCGGGCCTCCCTCGCTTTCGAGGCGTTCGGGGGCGAGCGAGGTTGTGACTCCTGCCTCGTCCATGCGGTTCTTCAAGGCAGGGTCCTCTTCCCGGTTGGCCTCCGGACAGTCCTCCGGAACCTTGCCGCAGCCGCTCGCCGCGATCTGCCAAGCGCAGCGCCGCACGGTGCTCGCCGCGAGCTGAGTGCTGGTGACCAGCTTGTTCACGTAGAGAACCCCCGCGAACACCAGGCACAAGAGCGGCAACATGATGGCCGCTTCGACCGACGCGATGCCGCGCACTCGAACGCGACGGACCCGTCGATGGATCGAGGGAACGCCATAGGAGTGGGGAAGCGCGCGCCTTCCGCAGAGGGCAAAAGGGCGGAAAGAGGGAGAACGTTTCATCGCTTTCATCAGTGAATCACCATCTCGTCGAGGGAAAGCAGCGCCTCCCAGAACCCACCACAATTCCCCATCGCCTTTTGGCAGGAGCCTTCCGGACTTCCTTCTCGTTTCAATCCTCCGAACTCGGCGCTGTCTGCGTCATCCCGCGCAGCTGTCGCTTCCATGCGGCTTCGCTCGCTGTCTTCCTCTTCCTTTGAAGGGAGACGGAAGCGCCGCAATCGAGCGGTCCAAGCGGGTCGCCACATCCAGTCCTCGCGAGACGCTTCGCCGTCGACGTCGGCGAAGTAATACTCAGCCTGGGCGATCGACACTTTCCCTAGAAACGTCATGGCGTCGGCCGACAAACCTTCGATCGTTTGCGCTAGCTCAGGCAGGGCACCCTCTTCCTCGGCAGCGGGAGCCGTAATCACGACATTCACTCCGTCCTTGAAGTATCCGGGACCGACGCCGTCTCCGAACGCCACCGTACGGATCTGGAATGCACCACCGCCGAGCTTGAGGTCCGTCTCGACGCGCATCGGAGTCATGCTGTCGTCGCCGTTCATGGTCTCGCCTTCTTCCGTGAGCGGCTCTTCGATCTTCTCCTCGAAGGTGCAGCTGAGGATGTGTGAGATATGGAGCTCGTGGCGAGGCGGAGAGAGGCCATTGTCGCCAGGGGGGCCTACGTGATTCAGGGTCCTCTTGCAGACGGGAAGCGGGCGTTTCTCTCCGTTCGGACGAGCCCGGCTCTCCCAGGGAGACCAGGGAAGATCGAACCCGGGCGTGTAGTCACAGGGACTGCGCCCAAGTTTTTCCTCGGACTGGCTCAGGACCTTTCTTGACTCTTCGACGACGCTGCCGTCGGGATGATGGCGGTAGACGATCTCGAGGTCTTGCTTCAGGTAGGTGTAAGACTTTGGAGTGCGTCCAGAGCTCGGGTCACAGTAGGCGCGGGCTTGGAGGGCTCTCTTTTCGCAGGCGCTGTAGGGAGGACAAGGATCGTCCGCATGGACGTTCGGTTTGGCCTCCATGTTCCGGAGCCCCGCCAAAGTGCAGTCTTCTTCTGACTTGCAGTCTGCGCCTTCGAGCTCTGGATAAGTCTTCTCGATGGTCCGGCTGTACGAGGGAGGAGCTCCCTTGCCGCCACCGCAGAAGTACTCGCTCATGCTCTTGGTGAGGTCGCCGATCACGTCGCCAAATTGATCTCGCATGCCCTCTCCGAGCGGGGCGAGGACGATCTTGCCGACCTCTCGCCCTCCGCGCTCGCAGAGCACCGAAAACTCATCCGACTCGACAGGTAAGCGGATCCGCGAAGGGAGCGCGAAGGCGCCGGTCGCCGGATAATGGGACTCGGCTGCTTCTCCGAGCGCGCCCAGCGTGGCCACGGCGGGCACGATCACCGAGACGCCTTTTTCAGCGAAATGGGCGAGCCGGAGTCCAGCCTCCACCGGCGGTTTGGCAGCGTTATAGGCCCTTTCAAAGCCATGGGCGGCGTTGGTGCAGAATCCAGCCATCGGAAGCGTGGCCCCGAAGGTTGGGGTGGCGAGCGCTGCAAACACGATGGCCCCGATGGTGAAGAGGGCCTGCAGGAGTCGGAGCGCGATCAAAATGGCGAGGAGCGCTGCCATCACCCAGTTGATGTAGACGATGAGATTCATGCCGCGCGCATGAATGACCGCGGAGGCGAAGCCGGCGGCGTCGGCGGCGTCTTGCATCGCCTCTTGCGCCAAAATGGTGCGGCCGATGCCGAGCGCGTAGAAGGTCAGCGCGATGAGCAGCATCGCGAGGATCAACCCGAGGATGCTGATGGCGCCGCGCTCCGAGTGAAGGAGCGCGGCCCGGATAGAGAGGCGGCGGGGAGCTGTCTTACTCGTACTTTCCATGGTAATCGGCGCCTTGATTGGGGAGGGTTTCCTCGGCGGAGAGCACGAGGAAGCGGAAGGGCGTGACTTCGAGGAGCTTCTGGAGGTTCGGGTTCTCCACCCTCTCGAGGATCTCTTTCGTCTCGTCGTCGGACATGAGATCTTTGTAGCTCTTGCAAATGAGCAGAGCTCCGAAGGGGACCCGACAAGGAAACAGGTAGTCGACCCGGGCCGTCACGGGGTCCTTGAGACCAAACTGGTCACTCTCACTCTCGTTTGTGATAGAGAGCACGACGCTCACGCCGTTGTACCCGACGACACCTAAGAGGGCCTGACCCAGGCCCGAGGTGATAGAGTCGCGGAACGTCGAAGAGACGGGGACTTCCCGGTTCAGAAGTTTTTCGAAGTTCAGAGCTTCCTCCGAGGGCGCGAGGACCGTCAGCGGCGCGGAGGCGGCGCGTTTGATGGCGACGAAGCGCGGATCGTCCTCTCCCTCCAAGCGATTTCGCTTCAGGCCGTCGGCTCCGTATTCCTTAGGGTCGTCGTCGAGGACGACCACCGCCGCGCGTGCGGCGCGGTGCGCCGCGTGTTGTACGACGAACTTCCCGACGACGACGAGGCCGAGCTGCGTCAATCCGAACCAAGCGGCGATCATGAGCGGAAACACCATGACCATCTCGATCGAGGTCGTGCCGCGGACGCGCCGAGCGCGGAGAGCTCGGCGGAAACGGGCGGAGGACGGTGACGGGCGAGCCATGGGGAATCCTGAGCGGTGGCAGCGTGAATCAGAACAGGAGCGGAAGAGCGGGGAACTTCTCGACCAGCAGCACGAGACACGTTCCGAGGGCGATCGCGGGACCGAAACGAAGGGTCGTCACCGAAGCGGGGTCGCCGCGTCCGATCGTGTGGCGCGCGGTTTGGGCGAGGAGGCGGAACAGGGAGCCGCGCGCGGCGGCGCGAAACAGCGCGTAGAGGAGAAGAATCGCGAGGGACCAGAGCAGCGCGGCGAGGCCGAGATCAGGCCCGAGGCACGCTCCGAGCGCCGCCCAGAGCTTCACGTCTCCCCCGCCAATGGCAGCGCCCCGCGTGAGGAAGAAGAGCAGGCAGGGGACAAACCCCACGAAAATCATGCCCGCGAAGCTCAAGGCGGCGCCTTGGCTCCCTCCGAGAGGGGAGAGAGCCAAGGCGACCGCGAGTCCTCCCAGCGTCAGCCAGTTCGGGATCTTGCCGCCGCGGGCGTCGAGGACACCCGCCACGAGCGCGAGGACGAGGGCGAAGAGGGAGAGCATGTGACCCGCCTATTCGTCCTCGGCCCCGCCGATCTTGTTCACGTCGTCCCTCGACTCGCCGAGCGTCCCCTTGAACTTGGCGCCAATCTCGTTCCAGGTACCGACGGCGCCGATGACGACGATGGCCATGAGGATGACGTATTCGATCGTCGAGAGGCCCCGTTCGTCGCCGAGGAGGTTTCGGGAGGACTTCGTGTTCTTCGTGATGAATGCCATATCGTGAGTTCCTTCTTGGTTCAGGGGCGCGCACTGTGCGCGTCGAGTTTGATGTGATGCGAGTGCTCCGGGGCAGGACCGCGGTCTTCGGGGTCCGGGCGAAGGAGCTCTCGTGCTGGGGGGTGTGTCGGACCGGCGCGGGAGCCGTTGCCGAAAAAATGCGCGGCGGCGTCGTTTTCGGTGGTTCGGGGAGAGCTCCAGTTCGGTTGAGCTCGCCCGGGGTTCACGGACAAACGCGTGCTCGGTGCGCGTATGGAGGCCAGTTGGCGAGCGCAGCGAGCGTTCGAGGGCAGAGGAGAAGGAGCGGCCAGGCGAAGGCTCGGTTGGGCTGAGGCGGAGGTGATGGGCCGGGGCCAAAAGCAACAGAGAGAAAAGAGGCGTTCGGACGGGACGGAGCGGTCGCAAGTGAACGCGGAGCGTCGCGGGAGTGACGGCCGAGGGCAGCGAGCGGCGAGCGCGTTCGAGCGGATGGCGGCAAGGGCAGCGAACGGCGAGAGCGTCCGAGCGGATGGCGGCAAGGGCAGCGAGCGGCGAGAGCGTTCGAGTGGATGGCGGCAAGGGCAGCGAACGGCGAGAGCGTCCGAGCGGATGGCGGCAAGGGCAGCGAACGGTGAGAGCGTTCGAGCGGATGGCGGCAAGGGCGAATCGACGCGTCGGGTGAGCGCGAGGGAAGAGCGTTCGGAGGACGGACCTTCGGAGCGACGTTTTGGACGCAACGGCGTCGAGCTCAGGCCGAAAAGGCGGCCATGGCAGGCAGGAAACCGGGCTTTCGCTGGGATCTCTCGCGGCTCTTGGGCGCGGGTGAGGGAGGCGCCGCGGAGCGGGGGATTGGGCGGCGCGTGGCGCTACGAGGTCAGCTGGCTCGGCTGGCTTCGGACGAGCGTGGGCTCGCGAGCGTCGAGTACGTGGTGATCTTCGCTGCCGTGACGCTGGGCGCTGCGCTGATCTTGGCGGGCCTCGGGCCGACGCTCATTCGCTCCTTCGAATGGCAAGTGGCGGTGCTGGGTCTGCCGGTGCCTTGAAAGTGAACGCTGGGAGGAACGAGGTGGGTCGCCCTTGAGTTCCTCAGGGCTTGCGGGCGGGTCTCCCGAAGGAGAGCCCGCCCGATGCGCCTCGCGAGGGCGACGGAATTAGACGTCGACGAGAGGATAAGACCCGAGAAAATCGGCCTTTCCGACGTCCACGCCGTTGTGTCGCAAGATCGCGTAGGCCATGGCGGCATGGAAGTAGAAGTTCGGGAGCGCCTGCTCGTTCAGGTAAACGCTGCCGACAACGCGCTTGTTCGGGGGAAGATAGCCGATCTTCACGAGACGGGTCTGAGCATCCTTGAAGTCCGCTTCCTCGATCGTTGCGACGAAGGCAGCGGTTTTCTGAATGCGCGCGCGGATCTCGGCGAAGGTCGTCTCGGTGTCTGGATCGCTCGGAGCTTCTTTGCCTGCGAGGCGAGCCGCGAGGAACTTCGCGGTGTCGCAAGCCGACTGAAACTGGCGCACCAAGGGGAACATGTCGGGCGCCAGGCGGGTGCTCAGGAGGACGTTGACGTTGAACTTGCGCGCCGCCGCATGGGCTTCGGCCTTGTCGAGCCAGCCTTCCATGTTGCGGAGCATCTTACAGAGCTGGGGAACGGTCGCGGTGTACATCGACATGCCCTCGCTCTGGCAGCGTGCCCCGAGGTCGTCAAGGGCCTCCGCGTGCCGCCTCGACGCGGGGCTTTTCGGGCCACGAGCGGCTTGTCGGCGCCCGCGGCTGGGGGGCGCTTTCTGGCCGTCGGGCAAGAGAGTTTTGGGTCTTTTGACGCAACGCTTCCCGGAAGCGTCCGAGTGAACTCGCGTGTGGAGGCTACCTTGAATAAGCAGGTTTTGATCGCGGCGCTCGGTCTTTGTGTGGGGTCTTTGGGAGCGCACCAATATCTTCAGAAGGTCAAGCAGGAGCTCGCCGGCGGACCTCAACAGGCCGTGCTGGTCCTGACCCGGGACATGAACGCTGGCGACGTCGTGGACGATGCGGCCCTCGAGACAACCTGGGTGCCGGAGGCGTATCTCGATCCTCGACGCATCCCTGCGAAAGAGCGGGGACAGCTCGTGGGTGTGCCGCTCGTGACAACGGTGCGCGCCGGCGAAGGGCTCTATTGGGGAGATGTGGCGGGCGGAGATAGCTCCCGTGCTGACCTTTCTTCCTTGGTCGCGTCCGGGCGTCGCGCTTACCAGCTAGGCCCCGAGGCGAATCCGTTTGGTGCGCTGGTTCGCGTGGGGAACCGGGTGGATGTGCTGTGTGGGCGCGCCGACGGAGCGAAGACTGTCCTTGAGCGAGCGCTTGTGCTCGCCGTCGGAGATCGCCTGAAGAACGAAGAGGAAACTCAGACCAAGAAGAGCAGCGGCTTCCGGACGACCTCGGGGCTCTCGCTCAGTCTGCTGCCTGAGGAGGCGGAGACGCTGATGAAGGCGGAGCGAAACTGTCAGCTTCGGATCGTTGTGCGTGGTTCTGACGACATCGCGCTCCGGGCAGCCCCCGAACCGCCGAAAGAGGGCACCACGAAGGCTCTTGTCCCCACGAAGACTCGGGAGATTGAACATGTGCGCTAATCGTTTGACAAGGGCCATCTTGTGTCTGGCGCTGGGGCTTGTGCCCTCCGTCTCCCTCGGGCAAGCGAGAGCTCAGTCCCAAGAGTCGGTGCAGCTGAATATCGCTGAAACGCGAGAGTTGACGCTGCAAATTGGCGAGCAGCGCGTGCTCTCGGCGGAAGGGGTGCGCAGCTACTCGGAAGGAAAACGTGGAGTCGTCGAAGTCCGCCTGACGCGGGACGCGAAACAATTCGTGCTCGTCGCGCTGCAGCCGGGGACGACGACTGTGCTCTTTCTGATGACCGACGGGCGCGAGGAACACATCAAGGTCACCGTCGAAGCTCCGATTGCCCAAACTGAAGGGGGCATTGTCGTTCAGCAAGCCGAGAACATCCGGCTCGATTTCTATTTCGTGCAGGTCGACCGTGGTTACATGCACCAGATCGGCCCCGCTTATCCCTCGAGCGTGACCGCGGGCACGTTCTCCGCGGAGTTCGATTTTCTGAGCCGCTCGCTCAACAGCGCCACTGCAGTCGTCGCCGATCAGGCGTTGCTTCGGCTCGATGTGGCCCAGGCGAAGGGTTGGGCGAAGCTGCAGCGGAAGGCCGCGGTCATCACGGAGAACGGTCAGGCGGCTACCTTCTCCGGGGGCGGCGAGGTCAACATTCCCGTTCAAAACGGCCTCGGCACGGGCATCCACGCGATTCAGTACGGAAGCACCATCGACGTGCTCCCGCGTTACGACTCTTCGACGGGTCGTCTCGAGCTTCAAATTTCTGCGGACGTTTCTGACCTCTCCGACGATCGCGGCTCTGGCGTTCCCGGGCGCATTCGATCGGATCTCAAGACTGTCGTGAACCTCGAGCTTGGCCAGACGATCGTCCTCGCGGGCCTGAGCGCGAAGTCCGAACTCAGTAGCCAAGGGGGACTCCCGTTCCTCTCTCAGATCCCGATCCTCGGACATCTCTTCGGGACTCATCGTTCCGAATCGAGGCAAATCGAAAACATCATCTTCATCGTTCCGTCCGTAGTCGACATGCCTGGTCCCGAAGCGCGCATCGCTCTCGACGAAGCCCTGCGCGTCTACGGAAGCTACAAAGGCAAGCGACAGGACAAGGCCTACTTCCCGGTTGTGGGGGCACCATGAAACAAATCCTGCCTGAGGTCGATCTCGAACGTCGACTTGTGATTTCCGTGAAGGCGAAGGGGAAAACGACGCTCCGGCGCTCGTTCCCCGTCGGTTTCCCTGTCCGCATCGGTCGGCTCAATGACTGCCACATTTGCTTGCCGATCTTGGCGGTCTCGCGTTGCCACGCGACGCTCACTCTCTCAGAACAGGGACTCGAGCTTGTCGAGTCCTCTTCCCAGGGCACCCGAGTGGGGTCGGAGCTCGTGCGCGGGGTGACGGCCCTGTTTCAAACGAACTCACTCGAGCTCCACATCGGCGGCTATCAACTCGATTGCCGCGTTGAAGAGCGCGAGCACGGCGCCCCAGATATTCGCCGCGCCATTCACCAGAAGCTCATCGAAAGGCTCGATCTGGCGCGCACGCCCCGGGGACAGCAGGTCACCGACGAGCTCCGGAAGGATGTGCTCGATGTCCTCGAACAGCTCGTCCTGGAGGAGCGCGTTCCGCTGCACTTGCGGGCGAAGATCGTTCGGGATGTGGCGGATGAGGCGCTTGGCCTCGGGCCTCTCGAGACCCTGCTCAGTGACCCGAACGTGAGCGAGATCATGGTCGTCGATCCGAACGTCATTTACGTCGAACGGGACGGACGCCTCGAGCTCACGGGAAGGTCCTTTTCGGATGCGGACGCGGTGCGGGCGGTGATTGAGCGCATTGTCACGCCGCTCGGTCGTCGTATCGATGAAGCGTCCCCGCTTGTGGATGCGCGCCTCCCCGACGGGAGCCGAGTGAACGCGGTGATCCCACCGCTCGCCCTGCGCGGCCCCTGCATCACGATTCGAAAGTTCCGGGCAGGCGCGCTCGAGCTCAAAGATTTGATCGAGAGAGAGTCGCTTTCTCGCGACATGGCGCGCTTCCTCGAAGCGGCCGTCCGCGTGAGGAAGAACATTGTGATCAGTGGCGGGACCGGGAGCGGCAAGACGACGCTCTTGAACATCCTCTCCGCGGCGATCCCTCGCGGAGAACGGATCGTCACGATCGAAGACGCCGCTGAACTGTCGCTCAAGCAGAGCCACGTGGTCTCCCTTGAATCACGCCCGCCGAACCTCGAGGGAAAGGGCGAATATACGATCCGCGACTTGGTGAAAAATGCGCTCCGCATGCGTCCGGATCGCATCGTGGTCGGAGAGTGCCGCGGCGGAGAGGCGCTCGACATGCTCCAAGCCATGAACACGGGGCACGAAGGTTCGATGACGACAACCCATGCGAATTCGCCGCGGGAGGCCGTCGGGCGCCTCGAGACGCTCTGCTTGATGAGCGGCGTCGAGCTCCCCCTGGTGGCCATCCGTCGCCAGATTGCCGGGAGCGTTCACCTCATCGTCCAACAATCCCGTCTCGCGGACGGGTCACGTAAGGTCACGAGCATCGCGGAGGTGGTCGAAGTGGACGAGCGCGGAGAGGTCGTGGTGCGAGAGCTCTACTCCTACCAAGTCGAAGGCACGGGCCCCGATGGGCGCATCGTCGGAAAGTTCATTGCGACCGGGTACTTGCCGAGTTTTCTTGTGGAACTCGAGAAAGTGGGTGACGCTTGTTAGATTTAGGTTTTGTTTTCTGCGCAACGCTCGCGCTCCTGAGTCTCGTGGGGCTCGGGACGCGCCGTGAAGTGTGGGAGGCGCTCCGTCCGCGCTTTCTGGCCTACGAGCGAAATGTCGATCGAAGTCTCCGCTTCATCCGGAGCGGGCTGCGCCCGCGGCAGATTGTGATCGCTCAAGTGGTCTGTCTGGGGTTCGCCCCGGTGGTCTACTTCGGCCTCGGGCGGGCTCTCTTGGCCTCTGCCCTGCTCCTCGGCGCGCTTCTTCCTCACGTTCTCCTCGCGCGCGCGACGGCTGAGCGTGCAAAGAAACTTGATGCACAGGTCGAGCCGATGCTGGGAGCGATCGCGCGCGCCCTTGTGGCGGCGCCCAGCCTCGGCGAAGCGCTCGCGAGCGCCGCCACGGTGATCGAGGCCCCACTCTCGGATGAAATCAAAGAGACTCTCGAAGAGTTCCATCTCGGAACGAACCTCGACTTGGCTTTGACTCATTTGAGCGAGCGCGTGAAGAGCGAGAAACTGCGCGTCGCAGTTCTGACGTTGAAGCTGGGACAAAAGAGCGGCGGTAAACTCGCGAGCATTCTTGAGTCGACGGCGCAAACGATGCGAGAGATGGAGCGACTCGAGGGGGTCTTGCGTACGAAGACCGCGGAAGGAAAGGCGCAGACCGTGGTGATCGCCGTCGTGCCGATCGCGCTCGTCGGGATCTTGGACTCGATGATGCCAGGCTTTTTCGCGCCGCTCGAAAACACAGTTTCGGGCAACATGATCACTCTGGCGAGCGTGGGACTTTGGGTGGGGGCGCTCTTTGCGGCTCGTCAGATCTTGGCGGTGGATCTATGACCTTGGCGCTGGACGGATGGATTTGGACGAGCGCTCTTGGCTTCGGGATGCTCGGGATGAGTGTCGGACGTTTGGTGGCGTCGGCGCCACCGGCGCCTCTGCCGAAGGTCGGTCGATTTCAGAAGGAGCGCGACAGGTTCAGGGCCGAGGGAGCTTGGGCGGCGGGTTTACTCGTCGTGCTTCAAGCGTTCTCTGCGGCGCTCTGGTCCGTCGTACCGCTGAAGGGGCTGCCCGTGCGGTACCTGAACTGGCAAGAGCATCAGCTGCGCTTGGCAGGTTTTCCCATGGGGCTCTCGCCGCGTGAGGTGCCTGTGTTGTGTCTCATGACGGGGCTCTTGAGCGGCGCGTTTGTGTCCGCCTTAGGCTCCTCGACGGTCGCTTCGATCAGCGTGCTTTTGGTGGGGCTCGCGCTTCCCATTTTCCGCATTCAGGGGCTGCGCGGCGCGCGCGTGCGAGCGGCGGCTCGGGAGGTGCCTCGAACGATGGACCTGTTGAGCTTGTGCATGAGCGCAGGGATGGACCTGGTCAGCGGGCTCAAAGAGGTGAGCAAGGGAGACAAGGGCGTCGTGGCGGATGAGCTCCGCTACCTTTTGGCTGCCCTCGAAATGGGTCAGACCCGGCGCGCGGCGCTGCAGGAATTTTCCGAGAACCTCCCTGCGCTCGAGGTCGGTGACTTCACCCGCGCCGTCATTCAGGCCGAGGCCAAGGGAGCCTCTGTCCGCGATGCGCTCTTGAACCAAGCGACCATGAGTCGGCAACGCCGGAGCGTTCGGGCCGAAGAGTTGGCCGCGCGGGCGGGAGTCCTGCTGACGCTGCCGATCATGATGCTCGTGGTGTGCGTGTTGCTTCTGATCGTCGGACCTCTCCTCGCTAATCCTCAAATTTGAAACAGGCTCAGGAACATGTTCTCAAAAGTGCTTTTCGCTCAGCTGGTCTCTCTCCTTGTTGCAGCGGGTATTGGGATGGGGTGTGCTCCTGACGAGGACGAGGCGTCCGTCAAGAATCAATCGCTCATCACCCGCTTGGATGAGGCGTTTTATAGCCTCCCTTGTCCTCCGGGGCTCGAGCGGGAGTCGGAGAAGAACGTAGAGGCTCGCCTCGAACTTTCGCGCATCGAAGCCTTGAGGGGGAAGGTCGACGTCGTCGCCGCTTATCGAGCAGCGGTGAACCTGCATCAGCTGGCCGAGTGCAAGAACCTCCCCGAGCTGAAGCCCGAAGCAGAGCTCGCCTATGGGGCCTTTCGGAGTCGGGTCGCGGGGAATGTCCTCGGAGCATCGCGCGCGAGGAGCTTGGGCGACATGGCGAGGGAGCGCCGACTTCTCAGTGAGCTGAGCGAGATGGTGCGCCCCCTCTTGCCGGAAGATGCTGCGCGGGCCGACCAGAGGGTGCGGCGGATTGACGTGGCCTTGGTTGCGGAGCGTTGAGCTGGGCGGGGAGGGGGGGAGCTGGGGCCATGCCCTCGGCGGTGGCCCTTGGCTTTCGAGGAACGTTTCGGTGATGGGCCGCGTACTAGCGAGTTTTTGGGTCCGGGTGCGCAACGGTCGCTCCCTTCGTCCGAAAGGCGAGCCATGAAGAACCTGATGGGATTTCTCGTGGCGATCGCCCTCGCCGGATGTGGCGGGCAGGCGGTCGGGGAACCGGAGACTGCCGCGGACACCCGAAGCATGCTGATGGAGCGGGCAGCCGCGAGCGAGCGCCAAGGGGAGGCGCTGCAAGCTGAGCAATATTGGTTGGCAGCATGGGAGCAGGGAGAGGATATCGACGTCGTGCTCCCGCCCCTTCTCGCTTCCTGCATCCGCGGGGGGCGACTCGAGAGTGCTCTGCGACATGTAGAGCGCGCCGGTCGCCTGCGGCCGAACGATCCCGCGTTTTTGCATTTGCAGGCGGAACTCTTGCGGGCGCTCGGTCGCTCGGAGCAGGCCTTCGAGCTCCTGTATTCTCGAATTGAACAAGTCTCGCTCTTGCCGGAGACAGTGTTCCTGCTCGGGACGCTCGAGAGCTCGCGGGGCGACGAGGATGCGGCCAGGCAGCATTGGGCGAAGTATCTCGAACTTGCTCCGGAGGGACCGAGAGCGAGCCAGGCGCGAGCGCTCATCGGAGGTGCGTCGTGATCCAGAGCGCGGCCTATGAGAGGGCGCTGCTCCGATTCTTGGAGCCGATCGCGCCCGTTCTCGCTCAGCCGGACGTGAGTGAAGTGGTGATCAACGGCCCTTCGAAGATCTTCATCGAGCGGCGCGGAAAACTTGAAGCGTTCGACGCCGAGTTGGATCCGGAGGGGCTCCTCGGAGCGCTTCGTGTGGTGGCTCAATACGCGGGGCGCCCTCTCGACGACGAATTCCCGATCCTTGAGGCACACTTGCCCGATGGAGCGCGCCTTGAAGCCGTCTTGGCGCCCATCGCGGAAGGGGGACCCTGTGTCGCGATCCGAAAGCACCAGCTCACGAGTTTGAGCGCTGAGAAGCTCGTGGAGCTCGGTGCGCTGAGCGAGGAGGCGCTCGCCTATCTTCAGCAGGCCGTCGCGCACCAGGAGAATATCCTCGTCTCTGGCGGCACAGGCAGCGGAAAGACCTCACTGTTGAGAGTGCTGGCGACGATGAGCGACCCGGACGAGCGGCTGCTCGTGCTCGAAGACGCGCGTGAGCTCGCTTTGCAACGAAACCATGTGGTGTCCCTCGAGACGCGGCCGGCCGATGCCCGCGGTCGCGGGCGCATCACGATGGCGGACCTCTTGAAGGCCACCTTGCGCCTCCGTCCTGACCGCATCGTGATGGGCGAGGTGCGAGGCGCGGAGGCCCTCGACTTGATTCAGGCCATGAGCACAGGCCACGGCGGCTGCCTCTCGACGATTCACGCCTCGAGCCCGGTGGGCGCGCTGCGTCGTCTTGAAACGATGGCGCTTCTGGCGGGCTACGATGTGCCGCTCACCGCCCTTCGCGCCCAGGTCGCGCTTGCGATTCATGTGGTGGTGCAGATTGAGCGGCTCGCGGGAGGGAAGCGCGGCGTGACGGAGATTGCGCGCGTCTTGCCCCTATCAGCGCATGGTGAGTACGAGGTCGAGACGGTGTTTCTCCGCACGCCTGAGGGCCTCTTGCGAGAGGGAAGAGCATGAAAGACGAGACACAAGTGGGCATCGAGGCCATGAAGACGCCGGTCTTGGGGGTGCCTTGGGCCGGAGACACTGAGTTCGGCGAACCCACGCTGTCTGATGCTGAGACAGTTCTGCTCCCGCGGGCAGCCGTCCTGCCGAGGGCTGAAGAAGAGGTCTCGGAAGAGCGCACCAAGACGGCCGCTCATCGTCCATCACGGCAGAATGTCTTGCGCTCGCTCTGGCAGATGGCGCGCTCTTCGCTGATCGGAGCTGCCGTCTGTGGCGTGCTCGGGGGGCTGCTGGTCGCCTGCGCTGTGGTGCTTGTTGTGCGGCTGGCGAGCGCGCGCCCGGAACCCGACGACGCGAAGCTCCAAGGCTCGCTCCTTTCGGCTCTGGTGCGTGTCGAGTCCCCCACCGGTCAGCCCGTGGAAGGGGCCACGCTGCGAGTCGGCGAGCTCACCTTCTCTTCGGACGCGGAGGGCCTTGTGCGATTTGAACAGCCTTTGAGCGAGACGACGGGGACGACCCGCTATCGCTTCGAGCTCACTTGTCCGGAAGGGATGCAAGCGACGTCGCCGACGCGAGAGCTTGTTGTGCCCCTCGGCGCAGCGCGAGCGAAAAAGCGCGTCGAGCGGTCGCTTTCCCTGGTGTGCACGTCGACACGGGTTGCGCTGACGCTGGCGCTCCGGGCCGAAGGGGGCGAAGCCAGGTTCTGGCTGGGAGAAGAGGAGCTGGGAGTGACCACGGGCGGGCAGCTCGAGGCAACGGTCCAGGTAGACAAGCGGACGGAGCAGAACCTGCGTGCGGCGCCCGTGATCCCGAAGGGCGAAAAGCGAAAGCCAACGCTCAGTCCGCCTGCACGGACGGTGGTGGTCCTCGACGACGATCAGCGGCTGGAGTACGCGGTGAAGATCAGCTGGCCGAAGGTGAAGGCCAAAGCGGCGCCCGTTCAGCAGATCCCCTATCGGCTCTGATCCGCTGACCTCGAACTTTCCCCCCTCAGCCAGTCGCGAAAGGGCACCCAACTTGTCGATTCTCCGCCATAATTGCGCTCTTCCTGAAGCAATTCGGCGTGGATTTGCTAGAAGCTCGGCCACCGATGCGCGTCTCGTACCGATGGCTCCAGGAGCTCATTCCCCGTCTCGATCGCGAACCTAGCGAAGTTGCCGAAGCCTTGTCCTCGATTGGCCTCGCGGTCGACGCAGTGTTCGACCACGAAAGCGCCCTTCGTCCGCTCCGGCTCGCAGAGGTTGTCGCCGTCGGACCCCATCCGAATCGAGAGAAGCTCAAGATGGTCACCGTGCGGACCTCGACCCCGAGCGGTGGGCCCCCTTCGAGCTTCTCCCGCGCCCCCGTTCCTCCTCAGGCGCCGAGCCCCGTTGAGCTTGCCATCGTCTGCGGCGCTCCGAATGTTCCGCCTTTGGGCGACTTGGTTGTCGTTGCGGGCATCGGCGCGAAGCTTCCCGGCATGGACGCGGTGCTGACGCGTCGCGAAATCGGCGGCGTCGTGAGCCCCGGAATGCTCGTGAGTGAGGCGGAGCTCGGTCTTGCCGCTGAGAGTGATGGCATCATCACGTTTGCACAGGGCACGTTCCAGCCCGGCACTCGGCTGATCGACGCGATCCCTGAAGCGCGCGACGTCATCTTCGAGCTCGACGTGACCCCGAACCGCCCGGACGCCCTCGGACACGTCGGAGTTGCGCGCGATCTCGCGGCCTACTTCGAGCTCGACTTTGTGCCGCCGGCCGCGAAACCGGTGGGCGGAGACGAAGCCCCTGGCCCGGGCCGGGTTGATGTCGAAAATCAGGTGCCTGCGCGCTGTCCTCGTTATGGGCTCGGGCGCGTGACGGGAATTCGGGTCGGTCCTTCGCCTGACTTCATGCGTTACCGTCTGCACCGTCTCGGGGTGCGACCCATCTCGAACATCGTCGACGCGACGAACTGGCTGATGCTCGAGTGGGGGCAGCCGCTCCACGCCTTCGATTTCCGGACCATTGAGAGCGGCAAGATCGTCGTGCGGATGGCCCGAGAGGGGGAGAAGATGACGACGCTCGACGGCATCGAGCGGTCTCTCACGGCGGATGACCTCCTGATTTGCGACGGTGAGCGGCCCGCCGCTTTGGCGGGCATCATGGGCGGTGCAGAAACCGAAATTCGCGATTCGACGACCGAGGTGCTGGTCGAATGTGCGTACTTCGAGCCCCGCGGGATCCGCCGCACGGCCCGTCGTCTCGGAATGCACTCCGACTCCAGCCATCGCTTCGAAAGAGGGACGGACCACGGTGCGACTGAGATCGTTCTCTCGCGAGCGCTCGCTTTGATCGCGGAGCTCGGTGGAGGAAAGGTGCTTCCGGGTGTTGTTCGCGCGGACGGCATCGTGCCGGAAGTTCCGGCGATCGAGCTGCGCTCCGAGCGTATGAATCGGCTCTTGGGGGTCGAGATTCCCTTCCGCGAGGCTACGCTGCTTTTGCGCCGTCTCGGGCTCGAGGTGGAGTTTGTGAGCGACGTTGGTCGCGGAGGCACAGTGGCGCGCATCCGCGGCGCGTCACACCGCCCGGACATCAATATTGAGGCTGACTTGATCGAGGAGATCGCGCGCATTCGTGGCCTCGAGAGCATTCCCACTGAGCTGCCCTCGATCCCGCCGCAGAAGCCGCGCACCTCGGGGCTCTTCGAGCGAAGAGTGAAGACCGTCGCATGCGAGATCGGCCTCTCCGAAGCGCTCACCTATGCGTTCGTGTCGCGCTCAGATCTCGAAGCCATCTCTGCGCCCGCGCCCACCGTCACGCTCAAGAATCCGCTTTCGGAGGAGCGCAGCGTGCTCAGGACAAGCCTCTTGCCGGGGCTCCTTGAGGCTTTGGGAAGGTCCCGCCGTCGGGGCGAAGGGCGCGTGCGCCTCTTCGCCCAGGGTTCGATCTTTTTGCCGATCGATACTCCGCACGCAGCGAGCGCGGCGCGCCCGCGACGAGCCGAGGACGTCGGCGTGCTCCCCCATGAGAGGCCGAGCTTCGCAGCGGTGCTCGCGGGACCGAGGGATGAGCACCTCGTGAGCAATCCGGGGGACGTGGACCTTTATTCGGCGAAGAGTGTTGCCACCGAAATGGTGGAGCGCCTCACCGGGCTGAGTCCGACGGTGAGCCATGCGTCGGGCGAAAATGTCCGTCATCTGCATCCGCGCGGGGCGGCGCTCGTGACGGTGGGCGACGTGACCGTGGGCACATTTGGGCCTTTGCACCCGGACGTCATCGACGCTCTCGACCTCGGAGGTCCCGCGTTTGTCGTCGAACTCGATCTCGCGGCCATCGAAGCGCTTGGGCGCGCTACCCCGAAATACTCGCCTCTGCCTAAGCTTCCGCCCGTTCTGCGCGACCTGTCGTTGGTTGTGTCCGATCACACGCCGGCCGAGACGGTCGCTCTCGCGATTCGGGAGACCGCCGGTGAGCTCTGCGAGTCGGTGCGCATTGCCTCGGAGTTTCGAGGGGGCTCGGTCCCCGAGGCCCATCGCAGCATCACCTTCCGCCTCACCTATCGAGACCCCCGTTCTCGTAAGGACGGGGAAGGGCGAACCCTCACGGACAAAGAGGTCGAAGAGATTCAGACTCGAGTCCTCCGCGAGGCCGAGTCGCGCTTCGGCGCGGCTCTCCGCGGCTAAGGGAGAGAGGACCAAACTTCGGTGGATTGGGCTCGATTTCTCGCCGTCCTTGCAGGAGGCGCCTTCTTGGCGGTCTCCCCTGTGGCTCGTGCGGAATCAGCCCCGTCTGAAGCGGGCGAACCTGAGCCTCAGAGCGGCGCCGCTACGGGCGATCCTGGGTCGGTCCCCGTGGACGCTGAGCCCGTTTCGTCGACCAGCAGAGCGAAGGTCACCCCCTTGGGCCAACTGGTCGAGCCGGAGGCTCGGACGAGGCCACCCCTTGTGGTGATTGGTCCGCTCCTCGCTACCGTGTTTCGTCCGAGCCGCTCCGATGCGATCCGCTACGAACCAGGGATTGCTTATGGGGCCTTTGTGATGGTGCCCATCACCGAGTGGCTCCTGACCCGCGCCTCCTTCCGCCAAGAGTTGATCCCTGTGAGCGCGCCGGCGGGGGCGCTGGGAATCGAGGGTCCGTCTCGATCCCTTGCGCTCTCTCAGCCCAATTTGTCCGCGCTCGCATTCTCCGCGGAGGCTGAAGGGGTCTATCGCCCGCTCTCTCGCCTCTTTTTACGAGCGGGCGTGGGGGTCGCCTGGGCTCGAGTTGTAGCGCCACCTCCTGAAGCGGAGAACTTCTATGTGGACGCCGAGCGGTCGCTCACCGTGAGCACGATTTCCCTCTCCTTAGGAGCGGCCTACACGCTGATTCCCTCGTGGCTCGAGCTCGGGCTTCGTGTTTCGGGCGGGCTGCCCTTTGCTCAGACGGGCCGGATGATCTTACCCTTACAAGTGGTGGTCGACGGAGAACTCGCTCACGTGGACCCGCTGCCGGAGATGGCGGGTTTGCTCGACGCCACCCTCGAATTGGGGGTCGTGTTTTGATTCGCGCTCGAGGGAGAGAGCTCCGATCGGTCTTGGCTATGGCTCTGGCCGTGAGCTGCCTCGTCGGCTGTCGCAATGAGCTGCTCGGACCTCGTGAGTGTGAGTACCTTGCGGAGCGGCTGGCCAAGGTGACCTCCCCGGATCAGCTGCGGAATCCCAGAGTCCGAAATCAAGTCACCGAGCAGACCAACCGCTGTCTCGTCACTCCTTACGATAAGACGTTCGTTCGCTGCCTCGGAGAAGTCGGCCGCGTCGATATTTGCGAAGCCGATCTTTTCAGGCGCCAGGGGCGCCCTGAGGGACGCCGCCCACGATAGCGGAAAGCATCCGTCCGCTCCGGTCTCCATCGCGGCGGAACGAGTAAAAGAGCTCTCGATCGAGGACAGTGCAGCCGAAGACATCATCGATGGCTTCGGGCGCGAGCCCGGCCGCCTGGAGCTGAGCCCGGACCATTTTGCGCAGGTCGATGTAACTTCGACCGTCACGCAGGACGAAAATGTCGGGATCGGGTGAGGCGCTGATGATTTCCTGCGCCGTCTCGGGTGAGACTTCGAACGAGTCGACCGAGATGTGAGGACCGATGCTGGCGATGAGCCGGGTTGCCCCGAGGGTCCGCAGCCGCGCGATCGTCTCTGGCACGACCCCTCGGACGCACCCTTTCCAGCCCGCGTGGCAGGCCGCGACCCAGCCCGTCTCGACGCAGGCCACGAGGACGGGAACGCAGTCAGCTGTTCGGATCGCCGCGGCCACGTGAGCTCGAGTGATCGTGATGTCCGCTTCGACTGCTTCGATGTCCGCTCGGTTCTCTGAGCCGTCGACGACCACGCTGACCGTGCCGTGCGTTTGGAGAGGGAAGTAAATGTGTTCCCTTGGAACACCAAGGGAATCGGCCACGATGGCGATGTTCCGATCGACGTTTGTCGGCTGGTCCCCCGTGGTGCGGGTGAAATTGAGGCTTTCGAAGGGGCCCGTCGAAACGCCTCCTTTTCTGGTGAAGAACCCGTGCGAAAAACCGGAGTTTCGGAGCAGCGGGCTCTCGAGGACACTCGGACCCTCGGCCACAATTGGCGCTTCTGCTGTTTGAGTCGCGCTCTCTTCCGCCATTTGGTAGCAGTCTAATCGGTATGTCGGACCGGCAACAAGATCCGTTCGTCGGGAAGGAGATTCTCGGAGGTCAGTTCCGCATTGTGGAGCGCATCGGCTCCGGCGGAATGGGCTCGGTGTACCGCGCCGAAGAACCCCAGATGGGGCGACAGGTCGCGATCAAGATCCTTCACCAGAAGCTCAAGGAGCGAAAGGACTTGGTGAGCCGCTTCCGTCGCGAAGCGCGTGCCATGAGTCAGCTGACGCACCCGAATACGGTGCGCGTTTTCATGTACGGAGAGCTCGAGGACAGCGGCGCCCTGTACATCGTCATGGAGCTGCTTGAGGGCTTGAACTTGAATCAGACCGTGAAGCGGGGGGGCGTCATGGACGCGCCTCGGGCCATTTCGATTCTGGTTCCGGTGTGCCACGCGCTCCACGAGGCGCACCAACTCGGCATCGTGCATCGCGATCTCAAGCCTGAGAACATCTTCATCTGCCGGCAGGCGGGCCTCGTCGACTACCCGAAGGTCCTCGACTTCGGCCTGGCCAAAGTCACCGAAGCTCAGATGCAACCCGGCTCACTCATCTTGACCCAACAGGGCATGGTGTTTGGCACTCCTGAGTTCATGTCGCCGGAGCAGGCGCGGGGGCTGACACTCGACGCGAGGAGTGACGTCTATTCGCTCGCCTGCATCTTGTACGAAGCCCTGAGCGGCAAGCTTCCGTACGACGCGAAGACGCCGATGGAGTACGTGAGCAAACACGTCTCGGCGACTCCGATTCCCCTCGCCGAGCGAGCGCCAGGGCGCAACTTTCCACCGGGTCTCTGGCCAGTCCTCAAGAAGGCCTTGGCGAAGCGTCCCGAGGACCGTTACGACTCTGCGCTCAGCTTTGCGACGGCGCTCGAAGCGGTGGTCCGCGCGCCCTCCGAGTTGCCACCTTCGTACGCGGTCGAGTCGACGGTTCCTCCGCCTGCCGTGGAGAACCCGCCCGCGCCTGCCGCTTCCGGGCGGCGCTTCCCTGAGTGGGTCGTGCTTGTGACCGTAGCTGTGCTTTGTTTAGCGCTTGGTGGGGTCCTGGCAGTCCTCGCGATGACGTACTCCGGAAAATGAACGAGCGTCCGCCCTCCGACTCCCGCGACACGCCCACCCTCGGCTCCCAGACGTCACCTTCGGGCTACCAGCGTTACTCCGTGGCGCCGGACGCCGAACCATGGGAGCCGAAGTCCGAGCCTCCTCGCTCCCGGACGCGGCGCGTTCTGCTCATCGCCGGTTCGGTGTTCCTGGGCAGCATCTTGATCGGCATCCTCAGCCTCCTGGCGATCTTCTATCGCTACTCGAGCGATCTGCCGAATGTTCATCAGTTAGGGAAGACGTACGCGCCGCCGCAAATGACGCGCATTTTGGCGCGAGACGGGACGCTGCTCGGCTCGATCTTCACCGAAAGGCGCACCGTAGTGCCGCTTTCGAGCCTGCCGGATCATGTGAAAACGGCTTTTCTGGCCGCGGAAGACGCGGGCTTCTTCGAGCACCGCGGGCTGAATTATCTCGGTCTCGTGCGGGCCCTTGTACAGAACCTGCGTTCGGGGAGCGTTCGTCAGGGAGGCTCCACGATTACCCAACAGGTCGTAAAAAACGTGCTTCTGTCTTCGTCGCGCACTTATGAGCGGAAGGTGAAGGAGACGGTTTTGGCCTTCCGCATCGAGCGTGAGCTGACCAAAGAACAGATTCTTGAGATCTACCTGAACCAGATCTACTTCGGACATGGGCGCTACGGGATCGAGGAAGCCGCTCGAGTCCACTTTGGTAAGCGCTCCTCGGAGCTGACACTCCCTGAGGCGGCCCTCCTGGCGGGCATTGTAGCCGCGCCGGAGCGCTTCTCTCCTCAGAAGGATCGCGAGCGAGCGCTCAAGCGGCGCCACTACGTTCTCGATCAGATGAGAAAGAAGGGGTTCATGACCCCGGAGGTCTTTGAGGTCGCGGATAAGAGCCCTCTTTGGACTTTGCCCGCGGTCGAGACCGAGAGCGACATTGCGCCTGAGATCGTCGAGCGGGCGCGCCGTGCCCTCGAACAACAGCTGGGCGAGGTCGCTCGGCGCGGCGGTTACACGGTCACGACCAGCATCGATCCAGGGCTGCAAGAGAAGGCGCGGACGGCGCTCCGAAAAGGGCTCGACGACTACATGGCGCGCCACAAACTCGCGCCGCCCTTCACGCTGAAGAAGCGAAACCTTTGGGGGGAACTCTCCAAGGGCAAGCTGAGAAGGCACGGGATCTATCTCGGGAGCGTGGTTCGCGCTGACGACGAGCAAGGGATCTTGGAGGTCAACGTGGCCGGCCGCCGTGGCCAGGTCCGCGTGCTGCAAGAGGAGCGCTATAACCCCGGCCGACTCGCTCCCTCGAAGCTCTTTGGAGAGGGGGCAGCTGTGCGTGTGCGGGTCAAAGACGATCCGGATGAGGGGGACGATCCGCTCGAGCTCGGCCTCGAGCTCGGGCCCGAAGGAGCGCTGGTTGCGCTCGATGCGCGAACCCTCGATGTGGTGGCATTGGTGGGAAGTTATGAGGCTCTCCCCGGCGGGCTCGATCGGTCGACACAAGCCCGGCGGCAGCCGGGCTCCTCCTTTAAGCCTGTCGTTTACGGGGCGGCGCTCGAGGCAGGAAAAGTCACGGCGGCCACCGTATTCGAGTTCGACGATCCGAAGGCGGAGACGAAGAAGCGCCTGACCTTGAGAGAAGGCATCGCCCAGAGCGACAACCGTGTTGCGATTGAGACTCTCCATCGCGTCGGGGCGAAGAACGTGATCGACTTCGGTCGTAGGGTTGGGTTCCTCGGGAAGCTCGGAGAAGGCGACAGCTTGGCGCTCGGCGCTTACGAGTCGACTCCGCTCGAAATGGCTCAGGTCTTTTCGGTTTTCTGTCGAGGGGGCCAGCTGGGCACGCCGCGGTTTATCCTGTCGGTCGAGAGCGGGAGCGGACCGGTGGAGATGCCGCCTCGACCTGAGGACAAGCCGGTCGTTCGCCCTGAGGTTGCTTACTTGATGACGGATTTGTTAACGAGTGTCGTCAAGACAGGAACGGGGCGCCGCGCCCAGTCGCTCGGGCGCCCCGTCGCCGGAAAAACGGGGACCACGAACAAAGCCAAAGACGCCTGGTTTGTTGGCTTCTCGACGGACTACATCGTCTCGGTGTGGGTGGGTTATGATGACGCACTCCCGCTCGGTCCCGGAGAATCCGGGGCCGTCTCGGCGCTGCCGATTTGGACCGAGTTCATGCGCCGCGCTTCCGAGGGAAAGCCAGCGATCGAGTTTGCTCGGCCTCCCGGCCTGGTCGAGGTACAGATCGATCCCGACACCGGCCTGCTCGCTCCCTATGGGGACACCAAGGGACGCTCCGAGCTCTTTTTGGCAGGCACTGAACCGACTCAAATCTCCGGTACTTTTGGCGAGGCGGCCCCGAGCGCTCCGGAGGAGAGTGAGCCTTCTCCCTCACGCTCCGAGGACTCTGAAGGAGCATCGCCGAGCGAAGCCGCGCGAGAAGAAGAGGCAGGCGAGGTCGACGGGGAACCTTGACGACCGAGAACGACGAGGGAACCCTTCGGTGTATGGAACCTGCGCGTGAAGGTGTTCAAGACGAACTCGTCCTCTTCTACGTGACAGTCCCGACCCAGGAGGTGGGCGCTGAGCTCGCGCGCTTTCTCGTAACGTCGCGTCTCGCCGCCTGCGTCAACGTGCTTGGTCCGCTCCAGAGTTATTACGAGTGGCAAGGAGCCTTCGAGGAGGCGACGGAGTTCGCTCTGCTCGTCAAGACGCGGGCCTCCCTCATGAAGCGAACGATGGATGCCATCCTCGAAAAGCATCCCTACGAATGCCCCGCTATCGACGTGATCTCCGTGAAGGACGCGCCGCCGGCCTTTCGTGCTTGGGTAGCCCAGCAAACGACAGATATTAAGCCGAATTCGGGCGCGTGAGGATCTCCACGCGTACAGGCACGACGCCGGCTCGAATCATCTCGAGTTCCTCTGCCGCCGCGCGCGAGAGGTCGATGATGCGATCTTTGGCGCCAAAAGGACCGCGATCGTTGATGCGTACGTAGGTGCTCTTGCCGGTATCGAGACGAACGACGCGGACAACCGTCCCAAAGGGGAGCTTTTTATGAGCCGCGGTGAACTCTCGCGGACTGTAACGCTCGCCGTTTGCGGTCTTGTTGCCGCTCAAGGAATCCCCGTAATAGGTCGCTTTCCCTTCAAGGGTAGAGAGCGCCTTTTGGTTTTTGTAGCGCTCGGCGAGGGGCGACTTGTGTTTTTGGGGAGGAGAGCTAGGCGCTGACTTCACGACCGCCTTCTGGGTCGGACTCGTCTCGCTGAGGGGCGTGGAAGGCGGCGGCGGATAGTCGGGGGTTGGCTGCGCGAACTCGGGAGCTCTGGCGGGACCCGCGCACCCGGCCATGATGGCGACCAGGACGGCCAGGGCAATGCCTCCGGCTTCGTGGGGGAGCAGGGACGAAGGGCGCATGAAGCAAACCTACCCGTCGCCCGCCCTCCCGGGCAAATGAATGGGGAAAAGGCGGGATGGGCGATCGGTATCTAGTAATTTCAGTGGGATGGGCGGTGAACTGGACGCAGATCTGCAATCGATCTAAAAGTCGCGCCCCCGAATTATCGGATAACGGAAAGATGCTTCTGGAAATCAACCCGCTCCATCCTGAGCCTCGAAAGATTCGTCAGGCTGTGGAGGCGCTGGAGGCGGGCGAAGTGATCGCCTACCCGACGGACACCGTCTATGGCCTCGGGTGCGACCTCTTGAACAAGCGAGCGGTCGAGAAGCTCTATCAGATCAAAGGTATGGATCAGGGCCAGAAGTTGGCCTTCGTATGCCAAGACCTGTCGGAGCTGTCGAAGTACGCTGTGATGCATGACCGCGTGTATCGGGTCATGAAGGACCTGCTCCCGGGACCGTACTGCTTCATTCTCGAGAGCACGCGAGAGGTGCCGAAAATCGTGCACTGGCCGCGGAAGACGGTCGGCATCCGTATTCCGGATCATCCCGTCGCGCTCGCACTCTGCCGAGAGCTCGGAAGACCGATCATCTCGTCCACAGCGGCTCGTCACGGTACGGAACCGTCGGCTGATCCGGCGGAGATCGCTGCAGAGTTTCGTGGTCTGAAGCTGGTCCTGGACGCGGGTCCGGGCGGCACGGTCCCGACGACCATCGTTGATCTCACCGGCGACGAGCCAAAGGTGATCCGCGAGGGAGCCGGGGAGGTACGGCGTTTCGCCGTCGCCTAAGCGAAAGTCTTGCCGGTATTTGAGCGAACAAGGGGCCAGGGCGACGCGCCGGCCTCTGGCGTTTCGCTGCTGTCGAGTTTGCCTAGTTTGGGCCTGCCAGCTATGGGGACACCATGACTTTCGTCGTCACCGCGAACTGCAAACATTGCCGTTTTACCGACTGCGTCGCTGTGTGTCCTGTGGAGTGCTTCCACGGTGATGAGGAGATGCTCTACATCGATCCGGAAGAGTGCATCGACTGTGGCGCGTGCGTTCCTGAGTGTCCCGTGGAGGCTATCTACGACGAAGCACAGCTTCCGAGTGACCAAAAGGAGTGGCTCAAGATCAACGCGGAGCGTTCGAAGGTCTTGCCCGTCATTGCTGAGCAGGTCGAGCCGCTTCCGACGGCGGAGAAGCGGAAGCAAGAGCTCGGTTTCTGAGCGTTCTCTCATGATTCTCGCGTGAGGCGATGCGAGGTGCGCGAAGTCTCGAGACCAGCCCTCACACCGGGCTCCGTCGCGCTCGCCTCGCGCTCGCTCTGACAGCGCTGATCGTCTCTGTTCCAACGCCCCTCTCGAGGCTGTGGGGCATAGGAGAAGGCCCGAACGTCCTCTACACGCTGCTCGCGGTTCTCCTGTGGATCGCGTGCATCGTTGTGCCTTCGCTCATTCGCAAGGGCGAGAGTCTGAGGTTCGATGCGTGGTGGCCGCTGATCCTTGATGTGTTCTTCCTGACAGGTGTGCTCGGGTTGAACTCGGCGGCCGAAAACCCGTTCACGCTCCTCTATTTTGTCCCCATCACGCTCGCCACCCTCGTCTCCCAGGCGCAGACCTTTCGCGTCGCGCTCGCTGCTGTCCTCGGCTTTGGGCTCTTGTTTTCGATCTCTGCCGAAGGCGTCGATCTTTCCTCGCCGCGGGGCCATTTCATGCGCCACGTGCTCGGCATGGCGATTGGACTTGCGGTCTCAGGAGCGCTGCTGACGGTCTTCTTCCACCGCATCGCTCATGAGCTCTCGGAGCAGAGGCGAAGGATCTCTGAGCTGTCCGACGAGCAAGCTCGAGATCGGATGGTCACGACGATCGGCGCTATGGCGGCGGGAGCAGCCCACGAGCTCGGGACACCGCTTGGCACGATTCAACTGCTCGCCGATGACTTACATCTGATGGACCGCGCAGGTCTCTTAGAAGCCCAAGCGACCATCGCGGCGGAAGCGCAGCGGATGAAGAGGGTTCTCTCTGAGATGGACACCGTGGAACTCCGCGGAGAGCTGCTCAATGTGAAGCCCTGGGACGCCCGGGAGCTCGAAAATGAGGCTCGCGCTCGGGGCGCGCGCTTCGAATGCCCGGGAGATGTCCTGCTTCGACAGCCTGAACGCGTCGTGCGGCAGATCGTCCGAGAGCTCTTGAACAACGCCGAGCGAGCGAGCCTCCCGAACGAAAAAGATCTTACGCTTTCTGTTCGAGGCGAAGATGAAGTGGTGGAGCTGGTTGTGCTCGATCGGGGGTCCGGGTTCTCTGAGCCAGCGCTCGAGAGGGCACTTACGCCTTTCTGGTCAACGTCAGGTCGTCGGGGGCTTGGGCTTTTCTTAGCAAGTACCCACGCGCGCACGCTCGGCGGCGCGCTCACGCTTTCCGGGCGAGAAGGGGGAGGGGCGCGCGTGGTTCTCTCGCTCCCGCTGGTCGCACCCTTCGTGAGGTCGCAAGGATGAGCGAAAAGACAGTTTTGATCGTCGATGACGATGCCACGTTTCGCCAAGCTCTCGCGGGGTCGCTCAGACGAAGAGGCTTTAAAGTACTTGTGGCTGGCTCCGTAGAGGAGGGGATCAGCGAAGCTGAGGCCTGGAAGCCGGACTATGCGACGGTGGATTTGGTGATGCCCGGCGGGGGGCTCGCGCTGGTCGAAGCCCTCGTGCAAAGCTGGCCGGACATGCGCGTGGTCGTGCTCACCGGCTTCGGGAGCATCGCAACGGCCGTGCGGGCCGTGAAGCTCGGCGCCGTGCAATATCTGACCAAGCCCGCCACAGCGGCGCAGATCTGCGCCGCGTTCCTCGATGAGGAACCCCCCGAGGAACCCGCGGCGAGTGCCGAACCTCAGAACCTGAGCCTCGATGTGCTCGAGTGGGAGCACTTGCAGCGGGTGCTGGACGAGACGGGGGGAAACGTCTCCGAAGCGGCACGACGCCTCGACATGCACAGGCGAACGCTCCAGCGCAAGCTCAGGCGCGGTGCGCCTCACGAAGGCGACCGCCCTCTTAGTGAAGGCGGAGCACGCTCAAAGTGAGACGTGGCAGGCTGCGCGCGGCGTTACCCGAGCGGTCTGCCACGCTGGCTTGGGGTCCCGGCCTCGCGAGAGCTCTCAGGCGAGACCGACGTAAATGTTCTGTACGTCGTCGTCCGCGTCGATCGCTGCGAGGAATGCCTCAACCTCTTCGCGCGCCGCATCGTCGAGCTTGACGGGGTTTTTGGCCTGCCAAACGAGCTCGGCAGAGGTCACCGTCCAACCGCGCGCCGAGAGAGCTTTGCTCACCGCGTCGAGATCGGTCGGATCAGTGATGAAGCGGCTCTGACCGTCGTCGCCGGGCACGACTTCTTGAGCACCGGCTTCGATGGCGGCCTCTTCCGGATCTTCACCACCTTCGGGCGGAGTCGCTTCGATGGAGCCGAGGCGCGCAAAATCCCAGCTCACCGATCCAGTCGCGCCGAGCTGTCCCTTCTTGAACAGGTTGCGCATGTTCGGAGCAGTGCGGTTCTTGTTGTCAGTGAGACACTCGACGATGACGGGGACCTTGTGCGGTGCGAACCCTTCGTAGACGACGACGTCGAGTTGCACGCCGCCATCGAGCAAACCGGCGCCCTTCTTGATGGCTCGCTCCAGAGTATCTTTTGGCATCGACTGTTTCTTCGCGGCTTCGATGGCCATACGAAGACGAGCATTACCGGCAGGGTCAGGGCCGCCGGCTTTCGCTGCGACCATGATCTCCTTCGCGAGCTTCGTGAACAGTTTTCCCTTGGCGTCGGCCGCTTGCTCGCGGCCCTTTTGCTTCCACTGCGCGCCCATTGTTGTTGAGTGTCTCCTTAGTCAAAAAGGGCAATCTGGAAAATCCCCCGACCAAGGGGAGCCTCACAGGACGGGGCTGAAAAGGTGCGCGGCGGACTCCGCGAGCTTCGTGGCCACGCTCTTTTGGGCCAGGACCTGAGCGTCGATTTCGACGGAATCTGCTGCGAGAGCGGAGAGATAGGCTTTGAGCTCGACGGCCAGGGGCCGGGAGCGGGCGAAAAAATTCACCTCGAACGCGTAATTGAGGCTCCGGCTATCGATGTTCGCGGAGCCGATCGACACGAGGTCATCATCGATGAGGAGGGCCTTGGCATGGATCATGGGGCCGCGCGCTTCCAGGATCTTCACTTGGGCCTGCACCAGTGCCCGGTAATAGGAGCGCGCCGCCCAGGCCACGAGACGCACGTCGGAGTCGCGCGGGAGGATGATGCGCACATCCACGCCGCGCCCGGCGGCGGTTCGGAGCGCTTCGAGGATGGCCGAGTTGGGGATGAAGTAAGGAGTAACGATCCAGATCCGTTTCTTCGCTTGAGTCAGGAGCAGGAAGAAGCTGTCGAAGAGCCAAGGTTCCGTGTCCGGACCGCTTGCGATCACGGCGACCTCTGAACCTTTCGGCGGATCGGCGGGTGGAGGCGGCGTGGGGAGTGCGTGACTCGTCGCGAAGTACCAGTCTTCGAGGAAGATGTGCTCGAGAGTGTGCGCGACCCAAGGGCCCCCCCGCACCATCAGATCGCGCCATTCCTGCTCGTACTCGTTCGCGATGTTCATGCCGCCAATGAACGCTTTGCGACCGTCGACAATGATGATCTTGCGATGATTGACGAAGTTGACGTTGGCGACCTTGAGCGGTCCGAGCCGGGAAGGGATAAATACGGCGAGTTCGCCTCCAAAGCTCTCGATCCGCTTGCGGAGCTTGCGCACTGCGCCTTGGCTACCGATGGTGTCGACGATCACGCGGACTTTGACGCCGCGCTGCGCTCGCTCTTTGAGGATCTCGAGAATGCTCTCTCCGGTGTCATCGAGCGTGAAGATGTAGGTCAGAAGGTGGATCGTGCTCTTGGCGGCCTGGAGCTCGCGCCTGAGCGCCGGGAAGAACTGGTGCCCGTCCGCGAGGAGCGTGAGGTCTTGCTCATAGAGGGTGAAAATCGAGTCGGTGAAGGCCCGCTCGGGGAACATCTGATCGAAACAGGTCGCGCCCGAAGGTGAGGGGCTTCCTCTCTGTGCGGTGAACTGGCGACGCCGCTTTTGGGTCTTGCGCCGCTTCCTCTCGAGACGGATCCGCCCGAAGGTCCACCAGGCCAGAACCCCGAAGAACGGAAAAGCGAACAGCGAAAAGACCCAAGCGAGCGCGGCGGTCGGACGACCTCGCCGTTCGAGAAGTACGCTCGGGATCGTGAAGAGCGCGAGGAGGACGAACAGGGCGCTGAGCGCTGCGAGAGGTGCGCCGAAAATTTCCGAGCGAAGTGTGTCTAGACCCTCGAGGAGCTTCAAATGAACCCGCTTCTCGGCGGCCCGAACGAGCCGCTCCCGGGCTCAGGCTACGAGAGGGCGCTAGGGTGTCAACGAGGGGTCAATGAGCAACGCCGCTCAGGTTCTGGAGCGATTTTCCGTCGCGAGACTCGAGGAGTCTCGGGCAGTTTCATCGGGAGACTGAGCATAAAAAGGGGGGAAGGAGCTACGCCCAGCCCAAGAACGAATCCGCCACCCGAGACTCCTCGAGTCCCGCACGGTGCACATCTTTCCCAGACGCAACGCACCATAGCACGAAACGTGCCAATGAAAAGTGACACTTTGTCCGAAGGGCCAGTATCTAGTTAAGCGGCGGAAAATACGTGGTTTTGCCTGCCTGCATAGGCCAAGCTGCCTATTGACCAATGAGTCAGTTGTCCGGTCGTCCGGTCGAGTGTCCGCCTCCCCGCGGTGGTGTCCGACTCAGTAGTGAGGAGGAGGTTCGTTCGGTGGCTTGCCGTCGACGTCGAGCGCTGCCCGGAGCGTCTCCTCGAGACGACGAACACGGAGGGTGAGCTCATCGAGGGCGAGCGTGTGCGACGTGACGACGCGATTCAGCTCGTCGAGCATCTTGTCTTGATACATGAGCTTCGTTTCGAGCTCGATGAAGCGTCTTTCGAGCTCCTCGTCTTCGGGCGTCTCCATCACGCCTCACCATAGATCAGGCGCTGCTTCGCATCGAGCGCATCAAGGCGCGTGACGTTCTTTGAGCTAAGTTCGCGAGCGCCGGTCCCGACGGTGACAGTGACCTCGTGATTTCGTCAGTGTACCCTCCGCCTTCGGATGTTTCGCGACTTCCTTCAGGCCGAGCATTTCCTCCTCGAGCGTCAGGGGCGGCCGCCATGCGCTCGGACAGCGTCCGCCTTCTGGCAGGAAGTTCGCGAGAGGGGACCCTCGTCGCCGGAGCTCGAGTCCAGCCTTCGCTCGATTGAACCTCGCACTCGTTTCGCCTCGGCCGGAGGTGTTCTGCATCTGATTCCCCTAGACCCGGCGGCTCGTCCCAGGCTGCGCTGGCTCCTCAGTCAGGCCCCTGCCGCGGCGCCGGTGCGCCTCGGGTGGCCCGGCTGGGATCACGAGACCGTCGCCCGGCTTGTCGAGCGAGAGGGAGCGCCTTTGGGTGGGCTTCGTGTGCGGGTCGGCATCGGGAAAGGGCACGTATTCGATCTCGTCGTGGGAGTGCCGATCGATGAAGAGTTCGATGAGCAAATCCTCGAGGAGGCGATCCTCGAGTACCTCGAGTGTCGTTTAGGGGAGACGTTCGTCGACGACTGGCTGGGCGAACTCCTCTTCGAGCGAATCCCTTCGCGACGGGGCCTCGCCGTGCTGACGAACGCAGGTCTGCCGAACAATTATGCGCTCAGGGATCTTGTCGACCTCGTGCTCCGGGGAGCGCTGGGGTTGCTCCTCGGTAGGCGGGAAGGCTCTGAGGAGAGTTGGGTTGCGTTTGAGCTCGGCGAAGGCGCTCCGGATAGCCCTCAGCCTTCCCGCGTCTTCGCGACGACCTGTCTTCCAGAGGTGCTCGGACCGATCTTTGAAGGCATCCCTTTCGCATCTCGCCGATTCTTCGAGGAAGGAGAGCGTCTCGTCTGGTTTGAATGGAGCCCGAGTTCCGCCGATCGACGGACCGAACGACGGAGAGTCGAGGAGCAGCTCGACGAGCTCGTGCGTAGGCTCGGCGCTCGAGGCGTGGTGGGTACGGGATTTGGCGGCGACACCGACTACATCGACCTCTTGATCCCGTTTCGCCTCGATGCGCTCGGAGAGCTCGCGCATTTCGCTCGAAGCGCGACGAAAGATGGTCGCTATCGCTTCTACGATAACGAACATCGAGAGCTCGTCTTGGGGGCTGCGACCGTGGGTTCTTGCGTCTGATCATGCCGCTCTCGGCGCGCCGCGGGGACGGGCGCATGGCCTCACCCTCCGTTTGAGGCTCGCGGTCGGCCCGTCACGCGCGCGAGCATCTCATGGAGCTCCGCCAATTGCTCGAAGTCGGCGAGACGCTCCAGGGCAGCGAAGACCTTATCGATGGTCGGCTCCACGTAGGGCAAGAAGTGCGGCATGCCATTGACCTTGTTCAAAAACACGAAGCGCCCTGCATCTTTCAGCTTGCGCTGCACCGTGACCAAGTCGAACTCGAGCTGGATCCGCTCGAAATCTTCGGGTCGCCCGCTGGCGTCTGCGTAGTCGCGGAGCCTCTCGAGGACGAAAGGACGCTCGAATGTCTGGTAGCTGTCCGTGAGCAAAGCGACGAGGTCATAGACCCGCGGACCAAGCATGGCGTCTTGGAAATCGATCCAAGCTAGTTCGTCTCTTTCCACGTCCGCGATCATCAAGTTGCGACTTTGGTAGTCGCGGTGGACGAACACGCGAGGCCAGGAGGCGATCTCCGAAGTGAGCCAATCCCGGGCGCGCTCGAAGACAAGAACGTCGGCGGCGCTTGGGACGAGTCCTCGCTCCAGCAGCGCGTACTCAAGGAAGTGATCCATCTCCCAGCTCAGCAGGTCCTGATCGAAGGCGCGCCGACGCACCACGGACGCCTCAGGCAGATCGCTCAGGCGATTCTGCGTCTCGGCCAAAGCACGGACGGCGGAACGGTAAAGCCCCTCGCGGGCACCCGGAGAGCGTTTGAGGAACTCGGCGAGGGTGTCATCGCCCAGGTCTTCGACGAGCAAGATCTGGAGGTCGGGGTCGTGGGCCAAGAGGCGCGGAACGCGCACCGCGGCCGCCTCGAGGAGCCCATGGACCTCGACGAAGGGTGCGGTGGTCTGCGCTTGGCGCGCCTTATTGATCTCCTGGCTCGGGGCGGGAACGTACATGGCGACGAGCGCGCCCTCCGGGGACGAGACGCGGAAAAACTTCCTCGTCGAAGCGCCGCCGGGCATCGGCTGGATGTCGGCTGTGGGGGCGAAGCCGGGCAAAAGAGCTCGGGTCAGCGCAGCGCGGACCCGGGCGAGCGCGTCGCTGTTATCGACGGCCGTCATGAGAGCGCGGGGAGCTCGAAATGAGACATCAGAGCCAGTAAGCTACCGCGGGCCGATGCACCGGAAAAGTCCCCTGGCGCCTGGCCCCAAGCGGCCAACTTCAACGAACTCTGGGCTCAGTTCTCGGGAGTTCGACCGTCCGCCAAACGGCTTTCGCGATCACTTGGCTCGGGTCTTCGAAGGCCTCGGGGAGCCGCTCCCGAGCGGCGCGATCCTGGAGGGCCTCGAGACCTATTTGGATGAGGTGATCCGCTGGGGAAGGCGGGTGGACCTGGTGGCGCCGCGGACCCTGGACGAGCTCCTTGAGCTCTCCTTTGCCGACGCGATCGTGATCGCGAGCGCAGAAAAGCGGCGTCTTGGCTCGGGTACAGGCGCACGTTTTGTCGACGTCGGTACAGGTGGAGGCGCTCCAGGGATCCCCTTTGCGATCCTGCTGTCGGAAGTTGCCGACTGTTCGTTCACCTTCGTCGAGCCGCGCGACAAACGCGTCGCCTTTCTCCATCACGTCCTCGGGCGCCTCCAGCTCCCGGGCTGTCGCGTCATTCGAGGCCGCAGCGAATCCCTCGAGGCGACCTACGAAGTTGCCTTGTCGCGGGCGACCCTTCCCCCTCCTGAGTGGGTTCTGGAAGGGGCGCGGCTGGCTGAGGTCGTTTGGCTGCTCCTCGCGCGGGAAGAGGTTCCTCCACATGACGGCCTGCGTCTGGACCAATCCATCGAGTACGTGTGGCCCCTGCGCAACATTCCTCATCGCGCGGTCCGCTTCGTGCGTGCATCGTAAAATTTTCTATCGGCACGGTGTGCACATCCGCCCGTGCGATGCTTTGGCTTTTTGCCCGCGACCGTGGTCCAATACGCCCGCTTCATGAAAGAGAGAATTGGGCGCTGGATTCGCCTCGCCAGCTTGGTCGTTGCCTTTGCGTTCGTTTTCGGACGATCCACCACGGCGCACGCCTACGCGTGGATGATCAAGCACGAGTACACCTCCTGCGCGACTTGTCACGCCGACCCCTCGGGCGGTGAGTTGCTCACGAAGTACGGGCGAGCGACCTCCGACATCGTCCTTCGCATGCATTATAAGAAGCAGGACGGAGAGCCGGAAACGCCGAAGACCGGGGTGCTGTGGGGTTTGTGGGACACGCCCGACAATCTCCTCATCTCAGGTTCTTACCGGAGCCTGACGGTGATGCGTCCGGACCAGGCCGATCCCGTGAAGTTCATTCCGGTGATGGTCGCTGACCTCGGCGGTCAACTCACGCTCGGGAACTTCATGGTGGGCGGCACGATCGGCCTCGGCCGCTCGGCGCGGGGCGCGGTGCACGGCGCTCCGGCTCAGGTCACGACCAACGAGGATGGCTATAACCTTCTCTCGCGCACCCATTATGTCGGTATGAAGCTGGGCGATTCCGTGTGGGTACGAGGCGGCCGCCTCAACCTTCCGTTCGGTGTGCGCATGCCGGAACACACGACCTGGGTCCGGGATGCGACGCGCACCGATCGCGATTCCGACCAGCAACATGGCGTCAGCCTTGCTTATGTTGGTGAGCGCATCCGCATGGAAGCAATGGCCATCGCGGGCAACTACCAGCTCGGTCCGGACAGGTACCGCGAGCGTGGCTACTCGCTCTTCATCGAAGGGGTGGGCGCAGGAAACATCGCGGCGGGCCTCAGCAGCAAGGTGACTTATGCTGGCGAGGATCGCATCACCGGTGAAGTCGACTCGGTCCGCCAGGCGCACGGTATGATGATGCGCTGGGCTCCGGTGCAATCCCTCGTCGTGATGGCCGAGTTCGATGCACTGTTCCGTTCCAGGGCGGACGCCGGTTACGTCGGCTTTACCCAGATCGATTATGAGCCCGTCGGCGGGCTTCATTTCTTGTTGACCGGCGAGATGCTCGACGAAGGCTTGGCGATCCAGTCACCGGCGCCTGTGAGCGCTCCCGGCCAAGGCCAGCCGAAGTTTGGCTTCTGGGCGAGCATCGACTGGTTCCTTTATACGCAACTCGAGGTCCGGATCGACGCCATCGCGCGGCAGAACGAGCCGTTCACCTTGCTCGGCCAGTTCCACCTTTACCTCTAACGCCCTGTGATGAACACGACCATGCCGCGCCCCATCTCTCCTCTGGCCAAACTCCTGAGCTCCCTCGTGGTTTCCTCGAGCGCGCTCTTCGTTTCCAATCCGGCGTTCGCCTCGGATGTCTTCCCGGGCGCAGTCCGCGATACGCTCGAGATGCCCTGTCTTCCGAGCTGCTTGCTCTGCCACACGGTGAACCCAGGGATGGCTGGAACCGCCACGCAACATTTTGCAAACGTAATGGTCAACGCCGCGGGGCTGCCGAACCCTGGCGAAACGGCCTGGGTCGAGAGGGGACTTGCTGCCCTGGGTGCGACCGACAAAGATGCGGATGGCATGAGCGATCTTGACGAGCTGATGGCCGGCCGCGACCCGAACGTCAAAGGGGTAGGAGATATCTGCGCCCCGGATGTGCACTACGGCTGCGGCGCGGCCAGCGTTGCGAAGCCGGCATCCGGAAGCTGGAGTGGCGCGGCCTGGTTCGTGCTCGGTGGGCTCGCCGTGGCCGCAGTCGCGCGCGCACGGCGTAGGCAGGCCTGAGGGGCGAGCAAGCGACCGTCTGACCTGGTCTTCGCCCTCCGCCCTCAGGGCGAGGGGGCCCATGTTTGCGTCTCGCTGAGTGTGGGCCTGAGGGGCCCCCATTCGCGTTGGCTCACTCGTCGGCTTCGTCTCCGGGAGCGCCTGCGCTGCCGTCGGGAGAGATCTTCGAGCGGTCAACCTCGGTGATCAGGGTGCAGCCGAGGGCTGCGAGGAGGAGAGAGGTGATCGCCGCCAGGGCCAGTGAACGAGCGCGGAACATGGGCTGGACTCTTGCTGCTTGAGCCCAGGAGCGCAAGGCTCGCGCCCGGTCATGCCCGGAGAAAAAGAGTTCTTTACCGAATCGTCACCAGGGAGCTCTTCGGGAGTGAAGGGCCCAGGAGAGCGGCGAACACGCGCATGCCTCGTGGACGGGACTTATGAGCTGTTCCGGGCGTACTTCGGGGCTCCCAGCGCAACGGACGAAGCAGGCGCCGAGGTGGGGGCGGTCAGGGGCTTGGTGCGGAGCCTCCGCGCCCTCTTTCAAGACGCGACCTGGACCCACGGGGCGGTCGCCTTCGATACTGTGATCGAGTCCTTTCGAAATGGCCTTTACGAAGGCTACAAGACGGGCGACGGGCTGCCCGAAGAGCTCACCCTTCAATTCCCGCTCGCGGAGAAAGCCGTTGCTGAGCTCGGGCTCTTGGTCTTACCGATGGTGGAATTTGAAGCGGACGATGGTCTCGCCTCGGCGGCCAGTTTTCTCTTCGAATCCGGTGCCATCGACGACATCGTGATCGCGTCCCCGGATAAGGATTTGGCTCAGTGCGTCGTCGGCGATCGCGTTGTCACGTGGGATCGGATGCGCCGCCTCACATATAACGAAGAGGGAGTGAGCCAGAAGTTCGGAGTCAAACCGAAGAGCATCCCCGATTTCCTCGCGCTCGTCGGAGACACAGCGGACGGATATCCCGGGATCCCTCGCTTTGGGAAGAAGTCGAGCGCCGATCTGCTCGCTGTGTATGAGCACATCGAGAACATTCCGACCTCGGCTTCAGAGCTCAAGGTCAAGATGCGCGGCGCTGACAAGCTGATTGCGGAGCTGAACGAGAGGCGCTCTGACGCTGCCCTCTTCAAGCAGCTCGCCACCCTCCGTAAAGACGCTCCCGTCCCCCGAACGCTTTCTGCCTATGAAGTCCCGCGACCGTTCCCCCCGACTCAAGCCAGCGGGTGAGCGTCGGACGGCTCCTCTGCAAAACTCTCGGCTGGTCGTGTATCGTTATCGCCATGACGAGGCCACTTCTGCTCGGATTGAGCGTGCTCGCCTGGGCTTTTCCGCTTGCGGCCGCCGAAACCTATGAGCAGGCGGAGCAGCGCGAGATCGAGCGTCCTCAAGGCGATGAAGAGGAACTCTTCGAAGAGGAGCTCCCGCAAGCGCCGAGCGCTGGGGGGCTTGTCGCGCCTGATGGTGATCTGAACGATCCAGGGTCGACCTCGGAGATCGAGCGAGAGCTCGAGCACGCCGATCGCGCGGACTCGGGGCGCGGCCTCGAGTTTCTTTGGCTCTCGGGTGACGTAGGAGTTTTGGTGCTCGACCTAACGCCCTTCTCGAGGGGGGCCATCTTCCCAGGCGCGTCGGAGTCGGAGGTGGGGGTGACCTATGGCGGTGCGGTGGGTGTGCGGCTCCTCTACTTCACATTGGGCGTGCGCGCGCGCGGAGCCAGTTTGAACGCGTTTTCCGTCTGGTCAGTGCTCGGGGAGCTTGGCATTCGTTTCCCGATCGGGCGCTTTGAGCCCTTCGCTCGGGCGGGTTTCGGATACCTAGGGACAGGCACCATCGACGCAGAGGGTGCCCAGGCTTCTGCCGGGGGATTTGCGACTCGTCTGAGCGCTGGTGCCGATTATTACTTCAGCGACGCGTTTTCTCTGGGACTTGAGCTCTCTCTCGACGCCGCGAGCCTCTCACGAAGCGCTCTCGATCCGAGCGACCTCGCCTCAGGGGCGGCGAGCCCTTACGCCTCCTCGAACTCGGCGCTCGCTCTAGGGTTCTCGCCCGTCTTGAACGTCGGTTTCCACTTCTAGCGAGTCGCCCTGAGACAGGAGGGAGTCGAAAGCCACCGTCGAACCGGGACCGACCCTAGAAGGGCTCGAGTACCTCCGAAAGGCGAAGTTCCTTCGGAAAATTTCCGCCCAGGAGCGGCTCCCGCTTGCCCTCCCCCGGCGTATCTGAGATGCGCCTAGGGAGATGACCTCGGTCTCTACGCGCTCGGTGGTCGAAATGCTCCTCGCGGTTGCGAGTGTGGCTCTCGCCCTATGGGTGCGAAGACGCGTGGCGCCGCGCGCGTCCGTACCATCCCATCGCGCTTTTACGCTGGTCTTCTTGGCCCTTGCGATGGCTCTGGTCCTTGGGGTTTTCGAGGGGCGCGTGCTCGCGTTCTTGGAGCTCGACCCGCGAGACCGTGAAGCGCAGGGGGCACTCCTCGCTTTTGCTCTCCTGGTTCAAGGTCCGGTGATCGAGGGCGCGAAGGCGCTCTTGGTATGGCCTGTGTACCGAGCGGGCCTCGTCACCTCGGGGGTCTTCGGTTCGCTCCTCGGGGCGCTGGTGGGGTTTGGCTTCTTTGCGGGCGAGTGTCTCCGCTTCGCATTTCTTGACGAACCTGGCCCGCCTCCCTTTGAGCTGAGGCTCTTCTTGAGCCTCCCGCTAGAGGTCGCGGCTCCAGCTGCCTATTGCCACACGCTCGGGGTGCGCGGCCGTGACCGTTACTTCGGGTTGGCTTGGGTGCTGTGCGCGGTCATCCATGCGCTCACGCACCACTTCTTGTTCGTGAGGGGGGGAGCTTACTGGGCCCTTGCGATTCCGCCGTCTGCGCTTTCCGCTTGGCTATCCTACTGGCTCCTCTTTCGCCAAACTGAGGGCACGAGGCGAACGAACGCGTTCCTTGAGCTTGAGGGTTTGTCTCTGCGCGAGGTGTTTCGACCGGCTCGCCGCCCCCTCAAGCTCATCTGGATCGCTTTCGGCGCGTTCGTGACGCTGGGAGTGACGCTCGTCCTCCTCGCCTTCGCGGTCTACGTCGGGCACCGCTTCGACATCGACTTCACACTGGCCGAAGAGGGGTCGGGGTACTCGGGTTTGCTTCCAGTGGTCTTGCTCGGTTCGGCAATGCTCGCGGCGTTTCCTCTGTCGGCTTATCTCGTAGCTCGGGCGAGCGGTGCGAGCAGCGTTCTTGAGCCCGCCTGGTCGACTGCCATGGCGATTGCGCTCGTCCTTGGGCTGTTCTCGGTGAGCGAACCCACAGCCGTCGTTGTGGCCCTCGGAGTGGCTCCTGTCGGTTTTGCGCTCGCCTGTCTCGGGGCCTGGTTCGGGCTTGACCGTTAAGGGGCGCCGCGAAGCTCGCCTTTAGTGGCTCGAGTGAAGGCGAAGGACTCGCCTACCGAGACGCCAAGTTTCCTCAGCGCTCAGTGGCTCGAGCGAAGGCGCTTGAGCTCACGTTCGGCGTCTGCCCGGAGCGCAGAATTCGGGAAACGAGCGATGAATCCGGCGAAGGCTCGCGACGCCTCCGCATTGTGGCCGGAGTTTCGCAGGATGATCGCTTCGTGGAAGAGACGATTCTCGAGGGCCAGCGTCGTGCTGGCATCGGAAGTGCGAACCTTGGTCGTCTTGCTCGCTTTCGTCTCCACAATGTCGCGGCGATTTGCCGTCCGGGAGGCATCGCGGGACGCAGGTGTAGACGTAGGACGAGGCTCAACCTTGGGGGCGCTCTCCCAGCGATCCCCGGGACCGAGGACGTAGACCAAACCGTCGTGACGAACAGTCACTCGGCCTTTCTGGACGGAAACAGCTGTCTGCGCATGCCCATCCGCTCGGGCCTCCGAGGAACCTTCTGTCGCCACAGCGAACTCGGTACCGACCACCTCGACGCGAGTGTCTCCAGTGATCACTGTCACGTGCTTGCGCCGTTCGGGATCGACTGAGAAGCGAGCGGTTCCGCGATCGATCGCCCATTCTTCAGCGAGAGGAGTGAGCTCAGTCAGCGCGACAACGGCGTTCGGTTCGACGAGGACGCGTGTGGTCTGGGTATGGACCTGGGCGCCCTTTTCTCCCGCGCGCACCCGCTCACCGGGGTAGAGAGCGACGCCCTCTTTGACGGCTTCGGCTCGGCCGCCGGGGCCCTTGAGAGTACCGCTCCCGGAAAGCTGAGCGTGACGCTCCTCCTCTTCCGAGGGCATAGCTGCCGAAGACGGAGTCGAAAGCTCGCTCGGCGCGGAATCGTTCGGGAGCCAGAGAGTAAAAGCCGCGATCGCGGCGAGGCCGGCGAGGCCCGCGAGGCCCCGACCCAACTGACGTCGAATCTTGGCGTCGCGCCGCTGCTTCTGTCCTTCGAGGATCGCAGTCCTGAGGGTCAGGATCGACTTGTTGCGCAGGGTCTCGTCCTGCGGAGGAACCGGAATGGGCGCTGTGCCCCAGGTTCGGAGTTTTTCGAGCAACCTCACCTCTTCGGCGGCGCTCATGCGCAGTCGCTCTGGCTTCATCGCTCCCTCCCGCGGGATTGCGCCTTGCGCCCGAGAAGTGCGTAAAGGTCACTGCGTCCGCGCACGAGGCGAGACTGAGCTGCAGCGAGGGTCAATCCTTCCATCGCAGCGATCTCGGCGAGTTCATGGCCGAGGACGTCGTGGAGGAACACCGCAGAGGCTCGACCGGGATTCAAATGAAGCAAGGCTTCCTTAAGCTGCTCGAGTTCGGCTCGAGCAAGGGCCTGGCCTTCGAGGTCTCTCGAGCTCCGCGCGCCCGGCGTAATGCTCACACCGTCGGAAGCATCGCCCACCGCGGCGAGGTCGAACACTTTCCGTTCTCGGCGCCGCGAACGGAGCGCGTTGAAGGCGACGCGACTCGTGACGGACGATGCCCAGGTGCGCAGGCTGCACGCGCCCGCGAACGACCCGCGCACGAGTGTCAGTACGATCTGCTCGAAGGACTTCTGGATGAGATCTTCGTGATCTTGTTCGCGACGTCCGAAGATTCGGTAGAGCGTCCGGTCCACCGTCTCGTACAAGCGATTGTAGAGCTGGTCGGCGATGTGATCGTCTCCGGCCAGGACGGCGGCCATGATCTGTTCATCGGTGAGGGCCTTTTCCCCCTCTCCTTTGACCACCCGCAGGGGGGCCGGAGTCGACCGACGCGTCATGGGATCCATTGCTGAGTATTGTAGCCTACTCCTGAATTTGTCAGGCATCTCGGAGCGGAAGGACGGTGCCCATCGAAATCCGAGCCCCCCTCGTCTGGCCGTGATATGGTGCGGAAAGCGTGCGCGCCTCGAAATCCGGCCTTCTTCTGGCGGGTCTTGCCGTCCTTGCTTCATCTATCCCTGGATGCGGTAACGACTCGATATTTCTGGAGCGGGTCATTTCTGCCAGTGGGGGGACGCCGCCAGGAGTGGGTGGAGGTACGGGCGGGGCGCCCGGAGGAGGGTCCGAGGCTGGTGGGACGCCGCAGATGGCGGCGGGGGGGAGCGAGACGGGCGGGGCCAACAGCGGGGGCGCGCCGAGCTCGGGGGGCGTGCCCCCGGGGAGCGGCGGAGACGAAGGAATGGCGGGCGCCCCTCCGGTGGAGCCTCCTCCAGGGCCCTGCGCGACCGAGCTCGATTGTCGGATCCCTCTGGCGATTTGTCCTGGCTGGGTTGAGCGCTGTGCGAGCTGCGTGAAGCACAGTGAGTGTCCGTCTGGTCTTGTCTGTGATTTGGTAGAGTTTCGCTGCGTACCCGTCTGCAAGTTCGACTGGGATTGCCCCCCTTCGCGGCCGCATTGTGACGCTCATCGTGGCGTCTGCGCCCAGTGCGACTACGGCTATCGATGCCCGGGCGTGGGCCAACAGTGCGTGGGCGCGAGCTGCTTCTCCTGTGACGAGCTTCCTTGGTGCAACAGCGCCGCCCCCTCCGAGGGCGACTGACTGCAGCGCGGGTTCCTAGAGAGACAGCGCGAGCCCTGCTCGTCCGCTCACGAATCCAGGCGGAATTGTTTCGAACACCTGGTCATCGATGATGACGAACGTAGATCCGAAGCGGACGCCTCCCTCTCCGCCCAAGAGCACCTGAAGCCTCTGATGAAGGCGCAGTCGGAGCCAGACGAAGCCTTCGACACCGAGACCGACGCGACTTCCGCTCGTGAGCGCGGGGCCGCTCGTGAAGGCAGCCTCGACGAAGGGCCCTGCGGCCACGCTGATGGCAGCGGTGTCGCTTTGGGCGGTGGTTCCGATGCCGCTACCGAGGGACCAATAGGCGACCTCGAGCTCTACGCCATTGCGCGTGAGGGGGGTGCTGAGGGAGCCGCTGGTGAGAAACCAGAGGTCGACGGGGCCCGCTGCGCGCAGAACCGAAAAGCCGACTCCGCCTCCGAAGCGTGCTGACTCGGCGGAGCCGGTCCCCGCGAGGGCATGAGCCTCGAGGTAAATTTCGCGCGGCCGGGCTGGGCGCCTGCGTTTGCGAGGAGGCGTCGGCGACGAACGGGTGGTGGGCACCGGGGTTTCTGGAGCGAGCCGGGGAGGCGACGCCTCTTCAGGGGGCCTTGGAGCCGGGGCTAGGTCTTCTTGAGCCCAAGTTCCGAGGGCGAACCCGACGGCGCGATAGCGTTCGAGCTCGGGATCGGAGGCCTGAAAAGAGACTGTGCGCCTGAGCGTCTGGCCGCTGCGTGTGAGTTGAATGGAAGCCGAGATCTGCTCCCCGTCCCACTCGACACTGGCGTCGGGTGTATCCGCAGGGGAGGCCTCTACACAGGTTTTTTGCGCTAGCGCTGCGGTGCAGGCATCGAGCAGCGCGTCGAGGGCGGCGGGGTTCGGCTCCGGTGCCGTGACTGTGACGAAGAATGGCGGCAAGAGCGCCTTTGCGAAGAAGCTTCGGGTCCGAGCCTGGCGTCTCACCTGAGCCGTCGCACGCAGCACGAAATAGACGATTTTTGCTGGATCGCGCACGCTATCGAAATGTGTGGTGCGATCTTCGGGATAGTGGACCGACACTGGCGTGTGTTCGATGCGCGCCCCGGCCCTTGCCGCGCGCAAGAGGACGTCTGCTTCGAAAGCGAAGCCGGGTGCCCCTGAATCGAACTCGAAGGTCAGGGGCAACGGATAGCGGCGCAGACCACACTGTGTGTCGAGCAGCTTCGTTCCCGCGAAGGCCGAGATCACAAGATTGGAGAAGGCATTCGACGCGCGATTGGCGCGGGGGGCGCGAGCGGCCTTGAGGTCGCGCACGCCGATCACGAATGTGTCTGGCGGAGCAGGGTGATCGAGGAGCGCAAGAGCATCCTTGGCTCGATGTTGTCCGTCCGCGTCCATTGTGACCGCGGAGCGAGCTCCCGACGTCTGGGCGTGGGAGAGCCCGGTTCGGAGCGCCGCTCCCTTGCCACGATTCTGAGGATGGCGGAGCACCTGCGCTCCGAGCTCGCGAGCGCGCTCGGAGGTGCCGTCCGTCGATCCATCATCGACCACCACAACCTCGGGCAACGGCCCCTTCCGCTTGGAGAGCTCACGCTTGAGGTCAGAAAGGACGTCCGGCAGCGCTCGTGCGGCATTGTATGCCGGGATGATGATGAAGAGCGGCGCGTCCACGGGGCGAGTTATTCCATACCGAAAGATTGTCCTGAAGCGACCCGAAAGGTGCGGAGCGGCTAGGAGAGGTGAAAACTTGGCTTTAGCGTGAGTCTCTCGGAGCGGCCACGGATGCGCTATAGGCCCTCTTGTCAGATGACCGACGAGACGAACCAGGGGCGCCCCCTTCCGAGCGATCTCGAAGCTGAGTTTGCGCGGCGCGCGAAGAAGCAGATCCGTTCCCGAGCGAAGGCTGTGCGGCTCGGGCTTCCCGAGGCGGCCCGCCATGCCCGTTCCGAGCGCATTGTCGCGTCTCTCAGCGAACTGGACATCGTGCGGGCTGCTCGCGGTGTGGCCCTCTTCTGGCCGATGGTCGAGCGAGGCGAAGTCGACCTGCGACCGCTCCTTGGAATTTTGCGAGACCGCGACGTCGCGACCTTCTTCCCCTTCATGGAGCCCAAGGAGGGCGGATTCTCAACGGGCTTTCGTGAGGTCCGGCGAGAGAGCGATTTGGTCGAGCGCGGTCGGGGGTTCGTTGAGCCGACCGAAGGTCCCGCGGCGGCTCGCGGTCAAATTGACGTAGTTATCGTGCCGGCACTGGCCGTCGATAGTCGCGGCTACCGGGTTGGTTACGGAGCTGGCTACTACGACGCGACGCTCGGCGACCTGTGTCCGCCGGCCGTGAGCGTAGTGGTTTGCTACGACTTCGAGCTCATGGCGGAGCTCCCTATTGAGAGGCATGACGTCCGCTGCGACCTTGTGGTCACCGACAAGAAGACGCTGCGTCCTGCCTGACCCCTTCAGGCGTTTTTTCGAGCCTTTCAGCGCTGCATGCGGCGCTTGCTGTCGGGGGATTTCACGCACTCGGCGCAGAGCCCGTAGAGCTCGTGCTTGTGATGGAGCAGGTGAAATCCATACTGACGGGCGATGCGCTCCTGGAGCTCTTCAATCAGGGGCTCTTCGAACTCGGTGATTTTTCCGCAGTTCTCGCAGATGAGATGGTCGTGGTGGGAGCTTTCGTCCGCGAGCTCGTAGCGCGTGAGACCGTCGCCGAAATGGAGCTCATTGGCGATGCCGCCTTCGCTCAACATGCGCATGGTCCGATAGACGGTCGCGTAACCGATCCGATGATCGATGGCGCGGACTCGCTCCAGTAGCTCATCGATCGTCAGGTGATCGGTCGTGTCGAAGAAGGTGGATACAATGATCCTCCGTTGCTCCGTGGTGCGGAGCCCCTTCTCGACCATGTAGTCGTCGAGGTTCTGACGAAGCCGTTCGAGGTTGGGCCCCTTGGGCCTCTCTCCAACAGGCAAGATCGGTTCGTCGTTCTCGGCCATGCCTTGATTCATGCCACACTTTCCGGGGGATCGATACCCGGCGGGTTTGTTACGAATCCAGGGACGAAAGCGCCTTCGGAGCGCGTGCCATGAGACGTTTCGAAAGCAGGTAGCTGACCAGAGAAAGGCCTGGAATCGTTGCGATCGGCACGACGGCAAGGGTCGCTGCCACTGTCGCGAAGGCGGCTGTCACGGAGTGCACGAGCAAGAGCTCGATACCAGACTGCCGGAGGTCGTGGGCGAGGAGAATCGCCTGGCCGCACGTGGGCAAATGGGAGCCGTAGACGCTCACTGAGCGGCGCTCATCTCGAGGAGGGAAGGTCGATGAGAACGAGTTCAGGCCTCCGAACAGGATGGGCACGTCTGCGCCCGAGAGGGCGCGATCATCGGTTCCGAGTTGGCCGATGACGGCTACGGGAACGCCTGCCGTGCGCAATCGTTCGACCTCCTCCTTCCGTTCGGTGCTTTCGCTCCGTACGTGGTCGATGCCGAGGCGTTTCGCGATGGCCTCGAGCGTATCTCGAGAGCCTCCGGAAAGCAGTGCCGGCTCGATGCCGCGCATGAGGAGGTTTTGCATCGTGGCGCGTGCTCCGGGGGAGAGCTCGTCGGAGAGGGCGATGACGCCGATGACATGTCCACCGAGGGCGACGATCAGGGCCGATTGCCCTTCTCCTTCGATGCCGCGGAGTTTCTCTTCGATCCAGGCGATGCTGATCTTGTGGCGAAGGAGGAATTCTCGCCCGCCCACGATCAACTCTTCGCCGTCACGAGTCAGACATCGCACGCTCGCACCTGTGCCCGCGGAGTGGCTGCGGCAGGTCTCGGGGGGCAGAGACATGCTCTCGAGGGCGACGATCGTGGCGCGGGCCGCGGGATGGTGAACGCTGCGGAGCGCTCCGGCCGCGAGCGAAATCACCCGTTCGCGCGAAGTGTCGCGGAATGCGTGGATTTCGGCGACGACGGGATCGCCCTTGAGCAGAGTGCCGCGGGTACAGAATACCGCGGTGCCGACGTGGCTTGAGGTTTCGAGCACCGAGGCGCGCGGGAACACGATGCCTCGCGCAGCGGCTTCGCCCAACACCCACCAAATCCGCTCTCGAAGCGCGCGGTGGAGGATGGGCGTTGACCAAGCAAGCCACGTCGCGGCGCCGACGAAGACCGCGCGCCACCAAGTGCTCGCCAAGTAGAGCGACACGATGGTGGAAAGGAGTGCGAGGATCGGGGCGATGCCCACCGCGAGCCAGCGCCCCACACGCACGATCGAATAGTCATCGATCAGCGAGCCTTTCCCCTCCTGAAGTACCAGCGAAAATGCCCGCTCGCGGCCGGTTCGATTGGCGGCGACGTGAAGCGGGCCGCCTTCGAGGACACAGCGCCCCGCCACGACCGCGCTCGCCTGGTGTACCTCGATCTCTGGGGCATCCGGCGTAAAGGGCTCGAGCTTTGCTGAGCCGCGGACAACCACCCCATCGACCGGGACGATCTCCCGCGCACGGACCTCTACCTCTTCGCCTGGCAGGAGATCCTGAGCCGCAATCCAGAGCCTCCGCCCGCCGCGGATGGTGCGCCCCACGGCGGCCATGCGCTCCCTGAGCGGCGCTAAGCTCTCTGTCGCACGTCCACTGACCTCGGCCGCGAGTTGTCGCCCGAGGATAAGGAAGAGAGCCGAGAGGGCGACCGTAAGTACTAGATCGACGCTGGCCTCTCCTAGGTAGGCGGCCACTCCGAGGGGGACGATCAGCAAGAAAAAGGGAAGCAGCTCGAGCGGGTCACTCAACCGGGCCGCTTCCCGGGCCCAGTCGAAAGCGGGCGGAGCAGGTTCGATGCCAGGTCGCGCCGCTACGGGCCAAAAGGTCTCGCTCTCCCGGTCCTCAGAAGAGAGTGGCCCGGTGGCAGGGTGCGGACGAGACTCGACGGGCGGTAAAGCTGCGAGTGGTTGGCCTCGGGACGAAATAGGAGCCGGGAAGGAGCCCGCTGTCGCCTCCCCCTCGACGCCGAGCGGTGCGTCTTGATCCGCTCCTTCGCTCAGAAGCCGCGTCTCAGGGGGCGCTTCATGACGAGCTTCGGCCTCGTAGCTCTCAGCATGAGCTACGGAGCAGAAGTAAACGACGCCCGATTCAAAAACTCGAACCTTGGGGGCGAACAGAGGATCGACGGGCGCGCCACAGGAGCCACAGCGAGCGGAGCTGAGATCGCGGTTCACGCGCCCTCGTCAAAGGAGGCCGAAGGCCCAGAGCAAGAGCGCCTTGGAGGTGTGGAGGCGCGCTTCAGCTTCGTCCCAGACCAGACTCTGCGGACCTTCGATGACCTCTTCGGAGATTTCCTCGCCGCGGTGCGCGGGAAGACAATGAAGTACGATCGCCTTCGGATCCGCCTGCTTCAGGACAGCAGAGTTCAGCTGGTACCCGGCGAACGCCTGGAGGCGGGCTGCGGTCTCGCTCTCCTGGCCCATGCTCGTGAAGACGTCCGTCGAGAGCACATGGGCACCGCGAGCAGCCTCGAACGGGTCTTCATGGAGGACGACCTCGGCTCCCTGAGCGCGGGCTGCCTCTACGAGATCACGTTTCACCTCGAAGCCCTTGGGACAGGCGAGGTGCAGCGTGCCGCGCAAGATGCCCACGGCTTCCAGCCACGAATTGGCCATATTGTTGCCGTCTCCGATCCAAGCGAACTTGAGCCCACTCAAGGTCCCAAAGTGACGGCGAGTGGTCTGAAGATCGGCACAGAGCTGCATCGGGTGACTCTGATCGGTGAGCGCGTTCAGGACCGGAACGTCCACGTACCGAATCATCTCTTCGAGTCGACTCTGATCATGAGTGCGGAAGGTGATGCCGTGGACCATCCGGCCGAGCACGCGCGCAGTGTCGCTGATCGGCTCACCTCGCCCCATTTGAGAGCCCGCCTGCGTGATCACAACAGGACTCCCCCCGAGCTCGTTCACGGCCACTTCGAGCGAGAGGCGAGTGCGCGTGGAGGCCTTCTCGAACACGAGAGCGATCTGTTTCCCTGCCAGAGGACGCTCGCTGATGCGACCACGTTGTTCTTTCTGCCGATCGGCCTCGTCCAAGATGGAGAGGAGGCCCTGTGCGTCGCCGAGGTCAGCCAAGTTTCGGAAATGTCGAGTCATGGTCGTCGCGTCAAAAGGAGGTCTCGGGAGTTTAGGACATCAGAGTCTCTTCGAGCAGGGTCAGACCCTCCTCAAACTCTTCATCGCTGATGGTGAGGGGAGGAGTGAAGCGGAGCGCGTTCGAGCCCGCCAACGTCACGAGCAGACCTCGGTCCCGCAACTGGCCCAGGAGCGCGCTGGCACTCTGTTCCGGGACGAGCTCAATGGCTTGCAGGAGACCGCGACCGGTCCTTCGGGTGATGAGGGGCGAGCGCGAGCGGAGCGTGTCGAGCCGGTCGGCCAGCCGAGCCCCCAGGGTCTGCACGCGGACGAGGAGTGACTCCTTGTCCAGGGTGCGCAGGACGGCGAGGGCGGCTGCGCTCGCGAGAGGATTCCCTCCGAAGGTCGAGCCGTGGCTCCCTTTGGGAAGAGACGCGGCCAAATGTTCGCCGGTCAGGAGAGCGCCGATCGGTACACCTCCGCCCAATCCCTTCGCCAGAGTGAGCGCGTCCGGCCGGGCGTCTTCCGCCTCAATAGCCAAGAACGTGCCTGTGCGGCCGACGCCGGTCTGAATCTCGTCCACCAAGAGCAATGCTCCGGCCCGCGTGGCCAGCTCGCGCAGTGAGCGCAGGAACCCAGGGGGGGCTTCGATGGCTCCCGCCTCCCCGAGCACTGGCTCTACGATGATGCCGGCCGTGCGCGAGGAGAGGCGCGCTTCGACAGCGGAAAGATCTCCGTAGGGCACGTGTGAAACGGGGCCGAGGGGTCCGAAGCCCTGCCGATACTTGGCTGTGCCCGTCGCCGCGAGCGAACCCAAGGTCCGCCCGTGGAACGCGTTTTCGAAGGCGATGATCTCGACGCGCTCCGACTCGCCACGCTCGAAGAAATGGCGCCGAGCCAGCTTGAGCATGGCCTCGTTGGCTTCGGTTCCTGAGTTGCAGAAAAATGCGCGAGAGAAGCCCGTCCGCCGTGTGAGGTCTTCGGCCAAGAGGACGTTGGGCTCGTTATGGTAATAGTTGGACGTGTGGATCAGCTTCGCCGCCTGATCCTGAATGGCCTTGACGAGTTCAGGATGTCCATGGCCGAGCGCGCTGACGGCGACGCCTGCATAGAAGTCGATGTACCGTTTTCCATTTTGGTCCCAGAGCTTCGCACCTTCGCCTCGAACGAGGACGACACCAGGGCGCGCGTAGTTCGGATAGAGACAGCGCTCCGCCGTCTCGGCGAGGAGTTGAGTTTCCGAAGGGGGGTCGTCTTTGGGCAGGCTGTTCATGACGGTGAAGAGGACGGTGAGATCACATTGCGAGCGGCGGAGATTCGTCTCGCCGCTTCCAAAAAGCCATGGCTTTGAGCCAGTTTTGTTTGAAAGCGCGGCAGGAGGTGGAAGCGCCCCCGGAGGTTCTGCACGCCGATGGTCGTGCGAAACGCGGCGAAGCATGGCGCATCGTTCTCGCTGTCGCCAATGAACGCAAAACGCCGCAAAATCTCCGTCGAATCGTGACCGCGCTCCGCGAGAAAGCGTACGGCTCCAGTGGCCTTGTCGAGCCGGTCCCAGGTCAGGTGCAGGTGAACGCTCGAGCGCGTCACCCTTGCTCCCGCCTCACGGGCGAGGCGTGTCGCTTGCGCGATGTCCTCTTCGCGCGCCCGCTCATGCTCTCCAATGTCGAAGGTGAAGTCGCTGATCCGCGCACCCGAGTCGTCCGCGGGGACGAGCCCTGGCACCGCGGTTCGAACGTGCGCAATGAGCTCCTGAAGACGCGCGCGTCGCTCGGCCCGTAGAAGGGGGCTGACGCTATCTCGCGCCACGATGCGCCGACCTTCACGAAAGAACGCGACAGCTCCGTTCTCACCGATCGCGCCGCTCACGGGGAGAACATGAGCGAGCGTCTGTGCCCAGGCGATGGGCCTTCCGGTGAGCGCGATGAGCTCGAGGCCGGCTCCTTTGAGCAGCTCCAGTGCGGTCAGGGCCTCACAGGTAAGGAGGCCGTGCTCGAGGAACGTGTCGTCGAGATCGAAGAGGAGTCCGCGGAGGTCCAGTGCTTCTTCAGGTGTGAGTGCTTCGAGAGGCAACATCTCGCGAAATTCGCTGTTTTTGAGGTGTCTGAGAGAAGATCATCCGAGCGTGAGCCCGGGCAAAATGCCAAAGACCCCGGCGCGTGAAGCAGCCGGGGTCTTCGCTATTCGAAGGTTGTCTGGTCGACTCAGACGAGGTCCTTGAGGGCCTTGAGAGGAGTCGCGCGGACCTTCTTGGTCGCCGGCTTGGCGGGGATGAGCATGGGCTCCTTGGTGAAGGGATTGATGCCCTGACGCTCTTTGGTGGCTGCCTTCTTCACGACGCGCAGCTTCACGAGGCCGGGCACCACGAACTCGCCGGGGCCACGGCTTCCAAGGTTCTTCTTGATGAGCGCGAAGATCTCGTCGAACAGCTTGTTGACGGTCTTCTTGTCGAGATCGGTTGCGTTCGCCAGCTCGGTGATGATTTGTGCTTTGGTCAGTCGCTTGCCCGCCATGAGTTTTCTCCTGAAAATTTCCTTAGTCGAATGCCTTCTCCCTCCTCGGACGGGTTCGCGGATTGCTTTCGCGCCGTCTCGAGAGGCTCGCAAACGATTATCAAGCTAAATTCAGCCTTTCAAGAAGAATCGTTAGAAATCACCGCCCGAATGCGCTTTTTTGAACCTGATCCAGGCGCTCGTGCCGATTCCGAAGCCCGATCAGGAGGCGTTAGCGGTCCGAGTGATCCCCCCGAGCGGCTCATGACAAGGCTCGGATCATAGGCTTTTTGAGCTTGATTTCTCACCGCACGCGTCTCCAAATTCGCGGGGAAGTTTGTGGAGTTAGAGTCACTCCCTTCGTGCGGATTCTGAAGGTTCGAGCAAGCGACGCGGGACGCGCGCGTCTCATCGGAGATGATCAACGATAAGAAGAAGAGGTCTCGCGCAGGGTGTCTTCGGCTTGGATCAGGGCGCGAGGGGCGCCTTCCGCACGAGCTCTTTGGTCCGCTTCGTCATGACCTCCTTCTCGGCGGGGGTCGCGTGATCGTAGCCGACGAGATGTAGGATTCCGTGGGCAAGGAGGAAGCGCACCTCTTCACGGAGGGAGCGTCTGCGGGAGAGCGCGGCACGCTCTGCGGTGTCAATTGAGATGACGACATCACCGAGCACATCGAGACGGAAGCCACGCCTGGGGCGGAGCGGGGCCGAGAACTCACTCTGAGGAAAAGAGAGCACGTCGGTCGGCTTGTCCTTGCCGCGGTGGTCGCGGTTGATCTCGCGAATGAGACGATCGTTGGTGAGGAGGATACTCAGCTCCGACTCACCAAGCCCGAGCGCGTCTAACATACACGCCGCCAGTGAGCGCACCTCCGCCTTCGACAGGCGCGCCGAGCCGGGCGCCTGTCGCCGAACGAGGATCGAAGAGACCTGATGCGTGTCGGGCTCCTCGAGGGAGCGCGCTGTCACGGTGCTCTTAGGCGGTCGGGATCTTCTTGGCATCCGCAAGGAACTTGGCGAGGCCGTTGTCCGTCATCGGATGCTGGACGAGCTGCTGGATGACCTTGAGCGGGATCGTGCAGACGTCGGCGCCAAGAAGAGCTGCCTCGGTGACGTGAATCGGGTGACGAACACTCGCAACCAGAACCTCCGTATTGAACGAATAATTCTGGTAGATGGTCACGATCTTCTCGATCAGATCCATGCCGTTCTCCCCGTTGTCGTCGAGACGCCCGACGAACGGCGAAATGAACGTCGCGCCGGCCTTTGCAGCGAGAAGCGCCTGGTTAGCAGAGAAGCACAAGGTGACGTTCGTCTTGATGCCATTTTCGGTGAACTCGCGGACGGCTTTCAGGCCATCCACGGTCAGCGGCACCTTCACCACGACGTTCTTATGGATCTTGGCGAGCTCTTTGCCTTCCTTGACGATCTCAGCGGCGGTGGTCGAGATCACCTCGGCCGAGATCGGCCCGTCGACGATTTCACAGATGGCGCGAATCGTCTTCTCGAGGGGCGCTCCCGCTTTCGCGAGGAGCGAGGGGTTCGTCGTCACGCCGTCGATCGCGCCCATTTCTGCGGCTTCGCGAATCTCACCCAAGTCAGCTGAATCGATAAAAATCTTCACGTGCGTCTCCGATCGTCGCCAGAAAGCCTTCAAAGGCGAGGCTCAGGCAACACTTGCGCGCGGAGCCTAGCCGAGAGAAGTGGCAGCCGCTAGCGCTTTTCTACCGGATTTTGTGGCGACAAGTGCGGGGTTTTGCATGATTTTCCTTGGCAGCGCTGCCCATTTTGCCCCGCGCGCCCGGGTGAGGCGAAAGGTCGGAGTGTCTGGCTGCGTTGTCGCCTAGCTGGGCGACGCCGTGGGATGGGGAAGGAGTCGGCCGAACGGCGTGCTGCCCGCTCCCCGCCCGCTTCCCGCGCTGGGACGGTCGGTCACAGATCTCTCATTCCGTATGCTTCGTGTGAGCCTTTCGGAGCATCGGGGGGTACCAGAGCCCCGCACGGGCGAGGAGTAGACGTGAACGCTCCCCTCGCGGTAATGAGCGTCTGCTTTGGGCTTTTTATCTTCGATGCGAAGCGAGTGGTTTCATTTACTGCTGGGTGCCACGAGCGCGCTTTCTTCTCTCGTTTGCGCCACGAGCCTCGCCAGAGCCGAGGACGTTCTTGGTCAACCTGCGCAAACGGAACCAGCCTCGAGACCGACGGGTGGCGCGCTCGTGGGGGTCGTCCCTGAGGGTTTCGCCCTGCGCATGGCGGGCGTCAGGGCGGGCCCTTTGCGTCCGGAGGACACTCGAGATGTGAGTGGATTCATTGCCGCGCAAGAGTACTCGGACGCCTTGGTCAGAATCGGGATGTGGAGCGCGCGTTATACGGATCATGCGTGGGTTGGCTACGACGGCCGTGATCTCACCTATGACTTTGCGCTGAGCGGTGCGCTTGGAGTCTTCTTGCCCTTCGGGGAGCATCACGGTCCGATTCTGCGCATCTCTGCCCGAGCCGAGGCGCTCCAGCTCGTCGGCCTAAATCTGACGCAGGTCGCGCTGCCAGGCGCCGAGCTCGGCTATTCCTATCTCGATGGACCGACTCAGCTCGAAATCGCGGCCACCGTCGCGCCTTCTCTGGTTGGGGAATTTCGGCGAGGCGAGGATCGTATTGCCCTTGAAGGACCTTTGTTCGGCGGTCTGATGACTGTTCGCTGGCAGGCCCTCAGTCTCACCGTAGACACTTCCTTCACGGATCTCTCCCAAGGACCAACGCTGATGCGCACAGCTGCGCACCTTTGTGGAGTGCTGACCGGTGGTAGGGGAAAGCGCGTGGAGGCGTCCTCCTGGGTTGCTCATACGGCCCAGGAAGCGCGGAAATTTAGGCTCTCTATTTGCACGGACTTCTCCGGCGCTGAGCTGTTGAATAATCCAGTTCCTGGAGTGCCGCTCTCTTTCGCCTCCCTGGGGCTTTCCCTCCTCGTCGGCAATGTTTCATATCTTTACACGCCGTCTAAGGGTGTCCTATAAAGCCACAACTTGTCTATTTGGAGACAAGACAAAGGGGATCAAACCTTATGATTCAGAAACTCAGTGCACTCGTCATCCTCGCAGCCTTTTCGACTGGCTGCGCTATGTCCATGAACATGCCTGTCACGGGCTCCATCTATCAGGGTACGAACGGCGCGACTGCGGCTACCTCGAACACCCTCGGTGGCAAGACGGGCAAGTCCTGCGCCTCATCGATCCTCGGTGTCGTCGGCCTCGGTGACGCGTCGATCGCTTCGGCCGCTAAGGCTGGTGGCATCACCAAGATCGCCGCAGTCGATAGCGAGAACTTCGGTGTCCTCGGTATCTACGCGACGAACTGCACCGTCGTGACCGGCGAGTGATTTCGCCTCGCTCGTCGGCTGTCGCGCTTTACGACGTCTTCGAGTTCGCCGAATAGGTCGGCATAGATCGCGGGCCACCGAAGGCGAAAAGCGCTTCGGTGGCCCGTCTTATTTGCGGGGAGGGAAAGACCCGGCGCGAGAGCTCTCGACTTCCAGCGGTAGCGAAATGGCCCTCGGCCAGCTAGCTTCTGCGGACGTGGCGAGACGTTCGCGACCCCCCGGTTTTGATATGACCTACCGGCCGACCGAAGAGTTCTTCGGCCCGCCTTGGTACCAAAGGGTTCCCTCGCTCATCCATCTCGTGGTGGCGCTCGGCGTCATCGCCCTCGTCATCGTTGTTCAGAATGGCCCTCGCAACACGGCGCTTTACGCGTACATGTTCCAAGAGGCCCATCTGATTGATGCGCACGTCGTTGCAGGGCTCTTCTTTCTGAGCGCGGTCACTTCGGTTCTCCGGTCAGGGATGCGCGGGGTCCGGGTGCGCTCGGATTGGGTAGAGTATCGCGACCTGGTCAGCAGCCTGATTCCGAGGGTGCGTCGTATTCGTTGGGCGCAGATCGACCGCATCATCCTCGGACAACAGCTCATCACCTTCGAGCTGTGGGACGGCACGCATGACACGTTGCCCAGCGTGAAAGATCATGCTGCCCTCTCCCGCGTGCTCGAGAGAGTCGCCGCCTTTCGGGCGATTCCGGTCAGTGGTGGCGCGGGACTCGACGACTGGGACGAGCTCTCGGGTGCGTCGGATGCCGAGGATGAAACATGAGCTCTTTTGATTTCGTTGTGCTCGGAGGAGGAAGCGGAGGGATCGCCGCGGCGCGTCGGGCGGCACGTTACGGCGCAAAGGTCCTGTTGATCGAAGCAGGAGACCTCGGCGGCACCTGCGTGAACCGGGGCTGCGTGCCGAAGAAGCACTTTTGGAACGCGGCTTACATCGCCGAGACGCTGCACTATGCGGGGGCTCACGGCTTCAAGGAGGTTTCTCCGACCTTCGAGTTCGACAGGTTCTCCGAGCTCGTCCGCGGCGAGGTGCGACGTTTGAACGGAATCTACGAGGCGAACCTCGAGCGGGAGGGCGTCACGCTCATCCGCGGCTGGGGCAGGCTCCTCGGGAGCGGCCGTGTGATGGTGGACGGTCAGGAGTATCACGGGAAACACGTTCTCCTCGCCTCAGGCGGGCGGCCCCGTCGGCAGAAGGGAATCATCGGCGAGGAGCTGGGGTTGACCTCCGATGACTTCTTCCTCTTGAAAGAGCAGCCGAAGCGGGTGCTCATCGTGGGCGCCGGGTACATCGCCGCCGAGTTTGCATCGGTGCTTCAGTCCTTGGGGAGTGAGGTCTCTCTGATGGTTCGTCGAGATCGGGTCCTCGGGGATTTCGACGACAGCCTCTCTCAAGGATTGACCGCTGAAATCGCAGAGAAGATGACCCTTCTCACACAGACGAACGCGACGAAGCTTGAGCGCCGCTCGGATGGGGTGTTCGTGAGCGTCGATGGAGCGCGTGGCCCAGGGGAGATCGGACCATTCGACGTTGTCTTCTGGGCGATCGGCCGCGATCCGAACACGGATGGGCTCGGCCCGAGTGATGGTGGGCTCGAGTCCATCGGCGTGAAGCTCGATGGTGCGGGCGCGATTGTTACCGATCAGTACGAGAACACGACGCTGCCCGGCGTGTATGCGGTGGGGGACGTAACCGGAAAGGTGACACTTACTCCTGTCGCAATTGCCGCGGGGCGAAAGCTCGCCGACAGGCTCTTTGGGGGGCAGCCGGACGCGCATCTCGACTACTCGCTGGTACCGACCGTCATCTTCAGTCATCCCCCGATCGGCACGGTAGGCTTGAGTGAGGCAGCGGCGGTCGAACGGTTCCCCGGTCAGGTGAAAGTGTACTCGGCGCGCTTCACGGACAGCTACTATTCCTTCGCGAATCCGAAGCCAAAGACATCGATGAAGCTAGTATGCGTAGGAGAGGAAGAACGCATCGTTGGCCTTCATGTGCTCGGACGAAGTGCTGACGAAATGGTCCAAGGGTTCGCGGTAGCGCTCCGGATGGGCGCGACCAAAGCGGACTTCGATCGGACCGTCGCCATCCACCCGACAGCATCCGAAGAGTTTGTGACGATGCGCTGATGAACCCCCCCGGTGCCCACCCGGGGAGGGCAGTGGGCGGAGCTGATACGGCGAGAAGCTGATACGACCCCGGGTGCCCCCGGGAGCGGGTCGGCCGTGGGGCCTCGGGGTGATGGAGGCCCAGAAAGAGGTGCAGCTTGGACCAAGCCAGGCTAAGGTCCCGCCCATGTCGGAAGGCGTCAGCCCCGAAGTGGCGCGAAAGTCCGCCTCGATCGCGAAGCAGACGATGAGTCCGTTTTGTCCCGGTCGGACACTGGCCGACTGCCCCTCGCCCAATGCGGCCGAGTGGCGTCGGGACATCGAGCTGATGGTCGCAGAAGGCCGGGACCCGTCGGAAATCCAGGAAGTCTTGAGCCAGCGCGCCGCGCTCGATCTCTCCGGAAGTCCCCAGAAAGACGCGAGTTACGCGGTGCCCGTGGCGCTCTTGCTCGCCGCGCTCCTTCTCCTTGGGTTCATCTTTTTTCGCCTTCGCCGAGGGAAGGCTGAAAAGCCGCTCGGCGATGGGCCAGGAGTCCCGAAGGAGGACCCCGGTCCTGACCTCGACGATCGGCTCGCCGAAGAGCTCGATCGCGTGACCTGAGGAGTTCTCAGGTGGGCGCTCGAGCGCGCCATCAGAGGAAAAAGGTGCGTCGGGGTACGGTGCTCAGGTGCCGGTGTCGCACGTTTGCTCTCAAATTTGAGAGGTGTTTGCGCGCCTTTGAGAGGGGATCGTCCTTGCGTGCCCTTCTTTTCTGAGGCTTGATCGATGAGTCAATGAGTCGTCGGTCGAGCCTTTTTCTCCGTGGTACCCTGCTGCGGTCCTCACCCGCCCTCTTGGTGATGGTGGCTCTGGCCTGCGGCGGAGAAGATTCGGGTCCGCTGCCGAGTGACGGCCAAGGCTCGGGTGGAAGCGCTATGGGCACAGGCGGCGGCGCGCCCGACGAGCAGCCTATCGCGCAGGCGGGTCGTGTGCGGCGCCTCCGCAAGAGCGAATGGACCCGGAGCGTCCGCGACCTGTTCTTCGCCGAGAGCCCTTTCGAATTGTCGAGCCCGTTGCCCGACGATCCGAAGACCGAAGGATACATTTTTGACGGGCAAGCCGAACAACTGAATGTCGATCCTACCCTCTGGGCCGCCTACCAGCGCTCGGCCCAAGAGGTGGCGCGGCAAGTGACCGAGCGGCCGGAGCTGATCGAAGGGATCGCGCCTTATAAGGCGGGACAAGACGCCTCCGAAAGGGCCAAGGAGTTCCTCGTCAGTTGGCTTCCCCGTGCGTTCCGCCGCCCGATCAGTCGAGCGGAGTTGGAGAAGTACGCGAGGCTCTTTGAAACGGGTTCCGTCTCTTATCCGGAGGTGCCGCCTTTTGAAGGAGGACTGCGCCTCGTCATCGAAGCAGCGCTTCAATCTCCTCATTTTCTTTACCGGATCGAAGTCTCTACCGAGGTTGAGGAGGATGGGCTGATTCCGCTGGATGGATTCGAGCGAGCCACGCGCCTGTCTTATTTGCTTTGGGGTACGACCCCTGATGAAACGCTCCTTGCAGCGGCAGACGCCGGGAAGCTCGACGATGAGGAGGGAGTCCGCGCCGAGGCGGAACGGATGCTCGATGACCCGCGCGCGCAGGAATCGATCCAGTTCTTCTTCGAACGTGCCCTGGATACCGAGCGCTACCTTCGCATCTCCCCGTCGCCGACTTTTTACCCCGACGTGTCCAAAGATCTCCCGACGATCGCCCTCGAAGAGACCCGACACTTCACCTTCGACATTGTGTTCCAGGCTGGTGGCGGGGTTTACGACTTGCTGACTTCGCGACGGACATTTGCCAACGCGAGCCTCGCCAAGATCTACGGTCTGTCCGGCGACTTCGCCGAAGATCGATTCAAACTTGTTGAGCTCGAGCCGGGCGAGCGCAGCGGCTTTTTGACTCAGGTTGGCTTCCTCGCCTCGCACGCGACGAGCGTAAACCCCGACCCGATCCATCGCGGCGTCTTTGTCGGCAAGCAGCTCTCCTGCCTCGATATCCAAGCGCCCCCGGCCAACGTGCCTCCGCTCCCAGACCCTGAGGGCAAGAGCAATCGCGAACTCGTGGCAGCCCACACCGAAGCGCCCGACACGATCTGTCGAGAGTGCCACGCGGAGCTGATCAACCCCTTCGGTTTCCCCTTCGAGAGTTACGACGCCGTAGGCGCCTACCGAACGATGGACGGGCCACACGAGGTCGACACAAAGGCTGCTCCCCTGATCGACGGTGTCCCGACGCCAGTGAGCGACGCCATCGAATTTGCCGAACGCCTTGCGGGGAGTCGTGACGTCCACCGCTGCATGGTCGGGCGCATCATCGAGTTCGCCCAAGGACGTAAGCTCCTCCCTGAAGACAAGGAGCTCGCAAGCCAGATCGGCGAAGCTTCTCTGAGTGAGGGGCTATCCTTCCGGGAGCTATTTGTGAAGATTGCTACCTCCCGCGCGTTCCTTTACCGGGCGCCTCTCGCGTCCAAGGAGTCGCCATGAACCGAACCTTCTTCGGTAAGCGTGTCCCCCGTCGCCTCTTCTTGCGCGGCGTTGGAGGTGTGACACTCGCCCTGCCTATCCTCGAGGGACTCAGGCCGCGTCGCGCTGATGCGCAGGCCGAGACGACCCCCTCTTATGCGATCTTCTTTCGCCAGGCCGACGGCGTCGCTTCGGCACAGGTGGCGCAAGAGCTCGGCCAAGAGCCCGAGCGCTTCTGGCCGCGCGAGCCAGGGGCTCTCGACGCCGCGAACGTGGAGGGCCGCGCCCTCGATGAGCTCACCGAGTTCTTGCCCAAGCTCCTCGTGGTGGGGAACGCCAACATGGAGGACTTCAACTTTGGGGACGGTCACGCCCGTGGCGCTCTCCAGCTCCTGACCGGCTGGGGCCCCCACGTAGCCGGCGCCGGAGGAGACTCGGAGGCCGGAGGCGAATCTCTCGATCACCGGATTGCCCGTGAGCTCAACCGGGACGGCATTGAAAGCCTGTACCTCTACGCGGGGGGGCGAGGCGGGTGGCTCGGCGGCCCCTGCATTTCTCACCGTGGGCGAAACTCACGGCGCACCGCGGAGCCAAGTCCCTTGGTTGCCTACCAGACGATGGTCGGTCTGAGCGGATCCCCCGACTCGGAGACCATCGCCATGATTCGCGCTCGGAACAAGAGCGTGAACGATCTGGTGCGCGAAGAGCTCCAAGATCTCCTCGCCATGAGCGATCTGAGTCAGGGGGATCGCCAGCGGCTCGATCTCCACCTTTCGAGTATTCGTGACTTGGAGGTGAACGCGGGATGCAGGACGACAGCCGAAATTGAGGCCGAGCTGGCTGATACAAAAACCTCCTCTACCGATGGGGACGTCGTCCAGAAGCTCGCCCGTCTTCACATGGACGTAGCGGCGCTCGCTGTTGCATGCGGCTACACCCGCTCCGTGGCCATTCAGGTGGGCGATGGGAACGACGGCCAGACGCGGTACTGGGTCGATGGCAGCCTCCTCGAAAACTACCATTTCATTTCCCATCGCCGGCTCTCTCACGACGCGAGTGGCGCGATCATCGAAGGGTCCGATCTCTTGCATCACAAGATCGACCGACAGTTCGGGCAATCCTTCAAACATCTCTTGAGTCGCCTGAGCGCCTACGAGTTCGAGGACGGAACGCTGCTCGACAAGGGACTTTCGTGCTGGATGAACGACCTCGGCAATGGTCCGGGCCACTCTCCCTCGAATTGCCCCGTTGTCATCGCCGGAAGCGCCGGTGGAGTGCTGAAGAATGGAGAGTACGTTGTCCTGGAAGGCGGGCGCCGCGCCCGAACCCATGTGCGCGTCCTGAATACAATCGCGACCGCCGTCGGCTGTCGCACCGGAGACCAGGACTATTGCGACGACGTGGGGGATACACGCTTCGAAGATCGCTCGCCTTTGCCTGAGCTCTTTGCCTGACCGAAAGGGGTTCTCTGGCCCCGGTCCATCACATCCGCCTGAGCTCGGACGAGCCTTCGAGTGGGTCCACCGCCTCGTAAGGACGAGGGCAAATCCACCTTTTCGCCCATCTCAATGAAGGACGAGCGATCCCCAGAGTGTCGTAAGTGCCAAAAACTATAGGAGCTTTCGAACGGCGAGCGGCGGAGCGCGACGTCGTATGCGATTTTTTTCGAAGCGAGCGACGGAAAGTCGAGGGGGCCCCGTAGAAGCATGTAGAAAGGACAGCCCCGACGGCTGACACATCGAAGGCCATGAAAAACAAGAAGATTCTCCTCGCGCTCCCCACCTCCCTGATCCTCATCTCCGGCATCGCGCTGGCCCAAGGCAAGGCCAACCTCTTTGAGCGCGCCGACCGGAACGGCGACGGCAAGGTCACCAAGGCAGAGGCGCTCGCTGTCGAAGACGCCCGCTTCACCGAGCTCGACACGAACAAGGACGGCTACCTGACCCACGACGAGATGCGCGCCGCTTTCGCCAAGCATCGCGGCGAGAAGGGCGACCCGAAGGCTCGTGGCGAGGCCCGCTTCGCGAAGCAGGACAAAAATGGCGACGGCAAGCTGACCCAGGACGAAGTGCCGCGCATGCCGAAGGAAGTCTTTGAAAAGATCGACGCCAACAAGGATGGCGCGCTGACCAAGACGGAGCTCGAGCAGGCTTTCCAGGCCAAGATGGCGGCGAGGAAGTCAGGTCAGGAAAAAGGCGCTGAGCGCCGCGGTCCCAAGGGACCGCACCGTGGTGACACCGACGGCGACGGGAAGATCTCCCGCGCTGAGTCCAAGGCGATGGCAGAGGCATTCTTCAACCGAATCGACCAGGACGGAAACGGCGTGATCACCAAGGAAGAGGCAGCAGCCGCTCGCAGCGCCCACGGAAAGGGTCGCCATCACCAGAAGCAGGGCAAGTCGTCCTAACAAATAAGAAACGAGGACTGCTTGTCTGACGAGAGAGCCCTCCCGCCGTAAGGCCGGGGGGCTTTTCCCTTTCCATGGGAGAGAAAATCGCGGCCTCAAGCCGTCCGGTGAAGGCACTCGGGGGGCGGCCTTTCACTTTCTTTTCGGAGTTGCTGGCGAGAGGGGGGCGTAGGGCGTAAACTTTTCCGTGTCGGCGGCTCGTATCCGTCGACATTGAACCCCAAACGGGCACAGCGTTGGCCCAGCGGCTCGGGCGTATCCGTCCGCAAAAACGAAGGAAAATACTCATGATTTCAGTGAAACTCCCGGACGGGAGCGTGCGCGAACTTGCCCCCGGCGCGACGGCTATGGATTTGGCAGAACAAATTGGACCCGGGCTGGCTAAGGCTGCCGTTGCGGCGCGAGTGAACGACAAGTTGGTCGATCTCTCGCGGACGCTGAGCGATGGGGACGAAGTCGCGATTCTGACGAAGAAGGACGAGGATGCCCTGGACATCCTGCGTCACTCGGCGGCGCATCTCATGGCCGATGCGATCTTGCGCGTCTTTCCGAAGGCGGAGCTGACGATTGGTCCGGTCGTCGAAGATGGATTTTATTACGACATCTATCTGCCCGAGGGGAAAATCACGCCCGAGGACTTTCCTGCGATCGAGAAAGAAATGGACCAGATCGCGAAGGAGGCAGCTCCGTTCAAGCGCTGCGTTTCCGACGGGCATGATGAGATTTTTGCTCGCTACAAAGCTATCGACGGCGGGAACAACAAGTTCAAATCTGAGCTGATCGCCGGCATCCAGGAGCGCGGCGAGGAGATGTCCTTCTACCGGCACGGTGACTTCATCGACTTGTGTCGTGGGCCCCACGTCCCCCACACGGGCTTTTTGAAGAACGTGAAGCTGACGAAGGTGTCGGGCTCGTACTGGCGCGGAAAGGCCGAAAATGACCAGCTCGTACGGGTGTATGGGACGGCATTTTTCACGAAAGAAGAGCTCAAAGATTACCTCCACATGATGGAGGAGGCGAAGAAGCGCGACCATCGAGTTCTGGGAGAGAAGCTCGATCTCTTCACGTTTACGGAAGACGCGCCGGGCTTCCCGTTCTTTCATCCGAACGGCGCTCTGCTCTTCAACCTGCTCATGAGCTACATGCGGAGCCTCCTCTCGCGCAGGGGATACCAAGAGGTCAAGACGCCGCTCATCCTCTCGGAGGAGCTCTGGCACCGCTCGGGCCATTACGACAACTACCTCGAGAACATGTTCTTCACGAAGCTCAAGCTGCGCGACGAACAAGACAGGACGAAGGTTCGCGAAGATGCGCCTGAAGAGCGTCCGATGGCCGTTAAGCCGATGAACTGTCCTGGCCACTGCATGCTCTACAAGAGCCATCAGCATAGCCATAATCAGTTCCCGCTTCGGTATGCGGAAATGGGCCTGGTGCACCGGCGCGAGCTCTCGGGCGTCAGGCACGGTCTGTTCCGAGTGCAGGCTTTCACGCAGGACGACGCGCATCATTTCTGCACGCCTGACCAGATCGAGTCGGAGATTTCGATGCTCATCGACTTCTTTACGGAGGTCTACTCGGCCTTCGATCTCAACGATGTGCGCATCGAGCTCTCGACGCGACCGGAGAAGAGCATCGGCTCGGACGAGATGTGGGAGAAGGCGGAGAGCGCCCTCAAGCGAGCCCTGGACAACAAGGGGATCAACTACGTCTTGAACGAAGGCGACGGCGCGTTCTACGGACCGAAAATCGATTTCCATATCCGCGACGTGCTCAAGCGCTCCTGGCAATGCGGGACGATTCAGCTTGATTTCTCAATGCCGGAACGGTTCGGCCTGACGTACATCGGCGCGGACGGTCAGCGTCACACGCCGGTCATGTTGCACCGAGCCTGTTACGGGAGCCTGGAGCGATTCCTCGGAATCATCATTGAGAACTATGCTGGAAGCTTCCCGCTTTGGCTTGCTCCGGTTCAGGTCGAGGTCATCCCGGTGAGCGAAAAATTTGCCGACTATGCGCGACGTGTCACGGAGCGACTGCTCGATGAAGGAGTTCGGGTCCATGTGAACCTCTCGGACGACCGAGTCGGGTACAAGATCCGTGAGGCGAGCCTGAAGCGAATTCCCTATGCCATTGTGGTCGGCGAGAAGGAGCAATCGGCCGGCACGATCAGCGTTCGAAGCCGTGATGGCCAGGAACAATCCGATCTCACCATTGAGGCCTTCTTGGGTCAAATTGACCTGAATCCACCTCGACGGAAGCCTGCGCCGATTGCCGCGGAAGAGTGATCGCTCGCACAGAATGAGGTCAGAGCGCGCTCGTTTCGATGGGGTTTTCTCATCAAAGGGCGGGCGCGCTCGCAGCCGAGGGATCGGACGTTTTGCAGTCCCACTCAACTCACGAGGAGCGAAGCAGGTTCTTCGGATGCAGGGCCCACTCTATGAGCGATGAGAGACAGACGGGAGGTCGCCCCGATTTCGTTTGCACGGTGCCAGACCGTTGTCTAAATACCGATCTCTATGGTGCCGGAGGAAGTCGCTTGGCACGACGCCAGGCAATCTAGAATCAGGAGAGCGCACCCTGAGGTCAGAGACCTCTTCGGGCACGATCCCATCACTCAGCTCGCGTGCCTCGCCACAGTCGGAGCGCATTTTGCTGTGGCCGCGGCGCTCAGAGGGGCCTCGGTTCTCCCTTGGCTGGGCGCCACGTTGGTGATCGGCCCTACGCTTGCGCACGCCATCGGCGTGCTCATTCACGAGACCAGTCACAATCTGGTGGCGCGGAGCACGACTGCCAATAAGGCCTGGAGCATCTTTCTGAACCTGCCGCTCGGGGCTCCTGCAGCCATCGACTTTCGCGCCCAACACCTCTTGCACCACAGGCATCTCGGTGAAGGTGGTGCGGAGGAGAGTCGCGATACGCAGTCTCCGACCGTCGAGGAGGATCGCTGGGTGGGCACTTCCTCTTGGCGGAAGGTCCTCTCCTTCACCTTGGGACGTTTCTATTGGAAGGGCAGGCCGGCCAACGCGGTGCCTTTCGACCGGTACCGCATCATCAATTGGGTGACGTCTTTCGGTGCGATCACGGCGGTGGGGGTCTTCTGGGGAGCGGGCCCCACGCTCTACTTGCTCTGTTCGTCCCTCCTTGCCTTTGGTCCACACACCTTTGGTGCACGGCGACTCTCGGAGCACCTTCCGGTGATGCCGGGGCAGCCGACGAACTCCTACTACGGGCCGCTCAACTGGGTCAGCTTCAACGTCGGGTACCATGTTGAGCATCACGATTTCCCGAACATTCCCTGGACGCGGGTCAAAAAGCTCCGGAGGCTCGCCCCTGAGGCGTACTCGGGTCTCTTTGCATTTCGTTCTTGGACTCGCCTGATCGTCGACTACTTCTTGGACCAGCGGTACCGCGTGAGCCATTACGTCGGGCTGGGGGGCGAGGCGCTGGGAGAGGCGGCTGTGCGATCGGGAAGGCTCGAGGGCAGGCCCGAGGTCTTCCCGGACTTCGAGCGGCGGCCGGGAGCTGTTCGGCCGGAAAGCGGGTTCTTCGAGGCCGAGAGCGAGCGGAAAAGCAGCTCCCGCGCGGCTTGAGTTATCCTAAAGTCTCGGGAGGGATTTCAGGCGCCCCGCAGGGGCGCGCCTGAAGCGTTCCGGAAACATGCGCTGAGGGAGATTGTCGTGCGTATGGGCGACAGATGAACGAGGGTGCCCTACCATGGGGCCGAGGCTTCATCTGATCCGAGCCGCTGCCGAGCCATGCAATTCTCTTCCATCGCGGACCTCAGAGCTTTTCTCGATGACGCGAAGATCCAGATCCACAAAGTTGCTGTCGTCGACATTGATGGTGTCCTTCGCGGCAAAACCGTCAGCCGCGAGAAGTTCCTCTCGATGCTCGAGGAGGGCTTTGGGTTCTGTGACGTGGTCGTCGGCTGGGATGTAGGCGACGTCCTGTATGACAACGGGACGCTCTCCGGTCCGTCCACTGGCTACCGGGATGCTCCAGTCACGCTCCGCACCGAATCGATACGGATGGTGCCGGGAGAACCTCGGGCGGTCCTCGCGCTCGGCGAGTTTGGGGGCGCCTATGAAACAGGCTGCTCGCGACGACTGCTGGAGCGGGTGATCCATGCCGCCCGCGAGATGGGCTACCGTGCGCGCGGTGGGTTCGAATATGAGTTCTTTGTCTTCAAGGAGACTCCCCACTCGATCCGAGAGAAGGGGTATCGGAACCTGACTCCCTTCACCCCAGGGATGTTCGGCTACTCCATGCTCAGGACCTCGGTGCACGCCGATCTCATGCGGGAATTCTGGGAGTGGTCAGAGACGCTCGGGACTCCGCTGGAGGGTTTGCACACTGAGACAGGTCCCGGTGTCCTCGAAGCCGCGCTCGCCCATGCTCCGCTGGGGGAGGCGGCAGAGCGGGCGGCGGTCTTTAAGACCTTCACCAAGGTCTTTTTCCAGAAGCGTGACCTGCTCGCGACCTTCATGGCCAAATGGAACACGAATCTCCCGGGCCAGAGCGGGCATTTGCACTTGTCTCTTGAGGACACGAGCGGAAAGAACCTCTTCTTCGACAAGGAGCGAGGCCAAGGAACGGACCTCCTCGAACATTTTGTCGCTGGCCAGGTGCAGCTGATGCCTGAGCTGCTCGCGATGGTGGCTCCCACCATCAACTCCTACCGTCGCTTGGTTCCGGGGTTTTGGGCGCCCACCTACGCGAACTTCGGGGAGGACAACCGGACTGCTGCGGTGAGGACCATCTTGGCTGGCCCGAAGGGAACGCGCGCCGAGTACCGGATTGGGGCGGCAGATGCGAACCCCTATCTCGTTGCGGCCGTGGCCTTGGCGAGTGGACTCTACGGAATTCGCCACAAGCTTCGCGCGACTCCGATTTCCGGAGATGGGGATCGAGATCCGGGCCCCGGAGCGGCCCGTCTTGCGCGGGACCTCCGGGAAGCGACGGAGCTTCTGGCCCGTTCTGAGGCGGCCCGGGAGCTTTTCGGAGATGCCTTTGTGGAGTTCTACGTGAAGACCCGGGAGTTCGAGGTGGTGAGGTTCGAGCGTCAGGTGACTGACTACGAGCTCGAACGCTACTTTGAGATCATCTGAGGAGCGAGCGAAGGACCGCTCTTGGGGCGCACCTCGCCCCGCCGTGCTCCGAAGCGGCCGCCGCTTGAGCTGAGGGAAAAAAGGCCTTATGCCGGGCCTCGCATGGCTTTAGTGCTGCACGATACGCTCGCCGCCAAGGAGGTCCCGTTTGTCCCGAGTGAGCCCGGTAAGGCGAGGATCTACGTATGCGGGCCGACGACCTACGATGACGCGCATATCGGTCACGCCCGCCCTTGTGTGACGTACGACGTATTGGTCCGGTTTCTCCGGAGCACCGGGGTCGAGGTGACCTACGTCCGGAACGTAACGGACATCGACGACAAGATCATTCAGCGCGCAGCACAGAACGGCGAGAGCCCCAAGGAGCTCTCTGACCGCATGTTCCTCTCCTACAGGGAAGACATGGACCGGCTCGGCAACCTCCGTCCCGATCGTGAACCGAAGGTGAGCGAGACATTGCCGGAGATCATCGAACTCGTCGAAAAGCTCATCGCGCGAGGTCACGCTTACCAGGTCGGCTCCGACGTCTATTTTGAGGTCTCGAGTTTCCCGGAGTACGGCAAGCTCTCTCACCGAAATCTCGCAGAGATGGAGGCGGGGGCGAGCGAGCGCGTTGACGACGCGGAGCAAGGCAAGAAGCGTCACCCGTTCGACTTTGCACTTTGGAAAGGGGCTAAAGAGGGCGAGCCTTCCTGGCCGAGTCCTTGGGGACCGGGGCGCCCCGGATGGCACATCGAGTGCAGCGCGATGAGCATGAAAGAGCTCGGACCGACCATTGACTTGCATGGCGGCGGCCTCGACCTCGTGTTCCCTCACCACGAGAACGAAATCGCGCAGAGTCAATGCGCGACCGGTACTTGTTACTCGCGGCATTGGATGCACAACGGTTTCGTTCAGGTGAACAAAGAGAAGATGTCGAAGAGCCTCGGCAACTTCTTCCGACTACGTGAAGCGTTTGCCAAGGTCGAGCCGGAGGCGATTCGTTATGCGCTTCTCTCCGTCCATTACCGAACGCCGTTCAATCTCGAGGTCGACTTGGACGACGAGGGGCACCTTCTGAGCTTTCCCCAGTTCAGGGAGGCGGAAAACCGCCTCGAATACCTCTACGAGACGAAGGCGCGTCTGCTCGAGCTCGATAGCGCGAAGATCGACGAGGCATCGAGCGAGCCCGCTCACGCCGAGATCGCTGAGTTTCAAGCAAGGCTTCGAAGTGCTCTCGAGTCCGATCTGAACACTGCTCTGGGGCTTTCGCACGTGGCCTTGCTTTTGAAGCGGATCAATGAGCTCCTCGATCGCACGAAGCAAAAGAAGACGAAGATCTCGCGGGTCGCGTGGACGGCGGCGCACGAAGCCTTCCGTCACCTGGCCGAGGTGCTCGGAATCGGTCAGGCCGAACCCCGCTTCTTCTTGGAGCGGGTGCGCGATCGACGGGCCAAAGAGCGAGGGATTGAGCGAAGCTGGGTTGAAGAGAAACTCGCCCTGCGCAATCAGGCCCGGGCTCAGAAGGACTTTGTCCAGGCTGACGCGGTTCGGGCTGAACTTTCTGCCCTGGGTGTCGAAATCCTGGATGGGACGGCGGGGACGACCTGGCGTCTTGTGTGAGATCGTTGAGGGGGGGCGTGTGATGAGCGAGAGCAGCTGGGAGGGGGCGAGTGGAACAAAATGGGCCCGGAATCAGGCCCGTACGGACGCTCAGCTCGGACCCCTCTCGGACGGCGCGCTTCGCATGCTTGAGCTGCGTGAGGGAGACCGGGTGCTCGACGTGGGATGCGGCACTGGGCAGACCCTCATTCAGCTTCGTGAGCTCGTCGGGCAAACGGGGCGGGTCATCGGACTCGACATCTCCCCGCCCATGCTGGAAGGCGCTCGAGCGCGTATCCGTGAGAAAGGGTACGATAACGTCGAGCTGCTCCTCGGAGACGCCAGCATTGAGCGGCTGAGCGCCCCCGTCGACGCGATTTTCTCGCGGTTCGGCGTGATGTTCTTTGACGATCCGGTTGCCGCATTTCGGAACCTGCTCGGGGCGCTCCGGCCTTCTGGCCGCTTGAGTTTTATTTGTTGGCAACCGCTCGAGAGGAATGCATGGGCGCTTGAGCCGATGCAGGCAGTGCGCGAGGTGGCTCCCGAAGCACCACTGCCCGTCCTCCTGCGAGAAGGTGAGCCGGGGCCGTTCCGCTTTGGCGACGATCTCTATGTGAAAGAGGTGCTCACTTCGGCGGGCTTCTCTGACGTGCAGATTGACCCTGAGCGGAAAGAGATGGTTCTGGGAGGAGCAAAGACGCTGGAGGAGGCTGTCGAGTTTGCTCTCGAGATCGGACCTGCCGCCCGCATGATCGCTGAAGTTGATCCGGTACTGATTCCGGCTGTGCGACAAAACTTGGAGAGGGTTTTTGCACAGCGCCTCACGGAGCGCGGAGTGATTTATGAGGCCGCGACCTACGTTGTAACGGCTC